>Ga0247841_10000161_pt1 | contig 182596 bp, 154 predicted proteins | sample LaCruzMarch2015__2_FD_192410 | JGI IMG/M metagenome (GOLD analysis project Ga0247841, IMG submission 192410) | Freshwater microbial communities from meromictic Lake La Cruz, Castile-La Mancha, Spain - LaCruzMarch2015_18m | ecosystem: Environmental > Aquatic > Freshwater > Lake | place: Spain... | reverse complement strand
TGGTACGTTCTTATGACATTTTACCGTCTGTCGATTATTTTCCGGATGGGAGCTCGAGGAGACCGGACAGGATAGGCCGGAATAATCCAAGAACTGGACGCTCTTATGTCATTTGTATACAGACTGTCGCTCGGTGGCGTGCGAGTTCTTCCGGGAAGGACGTCCACATTGGCGAGTGGGTTCTTCCGGGAAGGATATCCACACTTCCGGGAAGGACGTCCACAATCGGTTGTGCCACCACGCCACTGTACGGCAAGCTGGTAGTACAGTATACTGAGACTAACCATAGAGCTATTGCCAGTCAGGAGGTGGTTGTGGAGAAGAAAGAGATGCAGACTGTGCGCAAGGCGTGGTATGCGGGGACCTGGTATTCTGCAGAAGCCTCTGTTTTACAGGGTACGGTAGATCAGGCTATCCAAGCTGCCGGTGCGGTTGGGAAGCCAGACAGCCCGCTTCTTCCCTATGCCCGTTTCGCCGTTCTACCGCATGCGGGTCTGACGTATTCGGCCCGAGGGATCGCCCATTTTTTCACCCATGTGTCACCGGATCTCCAGAGGGTGGTGGTTCTGGCCCCTTCCCATTATGCACACCTGGCAGTCGACCGTTTCACTACTGCGCATTACGATGCTTTTGAGACTCCTTTGGGATCTTTGGGCGCCTTCGACCTGTTTCCCACTGATTACCAGCGCTTTGAAGAGCATCCTGCCGCAGTGCAACGTGAGCATGCCGTAGAGATGGTTCTCCCTTTTATAGCTGCCATGCAGCGGCAGTTGGGCCATAGGATCCAGGTATCCATGGCGCTGATCTCAGAAGTGTCCTCCCCGCAGGCCATCCAGCAGCTCGCCGGGGATGTGCTGGAATATCTTGGACGGGAAGCTTTGGAAGGTGGAACCACCGCGGTGATTGCCAGTTCTGATTTCACCCATTACGGGCAACGGTTTGGATATGCGCCGTTTGGTATCGCGGTGAATCAGGATGTAGTGGACCAAGTCCGCGTACATGATCTGGAACTAGCACAAAGGCTGTGCGCCTCCCAGCTCGGACCTATCCTGTTGGAGAAACGTCAACATGGAACCACAGTCTGCGGCCTTGCCGCGGCTTCGGTTGTCGCCGCTCTGGCAGGTAGTCTTTCCTCGAAAGGTGGGGTGGCCGATTACTATACCTCACGGGATGTGATGGGAGACGATGCTACCGATTTTGTCGCGTATTGCACGATTCTTTGGAGGTAAGTGATGATGACCAGGCAATCACAGCTGGATCTTCTGGCTATCGCCCGTGAAGCGATTGTTGAACAACTCTCGAAAACCGGGTCAGCTGCTTTTACACGGGTGGATACTCTGCCTCCTGCTGAACTATGCGGTGCCGAGGGGGCTTTTGTCACGCTAAAGCAACGGGGGCTCTCCCCTTCAGCCGCTGGTTCGTTGCGTGGATGCATCGGGAATATCATCGGCAAGCCACCCCTGTACCGGCTCGTGCAGCGGTTGGCGTGTGAGAGCGCTTTCCATGATCCCCGGTTCTCACCGGTGAGACTCCAGGAGATGTCTCAGTTGAGGCTTGAGATCTCGGTACTCACGGTACCAGTTCCAGTCCAGAGTTTCCAGGAAATAGAGGTGGGCAGGGATGGGGTGATCCTGACCAATGGATACCATAGGGCGGTGTTTCTTCCCCAGGTCGCGACTGAACAGGGCTGGAGCCGGGAGGAGATGCTTTCCCACTTGGCTATGAAGGCCGGTTTGTACCCAAGCGCATGGCAGCAGACCACTACCACATTCGAGGTTTTCCAGGCTGAAGTGTTTCAGGAGGAATGACATGGCTGGATCCCAACGATGTGATTTCTGTTACCATCAGTGTCTGATTGCTGTGGACGGCTTGGGTAGGTGTGGTGTCCGTGGCAACCGGGAAGGTGTTCTCCGTACCGTTGCTTACGGAAAGGTGGTGTCCTGTGGATTGGATCCAATTGAGAAAAAGCCCTTCCATCACTTTCTACCGGGAGAGTTGACCTGTTCTTTTGCCTTGTTCGGCTGCAACTACACCTGCCTTTTCTGCCAGAACCATCGGATTACCCAGCAAGACAGCCCTCTGTTTCCCAATATCACGGATTCCTTAGGAAAACAGGGGCCTGTGGTCACTCCCCAACAGATGGTGGAGGTTCTCGATGCGTACGGTTCCCGTATTATGAGCTATACCTATAGCGAACCTATGGTCTGGCAGGATTACATGCTCGATACTGCCCGCCTGGTCCACCAGAAAGGCAAACTGAACTGCATGGTCACCAACGGTTCATTTTCTCCAGCGGCGCTCGAGCGCATTCTGATACATATGGATGCTTTCAATATCGACGTGAAAGGCGATGGATCTTTCTATCGGGACTACTGTGGGGGCCGGTTGGAACCGGTGGTGCAGGCGATTGGCGTGATCGCCCGGACTCCCAAAAAGATCCTTGAAGTCACCACCATGGTGATTGAAGGGGTGCATGATGCCGCCATGATTTCCCGATTGGGCCGGGCCCTATATGATGCGGGGGTACAGGTCTGGCATCTGAGCCGTTTCTATCCACAGTACCGCATGCAGAATACTCCCCCGACAAGCGAAGGCTTTCTGGAAGCCATGCTCCTTGAGGCCCAGGCTTCAGGTATTCCCTATATCTACGCGGGAAACAGTACCTCAACCCGATGGAATGCCACCCGCTGTCCCCAATGTAAAACAGAATTGATGCGCAGCCACACGTATGGCGGTGAGGCTGGTACGGATAGTGCTGTCCATATCCATGTAGGAAAATGCGTCCATTGTGGCGCTCCGATATACGGTCTGTTCGATATTCCACCCCAAGGAGCCAGCTGATGAAGACTTTTACCGAACTATACAGTGAAGTGGTATCCGCTTCATTGAGCGCATTGCAGACGGGAGAGAGATACAATCCCTCATCTCTATCCGATTTCAATCCCCACCATCTGGAATGTCTGTTGGAACCCCACAAGTTCGCTCCGGTCATGGCGGTGGAAGGCTGTCCTTGTACCGAACAACAGAAACAGATCTGCGAAGCCTCCTGTCTATTCGATGCGGTGGTACGCGATGGGGATGGAAATCTTAGTGTAGTGCCAGAAAAATGCACGGGCTGTGCCGCGTGTCTTGATACCTGCAAATTACAGCATCTGGTGGAGCGGAAAGAAGTAGTTCCAGTACTGGACATGCTAGTGAAACCGAATCCACCGGTCTATGCTTTGGTCGCACCGGCTTTTGTCGGACAGTTTGGCCCCAATGTGACTCCGGGAAAACTACGCAGTGTCTGCAAACGGCTGGGATTTGCCGGGATGATCGAGGTATCTCTCTTTGCCGATATACTGACCTTGAAGGAAGCCCTGGAATTCGACCGTTATATCCAACAGGATGGTGATTTCCTGCTTACCAGCTGTTGCTGTCCGGTGTGGATCGCCATGATCCGGCGGATTTACCAATCCCTGATACCCCATATTCCGCCTTCAGTGTCTCCCATGGTGGCATGTGGCCGTGCGGTGAAAGCCCTGTATACGGGAGCCAAGACAGTGTTCATAGGACCTTGCCTGGCGAAAAAGGCTGAGGCCAGGGAACCAGACATCGCCGATGCGATCGACTATGTGCTTAACTTCCACGAAGCCCGGGATATCTTTGGAGCTTTGATTCCTGATATCGAAGCCTTTGGAGAGGATTCCCGCGACCATTCTTCGCGAGCAGGCAGAATCTATGCCCGCAGTGGCGGGGTGAGTGAGGCTGTGCAGCTCACTCTTGAACGGTTGCGGCCTGACAAGTCTGTTCCTGTGGAATCCTGGCATGTATCGGGGATTCCTGCCTGCAAGGCGCTTCTGGAGGATTTGAAGCGGGGGAAGATTCCCGCGAATTTCCTGGAAGGCATGGGGTGTGTGGGAGGTTGTGTGGGAGGTCCCAGGACTCTGATATCCAAGGAAGAGGGCAAGGACCAGGTGGATGGCTATGGCGCGAAATCCACCAGTATGACGCCGGTAGACAATCCATCGGTTCTCAAGCTTCTTGAATTGCTAGGGTTCGATTCGGTTGAGAGCCTACTGGAACATGATGCGTTGTTCACTCGGAATTTCCCAGTTGTGGATCAAATAGGAAGATGATTTATCCTATGGAGGGTATACTCAGCTCTTCACATCTTGTGCCATATGATTTATAGTAGCGACAAGGAGTGATTCATGAAGAAGTGCCTGAAAATCATACTTTTTGCTATAATCCTCTTGCCAGCCAGTGTGTTTGCCTATATCAATCCAGATTGGTATGACATCAGTTTCAATCAGAATGTTGATTTTTTGGACCATGAATGGGATATTTATTGGCAAGGCTCCTACCTGCAGGTGGGAACGCTCCATGTCACGCGCAATCAGGAAACCGCTCCCTGGAACAACTATGATTATGAGGATGAGATTGTTCTGGAGATAACCCGGTTGAACGAGCCCAATCCTGTGTATTCAACCAATTATTGTCTCACCGAACTGCCGTACGATTCCAACGATACGGTCAATTACTTCATCATACAGTTCAAGTCCAGCAATCCCAATCAGACACTTATAAACTCAGGCAGTACTGTCAATATGACCGCCACCTGGGATGCAACCACCAATATCACTTTCAAGGTCTTGAACAACCAGCCCAAGATCCAGGGTCAACCCGATCCTGCGTATCTGGGCTCCTATTATGGACGTTTCCTGTTCTCCATCTATGTGAAGGACTATGAGCCAAACAATTCAACCAACTATACACTAGTGCTGCTCGAATCTCATTATGTGAACATGATCGCCTATTATGTCGACAATTCCGAAATCACTACTGAGGATATTTTCACCAATCTGATTGTTGAGGAAAAGCCCGGGATCCATGCCCTTGATCTTGCCAGCATACAAGCCAGCGGTTCCATGGTGGTGGGCTCGGTGACCTTCATCTCCAGCGACACCAACCAGAGCCACTCCTATACCTTGGAGATATCTCCTTTACCAGATCCTCTTACCGGATATAGATTCATCCATCGGACCAATCCCCAGCGCGCGATTCCCTACAAGGTATACATCAATGGGGAAACCGGCTCTTCCTCATATACCATCGACAGACTGGTTCCATCCAACAATTTCAGTGGCACGTGGCAGGATTATATCGAGTTGGGGATATCCAATATCAACAATGGACTGCCCATACTGGTGCCTGCTGGCAATTATTACTCAGAGATACAGATCAAACTGGAATCGAATTACTGACCATGCCATTTTGGCCCCAATCCACAGGAATTCCTCTTGAATGAAAAGCTTCCCAGGATTACACTCGCCGCATGCTTTCGCTCTATGCCACTTTCTTTTCCATTCAGGCGGTTTCCGCAATCCTGTCGCCCTACCTGCAGATCATGCTCTACAATCACGGCTATACCCCGGCGACTATCGGTATCCTGTTGGGATTATACGAATGCGCCGGTATCCTGGGTCCTTTTATCATTGCCGACTGGTCGGATAGGACAGGCAAACCCCGGTTGATCATGCTGGTGTGCACGCTGTGTATGATAGGCGCTTTTATACCGTTGACTTTGATTTCACAGCTGCCCGTGCTGTTGCCCGCCTTGTGCCTGGTGGCTTTCTTTTGGAAAGCCCTGCCTCCCATCCAGGATGCCATGGCGATGAAAGCTCTGGAAGGCAATACCTGGAAATACACCAAGATACGGGCTACCGGCACGCTCGGATATGTCTGTTTCAGCCTATTCTTTCAATTTGTGCCAGTTCTGGATACCACCGACAACCATTCCCTTATGGTCTGGCTGATAATCGGAGGAGTCATACTGGCCATTTCCCAACTATTCATCAAAAAAGATACCCGGCTTGTCCGCAAGGCTATTAAACCGGGAATTCTCCGTTTCCATCGGACAGCAGACCAAAGTCCATTGTTTGACCGCGTTTTGATCATCGGGACGGTTATCATCGCCCTGAACAAATTCTCATTGTCCTCAATCTCCAATTTCTTCTCATTGTATGTGACTGAGAGTCTGGGACGGGGTGATATGGTGGGTTTGTTGAATGCCATCGCCGCAGGCAGTGAGATTTTCTGCATGCTCTTGGCAGGCGCCTTGATGGCCCGGGGTGTGAAGCCCACTACCCTTATGGCATTTTCCAGTGTTGGGATGGTGTTGCGTCTGGGCTGCTACATTCTGTTTCCCTCATTGACCGGAGCTATCGTGGGGCAGCTTTTCCATTCAGTTGTATATGGGTTTCTCCATCCAGCCGCCGTACTGTTTGTCACCCGGCATATGCAGCCTGAGAACCGGGCGACCGGCATGGCTCTGTATACTTCATTGGGCAACGGTTTGCCAACGGTGTTGGGAGCTGCTCTGGGGGGTGTGCTGCTGGAGAGTATCGGGTATGCCGGGATGTTCTGTGTGTATATCCTGTTTGCCTTGGCCTCATTGGCACTCTACGCGGTCTTCAGGCGGAGTCTGGATTAGTCCTGGCTATTCCATGGTTGGAGTGGTTGATTGCGGGTGTTGCCTTTGCCAGGTATTTCAACTACTTTGTATACTATGGGGGTTGGGTGGAATGCTATGAGAATAGTGCTATGTACTGAAAGTTATCTTCCGATTCTAAATGGAGTGGTCACTTTTCTGCAGATGCTCTCCAAAGAATGGACCAAAGATGGCCATGAGGTACTGATCATCGCACCGGATCACACTGCAAGAAGGAATTACATCAAGGATGGTGTGCTTCATTGTCCAGCGGTGAAAAGCGAGCAGCTTACCGTGGATGTCTCATTGCCCCTGGATGTGGCCCGTTTCAGGATGGTCAAGCGATTCAAGCCGGACATCATCCATATCCAGCACGAATATGGTGTCTCCCTGTTCGGGATGAAGACCGCGGAGCTTCTCCATATTCCTGTGGTGTATACTTTGCACTCCGAATATAGTTTTTTCATGAACTACGTGGTGAAAAGCAAGCTTATGGTCCCGATTGTCGAAAGTTCGCTCGCCAAGCTCATCAAGTATATCGTGAAACGCGCGACAGTGGTGACCAGTCCATCACGCAAGGCCAAGGTGTATTTCGATTCAATCGGTGTGGATACGGATGTGACAGTGATCCAGAATAGCGTGGATCTGGATGATTTTGATCCGTTTTTATACACAGACGGACAAAAGCAGGCTTTGCGGGAAACCCTTGGAATCGGAGCCGGGGAGACTTGCGTGTTGTTCGTGGGACGCATGGGACCTGAGAAATCGGTCGATGTCTTGCTGGACTATTGGGCACAGACCATCAAACCTGAGGATAGACTCCATCTCGTACTGATCGGAGGAGGTCCTGATGATGACAGTCTGCGCCAGCATATGCGCGATCTGCATCTGGAATCCATGGTGACCTTTTGCGGTAGGATCCCCCATGTGCAGATTGCTCCCTACTATGCCATATGTGACCTCTACATCACCGCCTCGCTTTCTGAAATGCATTCTGTATCGATGTTGGAGGGCTTGGGGGCGGGGTTGCCGGTACTCCAGCGCTATGACCGGTTGAACGCTGAACAGCTCCAGGAAGGTGTGAATGGGTACTTTTTCAACAATGCCCAGGAGATGGGTGATCTTATCCACAAGCTTGGTTCCCAAACCCCACAGCAGAAGCTGGAGACCAAGCGCCGTGTACGGGAAAGCGTGTTGCATACCAATAACCCCAAAGCCTTGGCTGACAAATACATGGGGCAGTATATAAAGGCTATTGACCTGTATGTCAGGCACAAAGCTCCACCGCTGGATGATCCTCTATTGTAACCTATCGCTGTGTGACCTGTTCATCTTATGATTATTCTGTTATGTTTAATAGTTCATTTAAAATTATGTAATGGAGAAATGCATGCTTGGTGCTTTTTTATATGTCGATGCTGGAAAAGGCCATTATACGCCAGCGAAAGCCTTGTACGATAGTTTTGTGAAACTGAAACAGGAAGCGGTTCTGGAAGATCTATTCGTGATGATGAAGACGCCTTTCTGGCATTGGTTTGTGAAATACTACTGGCGCTTCATGCTGCACCATCCCAACTATGAGAGGAAATCAAGCTCAAAGAGTGATAATCCGGAGTTGTGGAACCGGTTGCTGCCTGTGGTGGTTACATTGTACAAGAAAAAATTCAGGCGCTGGTATGAGGCTACCCAACCTGATTTCATCCTCTGCACCAACTTTTTAGGAGGTGTGTTTCTTCCCGCTTTAACCAAAGCCATCAGTGTGGATATTCCTACCTATGTCTATGCCGCCGATGTGTTCATGAGTCCCCAGATGGGAATCAGCAATGGGTTGACAAAGATGTATGTGCCATCACCTGATGGGGTGCGATGGGTAATCGAGCATGGGCAAGCACCTGAACGCACGGCTTTGTGTCCTTTTCCCCTGCAACAGAAATTCGAGGATTTTCCCCAGATTTCGAGGCAGGAAGCTAGAACCAATCTGGGACTGGCCGAGAAATTCACCGTACTGCTGTCTCTGGGAGGCGAGGGGATCGGTTCTACCGAATTTGTCGAGGAAGCCTGCTGGCGGGGTCTGGACATACAGGTGGTGCTGGTAGGGAACCTGAGTAAGACCACCAAGATGAAATACGACCTGTTCTCCGTTTTGCATCCCGATTTCGATATCAAAGCCGTAGGATTTGTCAACAATATCCACGAATATTTCCTTGCTTCGGATATTGTGGTGGGAAAGCAGGGAGCCAATACTCTGATGGAATCCATCTATCTACATCGGCCTTGTCTGATCTCAGAATTGCTCTATACAGCGGATCCATCGGCCAAGTTCCTGAGGGAAAATGAGATAGGGTGGAGTGAGAGTGACCCGGTGAAGCAAGTGGAGATTGTCCAGAAATGCGCACTCGATCCAACCTTCAGCCAGCGGATCGAGGAACGGTTCAATCTGGTGCCGTTGCGCTTCAGTGTCGACGAATTTGCCAGGCAGATTATCGCCGACACCCAGCAAATCCAGACTACACCTTAGATCCCTGGCGATGGAATCTGGTTGCCAGGTAGTCAAACAATAGGATGAAGGCCGGCAGAATGAACAATGTAGCCGCCAAGGTGTTCAGCAAGGCTATGGAAAGCAACAGACCGAAATACTGTATGGGAACATAGCTTGCCAGAGTCAGGGCTAGCAGTCCGGTTATCACCGAGGCTGTCGACAGTATGATGGGGGTGCCTGTCTGGATCATGGTGTTGGCAACCGCTTCTTTAACGGTTGTTATGCCAGGTGTAAGATTCTTGCGATACCTGAGCAGGAAATGCAATGCATCGTCTACTCCGGCTCCAACGGTGACACTGGAGAATCCGACTGTCACCAGATCGAAGGGTATCCCGGCAATATACATGAAGATATAGTTGGCCATGACTCCCACTAGAACCGGTATGATGGAAAAAAAGCTGAATTTCACCGAGCGGAAGACCAATAGCGCGACCACCAGGATCAGAACGAAGGCGATCAAGGTGGAAGCGGCCTGGTCGTCCGTGATAATCTTGTTGACGTTAAGAGAATCAACCACACTGCCCCAGGCGACGGTGGTGGTCCCTTCGGGAAGCAGATGGGCGTAGGTGGCGATAGCTTCCTCGACCCGTTTTGAACTCGCGATTGTCTGGATATCCTGTTCAACCGAATCATAATTGCGTAAAGCCAGGGTTATCTGGTTGCCTTCACTGTTGATCAGCAGTTCAAGTGAACTGTTATTCAGCTGGTTGTTGATCAGGGTCAGGAGTCTGGAAAGCAAACGCATCAAACCCGGAGTGTCGGGGATTCCGTTTTCACCGGAGTAGATCCTGTTCATGAATTTTATGTAGGAGGGGAAAGAGAGGCTGTGCACGATATCAGGACAATTCTCCAGCAATGCCAGTTCGAAACCATGCACCTGCTTGAGTATTTCAGGCTGATAGAAATAATCCTTCTCTCCCTGTGGGGCATTGATGGTAAGCATGTATTGGCTGGTGCTACCCATCTTCTCCGCGATGCGCAGGGAACTCTTTACTATCGGATCATCTTTGGGGAAATAGGACATGTAGTTGGTTTCCAGGATTATCCGGTCCTTGGTAAAGAGAAACCCCCCGATAATCAATACAAACACCATCAGCATGTACGGCCATCGGGTAGTGACAACCCGGCTGATTTTTTCTACCAGTTTGGATAGATTGCCGGTTCGGTAATGATTGGTTGATTTTTCCCGGGGAGGGATGGTTTTCACCAGCAATGCCGGAAGATAGGTGATGGCCAGCACTGCGCAGTAGATCACTCCGATCGATACCGAGATGCCAAACTCGCGGAAGGCCTGTGTATCTGAGACCATCAAACTGAGAAAACCGAATACCGTGGTCAGACATGCTACGAAAATCGTCGAGGCGATATGCTGGACCGCGTGGCTGATCGAATCGGGATCGTTCTTTTTCCAGGTGGCGAAATACTCACTCAGCATATGGATGCTGTAGGAACTCCCTAGGGTGAGGACCATGCAGGGGGTGATCACATTGATGATGGTAAGTTTATAGCCGATCAGACTCATGGTGCCCAGCGTCCAGATAATACCGATGACCGATAGAGAGAAGGGAATCGCCACCGCGCGTTTCGCACGGAATTCCAGATAATAGATGGTGAGAATGACCAGGAAACACACCGCCAGAAGGATTCCCAGATCCCGGCCAAGGTAATTCATCACCCGCTCCTGGATCAAAGGTGAAGACATCAGCGATACTGTGGCATATTGCTCGATGGGATGTAGGATTTCCTTAAACTCAGCCAATGTCTGGGTGAAATTGGTTCCGAGTGCTTTTGTACTGTAGTAGATGAGAAGCGCATGGCCATCCTCTGTGTACAGGTAATTGTTCGCTATATCATCATTTTGAAGTCTTGATTCCAGCAGAGCGGCCTCTTCCTGGGTCCAGGGTGCTGACCCTGCATGTGGGTTCATGGGGATGGTGGTCAACCGGGTTCCCCGTTTCTCAATCGTCACGAAACTGAAAGGGGAGAGGTTGGGTCCCACCTCATCATAGGCATCGAGCTTCTCCATTGCTGTACTGATCGCTGTCAGTAAATCCGGATTGAACAGATCCGGTGAGTCAACCATGATGGCGAATCCCAGGGGATACTCGGACGGGGTAGTCACCGGCTTGCCGGCTTGCGTGGTGCCAGTTTCTGTCTGGGGGATGATCATTTTCTCAAAATCGGCATCGAATTGCAGATGTACCAAGGAAAAAGCGAAAAACACCGTGATCAACACAATACCGATGATGATAGGGATGCTATAGGTGTTGATGAAGCGTGAATAACCGTTTATAAAAGATGTATGTTCCATGGGATCCTTTCTTGCATAATCCAATATTGGATTTGAGTATACACAGGATGGAGCGGGATATCAACACCGGGGGGGGGACCTGTCTGGGTTCCTTGAACCGACTGCTTCTACGGGTTCCTGGTATTTCACATCCGGGAAGGATATGGTATACACTGAGATGGTTTGGATCCTTTTGAAAAATAGTGAACAGGATGGGTGGATGGATGAGAATCTGTATCATGACCTTTTGGTGGAGTGCCGATAATTACGGCCAGTTGCTTCAGGCGTATGCCTTAAGTCAGTATCTTAAAAACCAAGGGCATCAGGTTGAGTTGATTGACTATGGGTATCTCCACCATCCGGTTATGCGCTTTGGAGAACGGGTGCTGAAGCTGTGCAATGGAGCCGCCCGTTATGAGAAAACCTATCCCCGGGATTTCGATCGGTTCCGGGCCGACCATCTGACCTTCACCCTAAGGAAATACCGTACCTTCGCATCATTGGCCAAGAACCCACCACAAGCCGATATGCTGATCTGTGGCAGCGACCAGGTGTGGCACTATCGCGCATTTGGCTTGAAGATGTTTGTTCAGTGGTATACCAATACCTATATGCTCAATTTCGGTCGCCCGGATTGCATCCGGCTGGCGTATGCCGCCAGCTTGGGAGTAACGAAAATCCTCCCTGAGGAAGAAGCCATGATTGGCGGCAAGCTGAAGCGGTTCTCGGGGATAGGCCTCCGTGAGAAGGCTTCGGTCTCCATGATCGCTGGGGTGGCTTCCTCGGAGGTCCAATGGGTTCCCGATCCTACCATGTTGCTGGTTTCTCAGGCTTTCGATAGGCTCTGTAGCGACGTGAAAGTGGAAAAACCTGCCTATTTTGTCTATTATCTAGGTAATAGATCTGCTATGAAAGGTCAGGATATCATCAAGGTTCTCCGGGATGAAGGCAAGGATTATGCGTATACCAGCAGCCAGTTCGAAAACGATTATGAAGCGAATCGCGCGCCGACTATTGGGCAATGGATTTCTTTGATCAAACATGCTGGCACCATCATCACCAATTCCTTCCATGGAATTGTATTTGCGATCACCTATCAAAAGGATTTCCTCTATGTGCCGCTGATGTCGGAGCTGGCCGGTACCGATACCCGGATACTCTCTCTGTTTGAACGGCTGGGAATCACTGGCCGGGCATTGAAAACTCCACAGGACGTGTGGCAGGCTATCCACAATGCGCCAGCTCCCATCGACTGGTCCCAGGTCTCACAGAAAATGACTATCTTCCGCCAAGAAGGGACCGCTTTTCTCACGCGGTACATCGGAACGGAAAGTTCTGGATCTGGCTCCAGTCTGGGAGCTGAATGATCATCATACGTGATAAAAAACTATGCGCAGGGTGCCACGCCTGCGCTGAAAGCTGTCCATCCCAGAGTATTTCCATGTGTGCCGATTCAGAGGGGTTCTCCTATCCTGTGGTTGATATGGACACCTGTACCGACTGTGGCCGGTGTGAACAGATATGTCCCATTCTCAATCCTCAGCATAGAATGGTTGGAACCGAGGCCTATGCATGCCTGGACAGGGATGTCGGGAACCGGTTGCGTAGCTCATCGGGAGGCGTGTTCTTCCGTTTGGCGCAACAGTTGCTGGAGCAGGGCGGGGTGGTTTTCGGAGCCCGGTTTGATGTGGATTCCACGGTGGTGCATACCTGTGCCCATGATGTTCAGGAATTACAGGCGTTACAGGGATCAAAATATGTTCAAAGCGATGTGGCAGGTATCTATCCTCAGGTCCGTTCCTATTTGCGGGATCGGATTCCTGTGCTTTTCAGTGGAACGCCATGTCAGGTTGCCGGACTGAAAGCCTATCTGGGAAAAGACTATCCCGGATTGTTGTGTGTTGATTTTATCTGCCACGGAGTTCCGTCTCCCATGGTCTGGAAAGCCTACCGGGACCAACTGGCCATGCAAACTAGATCCAAGGTACAACAGGTATCCTTCAGGGATAAAAGCACCGGGTGGAAGGGATATTCCACCTGTTATACCTTCGGAAATGGCAATAAGTGCTGTTTGGGCCATATGGATGACCGGTACATGCGGATGTTTCTGCTGGATCTGATTCTCCGTCCCTCCTGCCACGCTTGCCGGTTCAAGGCATTCAACGAGCGTTGCAGCGATATCACCCTTGCTGATTTCTGGGGAGTGGGCAAGGTGTTATCCCACATGGACGATGATAAAGGCACTTCTTTGGTGTTGGTGCATACCCCCAAAGGACAGGAAGCATTCAAGGCGATGCAGATGGTATTGGATTTCCATCCTGTTGAGGTTGTATCCGCGTTACGATACAATCCGGCAGCCTTGGCCTCCTCTGTGCCGAACAGGTATCGTTCCCGATTTTTCAAGGAGTTTGATACCAAACGCTTTGACCGGTTGTTGTACACATATACATCCGTCTTGTCATGGAAATTCATACGAGGTGCCATGGGAATCCTATTGTCCAAACGCCCCCGTTAATTGGTGGTTCAATCCTGATGAAAAGTAGATTCTGGAACTGGTTCATTATAATAGCTTCATGTGTCGCGCTTGTAGTGTATCTTTTCGCAACCGAGGGACGTCAGACTATCGCTCAGGTTTTCGCATCCATGGATTACTGGTGGATCGCCGGAGGGGTTGCCAGCATGGTGCTCTGCTGGTTGGCTGATGCTTTTTTACTGTATGCGATCAGCAAGGAATACAAAGGTGAATATTCCTATTGGTTTATTTTCCGTTGTTCCCGGGTTGGCGTTCTGTTCGGTCTTATATCTCCCATGCAGTCGGGAATGATCCCTACCCAAATGGTGATGCTGGCCCAGGGAGGCATGCGCACTGGAGACAGTGCGACGGCGATATTGTTTAAAAATATCCTTCTGACGCTGGCCTCCACCTTGCTTCAGACCGGATTCCTCATATGGAAAGGTTCTTGGTTGTGGAACCTGAGCCAGTTTCTCTGTATCATCATCTTTATCGCGTTGTTCGCTAGCGTCCTCTACCTGCTGTTCCTGTTGTTTGTGGGTAAAGCGGAAACGCTGGTGACCCGTTTCATCAGTGCGATAATCCGCTTTCTTGGTAGAATCCATATTCTCAAGGATCCACAGAAAACCCAGGACCGGGCATTTCTTGAAATTGTCCAGATGCACTTGAATTTCAGCAAGATCAGAATGGATTCATGGAAATCCATCGGTCTTCTGGTGGTTTCGATTGCCCAGATGGTTTTTTTCACCCAGACGACCTACTTCATCTACCGTTCATTCGGATTGAATGGACAAGGTTTCATGACCATTATGGCTGGACAGACTTTTATCAGCGCAATTCAATCCATTATCCCGCTTCCCGGTGGAGTGGGGGTGACCGATAGTGGTTTCTACACGATACTGAATGTATTGTTCGGTGTGGATAAAATCAATTTCGCTTTGGTAATATGGCGGTTGCTGACGTTCTATCTTCCCATCATGACGGGTATGTTCATGCTATTCACCTACCGGCACAAAGAGAAAAAACGCCTTGGGAAATAAAAGGTAGCTCTAAGGCTACCTGATGATGCTGCTGATGCTGATGCTGTCTTAAAATCCCCAAGGAATCTCAACGGCCTTTCTTAACGGGATGTATAGGCCTTGATCTCTTTGCGAATCCCCCTGGAGCTCCACCTGGACTTTTTCTACCTGCGTAGTGACTGGTACCTGTTTTCGCATATGAAGGAACAGAACGGTCTTTGGGATAGGAGTACCGGTCACGCCTTTCGAAAGAACCTCCGTACTGGTCTTCACTTCGATACGGGCGGCTGTAATCGGATCCGCCCTGCCAATCGGTTTCACGGTCACGGTTCTCAAAACTGGTCGCGCCATTGCGGTCATAGCGTTCATTGCGAGAGGTGTCACGGTCTTCGCGAGGAACAGGATTGTCGTGGGAAGGATACCGGTCATGGTTCTCATGGCTTTCCCTGGGAGCGTAATTGTCACGGGGAGCGTAATTGTCGCGGTGAGCATAACCATCCCGTTCTCGGCTGCGGTAGGGTCTGTGGCTGGATAGATTCCGGCCATTCGGATTGTCGGGTTTGGCACGGGTGACCAGGGGTTTGCCTTCGGGCGATTTCTCGCTGAAGGCCTGAAGGACCAGCTGGGCGGCTGAAGCCGGAGCGGAAACGAAGGAGAAATCCTCCATCACCTCCACCTTCTGGAGCTCGTGGTTGGTGACATGGGCGTGTTCGATGATATAATCGATCAACATCCGCTTGTCCATGCCATCCTTGCGGCCCTTGGCGATGAAAAGGCGTACGAATTCGCTATCGTCATCCCGGTCCGATGTACTGTGGTCCTCTCTGCGGCGGTCGCCTTGGAAACGGTCCTCGCGGTAGGAACTCCCTTCACGGGAATCACGCCGGTCTGGCCGATCGCTCCAATCACGGCTGCCACGGTCATCCTGGGTATTGATGTAGCGGTACTTGCTCTCATCAAGCTGTCCTTTGTACTGATGGCTCAGCAAGGAGGCGAGAACCTGGGAGGCATCGCGTCCTTCGAGGAGCTCGGTTGCCATTGGCAGGAAAGCCTGAAGATCCTCCGAGGTAAGATTTTCCTTGATCTTGGAGACGATACGCTGGCGTTTCACCTCGATCACGGCTTTGGCATCGGGGAGGCGTTCCTTGCGCACATCGCTTTTCACCGCGCGTTTGAGGAAGGTGAATCTCCGGGCTTCAGAGGGGGTGACAAACGTGATGGCGATACCCATTTTCCCTGCCCGTCCGGTACGTCCGATACGGTGGGTATAGGTATCCGGATTCTGGGGGATGGTGAAGTTCACCACATGGGTGAGATCCTGGATGTCGATTCCCCGGGCAGCCACATCGGTCGCCACCAGGATGTTGATACGGTGTTCCCGCATCTTATGGAGGATCAATTCACGTTGTTTCTGGGCGAGATCACCATGGATGGCTTCGGCTTCATAGCCTCTTTCCATTAAAAGCTTGCTTACCTCATCGCTCTGCATCTTGGTCCGGCAGAAAACCAGTCCATAGAAATCGGGAGTGATATCGATGATACGTGAAAGAGCCTCGAGCTTGTCGCTTTCACGCAGTTCATAGTAGGTCTGATCGGTGAGAGCCGGAGTGTTGGCATCCTGCTTGATCTGCACAAACTGGTAGTCCTTCATGAACCGTTCAGCCAAGGTGAGAATGGCCCGGGGCATGGTGGCGGAGAACAGGAGCATCCGTTTTTCAGCCGGGGTTTTCTCCAGAATGGCTTCCACGTCTTCGATGAACCCCATGTCGAGGATCTCATCGGCTTCGTCCAGGACGACAAATTTAAGGGCTGATAGATCGAGGGTTCCCCGGCGGAGATGGTCTAGAAGCCGTCCGGGAGTACCGACGACTACCTGCACTCCCCGGTGGAGTTTCCGTAGCTGGAGGTCCATGGAGGCTCCGCCATAGATGGGAAGGATTTCCAGATGCCGATCACCTTTGAGGGAATCGATTTCCTCGGCGACCTGGACGGCTAGCTCGCGGGTTGGGGAAAGTATAAGTGCTTGGACTTGTCTGTTATTGGGATCAACGATCTCCAGGATGGGTAGCCCAAAAGCGGCTGTCTTACCGGTTCCTGTCTGGGCTTGGCCGACAACATCGACCTGCTCCTTCAGCAGCAACGGTATACACGCGGCCTGAACCGGTGTGGGTTCTTTAAAGCCCTTCTCAATGAGGGCGGCGATTGTCTGGTCGGAAAGACCCAAGGCGGAAAAAAGCTCTAACTCTTGCATGTGACTCCTATTTATAGCTGTATCTGTAACTTGCATTTCTTCTTTGATACCGGCTCACTCTATACGATTGTGACGGATGATGCAATAAGCTGACTGGGATATATCGATAAACCGTCAGGGTATTTTCATCGGCAATTGTTGTTTTCTGAAGCAGAACGGCACCTGCCGGAGTATATCCAGTAATACGAAAGGAGGAAAACATGCCCAATGACGTAAAGCGTTTTTGTCCCAATCCCAAGTGCCCCAACCATGATATCCATCAGGTGGGAGAGACCCGGTGGTACAGTCCCCATGGATGGTACCATTGCCAGTCGGGTGCCGGCAAACCTATCCGGCGGTTCCGTTGCGATACGTGTGGGAAGACTTTCAGCGAGACGTATTTTTCCCGCTCCTGGCATTTGCAGCGCCGGGATATCGATGAGATTGAATTGTTGTTCGACTGGTGCCGGGGACTAAGTGTCGCCCAATTGGCGAAAACCTTTGGATGTTCTCCCCGGACCATCGAGAACCGCATTGTCCGTATGCAGCGGTTGGCCCAGAACCATGATATCGTGTTCGATGTGGCCTATGGAAACCCAATGGGGGTTTAGACCAATTCAATACCGGTTGTATACGTCCTCGGCGAATCCCAGGAAATCCTCCACCGCGACAATGGTTCCGTCATCGAGCACCGCTTTGCCGGAGAACCGGCCGAACACCTGGTGCTGAACCGATTTGATCACCAGGGCGTTGGTGAGAGAGCTGCGGTCGACAATCGGTTGGAAGTCCATCTCAAAGCGGCCATCGCTACTGGTGAATTTCCAGGGATCAGTGTATCCGCTTGCCGGAATATGGAAGACCACCTCATCGAGCTTGTGGATTCTCCCATTGTGGAAGATGGCGTTCTCGGAGGCTGGAGAGCGGTCGGTGAATCCATAGCCGATATTGAAACCGAAAGGGACGCCTTTTATCTGACCCGAAGCTGAACCCCAGTACCAGCGGTTCCTATATGTCCAGTTTCCACGGCCCCAATCAAGAGTGCCGAAAGCCTCGGTTGCACCAAGATCGATCACGGTATCCCCAAGGCGGACCATTCCACCGGCGGGCATGCAGTTTACCTTTTCGTTCAGATAGAAAGCGGTACGCTTATCAGCCCAGCTGGTGGCGATATTGATGCTTTCCATCTGGGGTGGCTGGATAAGGGTGATATCGGCATCCAGACCGGTCAGGCCATGGGGAAGCACCATGTGCGGTGCAGCCACCAGCAGTCGGCGGATATCCCCCTTGCGGCTGAAAGCCAGCCGGAATTCCTCATTGGCCCAAGCTACCGAGTAGTCTCCCGAATCCTGTGGCAGTCCGGTCTTGCCCAAGGTGAAGGCTTTGATAGCATCAACCTGTACAGCCTTGCCTTCGTTGAGATCTATGAAAGCCAAGGCAAACATCGCCGCATAGCCCAGATCGCTGATGGTGGCAGTGATGCAGAAGCGGTTCTGGTGGGACATCACCGCATAGTAATCCCATTCCTTAATGCGCAGTTTTCCCGCATGGATCTTGGTGCGGTCGTATTGCCAGAGGCTCTGGCGTGCCCAGCCTTCTTCCTGGATATGTCCCTTGCGGTCCAGCAAGGGCTGTGAAACGGTGATTTCGTGTTGCATGGGAATTTCTCCTTTATTCAGATATTCAATCGAGTAGGAAGGCGATCTGGCTTTCAGTGAGAACCACATCTTCCCCACCCAGGGTATCCAGCAATTGCGGTAAGGTGGAACAACCGGTAATGGCGACCGAGGGCATGGAGTTCCGGGTGATGTACCCTGTTACAATGGCGGCCGGACTGAGGCCTGTCTCCATTGAGAGCTGCCTGACCCGCTCCACCCTCCGGCGGTTTTTTTCGGAAAGATACCGCTGGCGGATTTTTCCATTCAGCGTCTCATACCCACACGAGATGGCTTTGGAAAACAGACCTTTGGCTTGGGATGAATAGGCGAAGACCGGGAAATGGTGTTCGCGGTACCAGGAAAGGGCTTCCTCGGTCATGCACTGGAGGGTGTTGTCCCCCCATATCTGGGGTGTGCAGTCCGCCAGGCTCCAGTGGAGTTCGGAAGCCACGAACTGTGGCAGATGGTGGGCTTGGGCATACTGGTTGGCCTGGGTAATCCGTGCTATTGACCAGTTGGAGGCCCCTAGTGCGCAGACTTTTCCGCTTTTCACCAGAGGAGCGGTCATTTCCATGATCTGTCCGGGTTCCAAAGCCGGATCATCCCGATGGAGGAAGTACAAATCGACCGTGTCGCACCCCAATGCTTCCAGGCTCTGTTGGATATCGCTATCCAGATGTTGGGCGGTGATGCGTGGCTGGAGGGTGGTCTGATCGGGGTGTCCACCTTTAGTGACAAGATAGATATGCTGGCGCATGCCGGTTTCTTTCAGCCACTTGCCGATGAGTTCCTCGCTGATGCTCCTCTTTCCAGGGGTGTCCTGTCCATAGACCCGCGCGGTGTCTACCGTGGTACCCCCATGGGTGGCAAAGGTATCGAGCAGCAAAAAAGAGGTTTTCTCGTCGATGGCCGTACCGAAATAGGTGGTACCCATGGCGATACGGGATATCCTGTGCCTGGATGGTGCTATGGTGATGAAGCGCATGGTCTCCTCCGCGCACCAGTATACCCCGCAAACGCCATATGGGGTAGAGCTGTTTCCTTTATATTATTGACCGCATAATGGAGCGCATGCTACACTTCACATCATGGTTGAAAACGAAATCCCTGTGAAAGGCCAATCTGACATGCTGGTGTCGCTTCTGGCAGGTGTTCTCATGCGCTGTGTCCCCATCCAGGGCCGATTGTGTGTGACCATCACCGGCAGCGGAGGAAAAACCTCCACGATGGAGACCTTGGCTGGCTATTTCTCCCGGCAGGGCAGGCGTGTGCTGTGTTCGACCACAACCCGTCTGGCGCATCCCGATCTCCATTCCTATCCCTGTTCCCGCCAGGAACTAACAGGTGGCCGTGCGATTCTGGCGCTTGTACCGCAAGCTGGTGAGATAGTCCTGTTCGGGCGTGCCGATGGCCAGAAACTCGAGGCTCCTGATGAACAGATGTTGAGGGAGGCTTCCCTAGGGTATGATGTAGTGCTGATCGAAGGTGATGGAGCCCGCTCGCTTCCTCTGAAAATCCATAGTGGACGGGATCCGGTGGTGCCATCCTGGACCGGTGTGGCCATCGCTGTGATCGGTTTGAAAGCCTTGGGCCAACCATTGGATGAGACCTGTTTTTACCTGTCTAGGCGGTACCGGCAGCTCACCGGTGATGGTTCCACAACAGTCGGTCCCGCGGTATACCGCAGGTTGCTGGAACATCCCGAAGGTCTATTAAAAGGCATTGACGATAGGCCAGTGGTGCTTTTCTGCAATCAGAGCGATACCTGTACGCCTAAACAGGTGACCGCGGTGCGTGATGCACTGGTGGCACAATGGAGCGGGCGGCCGTTCTTTCTGATCATGGGATCGGTTCAACAGGACAGCGTGGAGTGTGCCGGGGCGGTACAAGCCCCACAGACGCCTTTAGGAGGGGCATTGTATGAGGATTTTTGAGGAAGCCGCCAGGCTTGAGCAGGAGAATGTGCCTTTCGCTCTGGTGACCATCACCAAGTCGTTGGGATCGACACCCCGCTCACAGGCGCATATGATCGTACTGTCCGATGGTACCACCTTGGGTACCGTAGGGGGTGGGGCCTCTGAATACATGGCGGTCAATAAAGCTCTTGAACTGATCCCGACTGGCCGCTCGGAGACCGTGGATATGGCTCTCACCGTAGCTCAGGGCCACAATTGCGGTGGGGCGGTGGAGATGTTTATCGAGGTGATCGTCCCCGGACACCGCCTCGTGCTGATCGGAGGCGGCCACGTGGACTTGCAGATTGCCAATCTGGCCGCTTCCTGTGGTTTCCATATCGAACTGGTGGAGACCCGCCCCGAATTCGCCACAGTCGGGCGGTTTCCCATGGTAAGCCGTTTCCATGTGGCCCCAACCTTTGAAGAGGCCCTGAAAACGGTGGAGATCAATGCCGACACGGCTTTGGTCATCGCCACCCATAGCTTGGATAGAATAGTACTGGATCAGGTGATTGGTTCTCCAGCGTTCTATATCGGCATGCTGGGAAGCCGGACCAAAGTCAACGCGTTGTGCCGCCATCTGCGCGAGGATCTTGGTCTCCAGGGGAAGGCTTTGGGGCGATTGTACAGTCCTATCGGATTGGATCTGGGTACCGAGACTCCCGAGCAGATCGCGGTTTCGGTGGTGGCCGAACTGATGATGGTGGCCTCGGGGAAAAGCGGCCGGCCACTGAGCCGGATGGCTGAGAATCTGGTGATTGTACGGGGAGCGGGCGATCTGGCCACAGGAATCATCTGCCGGCTGCACAATGCGGGATACCGGGTGCTTGCCTTGGAGATCGCGCAACCTACCACCATCCGCAGGACGGTGGCTTTTTCTGAAGCGATGTACACAGGTCAAGCGGTGGTGGAACAGGTGGTTTGCCGTAAAGCTTCCCATGCAATGGAAGCCAAGACTATCATGGATGAGGGTGATGTCGCCCTGCTGTGTGATCCCGAAGGAGCTTCGATTGCCACCATGCACCCGGCGGTAGTGGTGGACGCGATCATCGCTAAGAAAAATCTGGGAACCTCGCTGGAAATGGCCCCCTTTGTGGTGGCGCTTGGGCCTGGTTTCACCGCGCCTGTGGATTGCCACTGTGTGGTCGAGACCCAGCGGGGACATGACCTTGGCCGCCTGATCCATAACGGACAGGCGCAGGCGGATACCGGCATACCGGGGCTGATTGGTGGGTATGGCGTGGAGCGCGTACTGCATGCTCCTGCCGCCGGGGAATTTATCTCCAATCACCAGATCGGTGACATGGTGGTTGCCAGCGATTGTCTGGCCACCGTAGGAGATGTGCCGGTGATCGCCCAGATCGATGGTGTGCTGCGGGGATTGCTGCATAACGGTTTGCCGGTTTCCGAGGGATTCAAGATCGCTGATATCGATCCCCGGGGAAATCCGGCCTTCTGCCACAGCATTTCCGACAAAGCCAGGGCCCTAGGCGGTGCGGTGCTGGAGGCGGTCGATGCGTTCCATGCTGGCCGTTACCATCCGGATAAGGGCTGAACAGCATGGTGTACCTGGATAATGCGGCGACCAGTTGGCCCAAAGCCCCCACGGTGGCTCCCGCTATGGTAGCGGCGATTGAAGAACCTATGGGCAATGTGGGACGCTCGTCCCATGCAGCGGCTTTCGCGGCCAGCCGGATCATCTATGACTTCAGGGAACAGGTCGCCTCACTGTTGCCACCCACTGCTTTGGAACAGATCATCATCACCCGCAATGCCACTGAGGCGCTCAATATCACCTTGTTGGGCACCCTGGAAAAGGGTGATGTGGTTCTCACCACTCCCATGGAACACAATGCGGTAGCCAGACCTCTGCATGTGCTGACGCAACAACACGCCGTCCGATGGGTACAATGTGCCTGCGATGCGTATGGACAGGTGGATGCTGATGATTTCAAGGAACAGATAATCGCTTTACGGCCACGTCTGGCGGTATGTACCGCGGCTTCGAATGTCACTGGAGGTATCAATCCGGTAGAGGAACTTGTCCGTATCTGTGTGGCCTGTGATGTGCCGTTTGTGGTGGATGCCTCACAGTCCATGGGCGAAGTTCCCCTCTGGTCGTTCCCCACCATCACCATGTCGCAAGCCGGAGGAGCAGTATGCTTTTCGCTGCACAAAGGCTTGCTGGGGCCAGCCGGAGTGGGCGTGATGGCGCTATATGGAGCATTCCTGCCCCGGCCTTTATGGTATGGAGGCACGGGAAGTCTATCGGATTCGGTTGTCCAACCCGATTTTCTCCCGGATCGCTATGAGAGCGGGACTCCGGCGATCCAGGCCATTGCCGGATGCACTGCGGCTTTGCGGTATTGCCAGGAGCATCGCCAGGAAATCGACCGGCAGCGTCAAACCATGGGAGAGTTATTGTTCGCCGGTCTTGCCCAATACGCGCCGTTGCGGATAGTGAGTCCCGCCAATAACCGGTTGGGAGTGGTCTCGGTCACTCCCCGGGAAGGGACGCTCTCAGCGTTGGCCGAAGCCTTGTTTGCCGCGGGAATCGCCGTACGGTGTGGTTTCCATTGCGCTCCGCTGGCCCATCGGTGGTTGCACACCGTCCCCCAGGGAGGAACCATCCGGTTCTCGGTAGGATTCATGACAGTTACCCAGGATATTCACTGCGCTCTGGCGGTGGTGGAGGAGACCTTGCATGGTGGATGAAGTGAGGATTTCGCAGTTCTCCCGGTTTGCGGGATGTGGTGCCAAGCTTGGACCGGGTTTGTTGGACAAAGCCTTATGTGGATTATCACAACCTGATTATCCGGAATTGATCGCCGATTTCCGGCATGCCGAGGATTGCGGAGTCTACCGGATTTCCGATGATCTGGCTCTGGTACAGACCATCGATTTTTTTCCGCCTATCTGTGATGACCCCTGGTCGTATGGCCGTATCGCGGCGGCGAATGCCCTGTCGGACATCTACGCGATGGGAGCCAAACCTATCACCGCGGTGAGCGTGGTGTGCTTCCCCGATGACCAGCTGGATATCAAGTTTCTCCGGGAGATCATGGAGGGAGCCATGGATGCGCTGATCGAAGCCCGTACCGCATTGGTGGGAGGCCACAGCATCCGTGATACCGAGGTGAAATTCGGGCTTTGCGTGAATGGAACTGTCGCTCCCAACCGGGTGTGGCTGAACAATACCTGGAAGGATAAAGAAACCTTGATACTGACCAAACCCATCGGGGTAGGGATCATGAACACTGCTGGCCGGGCGGGCATGGCTTCTGCGGATGAGTATTCCCAGGCCATCCACTGGATGCAGACCCTGAATAAAGGTGCCATGGAAGTTTTGGAACAGTTCCCCATCTCAGCTTGTACGGATGTGACAGGTTTTGGTTTGTTGGGGCATGCCTGCGAGATGGCTGGTGGCAATGCCGTAGGGGCAATGGTTGATTCCTCGCTGGTACCTTTCCTGCCCCATGTCGCCGATTATGCGGCGATGGGTCTCATCCCGGCCGGTGCCTATAAAAACAAGGAGCAGCGCTCTTCGTTTGTGCAGGGGTTTGAAAAGCTGGAGGAAACCATGCAGTTCCTGCTGTTCGATCCGCAGACCTCAGGTGGTTTGTTGTGCGCCGTACCCCATACCATCGCTGCCGAAACGGTGTCAGCTCTACGGGAGACCGGTCTCGATGCGGCAGCGGTAGGCTATACCGATGCGCATCTGAAAGGGTTGTGGGTCTGTTAGATATCGATGCCGAGGAACTTCTTGACCACGATACCGATCACGAAGGAGAGGGCTGCCACCGAAAGGCTGATGCCGGCCATCTCGACGAACCGCTTGCGGAACGGCATGTCCTTGGCTACCGAGATATAGTAGGTGAATCCCAGGATAATCAACACCACGGTGGCCAGCATGATGCCCAAGGCGATCATGAAACCCTCGTTGGGAAGCAATAGGTAGGGTAGCACCATGCAGGTGACTGTAAGCAGGTAGACCACACCGGTGTACATGGCCGATTTAAGGGCGTTCTGCCCACCCCCTTCGGAACGGGCCGAGAGGTATTCGCTGGAACCCATGGACAAGGTGGCTGAAATACCGGTGATCAGTCCTGAAAGGGCGATGAGACGGGTGTTCTGCAAAGCGAAGGTGAGCCCTGCCAGAGTACCGGAGATCTCCACCAGAGCATCACTGAGTCCCAGCACCATCGATCCCACATACTGGAGGCGTTCTTCGTCGAGCATGCCAAGCAGTTCCTGTTCATGACGGTCTTCATCCAGGGCGATACGCTGGGCTTCGGGTACTTCCTGGGCGATTTTTCCATAGAATGTGCTGGCGTCGCCCTCGCCATTCTCCATGAGTTTGAGGGCAAAGGTGAAACCCAGGATGCGGCTGATGAGGGTGAACCATAATATCCGGGCTTTTCTGGGCTTGACGGTGACCTGGGTGTAACCTTCCCATATCTTGGAATGCTGCAGTTCCTCGCGTGAGATTTTCAGCAGGACATCCTTGTTTTTCTCATCCTTCACATGTTTGGCGATATGAGCGTAAATCAGGTGTTCAGTGAGCTCTCCCACCTGGAAGCGGGTCAGGATCCTAAGAGTCCCGGCACTGAGGGATTTCATTTCGGCCATGGATATCCTCCGGTTTTTGTAATGGTTTTATGGATTATGCACCACTGGGATGCTCTTGTACAGTGGGTTTCAACCGGCTCTGGTTCCTGCTTGGAAAAATTACAGACAGATTATCAAAGATATCTGTTGACGAATGTTTCTATTTATAGTAACGTAGCCTCAACACACTCCAGTTGCGCCTAAAAGGGGATACAATGGACGATTACGAGGAATTGGTGGAGATTTTCGCTCAGACCACCAGCAAGAAGGAAATGAACAAACTGTTCGAGGAGATCTTCACGCAGCGGGAGAAATATGATTTCGCGTTACGGTGGCGACTTATGAAGGAAATCTACCAGGGAACCACCCAAAGGGAGATTGCATCGCAGCTGGGTATCAGCCTTTGCAAGATCACCCGGGGTTCCAGGATTCTCAAGGATGAGCATTCACAAGTTAAAAAACTACTCGAGGAGCGAGATCATGGAAAAGAAAGAAAAACAGAATGAACAGCTTGCGCTGAATACGATGCAGCCCGATCAGAATGGCTATTTTGGAACCTATGGCGGAGCACTGCTGCCTCCCGCGTTGGTGGAAGTGATGCACGGTGTGGCTGAGGAATATGAGCGGATCAAGGTGGATTCCTCCTTTATCGAAGAACTGGACATGCTCAACCGGACCTATTCCGGCAGACCGTCGCCAGTATACTACTGCAAACGGCTTTCGGAAGCCATCGGCGGGGCCCGGATCTATCTGAAACGCGAGGATCTGAACCACACGGGAGCCCATAAAATCAACCATTGCCTGGGAGAAGTGCTGTTGGCGCGCAAGATGGGAAAGAAAAAAGTCATCGCCGAAACGGGTGCCGGACAGCATGGGGTGGCTTTGGCTACCGCGGCGGCTCTGTTGGGCTTGGAATGCGATATCTATATGGGATCGGTCGATGTAGCCAAACAGGCTCCCAATGTACTGCGCATGCAGGTGCTTGGCGCGCGGGTGATTCCGGTGGAACGCGGTACAAAAACCCTGAAGGATGCCGTGGATGCCTGCTTTGAAGCCTATCTTGAGGATCCTGAGACCACCTTGTACTGTATTGGATCAGCCGTCGGGCCCCATCCGTTCCCCATGATGGTAAGGGATTTTCAATCCATAGTGGGACGTGAAGCCCGTACACAGTTCCTTGAGATGACCGGAAAGCTTCCGCACAAGGTTATCGCCTGCGTGGGTGGTGGATCGAACGCCATTGGGATTTTCTCCGGATTCCTGGACGATGCCGAAGTCGAGCTGTACGGTGTGGAACCCGGTGGACGTGGACCGGCCAATGGTGACAATGCCGCGACCATGACCTATGGAAGCCGGGGCAGGATACATGGTTTCGAATGCTATCTGCTGCAGGACAAGGATGGCGAGCCGCTACCCGTCTATTCCATCGCCAGCGGACTGGATTATCCAGGCGTGGGTCCCCAGCACTGCTATCTGCGTGATATCCAACGGGTCCACTATGAAATTGCCACCGACCGCGATGCGTTGCAGGCTTTCTACACCTTGTCGCGCATGGAAGGTATCATTCCGGCGCTGGAGTCCGCCCATGCCTTGGGCTATGCCATGAAGATCGCCCGTACGCTCCCTAAGGAGACCACCCTGCTGGTGAACCTGTCGGGACGTGGCGACAAGGATATGGATTACGTATGCCAGCACTATCCCCTGGAAGCCTTTGAGGACCAGCCCATGCTGGTGAAAGCCCACGCCTAGCATCCAGTAGGAACGTTGTGGGAGAAAACCCCGTGGACATCAGGAAACATCCCTACCCAGTTGCTCAGGTTAGCTGGGTTTGGATGGCTTGTCCGGTAAAAACGCCGATATCACGGTTCTTGTTCACCTGGTCATAGGGGAATACCTTGCCACTCATGCAGATGTATACCCCGACGGGAAGCAGTTGGACGGCCGAGATGGCGCAGCCAAGATTGAACACAGCGTCTGAATTCTCCAACGCATAGGGAACCATTGCCCCGGTGAGCACCACCACCTTGGGCAGTTTTCTGGCGGCCACAACATGGGCGGTCTGTACCATGGTGTCGGTTCCATGGGTGATGATGATGCGCTTTTCATGACGGGAGGCGCAGGTTGCCGCGATTTTCTCTCGGTGGCTGTCATCCATGAAGAGACTGTCCAGCGCGATGCAAGGTTCCACTGCAACCGCCAGGGAGCAACGCGAAGCCTTGAGGATACGGGGAAGATGGGACTCGCGGAAGGTGAGTTCACCCTTGATCTCATCATAGTATTTATCGAATGTACCGCCGGTGGTGATAATGCACAGCTCTTCGGTTTCCAGCATGGAATGTGTACCTCCGTTTGGAAAAACAGGATTCGATTCCGGTTGTGACGATATTGTCATCATACCACATCGGATTGTTTTCAAACATGGTTTGTTGGGTTATAATGAACGGCGCGTTGCCTTGACCGGCAGATGCGGCATAGTGATGGAAAGAAATAATCAAGTGAGGTTTACCATGGTGAAAGAACGTATTTCCACAAAATTGGCCCCAGCGGCTATTGGTCCATATTCACAAGCGGTGCGGGTAGGCGATTTCGTCTACACTTCCGGGCAGATTCCCGTGCATCCCGATTCCGGCCTGGTGGTTTCAGGGGGTATAGAAGCCCAGACAACCCAGGTGTTCAAGAATCTGATTGAGGTTCTTACAGCCGCCGGCACCGATCTGGCCCATGTGGTCAAATCCACGGTGTTCCTGAAGAACATGGATGATTTTTCGGTGGTGAATGGGATCTATGCCTCCTTTTTCCCTGGCGAGGTGATTCTTCCCGCCCGTTCCGCAGTGCAGATCGGCAGACTGCCCAAGGATGTTCTGGTGGAGATCGAGGTTGTCGCAATAATCTGATATAGAAAAACACAATGCAGAAAAGGAGAAGTCCACTGTGAAACACACGCCGCTGTATGGGGAATATCAAGGGTATCCGGGGATCAGGATGACTGATTTTGGAGGTTGGGAACTTCCCGTCAATTTCAAGGATGGCATCCTTGCCGAGCACCGTGCCGTGCGTGAAGCCGCTGGACTTTTCGACATCTCCCACATGGGGGAGTGCATGGTCAGTGGTCCCCAAAGCACGGCCTATCTCGATTATCTGGTGACCAATTCGGTAGCTTCCATGGTGGATGGACAACTCATCTACACCCTTATGTGCTATCCCTCAGGAACCGTGGTGGACGATCTGATCATATACCGGCTGGATGGCCAATCGTACTGGGTGGTGATGAACGCCTCGAACGTGGAGAAGGATCTTGCCTGGATCACCCGGGAAAATCCCTGGGCGGCTTCCGGCAAGGCGATTCCCCCCGTGGTGGATTTCAGTGCCAGCACCGCGCAACTGGCTTTGCAGGGGCCAAAGGCCGAGGAGATCCTGGTCAAGGTGTGTCCCCGGGTGGCCGGCTTGACATTCTTCACCTTTCTCAGCGATGCCCGGATCGCCGGGGAAGCCTGTATGGTATCCCGCAATGGTTATACTGGTGAGGACGGGTTTGAGATCTATTGTTCAGCGGATAAAGCTGTCAAATTGTGGCGTTTGCTGTTGGAGACGGGTAAGGATCAGCCACTGGTTCCCTGTGGACTGGGTGCGCGCGATACCTTGCGCCTCGAAGCCAAGCTCCCGCTCTATGGACATGAACTGTCCGACACCATCACCCCGTTGGAAGCCAATCTGAGCTCTTTTGTCAAGCTGGACAAAGCTGACTTCTGTGGCAAAGCCGCGCTGGCCAAACAGGACGCTGACGGCATTCCCCGTTCCTTGCGCGGTATCAGGATGGTGGAGAGCGCTGTGCCGCGCAATGGCTACCCGGTATGGCTGTCCGACCGGCAGATCGGCTATGTGACCAGTGGCACCAAATCACCCACGCTGGATATCTTCTGCGGGTATGTCCTGATAGAACGCAACTGTGGGTTGAAAATCGGAGATGAACTGGAAGTGGAGATCCATGGCAAACGCAAACGCGCGGTTCTAGTCAAGACGCCTTTCTACAAGCGCACTCCACCCAAGGCCTCTACACCAGCATAAGCAGTGCTGAGCCTTCAGGTTTAAGCCGGTGCTGATTGAGAGGCTTGAGAGGGGACTTTTCTTTTCCATTGAGCTTGTGGAGGCGTATCCAGGCGATGGTGTCCTCCATGGTTTTCCTGAAAGGCGTCACCGAATAGTCCAGCACCCGCTGGGCTTTGGCATGGGAGAAATCGCTGTTGGTGTTGAGAGTGAAGATGGAATACGCGGTAAACAGGGGTTTCTGTCTGAGCATGCGGTAGTAGAGCTCGGCGAATGGGGCGCTGATGCAGGCTAGGACATGCGGTATGCGGGTTCTGGGAGCTTTGATGGCTGTGATCTCCTCCATGGTATGCAGCAGTTCATGCACCGAATGGTATTCGCCCGATAGTATGTAGCACTCGCCGCTTTTCCCTTTCTCCGCGGCATCCATCATGCCTTCGACCACATCGCGCACATCCACGAAATTGTAGCCTCCCGACACATAGGCCCGTAAGGTGCCCTTGAGGAAATCCAGCACCATCTGGCCAAGATTGGACATCTGATGGTCCTCGGGACCGATCACGCCGGAAGGATGGACAATGACCGCATCCAACCCTTCACGGGTGGCTTGCAGCACATAGGCGGTTGCCTCGGCCTTGGTTTTGGCATACATGCCTTTCACCAATAACGGATTGAAGACTTGCGATTCGGTGATGGTCTGTCCATGGGGAAGCTCGGTGAGGGCATGCACACTGCTGGTATAGACCAGACGCTTCACCTTGGTGGTACGGCAGGCATCCACCACATTGCGTACCCCCTGTACATTCACCTCATACATGAGGCGTTTGGTCTTGTGGCTGGAACCGATATCCACGATACCTGCCAGATGGAACACGGTATCCTGCCCGGTGAACGCATACTCCAGGCTCTGGGTGTCACGGATGTCTCCGTAGACCACATGGTCAGCCCAGGCTTTTATGCTGGTGATATCCTCACGGGGAAGGACAAAAGCGGTAACCTCATGGCCCCGTTCGTGTAATCGCCTCACCAGGATGTTTCCAATATGTCCAGTGGCTCCGGTCACTATGCATTTCATATAATCGACCTCCTATCACAAGCCCATACAGGCAATCGCTTTGTTCAACATGGTAAGCAACAGGGTGAAATCGTTTTCTCCCATGGAAACGATCATCCGGGAACACCATTGGTTCACCTCCGCCAGCTTGTGCTCCACCTGGAAGTGGCCAGCCTCTGTAAGAACCACCCGCACATGGCGCCGGTCATCCGGCATGGTTTCACGCAGCACCAGGTGTTTTCTCTCCAGTGAACGCAGAGTGGCGGTGACGGTTCCCCGCGCCAAGTGCAGACGGGCACTGATCGCCGAGGGCAGGGGAAGCTCTCCGGCCTGTTCCATAAATGCGATACAGGCGAGTACCGCGGATTCACCCTGATAGAAGTCGCCCACCTCGGTGGCAAAGGAAGTGGCATTGATCTTGGCGACCATCCGATGGAATTCCTGGATCAGAAGTTGCTGTTCCATACTTTTTCGTTTCCCTATATACCGCTTCATTGATAAGAAGTACTCACCGTGAGTAATTCTTATTATAACCTGGAATCCCGGGTTGTCAAGGCGCCGGTTGGAGGCTCTGTGTGGGAGCGTTGCCCATAAGAGGGATTTCACGTATGATATACCCATGAGATTCACATGGGGCGCTGAAGAAATCATCCCACTGGACAATGCCGCAATCATCTATCCACCCACTTTGGCCCGGTATAATTCGCATATGTTCAGGCTATCGATGGATTTGACAATCCCTGTGGAAGGCAGCCGGCTGCTTGTGGCCTTGGAACGTGTGATGACCCGCTTTCCGTATTTTTCCGTATCGCTGCACCAGGGATTCTTCTGGTACTATCTTACCAACCACCATAAAAAGCTGTCGGTGTATCCGGAACATGCCTATCCCTGTGCGTTCCTGGACCGCCACCATGGCGCCAATGGCTATCTGTTCAAGGTGTTTTGGCGTGAGGATCGCATCGCGGTCGAAATTTTCCATGCCCTATGCGATGGCACCGGGGGCCTGGTCTTTCTTAAATCGCTGGTTGCCGAGTATCTGCGCCTGTCGGGAATCGAAATTGGTGAGGATCCCCAGATTTTCCGTCCCGGGACTCCGGTAGGCAGAGGGGAATCCGATGATTCCTTCCAGCATTTCTATAAACCGCTGGGATCGGTTATGAACCGTGAACCAGCCGCTTTCCATTATGCGCGGTTTGAGGAGATCTCCGATAGGGTACAGGTGATCTCAGCCCAGGTGGGTATCGCCGATGTGAAACGGCTGGGAACACAATACGATTGCACCATCACCGAGTATCTGGTAGCCGAACTGATTGATGCCTTCCAGCGGGTACAGGAACAGACGGTGGGATCCCGAAAGCACTATAAACCCATCAGCATCTCGGTGCCGGTCAATATCCGCAGGGTGTTCGATTCGGATTCCATGCGGAACTTCACCCTGTTTGTGACTCCGAGGATCAACCCCCGGTTAGGTTATTATGAATTCGAGGAGATTGTCCAACAGGTGAAATTCCAGATCAGAGGCTCGGTGAACATCAAATCCCTGAGCCAGCAGATCTCGCGGAATGTTGCCGGTGAACGCAATCCGCTTCTCCGGTTCGCTCCGAATATCCTCAAAGGACCCGTCATGAAGATCCTCTCCGATTCGTATGGTGACAAAACCTATTCCACCACCATTTCCAATATTGGCGAGGTGAAGCTGCCTTCCGGTATGCGCGAGGTGGTCAAACGGGCTGATTTCTACCTTTCGCCAAGCAAATCGAACAAGGTATCCTGCAGTGTGGTTGGGGTGAATGGTATGATGTCCATCAACTTTACCAACTTTCTGGTGAAACAGACTGTCATAGAACGGGAATTCCTCACAGCCCTGGTAGCGAAAGGTATTCCTGTAAGGATCGCGGACAATCGTAATCCGCACGTGTCTGGGAGGTGATGCCATGGCTTATTGTGTACGGTGTGGAGTGAAGCTGGAACCGGGCTCGGTTGAATGCCCTTTGTGCCAAACCCAGGTGATCGCCTCGGCTGAGATCATAGGACAGCGGGGCACCCCCCTGTTCCCTCCTGCTCCTAGCAATGGAAAAGACAAGGATGAGCACTTGCGGGTAGACAAGCGGCGCAGAGGATTCATCGAGCTTACCGCCGCTTTTATGGGGATTGCCATAGTGACGCTGGCGATTGCCGGTTTTGCTATCGATGGCAACACCTTCTCACCGGTACTCCCTATCGGGTGTGTGTTCCTGGGAGGCTGCTATGTACTGGCTGTGTTGCTGGGTAAACCCGAATACACCCGTATCGCCTCCATATATGTGATAATCACTATAATCCTGCTGGTTTTCATTGATTTTTTCGATAGGCAACTGGGATGGTCCTACTACTGCGTCGCCTCGATAGGGCTGTTCTGGGGAGCTTTGGTTCTGCCGTTCATGCTGAAGCGGCGCAAGGTCCTGTACGGTACCCTTGCGGCGATAGTCTCCTGTGTGCTGTTTCTGTTCATCATTGATACATTGGACGGAGGTATCGCCTGGTTCCTGCCTATTGCTCTGCCAACATTCCTCACGGTGCTGGTAGGCTTGCTGGTGTACTCCATCCGGTTTCGTAAAAAAGAGGTCCAGGTGGGAGAATCTGTGCTGGGCATCGTACTCATCGCCTGTATTGGCGTGGGAAGTGGCGATTTCTATACGCTGCGGTTTTTTGGGGATGAACGCTGGCTGTCGTGGTCGACGAATGTATGGATCGCCGCCGCCTGTGTGCTGGTGTTTCTGGTGGCCTCGCACTCGATCAGGAAGGTCCGGTTCTATTTCTCCAATAAGATCAGCCATTGACAGGTGCTGTAGTCTGCCATGCGAGTGGTTAACGGTGCCAGAAGGCCTTGGTGAACAGCGCGAACACCGTATAGATCTCAAGCCGTCCCACTAGCATCCCAAACGATAAAACCCATTTCGCATAGGCTGGCATGACACCGAACCCAGATCCGGTTGGTCCGACTTCGCCCAATCCCAATCCGATATTACCCACAGAACTGAGCGAGGCTGTGAAAGCCGTGAGCAGATCGGAACCGGAGAAGGCCACCACTAGGGTGCAACCCAGCACGGTAATCAGATAAAGCGCTATGAAGCCAGCAATTGAATTGACCGTTTTCCAGGAAATGGTCTCGCGTTCATCATGCAAAGGAAATACCCCTTTGGGATGTAGCAGGGCCCGCACATTCTGATTGCCCAGTTTGACCATGGTGACGATACGGGTGACCTTTATGCCGCCTCCCGTGGAGCCTGCGCTGCCACCCACGAACATCAGCACCATCAGTATCGCTTGGGAGAAGGCAGGCCACACCCCAAAATCCACTGTGGAAAAGCCGGTGGTGGTCATGATGGAGGCTATTTGGAAAGCTGAATGGCGTAAGGCTTCGCCAAACGTTGGGTAAGCATCTGCCTGATACAGATTGAGCGTTGCCAACAGCGTGGCACAGGCAAAAATCATCAGATAGATGCGCAACTCGGTGTCCTTGTAGACTGTTCGGAATTTTCTCCTTAACAAAGCGAAGTACAGGGAGAAGTTCACTCCGGCCAGCACCATGGAAGCCGTTACCACCACTTCGACATAGGCGCTGTTGTACCAGGCCAGACTGGTGTTTTTTATGCTGAACCCACCGGTGGCGACCGATCCGAAGGTGATGGTGAGCGCATCGAACAAGGGCATGTCCGAAGCGATGAGGAACAATACCTCAAGTAGGGTAAGTCCCAGGTAGATGATCCAGAGGATCAGCGCGGTATCCTTGATACGGGGCACCAGCTTGCTTTTGGTGGGACCCACCGCCTCGGCTCCGAAAAGCTGGAAACCCTCCGCCCCCATCATGGGCAGCAGGGCGACGAACAGCACCACAATACCCATGCCCCCGATCCAGTGGGTAAGTGAGCGCCAGAACAGGATGCTCATCGGCAAGGCCTCGATATCCGTGATGGTGGTCAGTCCCGTGGTGGTGAACCCCGACATGATCTCCATATAGGCACTGCTGTAGTCGGCGGTGGATCCGGTAAGATACAGCGGTAGAGCCCCCAGGGCTGTCGCCACCACCCAGGTGAGGGTGACGAACATGAATACATCGCGGATTGCCAGACTTTGATTGCGCCAGGTCCGGCCGATTGTCCGGATGACCACGACATAGACCAGAATGATTCCCAAGGTGACCAGGAAACTGTAAAAGGACGCCCATTCACCGTTTGCGGCGGCGATAATCGTGGGAATCAGCATGAATGCGCCGATGATACTCTGGACTCCGCCGGAAAGGCGTAGGATCTGCTTCCAATTCATGGATACCGCTCCTAGGAAAACAAACGTTGGACAAAACCGATTGACTCGCGACCCGCGGTAACCAGCAGGACATCGCCTGCTTTAAGGATATAATCTCCGGTAGGCAGTATGTTCTGTCCACTGATGGTGGTGATGCCAGCGATGATGCCTTTGTTGCGCATATTGATTTCCTTGAGGGGTTTACCTGAGACCGCCATCCGTTCGGTTATGGTGAATTCGAATACCTCGAACCGTCCGTTGAACAGTGAATGCACACTGGAGAAGTTGGATCCATGCAGGTACCTGAGCAAGGAATCGACGGTGGCTTCGTTTACTGAGATGACCGCATCGATATCCAGATGGTGTGCTAGGCGGATATAGTTGTTATTGTTCTTGATCAAGGCGATGGTGCGTTCCACACCAATGCGTTTAGCATAACTGGTGGTGATGATGTTCAGTTCATCGTTATCGGTAAGCGAGATGAGTAGGTCGAAGGTGTCCAGATGCTCATCCTCGAATATCGTTTCCTCGGTGATATCGGCTTTGATCACCAGGATTTCGGGAAACAGCGAGGCAAAGGCATCACACACCGAGCGGTCCTGTTCGATCAGCACAATGTTCTTCCGTTTGGAAGGCTCGAAGTTCCTGATAAGGAAACGGGCTATCTTGCTTCCCCCTATCATGGCGATTTTCCGCGGTCTGAGCTTTTGTCGGCCCAGGAGCTTATAGATGATCTCGATATCCTTCTCTGAGGCCACCAGTGAAAGGGTGTCGCCAGGCAGCACTACGGTAGTACCCGAGGGTACAATCCCCGCGTCGTCACGATTGACGGCGGTGATGATGAAATCGGCTTTGATCGAGTTGCGGATATCCTGTATTTCACGACCGGCGAATTTGGATTTGTCCGAGACATAGATATTGTACAGCACTAAGTTTGATTTCTGGAAGGTGATGGTGTCGCTGAAAATGCCTCGTTCGATGATATCGTAGATACTCCGGGCGGTCTCGGCCTCGGGGTTCACAATACAGTTGATGCCCAGGATGGTGTTCGGCAAACCATTGGTTCCTGTATAGGTGAGGTTCCTGATGGCGGCCACCGTATTGGGCACATGGAACACACTGGCGGCGATACCGCAGGCTACCAGATTGACCTCATCGGAATCGGAAATGGCGATGAAAGAGTCAGCGGTCTCAATCTCGGCTTCGCGCAAGCGCTCCATGTCTGTTCCAGACCCCATCACCACCAGGCAATCCAGCTTCGACTGGGCTTCAACCGCGCGTTTGGGATCCGATTCGATCAGCACCACATCCTTGTTTTCCTGTATCAGATGTCGTGCCAGAAGCGAACCCCTTCTACCAGCCCCTAGAATAACCACTTTCATAAAGGCCATGATATACTTCTCAACCCGGTTGTGCAAGATGCATGTATTATTTGGCTATAATGACAATTACGCTTACACAATATCGGCAAAACGGCCTTGGCAGGCCTGTGCGAGACCGGTGGGGGACAACCTGAGCTGGATACCGCGCAGACCTCCACTGACACAGACGCGGTCATACATCTGGACGGTTTCCTCGATGAAGGTGGGAAACGTGTGGATCATGCCCAAAGGAGAGCATCCACCACGGATATAACCGGTAAGAGTCCTGAGTTCCCCGGTCTGGATCAGATCGATTTCTTTGGAACCGGTGACCACCCTGGCTTTCTTCAGGCTGATTTCATAGGGGGCGGGCAGGCAGAACACAAACACTTCCTTGTCCTGGTTGCGCAGCACGATGGTTTTAAGGACTTCTTCTGGTTCCATGCCGATGCTCTGGGCCGCATGCATGGCGTCGATATGTTCCTCATCCCAAGGATAGGTGATCACCTCATAAGCGATACCGTCTTTGTCAAGGATACGCATCGCATTGGTTTTTTTGACTTCACTGTCGTTTCTCATAGGATGATTATGGCTTCCTTCGGTGTGCGTGGCAACCCTGTGGGTGGATATCTACTGCCCTGCAATATGAGAATCGGAGTTGATACGCTTTCCTGTAATCTTGTATATACAAGTGTGGCAAGCGATGCTATACTTCAGCTATGGGTACCCGATTGTTCGGCATGGAAATGCAGAGTGCTTTCATACTAGGCTCAGGTCCGCTGGGTTTTTGTGCTGACTCCATGATTGAGGCGCATCGCCAGGGAATAGGCGCCGTGGTCACCAAGACCATCCGGGACAAGGCGGCAATCAACCCCTTGCCCCATATCCATAGTGATTTCACCTCACGGACCATGCTGAACGCTGAACTCTGGAGCGATATTCCGGGAGAAACCTGGGTTGACCAGGAGATTCCCAAAGCCCGGGCGGCCGGGGTCAATGTCATCGCGAGCATTGGCCATACCCCAGCTGAAGCACGTCATTGGGTGCCCCTTGTCGATCAAGCGGGAGCACAGGCCATGGAACTGGTTTCCTATAGTGAAGACACCATTGTGTCCATGGCGCAAGCTGCGGTGGATTGTACACGCAAGCCAGTCATCGTGAAGATAAGTCCCAACTGGACAGATCCTCTGGGTATGGTTCCGGCTCTGATCGAGGCCGGGGTGGCGGGTTTCACCGCGATAGACTCCATCGGGCCAGTTCTGCGCATCGATATCCGGACAGGGAAATCCTTTCTGGGCAGCCGTGATGGGCGGGGATGGTTGACCGGTTCCGCCATCAAGCCCATCGCCCTCCATTATATCGCGCGTCTGGCGGCCATGACTGAACTCCCCATTATCGGACTCGGTGGCGTGGTCACGGCAAAAGATGCTGTGGAGATGTCGATGGCTGGTGCCCAGGCGATAGGATTGTGCACCACATTGATGCTGCAAGGACTCGGTTTCCTGCCTAGGCTCCAAGAGGAGACCCATCAGGTGCTTGAACAGCTTGGTTACCATTCACTGGCCCAGACCTATGGAATATTCAATGCGCGGAATCAGCAGAGGGAGCCTAAGGAAAGCTTGAGACCCCAGTTCTCTTTTGATTCTTCCGTCTGTATCGATTGCGGGCGGTGCCGGACCGTTTGCAGCTATCAAGCCCAGCACACTACCAAGAACAAGCTCGAGGTTGACCCCAGCCTGTGTCGGCTGTGCGGGTTGTGTGTGGCGGTGTGCCCCTCAAGAGCCCTCTCTTTTCAGGGTGGTCAAGGAAATTTGGCATGATTGGAATATGTGGAGTATGAGGAAACGCAATTGGAAGAGAAGCTAGGGTATTCACAAGTAAACCACGATGTCCCACGCAGCGATGGTTATGCCAAAGTAACCGGGAGCATGCAGTACGGTGATGATATCAATGCATTCCGACAACTGTGTGCCAAGACCGTCTATACCCGGTATCCACATGCGGATATCCAGCGGATCGATATCAGCCAGGCTTTGCAGGTGCCAGGCGTGGTGGACATCATCACTGCCCAGGATATTCCCGGAAACCCCGTCATGTTCGGACGGTTCCCTGTATTGGTGGCCGATCGTGCCCGGTATATCGGCGATGGAGTCGCGGTAGTCGCCGCCGAAACGGCCAGGATCGCTCTCCATGCCGCGTCGCTGGTGGAAGTTGTCTATGGAGAAATACTGAAACCCGTGGTCACCATTGAGGAAGCCCTGGATCCTGACTGCCAGAACATCCATGCAGACTCGGTCGGAAATCTTATCGACCATGCCTCCCATCATCTTGAATTGGGTGAGAGCCGGCTTGGATTCCAGGAATCGCCAATCCAGCTTAGCCGTACGTATAAGACAGGTTTTGTGGATAATGGGTATATCGAACCTGAAGTCGTGCTGGTGGAGGTGGATACCAATACGGGTACGGTGATTGTGCGGGGTTCGATTCAGAATCCGTACAATATCCGGGAAGCCGTGGCTGGTGTTTTGGGAAAGCCTCTGAATCAGGTACGGGTGGTCCAGACGGCGATTGGCGGCAGTTTCGGAGGAAAAGACGAGTCGATGATGCTTATCGCCTCCCGTGCTGCCATCATCGCATTGCGTACCGGCAGGCCGGTCAAAACCGTGCTTTCCCGCGAGGAAAGCTTCGTCGCCAGTGCCAAGCGCCATCCTTTCACTTCAGACTACCGCATTGGTCTGGCCAAGGACGGCCATATCCTTGCCTTGGAATCGACCCATCACGTCCAGGGAGGTGCCTACAACAAGCAGGCGATGTTCACCAACTGGCGGGCAAGCATCCATGCGGCCGGCGCCTATGCGGTACCCAATGTACGCACCGATGTCGATGGGGTCTATACGAATACTGTTTTTGGGGGAGCCTACCGGGGGTTTTCCGCACCGCAGATGGTCTTCGGTATTGAATCGCTTATCGATGAGTGTGCACAGACGGTTGGCCTGAATCCAGCTGAGTTCCGTCTGCTCAATTGCCTGAAACCCTATGACACCATACCTTCGGGACAGTGTCTTGATCCCGTACTGATGCCCGCCAACCTTCGTGAGCTTATCGACACTGTATGTGGAAAAACCTCTTTCAATGCCAAATGGGCCGGTTATCAAAAAGAGCGGGCAACTGCTTCCAGTCATGGAATTGTCAAAGGCATTGGACTTTCTGTCACCTACCGGGGGGTCGGACTGGGTGGCGAGGGCATCGATACCGGAGCCGCGACGGTCACCATCGATGTTGATGGCTATGTGAAAGTCCAAAGCAGTTTCACAGAGATGGGACAGGGTCTTTCCACCACATTGTGTCAGATCGCGGCTGAGGTTCTCGGGTTGCCGCTTGAGTCCGTCTCGTGGACCCAAAACGACACCGCGGCGAATATGGATGCAGGTCCAACCGTTGCTTCCCGTGGAATTGTCGCCGGAGGAAACGCGGTCAAGAACGCCTGCGGGAACCTACGCGCTACCATGGCCACTCTCATAGCCAGGAAATTCAATTGTCTCCCAGAAGAAATAGAGTTCCGCGATGGCCAGGTGACTTCAATACGTGACTGCCACCATTCAGTGGGTTTTACACAAGCCGCGCGGATCTGCCTGAAAGATGCCGGCGTATCGCTGAGCGCCCAGGGGTGGTACTCACCTGGTCCCCAAAGCTTTGACCATCACACTGGACAGGGAGCGGCGTATCCCTCCTATCTGTTTGGTGCCTCCGTGGCGGAGATCTCGGTTGATCAAGGCACGGGAGCGATCACGGTGGAACACCTCACCAGCGCTATAGAATTGGGCAAGGCGATCAATCCCCAGATTGTACGCGGACAGTTCATCGGAGGTGCGATCCAAGGCATGGGGTATGCGGTCATGGAGGAGATGGATTGCCATGATGGGTACATGCATACTTTGAACTTTGACGATTTCCTGATACCAGGTGCAATGGATGTACCCAAGGTGGATATCGTGCTGATGGAGACCGACGGTCATGTGGGGCCTTATGGAGCCAAAGGAATCGGTGAACTGGGGATTGAGATGATTGCACCGGCTATCGCGAACGCCTATGCCAACGCGACAGGAAAACGGATCCGGGAACTGCCGTTGAATCTTGAACGGGTGGTTCTTGGCCATACACTGTAGCAAAGGAGCGGCCTATATGCCAGAAAGTGCCTTTTATCAACCCACATCGCTGGATGAAGCCTTGGTTCTACTGGAAAAACACGGACAAGAGAGCACCGTGGTCGCCGGAGGTACGGATGTCATGCCTGTCCTTCGGGAGAAGGGGCTCGCCGGCCACCCGGTCATCATCGACATCACCCGGATTTCCGGACTCTCACAGGTATATTGTGAGCCGTCACGCCTCCACATCGGGCCTTTGAACACCCATACCCAGATCGCCACCCATCCAATGATCCTATCGATCGCTCCCATCTTATCCACCGCCAGCGCAAGTGTTGGCTCTCCGCAGATCAGAAACCGGGGCACTATCGGGGGAAACCTGATCACCCTTGCCGCCTGTGCTGACACCGTAAGCGCGCTTTTGATCCTTGAAGCCCAGCTTGAATTCGCCAGTATCCAAGGAAACCGCTCGATATCGATCACCGACTATCTCAACACGGCTGGACAGCGGATAGATCCTACAGAACTGCTGGTGGATATCCATTTTCCCATCCCATCCAGCGATGACTGGGGATATTTTTTCCACAAACTAGCCAGGCGCCATGCCGCGGCTAAATCCAGGATGTCGATCGCCCGTATGGCACGCTTGTCACACGGGAAGATCGTGGAGTGCCGGTTGGCTGTGGGTGCCGTTACCCCCTGGCCTAGGAGGTTCGATGCTGTCGGAAAATTCCTGGAAGGCAAGGTACCCACAGAACAGGTGTGCCAGCAGGCGGCGAAAATCCTGACCGATGAAGTCCGGTTGATAACCGGGGAACGGCGTTCCTTCCTATACAAACTGCCGGTGCTTGAGGAACTGATCCAGCGATCGCTGCTCGATTTACAGAAAGGATGTACCAGATGATGGATGGAAATACCATATCGATAGCTTGTGAGGTGAACGGGGTGATGCGCCGGATCGAGGTGGAGCCTACTGAACGTCTGGTGGATGTATTGCGCGACAAGCTTTTTCTCACGGGTACCAAAGAAGGGTGTGGCATTGGCGAGTGTGGTGCCTGTACCGTTCTGCTGGATGATATGCCGGTCAATTCCTGTATGGTTCTGGCCGCGCAGGCTGGGGGAAGACGGATTCTCACCATAGAAGGCATAAAGGGAGAAGGTACGGCGTTGCACCCATTGCAGCAGGCTTTCATCGATGCGGGTGCTGTCCAATGCGGATACTGCACACCAGCCATGGTCCTGTGTGGCTATGCATTGCTGAAATCGAATCCGCATCCTACCGAGGATGACATACGGTTGGCGATTTCAGGCACATTGTGCCGTTGCACCGGGTATGTCCAGATTATTGAAGCCATCAATCTTGCTGTCGCAAGAATGGAACATAAGGAGAATTGAATGTACAGTTCATTGAAAGGCAAACATCTATTGACCACTCAGGATTGGACCTTGGAAGAATTGGAACAGCTTCTTGCCGTAGCAAGCCGTCTGAAACAGGAACGCAACCTGGGTATTTACCATGACCAGATCCTGCGGGCTAAAACATTTTTCATGCTTTTTTTTGAGGAATCCACCCGTACACGGAATGCGTTTGAAGCTGGCATCACCCAACTGGGCGGGCATGCCCACTTTCTTACCCCGAAAGCCACCCAGATCGATCATGGGGAGACGGCGAAAGAGACGGTGCGGGTGCTCTCACGCTATGGTGAAGGCCTGGGCATACGCAAGACCTATGGAGCGGGACAAGCCTACATGCGGGAGATGGCCAAATGGTCGACGATTCCGGTCATCAACATGCAGTGCGAGGATTACCATCCTACCCAGGTTCTGGCGGATATCATGACCATCAAGGAGAAGTTCCAGAACGAGCTGCGGGGACGCCGGATCGTGGTTTCCTGGACTTCCGCTCCCAATTACATCCGACCCTTGTCCATGGCCCAGTCACTGGTTCTCGCCATGCCCAGGTTTGGTCTTGACGTGACGCTGGCGCATCCCAAGGAGTTCAATCTCAAACCCGAAATCATGGAACAGGCCAAGCGGAATGCGCAACTGGCCGGAACCAAGTTTGAGGTGGTGGATGACATGGAAGGGGCCTGTGAGGGTGCCGATATCATCTATGCCAAAGGCTGGGGTCCTATCATGTATACCGAAGATGAGGCCGAAGGCATCTCGATCATCGATAGATACCGTGAAAATGGAAGCAAGGCGTGGGTCGTTGACCAGAAGAAAATCAATATCGCCAAACCCCAATCCATCTATATGCACTGCATGCCCTTTGACCGTGGAGTTGAAGTGACCGATGAGGTTGTCGATGGTCCGCATTCCGTGGTTATCGACGAAGCTGAGAACCGACTCCATATCATGAAAGCCATCATGGCGACCACCATGGCCGGTATCTAGCCATGAAAAGGATGGATTGCGCTGATTTTGTGATAGGTCCCGGCCAACGGGTGATACCGGATGGAGCGGTCGTGACCGATGGTTGCGCCATCCTGTTTGTTGGAGAACGGCGGGAGTGTCTCCAGCGGTATCCAGACCTGAAGCAATGTGTGCATGCGCACTGCGTGATCTCTCCTGGTTTCATCAACGCCCATATGCATATGTACGGAATACTCGCCCACGGGTTGAGCGCTCCGGTGCCGATTGGTTCTTTCGAAAGCTTTCTGAAAGATTACTGGTGGCCGCTGGTAGAGAATGTTCTGGATGTTCCAATGCTCGAGGCGGCTACCCACATTTGTGCATTGGAACTGCTCGATAGCGGGGTGACCACCGTCTGTGATGTTCTGGAAGCGCCCAATCTCGCCGCGGAAGGTTTGTTGTGTGAAGCCGCCATCCTTAGGGGCCTCCACATGCGTTGTGTGCTGAGTATCGAAGCCTCTGAACGGATCTCCACTGAGAACGGTCTTGAGTGTCTGCACAGGAATGCTGGATTCCTCCAAAGCTGCCTCTCTGATCCCCTGGTTTCGTCGATGCTCTGTCTGCATACCGCCTTCACCTGTTCCCAAGCGTTCATCTCCCAAGCACAGCGCCTGGCGGAACACCTGGGATGTGCTATCCAGCTGCATTTGAATGAAAGTACCTATGAGCCTGATTGGTGCAAAAACCACCATCACCTGCGTACCGCCCTTTGGTACGATCGGATAGGTCTGCTCACCGAGCGGCTGCTCGCCGCGCAATGCGTGCAGTTGTCCACCCGGGAGATTGACCTGCTCACCCAAAAGAAGGTCCGTTGCGTCCATGTTCCCTTGAGCAACTGCGAAGTCGGTGGGGGGATCGCGCCTGTTCCGCAGCTTCTGGAGCGCGGTATCACCGTGGGTCTCGGCACTGATGGCTATATCAACGATTTCTTCGAAGTGATGCGCAGTGCGTTCCTGATACACAAAGGGCATAATCAAACGGCCGAAGTCATGTGTGCGCCACAAGTCTGGAAGATGGCTACTGAGGACGGAGCGCGCGCTGTCTTTGGCGATAGGGCCCCAGTTGGCGCGTTGGAACCAGGCAGACAGGCTGATTTCCAGATCATATCAATCGCGGATATTCCCACCGAAGTCACTCCCCTCAACCTGTTCGATCAGCTGATTCTCCGCAGGAAGCCCCAGCATGTCATCGGCTTATGCATAGCGGGAAATTGGGTGAAGAAGAACGGACAGCTGGTGGTGGGGAACCTGACAGATGCGCAGGAACGCTGCCGGAATGAGAGTCTTCGCCTGAAAAACCGGGGGATCGAACTGGCTGCCCATTGATATCGGAAGCCTTGATGTCAGGAAAAATGGAGAAGCATGGAAAGATCCATGATATGTGGATTGAAATGCACTTCTATCAGGCCCATGATCTCATCGTTGATATTGTAGTAGATTTCTTCCCAGGACAGCATGGGGGTATCCAGGGGTAGGTTGAATTCACCCGCCACCTGATGATTGACCTCAGCTTTTGGCCAAGCCACCACATATTCGCTTTTCATGGTGCAGTGGGTCTGGAAAAAATTATCGATGTTGTCCTGGTATACACCGGCTTCAGGATAGACCATCAGATGGCGCTGGTTGATGTACACATCGCTGATAATCGATAGTTGCCCGTCAGCCGTGAAATATTGTTGGAATTGTATGAAATGGGCTTCCGTCTGATCCGGAGCCCGTTTGGCCAAAGCCTCAGGGACCGCGGTTTCCTGCCAATTGGTCCGGGTGGAAAGGACTTTGAAGCCAGCTTTCTCCAGCAGAAGCCGGAAATTGGAGTTCAAGTCGAAGCGCATCGGAAGTCGGGAAACCGCCGGATGCCCGAAATTGCCTTTGCCATGCCAGCGGGAGATCAAGCCCTCCTGGGATAGTTCGGATATGGCCTTGCGCAGGGTTTCGCGACTCATGGAGAGCTTTTTTGTCAGGATGGGCTCCGATTCCAGGATGTTTTCCCCGGGCCCCATCGTATTGATTTCCTGCTGTAGATATTCCTTAGCTTGAAGGTAGAGTGGCAAATCCTTTTGCATAAGGGAAATTATACTGGCAAACCACTGATTCGGCAATGCTTAATGCTTTTTTGGTCCGCTTGGATATACTTCAGCGTGGACAGTGTCCACAATATTTCTACAATATTCCCAAAGAATTGTTTTGCAGTCATTATGACGTTATGATATTATATTGATAAAGAGGGCTGGGTAGAGACAAAACAGAAACATAGAAGGCGGTCATGGATGTTCATCGGGATTGATATCGGCAGCAGCAGTGTGAAAACTTCTCTGTTCAACGGCCACAACTTCCATGTAGTGCGCAGTGCGTACGCGGGGGGGATCGATCCGAACGTCCAGCCAGCTGACCTGGTCTCAACCACGGTAAGCGCTGCCTGCCGGCAATTGTTATCCGAAACACATGTCGCTCCCGCACAGATCCAGGGTATCGGGCTTTCAGGGCACGGCCCAAGCCTGGTGTTCATCGATGATCGGGGGAAAACCGCCAGTCCTTTGGTCACCTGGCAGGACAACCGGGCGATTGACGAAGCCTTGGCCTTACGCCAGCGGATTCCAGGATTCTCAAAGGACGGCTCGTCCTACGAGGCCAAACTCCAATGGTTCCATACCCATCTTCCCCAGGTGTTTTCACCAGGATATACCGCGCTGTATCCCAAGGATTACATTCTCTACCTGCTGTGTGGCGAACGGGTGGTGGATACCTCCACTGCCTCCACTTTCGCCTTTTTCAACCGCGAAACCCATGGATGGAACCAGTCGTTGGTGGATTTCCCGTGCAGTGTCCTGCCACCGGTCATCGATTCCTGGGTGTGCGCAGGCCATACTTCCACCATGTTCAGCCGGTCTTGCGCTCTTCCCGATGGAATTCCGGTGTATCCGGGGGGGATCGACGCCTATTGCGGTGCAGTGGGAGCTGGAGTGACCACCTCGGACACCATCGTCGAGGAGACTGGAACCTCAACCTGTGTTTCCCGCTGTTTTCCAGGCGCAAACGGGGGAGATCTCCATGTGATTCCGGATTTTTCGCTTACCATGAAGGTCATCTCCTCGACCGGACGGTCTTTCCAGTGGTACATGGATCTGCTGGGGATCACAGATTTGAAAGAGCTGTTATTGGAGGTTGATCCAGAGGACTTGGTGCCCATTCTGTTCCTTCCGTATCTTAGCGGCGAGCGCAGCCCTATCTGGGATGAGAAAGCCCTCGGTACATTTGTCGGGGTGCGTGGCACCACCTCCAAGGTAGACCTGTTGCGCGCTATCATGCAAGGCACGGCTTTCGCGATATACCAGAATATCAGATTGCTGGAGATGCCAGACCAGGCTGTTTCTGCCGTCCATGCGATAGGGGGAAGCGCGCGTGATGGCAAATGGCAGCAGATGAAAGCCAATATCACCGGGATACCCTACCGCCAGATGAAGCTGGTCGATGGGGCGGCCATCGGTGCCGCTCTGATCGCGGCCATAGGTGATGGAGCGCTCAAGGCGTCCGATATCCCTGCGTTGATCGAAATCGAACGTGATTTTGAACCCTCCCGTGCCGCTCATGAGCGCTATCGGGGCTTGTTCGAAGAATATGCAGCGTTATATGGAAAATTGGCATCGGTATTCCATACGTTATACCAACCATAGTAGGGGGCTTACATGATAAGACTTCAAAGATTGTTTAAGAAAGACGGCAAGACGGTCATCATCGCTATGGACCACGGTATGGGCCTGCAGGTCAATCCCGAGTTGGATGATACCGCGCGGATCTTGGAACAGGTGATCGATGGAGGAGCGGATGCAGTGCTCCTTTCGTATGGCACAGCCTGCAAATACCAATCAATCCTGCGGGATGTCGCCGTAATCCTCCGGGTAGACGGGGGTGGCTCCCAATTGGGAGAAGGTGGCAAATCGCCCTCGCTTCTCTATACCATCGAAGATGCGCTGCGCATCGGTGCCGATGGGGTGATCTGCATGGGCTTCCCGGGCCCACCGTACGAACATCAGACCATGGAGAACCTGAGCGCCCTGGTAGGCGAGGCCAGGATGTGGAATGTTCCGGTCATTGCCGAGATGCTTCCTGGAGGTTTCGGACCCCAACCGCCCAAAACCATCGAGAATCTGAGATTGGCGGTCCGTACCGGATGTGAGTACGGTGCCGATATCATAAAGACCGTCTATGTCGGTCCGGCGGCGGAATTCAAACGGGTGATCGATGCGTCCTATCAACCGGTGATTGTGTTGGGAGGTGAAAAGACCAGTGATCTGCAAGGCATGTTCCGTTGTGTAGAAGAAGCGGTTTCAGTTGGTTCGGCAGGCGTGGCGATTGGCAGGAATGTATGGAAACATTCTGATCCAGGAATGATCGTGAAAGCGCTTGTCGATATCGTCCATCATGGGAAACGACTATCGGAGCTCGATCTCCATTAGTCTATGTCACATAAGGAGGTGTCCATGAAACGTTTTACCATTGCATTGTGTGTGTGTATGCTGCTTGGAAGTTTTCTGTTTGCAGCCGCCCAGATGGAGACAGCGCCATCGGCGAAGATCGGTGAAGGCCGGACTCTTGTGGTCGGTGTCTGGGGAGGACCCCAGGAGGAGATCATCCGCGAACATGTTGTGAAACAGTTCGAAGCTACGACCGGAGCCAAAGTGGAATTCGTGCTTGGCGGATCGTCGGACAGATATGCCCGTATCTATTCTGAGCTGAACAATCCTTCGATGGATGTAGTGTATCTGAACATGGCCCAGACCGAACAGGCTACCAAGGATGGCGTGATTCTGGCTCCGAATCCCCAGCGGGTCACCGAGTACAGCAACCTCTATCCGATTGCCAAGGGAAGCGGTGGATATGGCGTGGCATTGATGGCCATCGGTCTGATGTACAACACCGATCGTTTCAAGACCGCACCGGATTCCTGGCTCGAGATGTGGAAACCTGAAAACAAAGGAAAAGTGGCCCCGTTCGTGTTCCCCGGAACACAAGGTACGGCCTTTCTCGTGATGGCGGCGAAAGTCCATGGTGGAAGTGAGGAGAACATCGATCCAGGTTTCAAAGCCCTCAAAGAGCTTAAGCCGTTCCCGATGATCCTTTCAGGAATCGACGAGATGAACCTGGCTTTCCAGCAGGGCGATCTCTGGCTTGCCCCTCAGATGGATGGCTATGCCTACAATTTCAAAGACGCTGGCGGTCCAGTGGACTTCGTGCTTCCCAAGGAAGGTGCCGTGCTTTCGATGAACTGCGCTGCGGTGACCAAGAATTCCAAGAATGCCGATCTTGCGGAGATGTTCATCAACATCCACCTCTCACAGGATTGCCAGGAAGCCTATGCTGAAGTCCTGAAGTATGGTCCGACCAACAAGACCATCAAACTCAGTCCTGAACTGGCCTCGAAAGTCGTGTATGGCGAAGCTGCCGTAGCCAAGCTCTACGCTCTGAACAATCCAATGGTCACCGCGAACCAGTCCAAGTGGGCCGATCGTTGGAATAAAGAGATACTGGAGAAATAGGACGTCCTTTCAGACTCATCGCAGTCATGTATCGGATCAGGTGCAGGGAGGATACCCGATGGCACGGAACCACTTTATGAGAAGGATCGGCAGGGGAGGATCACGTTGGTTTCTCCTCAGCCCAGCGCTCATCCTGATTGTATTCGCTTTTTTTATCCCGATGATCCTTTTATTCATCGTTGGATTCCAGACGTATGTCCCAGGGAGTGGTTTTTTTGAGAAGACTTTCACATTGGAGAATTTCCAGCGGTTGTTTGATGCCTATCATCTGACGATTCTGCTGAGAACCTTCAAGATCGCGTTCCTGGCCACCGTGCTCTCGCTCGTGCTCGGGTATCCAGTTGCCTTGCTCCTGTCCAGAAGCAGAGGGCGCAGAAAAAGCCTTCTGCTTGGTTTGATCCTCACCCCGTTGCTTACCAATGTGGTCGCGCGCACGCTTGGATTGATGATAGTGTTCGCGACCCATGGCCCGGTCAACACTTTGCTGGATTGGTTTGGCGTCGGCCCAGTGAAATTCATCCCAGGTGAGATGGGGATTATCCTTGGGCTTACCCAAGTGTTCATGCCCTATATGATACTCTCGATCAACAGTGTTCTGGAGAATCTGAATCTCAACCTACAGAATGCTGCCCGGGATCTGGGCTGTTCCCGTCTCATGGCCTTCTGGCGGGTCATTTTCCCCCTTAGCACGCCTGGAGTTGTCGCCGGAAGTCTCTTTGTGTTCCTCTTGAGTTTCAGTTCATTTGTCACCCCGCGTCTGCTCGGGGGTGGGTCCATCATGGTGATGACCATGCTGATCCAGCAACAGGCTATGCAATTGCTCAATTGGCCTTTTGCGGCGGCGGCGGCCATCGTTCTCATGGTATTGAGCCTGCTGCTGGTCACGACCTACAACCGGATGACCATGAGAATCGAGCGGATGAATGACCGCACGGGAATCTACGGGGATATCAAGTTCGACCAGGGGTTCCACCGGGTGTCGGACACCTTGAAAAACCTTCTGTACGATGCAAGTTGCACACTAAGCCGGTTGACTGCCAAAGTACTACCCAGAAAACAGGGAACCAGCTTGCCCCTCAGAGGTGTCTCGGTGGCCACACGCCTTCTCTATAGGATTTTCACGGTGATGGTCCTGGTCTTCATCATCCTTCCGCTCCCGATTGTGATCATCAGTTCATTTTCCTCTTCGAGCATGATCGCTTTTCCGCCCAAGGATTTTTCTTTGAAATGGTATATCGGTCTTTTCAGGAAACGTGAGTACATAACATCCTTCCTGCTGAGTCTCCGGGTGGCTTTGATCTGTGTGGTGAGTTCGCTCACCATGGGTACCCTGGCTGCTTTGGCCATCAAACGGTACACATACCGGTTTCCGGAAATGCTGAAAACCCTGTTCCTTTCGCCTTTGATGGTTCCAGCGGTCATCATCGGTATCGCTTTGATGCGGTTCATGAATATTCTGGGATGGATCAATTCATTCCAAGCCATTCTGGTGGCGCATCTGCTCATCACCACGGTGTATGTCATTAGGACAGTACTCTCCAGTCTGGTCGGATACGATATCACTATCGAATACGCGGCGCGTGATCTGGGAGCCGGTCCATTCATGACTTTCCGGCGGATAACCCTGCCAATGATAAAGCCCGGACTGATTGTCGCGGGTATGTTCGCCTTCATCGTCTCACTGGATGAGACAACCATCAGTATCTTCATAGCCGGTGGGCGGACCACTACCTTGCCAGTGCGCATCTATTCCATGTTGGAACATGGCCTGGATCCGACTGTCACGGCGATATCCAGTATTCTGATCGCGCTTGCCATGTGCATTCTTCTTTTGATAAACAAGGTGATGGGACTCGATAAATTCAAAATGTGATGAAGGGGAAAGACTATATGCCAATGCTGACTGTCAGGGGTTTGTGCAAGTTCTTTGGCGAGACCAGAGCGGTCGACCATGTTGATCTGGATGTCCAGGATGGCGAGATGCTGTGCCTGCTCGGACCCAGCGGTTGTGGCAAGACGACCCTTCTGATGACTCTTTCCGGTTTCATCATGCCCAATGCAGGCACCATTATGATGGATGGAGTGGATGTGACGGGTCTTCCGCCGGAGAAGCGGCCCACCTCCCTGGTGTTCCAGAACTACGCGTTGTTTCCCCATCTCACGGTTTTTGAGAACGTGGCGTTCGGTCTCCGTGCGAAAAAAACTCCCCGTCAGGAAATCAGCACGCGGGTGGAGGAGATGCTGAAGATCGTGGAGATGGAAGGGAAGGGCGGACGCTCGATCAACCAACTCTCCGGTGGACAACAGCAACGTGTCGCGCTTGCCCGCGCTTTGGTGATGAAGCCCAAGGTACTGCTGCTGGATGAGCCTCTGTCAAACCTTGATGCCAAACTGCGGGTGGAAACCCGCCAACAGATCCGTCGGATCCAGCAGAGTGTCGGCATCACCTCGATTTTTGTCACCCACGACCAAGAGGAAGCGCTGACCATGGCTGATCGGATCGCGGTGATGAAGAACGGGAAAATAGTGCAATTCGCACAGCCCAGGGATATCTATCATCATCCCTGTGATAGTTTTGTGGCGGATTTCATCGGAAAGTCCAACTTTCTTCAGGGTACTTTTGATGCAAGCCGGCATATCTTCACCCTTCCCTCGGGTATGGAGATCCTGGTGGAGGAACATAACATCAATCCCTCTGGAGATGGCAGGGAACAGGTTCTGATTATCCGTCCAGAGTATTTGTCCACGGTGCCGGTTGGACAAGCCCATCCCGCAGCGGACAACTGCCTGACGGCAGTGGTCAAAGAGGTCACCTTTCTCGGTGAGCTTACCTTGTATGTGGTGGATATGGGAATCGATGGAGCGCTTCACTTGACCACTTATGGATATATCCAGCAGTATGGGGTTGGTGATAGGATTGATGTATTTTGGAATCGTTCAGTAGGCCAGGTGCTTATACGATAATATATAACAGGAACATATAACAGGGGACTGGATGGATATGGATAGAGTTGGGAGACGCCTAGGAATTCCATTGTATTACCAAGTGGAAGAGATAATAAGAAACAAGATTGAGAACGGGACATTCAGCGAAGGGCAGATGATCCCCCCTGAATCCGAGCTCGAAAAAGAGTTCCAGGTCTCGCGGATAACTATCCGCAAGGCGGTGGACAATCTGGTACAGGACGGTTTGCTGGTCAAACAACAGGGAATCGGGACAATCGTCACTAAGAACTATATCAATGATGATGTGAACAGCTTGGAAGGATTCACCGAGAAAATGGAGAAGATGGGACGGAAAGTGACCTCGACCATGCTCGATGTGCAACTGGTTGTTCCTCCAGAGGCGATTGCCACGCTGCTTCAGGTCAAGACCGGTGAGAAAGTGTTGAGGATCAGCCGTATCAGGAACGTGGATGGATCTCCGCTGGCCTTATTCAACACCTACCTTCCGCTCTATCTGGGGATCAGGGAAGATGAGGATTTCAGCCAATCCCTTTTTGATGTGTACTCCCGGCATGGAATCGAACCAGCCTACAGTGATCGGACGATACATGCGATTATCGCTGACAAAAAGACCGCTGGATTGCTGCATATCAATGAGGGTGGGGCGGCATTGCAGATGAATTACCATACTTTCAGTGAGGATGGCGTACCTATCGAGTATGCGGAAGGCATCTATCGAGGTGATTGGTACCATTACAAGATGCGGATCTACCGGGCTCCCAGGCATCCATCCACCAACCGTTTGGTCATTTCCCATGCAACGGATAACAATTAGGAGACAGGCTATGGAGATTATTGCCAAAACCATGCAGGCCGTGGTGGTTGAAGGGGTCGCAAAGGTGTCCGTACGGGAAGTCTCCTGTCCGGTTCCATTGCCAGGCGAGGTACTGATCCGTATCGACCATTGCCTGTTATGCACATGGGAACAGCGCATGTTCGGGGGAGCGGTGAAAATGGATTACCCGTTCATACCCGGGCATGAGGTTTCCGGTGAGATCGTGATGGTTCCCGAGGCGACAGTCACCAGCTTTACCGTCGGGTTGAAGGTGACGGTGAAGACTCTGGACAGCTGTGGACATTGCGAAGCGTGTTATCGGGGAGATGACAATCTCTGCACCGGAACCCCACGGAAACGTGTGTATGATGGAATTCCCTCCAGTGGTGGATTGGGTCAATACATCTGCATGCCGGTGTCACGGGTATTCGCCTTGCCCGATCAGAACCTGGATCTTCGGTTTGCTGCGTTTGCCGAACCGCTGGCATGTTGCATCAATAGCCTCACAAAAGCACAGATCACGCTTGGCGAGGATGTGGTCGTGGTGGGTGCTGGTATTATGGGACAGTTCCATATCGCGCTTGCCGCCCATCAGGGAGCCAGGGTGATCGCCATCGAACCCGACGCAAAGCGGGCCTTGCTGGCCAGACAAATGGGTGCGGCTGTGGTCATCGATCCGTTTACGCAGGATGCCGTGGTGGAAATCAAGAAGCTGACCCAAGGCAATGGTGCGCATGTGGTGTTCACCACCATCACACAGACCGCCTTGGCGCAACAGTATGTGCTTGCTCTCGCGAAAAAAGGGCGCATCATCTATTATGGGTCTTTCCATCCCAACAATGATATCACGCTCAATCCGAATATGATCCATTACTCCGAACGGGTGATCACTGGTTCATACAGCCCTACCAGCCAGGGGTTTTGGATCGCCAACCGGCTGATTGCCTTCGGTATCATCGATGTGAAACCCTTCCTGAGCGCCCAGTATCCCCTGGCCCAAGCCCAGGAAGCCTTTGAACATTCCCAATCAAGAGACATCTTCCGCGTAGCGATCAATCTCTGGCAGTAGATGTTATTTCTGGGCGAAACACAAGGCGATCATCACATAGACCGAGGCGGCTTGAAGCAGGTCATCAAAAGCCAGGATCTCACGGTCCGAATGGCACAGACTATGGTCACCAGGGCCATAACCAACACATGGAATACCGGTGATACCGCATAGATAGGTGGCATTCGTACAGAAATCCCATCGGGTCACCGTAGGGGCCGCTCCGGTGACCGCAGTAAAGGCCTCTTTTCCCGCTTCAATCAAAGGGTGTTCCTCGGGTATGACCCAGCTGGGGAAGTAGTCCACCTGCTGTATTCCATACCCTGTATAGGTCCTTACATGCTCGGTTTCGATGGAAGCTGACGCTTGGGAGAGGGCAAGCATAGGCTCCAGTTCGGCAATCAATTCTTCTTTGGTCTCCCCCAACGAGATACGCCGGTCAGCAATCACCGTCACCCTACCCGGGATGGTATTCAGACTGGGAGTATCGCAGATCACCTTGGTGACCTCGATGGTGCCTTTTCCCAGGAACGGGTCCGCTTTGAAATCATCGTAGCTATCGATCGCCTGGATGAGGGGGATCGCCTTGATCAGGGCATTCTCACCCAGATGGGCGGCAGAGGCGTGGGCGGCTTTGCCGTGGACTTCTATTTTTATCAAAGCCCGGCCCTTATGGCCACGGATGATATGGGAATCGCTTGATTCCGCTACGATGATTCCATCGGGATGGATAGCTGCGTGTTCCATCATGGCCCGTACACAACTGCCCTCCACATCTTCTTCCGAAATGGAGGCTGACAGCCAGAAAGTCACCTGGTCTTCCAAACCAAGATCCTTGAGGGCTTTTCCGGCGAATACCAGGGCGGTAAGCGGACCTTTGTCATCGACCACACCCCGGCCCCCGATGGTCCTGTCCACAATCCGTGCCTTAAGGGGATCGAATCCCCAGGATGCGGGATCTCCTGGATCAACCGTATCGATATGGGCGTCGCAGAGCACCACTTTTTTTCCGTATCCCACCCGTCCCAGACAATTGCCCACAGGATCGATGGTGACTTCGTCATATCCCATAGCCGCAAGCTGTTTCGCAAGCCACTGTATGGCGGGACCCTCACTGTAGGTCGTGCTTCCAATCGATACCAGTTTGGCAAGGAAACCGACCATCTCCTGTTCATGTTCTTCCATATAGGTGGAAACCCGCGCGGCTATCTTGTCCATCATGTATCTCCTTCAGAATATCTGGTTGCATCGGCTACCTTTAAAGTACCTTTACAGTATACTGTTTTTCCTTGTATATACAAGCATGATACACTATAATCACAACTGCGCAGAGGTGAAGTTCCATGGCGATAGAACAGACCGTGTCCTTTACGTTGAACGGGGCCCCCATCACTTTGACGGTTGAGAAGCAATGGACTTTGCTGTATGTCCTGCGTGAGGTTCTTCAGCTTACTGGAACCAAGTTCGCTTGCGGCACCAACGATTGCGGAGCCTGCAGGGTTCTGGTGGATATGGAAGCCGTGAATTCCTGCGTTTACCCCATGCGCAAGCTCGATGGCAGACAGGTTCTGACCATCGAAGGGATCCAAGGGATTCCCCGTTTTGCCCTGGTGCAGGAGGCCTTTGTGGAGGCGCATGCCATCCAATGTGGTTTTTGCACCCCCGGAATGGTCATCTCAGCGATCGGGCTGCTCGCGCACCACCCAGATCCCACCGAAACCGAGGTGCGTCATGCTCTGAAAGACAATCTTTGCCGGTGCACAGGGTACGTCAATGTGGTTGAGGCTGTGCTGCTTGCAGCGGAAAAAATGAAGAGGCTTCCCCATGGAACCTGAGAAACCGCCTCTTGCCTGGGGTATTGGAAGCTCTCCTTTCAATAGCGACGCCTGGGACAAGGTGACGGGAGGCGCGCAGTATGTCGATGACCTGCGCTTTAAGGGCATGTTGCACTGCGCCTTGCTGTTTTCTCCCCATGCCCATGCCAGAATTGTCAGTATCGATGATACTGAAGCCCGTAATGCCCCAGGGGTGTATGCGGTTGTGCATTGTTTCAACACACCGGCGGTACTCTACAACAGCGCGATACGCTTCCATACGGATGACAACCCGGCTGACATGCCGGTCACCGAACGGGTCTTCGATCAGGAAGTGAAGTTCATCGGAGACCGGGTGGCCGCGGTCGCGGCAGATACCCGGGAACTGGCCAGAAAGGCCGTGGAACTGCTCAAAGTCGTATATGAGCCGCTGCCAGCGGTTATCACTCTTGATGAAGCCATCAAACCCGAGGCGATCCAGGCTTCTCCATTCGGCCTCGGTACGGGTAATGTATGTGGGGGCTGGGTTGCTTATGGAAGCGACAGTGAGTCTGAAGTGCTTTCACAGATTGCGCAGTCTCCCAGACATTGTGTCAGCCAGTTCAGAACATCGCGGGTGCACCACGGATATCTGGAACCGGTGGCACATGTCGCGCAGTATAGCCGTGCGGATGGTTTGACCGTATGGACTTCGTCGCAAAGTGTGTTCAGTTTCCGGGATGTCCTGTGTGGAATCCTAGGCTTGCCCCAGAGCCAAGTCCGGGTGGTAAAGACCGTGTCGGGTGGAGCCTTCGGGGGAAAACTTGAAGTGATGCACGAACCTGTGGTCGCCTTGCTGGCAATGCGTACTTTGCATCCGGTAAAAATCCGCCTGGATAGGAAGGAGGTGTTTTCCTCCACCCGCTCCAGACACGAGGCGATCATCACCATCAGCAGTGGCTTTGATTCCGAGGGCACGCTTCAGGCGCAACATGTGCTTTCGTACCTGAATACAGGCGCGTATGCCAGCTCAGGACCCAACACGGTGGGCGCCCAATCGGGAAAAACCTTTGTGCAATACGATGTCAGGCATATGTTCTATCGGGGAGCGCCCTTTTATACCAACACGCCTATCGCTGGGGCAATGCGGGGATATGGGTGTCCACAATTGATGGTGTCCCGGGAGGTCCATATGGATCGGATCGCACGGGAGTTGGGGATGGACCCAGTGGAGTTCCGCATGAAAAACATTCTGCGTCCGCATGTCCTCAACTGCCTGGGAAAACCGATGCACAACACCCTTGGATATGAATGTCTGCGTACTGGAGCACAATTGTTCGGGTGGACGGACCGCTTTCAACGGGTGCACATGGCAAAGGATCAACGGATCCAGGTGGGAATCGGGGTTGGCACCGCCGTGCATGGCAGCGGGTGGTATGGGGTGTATCAGGATCTCACCTCGATGACCATGCTTATGAACAACGATGGATCGTTGCAGGTTCTTACGGGAATCCACGATCTTGGCACCGGTTCACGTACCATTCTCGCCCAGATTGTGGGTGAGACTTTGTCACTTCCCTTGGATCATATCAAAGTGATGGAGGCCGACACCGCGGTGACACCGCTTGATCTGGGGGCGCAAGGTTCCAGATCGACCTATATCGGTGGCAACTGTGCCCGGGAATGTGCCTTGCTGATCAAGGAACAGTTGGCTGACCAAGCCTCACAGATGCTGGGTTGTTCCCGTGCCCACCTGGTTTTTGAAACATTGGGTATCACCGATGGGGAAACCGGCAGGAAGGTTTCTTTTGCCGGGATAGTCGACTCTGCCCAGAAAGGCCGCCATGGTCCGCAACGTCAGATCGCGGCCACCCATTCATATGCTTCCCGGATGAACGTGTACAGCTGTTCAGCGGTGTTTGTGGAGGTATCGGTAGATACACAGGAAGGTACGGTACATGTGGATGAGATCCTCTCGGTCCACAGCTCGGGGCGGATCATCAATCCAGCGCTGTGCGAAGGACAGGTCCATGGAGGAATCCAGATGGGTCTGGGCTATGCGCTCTCAGAGGAGATGGTACTTGATCCGGCCACAGGCGCCGTGCTGAATCCAACCTTCAGAAACTACCGGATGTTCCGTGCCGACCAGATGCCCAGCATCAAGGTCCATTTCATAGAAGACCCTGAGGCATCAGGTCCCTACGGAGCCAAAGGTATCGGCGAATGCGCCACCGATGGAGTGGCGGGAGCAGTGGTAAACGCCGTCAGCAATGCCTTGGGAGGGGTCGGCATCACGCAAATCCCGATGGTCCCCTCCTATGTGAAATCCCTTGTTTCCTGAACCCTCACACAACACAAAGCGTCCATAGCGGTCAGAAAGCCGACACCGCACCCTTAAGGAATGCGCTTTGGCATTTATTTATCATCGATAGCGAATGAGGATCCCAAAGCGGAAGGCGAGGCAAAAGCCCCCTTGCGGGTCTGGTTGGCGATATTCATGATGGTAAGCGTCACCAAGGTAATCAGATAGGGCGCGAACGCCAGGAACTGGGTAGGTATGACCATCTTGATGCCGGCGGCCTGGAGGCTGAACTGCAACGAGGTGATCCCGCCGAACACCAGGGTGCCCAGCACGGCTTTGCCGGGATTCCAGCCGGAGAATATCACCAGGGCGATAACGATCCAGCCTTTTCCACCCGTCATGCCGTCGTTCCAGCTGGGAGTGAAGGAAAGCGACAGGCAAGCCCCTCCCAGACCGGCGAACATACCGCCGATGATGGTGTACAGATAGCGGACCTGGGATACCTGGATACCCATGGCCGCCGCGGTGCGGGGAGCTTCCCCGACAGCCCGGATGGCCAGGCCGTATTTGGTCTTGTACATGAAGAACCAAGCGAACGGGATGACCAGGTACAGGGCATAGGTCAGCACGCTCACATCGAAGAACGCGCCGATGATGGGAATGCTGTGCAAGCCGGGAATGGCGATGTTGCCGAACGTGTCGGGTAGATTCATCCCCACGAGATTGAAGTTGTTGGATGCGGGACCCAGCCGCTTGCCAAGAAAGTTGGCCAGGCCAGTGCCAAACATGGTGATGGCCAGGCCACACACCACTTGGTTGGCGCGCATGGTGATGGTGAGGAACGCATGGATGAGCGAGAGCAGCCCGCCAGTGAGCATGGCCACCGCCAGCGCAAACCAGAGGTTTCCGGTAAGAAATCCCGTGGCGAATGCGGTGAGCGCGCCCATAAGCATGGTTCCTTCCATGCCAAGGTTGAGCACACCGCTTTTTTCCGTATAGATCTCACCCAATGTAGCGTAGGTCAGCGAAGTACCCATCGCGATGGTCGCGGCGAGAAGTTTTGTGATGAAGTCCATCAGATGGCCTCCTTATGGATAGCGCGGAGCCTGTATTCGGTAAAGATGCTGCCAGCCAGCAAGGGGATCAGCACCAGGCCTTGGAGAACCTCGCCCATGGCTTCAGGGAGTTTGAGAGTGATCTGCAGGGCATCGGCTCCCGTAGTGAGCGCCGCCATGACAATCGCCACCAGAATGGAGGCGAAGGGATTCAGATTCGCCATCCAGGCGATGATGATCCCCGTGAAACCATAGTTGGCATTGACGCCCTTGGTGAGACGGTGTGCGATGGCAGCCGTGTTCATCGACCCGGAAAGTCCGCAGATGGCACCGGAAAGAAGCATGGCCAGGATGATGTTGCGTTTGATGGAGACGCCTTGGCAACGCGCTGCGCGTGGATTCTTGCCGATCATATTCAGCTCGAAGCCCCAGCGGGTCTTGTATAGAAGGAACCACAGCAGCACCACCAGCGAAAGCGCGATGTACACCCCCCAGTGGACTTTTCCCCAGATCTGGGGCAGCCAGGTTTGGGGAAGGAACTCAGGGGTACCCATATTCCCCAGCGGGGCTTTCCATTTACTGATATACAGGTACTCGGCCAAGCCAATCGCCACATAGTTGAGCATCAATGTGGTCAGCGTCTCGTCGACACTCCACTGCGCTTTCAGGAATCCGGGGATTCCCGCCCAGATGGCGCCCAGAAGCATACCCACCACCAGCCCTATCGGCAGTAGCATCGGGGTGGGGATGAAGGTCCAGAACTGCATGACCCAGGTGATGCCGATAGCTCCCCAGACATACTGGCCTTCGGCTCCGATATTCCAGAATTTAAGTCTGAAGGCGATGCCCACCCCCAAGCCGCACATCAGCAGGGGCATGGCTTCCACCAGGGTGTACTGCAAACGCCGCATGTTGCCGAACGCTCCGGTGACCATGGCTTTGTAGGCCGCTAATGGATTGGCATTGGAAACCGCCAGCACGATGGCTCCCAGGACAAGCGATATGATGAATGAGGCGACCGGTACGATAATCGCCATGCTTTGGGATTTGTTGTCCCGTTTTTCCAATACGAGCCTCATGCTTTCCTCCTCATGGCGCCGGCCATCATCATGCCGAGTTCCTCGGTATCGGTCTCCTTGACATCTCTGATACCCATGATACGGCCTTCGAACATGACGGCGATCCTGTCGGCGATCATCTGAAGCTCTTCAAGTTCCTCGGAGACCAACAGGACCGCATGGCCTTGGTCACGTTGGGCGATGATGTTCTGCCGCACCGCTTCAGTGGCTCCGACATCCAGCCCGCGGGACGGATAGACCGCGATGAGCACGCTTTTGCAGGAATCGATTTCGCGGGCGAGAATGGTCTTCTGGATATTTCCTCCCGAAAGGAACTTCACGCTGGTGTCCTGACCGGGGGTTTTGATGGTGAAAGCGCTTATCAAACGGTTGGCGAAAGCTCTCAGGGAATTGTTTTTGATGACTATCCCTTTGGAGATCTCATCAGTACGGTATTTCTTCATGGCCAGATTGTGCCCAACCGACATGTCGCCTACCACTCCCATGGCACCGCGGTCGGCTGGAATATGGCTGACACCCGCCCGGATGACATGCAGAGGCGTGGTGTTGGTCATATCGACTCCATCGATCTGGATACGGCCTGAAGTGCAATGCAGTAATCCGGTGATGGCCTCGGTCAGTTGCTGCTGCCCATTGCCGGCCACTCCCGCGATTCCCAGGATCTCTCCCTGGTGGATCTCGAACGAGACATGGTCAAGGATGGGGCGCTGTCCCAGAGGATTGTTGATAGTGACATCATCCACTTTGAGTTTGACTTCGCCCGGATGGTACGCACAGCGGTCTAGGGAAAACAGGATATCCCGTCCTACCATCATGTTGGCCAAAGCCTGGGGGGTGACCTCCCCTGTGTCGCAGATGTTCACCGTTTTTCCCCGGCGCAGAACCTGGACCTTGTGGGAGAACTCGATGACCTCATCCATCTTGTGGGTGATGAAGATCGCTGATTTTCCCTCGGCGAGCATGATTTTGACTATCTTGTTGAGATCGCGCGATTCACCCGGGGTGAGTACCGCGGTAGGTTCATCGAGAATAAGGATGTCCGCCCCGCGGTACACCAGTTTGAGGATCTCCACCCGCTGCTGCTCGCCCACGCTCAGGTCCTGGATAACCGCATCGGGATCCACCTGCAGTCCATAGCGTGCGGAAAGCTCTTTGATACGGGCTTTTATAGCGGGAATCCGGGGTACAAATGGCAGATCGCGCATTCCCAGCACGATATTCTCAGCCACGGTCATATTGCCGACCAGCATGAATTCCTGATGGATCATACCGATGCCCAGCGCCATGGAATCCTGTGGACTCTGGATGTCCACCAGCTGTCCGCGGACAAAGATGGAACCGCTATCGGGACGGTACAGTCCCACCAGCATGTTCATAAGGGTGCTTTTCCCCGCGCCATTCTCGCCAAGCAGGGCGAGCACCTGTCCTGGATACAGTTCCAGGTTCACCGAGTCGTTCGCCAGTACGCCGGGGAAGTGTTTCGTGATGTTTTCCATTCTGACGACAGGAATCCGTGGATTGTTTTGGTTCATTGTGTTTCCCGATCTGTGGTCACAGCCATAGGTACCGATGGGTATGGAAAGGACTTCAAAAAAGGGCAGACACGTGTCTGCCCTTTTTGAGCGGTTGATCAACGGTTATTTAACCGATCCGATGACGCCTTCGACGAACCAGTCCATGGTGAGCATGGCTCCATCGGCCATTTTCTCACCGGCTTTCTGGCGGATGACGCCCTTGTTGTCTTTGAGTTCGCCCCAGAACACATCGAAGGTGCCTGCGGCTATCTCAGCTTTCTTGGCCTGGACCTTGGCCTGGAAGTCGGTGGGTACCAGTGGGGAAATTTCGGAGAGACGGATCATGTCAGCCTCGAGTCCACCCCAGTAGGACTGGGATTTCCAGGTGCCGTTCATGGCGGATTCGATGGCGGGGATCATGTAGTTGCCCCAGTTCCACATCGGAGAGACCAGAACCTTGTCGTCTTTGATGATGGTGCGGAAATCAGCATTGTAGCCAATAGCGAATTTTCCCCGTTCGATGGCGGCTTTGGCAGGTTCAGTGGTATCCTGGTGCTGGGCGATGAGATCGCAGCCCTGGTCAAGCAGAGCGATGGCTCCCTGGCGCTCGAGGGAGGGGTCGTACCAGGTGTTGGTCCACACCACAGTGACGGTGGCTTTGGGATTCACCGAGCGTGCGCCCAGCAGGAAAGCGTTGATGCCGCGGACGACTTCCGGAGTATTGAAGGCGCCCACATAGCCGATTTTCCCGGTGGGGGACATTTTTCCGGCGATCATACCGGACAGATAGCGCATCTGGTACATTCTGCCGAAGTAGTTGGACATGTTGGTGTTGGAGAGGTAACCGGAACAGTGCTCGAAGTACACATTCGGGAATTCTTTGGAAACCTGAAGCATGTAGTCCTGGTAGTTGTAGGAGTTCGCGAACACGATCTTGCATCCGGCGTCAACCAACTGTTCCATGGCGCGTGCGGCGGAATCGTTCTCAGCGATATTCTCCATGCGGATGACTTCGATCCTGTCGCCGAAATAGGCTTCAGCGGCTTTGGTTCCCTGGTCGTGCATGTAGGAATAGCCCATGTCGCCAGGCGAGCTGACATAGATGACACCCACTTTATATGGGGCGGCGGCTTTTGGCGCGGCCGCTTCAGTGCCACCCTGAGCGAAAACCAGTGGGGAGACAAGGAGGAGCAGAATCATCAATGCAGACAGTTTCTTCATAGAATTCTCCTTTGAATGATACAAACATACATGAAGGCTCACAGCTTCACGAGCCAAAGTGTAGGGTATGAATAGGCTGATGTCAATGAAAATAATAACATTGCGGGTCACATTTGTTATTTATAGTAGTATCTCCACAAAATATTAAGGTATACCTCAAAATACCCAGTACATTTTGATATATATGAACCGCTTGGAACGGCTTTATCCAGGGTGGGAACATATTTCTTCCCCAGGCTGTGGATCAATGGAAAAATAGGAGGAATTGTGTGTTTTTCTTATGTAGGACAACCTTTCCACCTTTCCAAACCTGAATCCAGACTCGAATCAAGAGACGCTTTACTAAGGATTGCACTCATGCTATCATGCAAACTGCTGTTCTGTTCTCTATAGTATCAGGGCAGGTGTATACCCGGTGATTGGAAGGTGTTATGAGTAATTGGCTTAGAAAATTCGTTTCCATAACCATATTGGCTTTGATGATCTTTCCCCTGCTTGCAGCCGACAGCCCTGTTTTTGTGGATTCACCGTATTTTGCCTTCGATCAAGTGGACACAGCGCAGATGAAGCTGGATGCCAAAACGGACAGCACGCTGGTAGACAGCGCCACCTATCTTTCCCAGCTTGGTCTGGGTGATGGGCCGGATGCGCTTGAGGCCATATCCACTCCTGAAGAACGCCTGCGCGCCGCGATTGCCAGCCCAATGTATCCAGTGACTCCCGGGGATGTGCTCGTGCTGTCCTATATGGATAGCAAGACACCGGTCACCCTGACGGTGCAGGTGGATGGAGACTGCCAGATAGTCATTCCGAATCTTGGAAGGGTTGATGGACGGGGCAAAACCCAAGCGCGTTTTATCAAGGAGATTGGCGATCTGGTGCTTACCTATCTGCCATTCTCGAATCCGCGTTGTGTGCTTACCGCTACGGGATCATTCTCGGTGCTGGTGAAAGGCGAGGTCTCAGCGACCCGCGAGGTTCCCGCCTGGGGGCTTTCCAGACTTTCCTCAGTGGTGGGCACGGCGACAGATTATGCCTCGACCCGCCAGGTGCTGGTGACCCCGCGTGAGGGCAAACCGGTTGGATATGATCTATACAAAGCCATGCGGGATGGCGATATGACCCAGAATCCGCTGATGAAAGCCGGGGATGTGGTCACCTTGGTGCGCGCTGAGCGGATTGTCCGTCTCTCAGGCCTGGTCCTGCGTCCTGGAACCTACCAGATGCTGGCTTCGGAAACCCTGGATGATCTGCTTGCCCTGTATGGCGGCGGGGTGCTTCCCAGTGCCAATGTCAAGGATATCCTGGTACAACGTTATGGTGGTGCGGGTAATACAGGGGCGGCCATGGCAGTCCACCGGGTGGATTGCTCCTCGGTCAGCCGGTTCGCTCTGCAGGATTTCGACGAAGTGCGGGTGAACCGTCTGGACAGCATGGTGGGCGCCATCTCGGTGGAAGGTGCCCTGGCGCTGACCGACACTCCCCAGATCTCCAGCCTGCTTTCCTCCTCAGCCCGTTTGTTCTACCGGTTCTATCCAGGAGAGACGGTGGGGGAGATGCTCCACGCATTGGCGTATCGTTTCACCACGGTATCCGATCTGGCTGGCGCCTATCTGTACAGCGGTGACCAGCTGTTCCCTATCGATGCGCAGGCTTTGCTTTCTGGCAGGAATCCCGCCGAAGCCGCACGGGTCCTGGTGGCGGGAGACCGGATGATCATCCCCTTCAACCAACTGTTTGTCACAGTGGCCGGTGGGGTGCTCAAGCCGGGCACTTTTCCCTATATTCCCGATAAGGACGCTACCTATTATATCAATCTGGCGGGAGGATTCGACCGGTCAAAAAACCGGAACCATGATTATTCCGTAACCGCGAAAGATGGCGGGAAACTGGATAGGAAAGCCGTGGTTCTTCCTGAGAGTGTGATCTATGCGGATATGAACACCTTCAATGCGATGAACGGACAGGCCCTCGCGAATACTGCGGCCGTGATCAGTCTGGTGTCCTCGATTGTGATGATTGTCTATTATATCAGTCAAGTTGTCACTCCCTAGGGTTATTTTTGTTTTACGGTCAGGGCATCATGCATTAAAGGAGTCTTTTTGTGGATACGAACGAAACTATGCAGATGGGGGCGGATAGTGGCTTTCAGGACGGCATGAGCATCAAGGAACTGCTGCATATCCTGAAAGTCCGTCTTCCCTGGATCATTATCATATTCCTTCTGGTTATGGGAGCCGCCATCGCCTATCTCTTCTATGTCACCCCCTTGTATGAATCCAGCGTGACCATCCTGGTGGAGCCGGTACAGAAGAGTTCCGATATGGAAAGCCTGCTCATGGGCCAAAGCACCACCAAGATCGCCACGGAAGTGGAACTGGTCCTTAGCCGGAGGAACATCAGCGATGCTTTGGAGAGCCTGGATCTGGACTCCTATATATCCGAGGATCAGCAATCCTACCGTGATCCGAAGGTTCTGGGGGATGTGAAAGCCCGCACCACGGTGACCACGGTCAAGGATACCAACATCGTCAAGATCACCGTTACCGATCAGAATCCGATTTTCGCCCGGGATTTCGCCAATGCCCTGGCCGAGAGCCATGGCAAACTGCTGGGGACCATCGCCCGCAACTCGAAAACCGTGCAGAAGGATTTCATCGCCTCGCAGATTCCCATAAATGAAGAGAAACTCCAGGCGGCCGCCGATGCTTTGGGGATTTTCCGCCAGGAAAGCCGCATCATCCAACTGTCCGATAAAAGCACCCTGCTTTCAGAAAAAATCGCCTATTTTCAGTTGCGCAAGGAGCCTTTGGCCTTGCAATTGAACGAATCGGTGTTCGGTTTCAGCCAGTATGCCGCGGTCCTAGGCGAGGCGGGTATCACGTATCCCACCTATGAAGAGCTTGCCACCGATGTGGATATCACCTCATTGCTGGAATCCCTGAAAGACAACAAGCGCGAACTGGTGCTCTACGAGGCCATCCAGGATGGCGATACTACCGAGAACCCACGTCTGTTCGTCCTGCAGAATGCGATTTCCAAAACAAGCAAGGCCTTGCTCGATCGGATCACCCTTTTGATGGCTCCCCAAGGTTTGTCGGATGATGCCTACATCACCTTGTGCGCTTCCGAGATGGCCAAAGCGGCCCATCAGTGGATATTGACCGAATCCGAAATTGAGATTCTCGATTCCATTGAGTCTTCCTACACCCTGGAGCTTTCCGAGCTTCCGGCGCTGGAGCGCAAACTGGTGGATCTTGAGCGCGATGTCTCGGTCTATGAAGCTTTGCGGTTGCGTTTGATGGAACTGTTGGAAGAGGTGAAGATCGCCGAAGCCGCGGTTACGGGAAGTGTCACCATGGTGGATGCCGCCAAGGCCAGCCTCATACCGGTGAGTCCTAATAAAATGCTCATTCTTGCCGTGGCCTTGTTGCTGGGGGTGGCTTTCGGCGTGCTGGTTGCTTTGGGAATCGAGATGATCGACATCACCATCAAGGACGAAGGTGTTATAAAGAAACTCACCGGACCCGCCCTGCCCATTCTGGGATGGGTGCCTTTGATGAATTTCGACCAGAGTCTGGAAATTCCCTCTCTGGTGGTGAAGAATGATCCACTTTCCTTCGAGGCCGAACGCTATAAGCTGATTGCCAACAACATCTCATATGGCACCCTGCGGAAAGTCAAACGGGTGTTCAGCATCACCAGCCCCGGAATGGCTGAGGGAAAAACCTCAGCGGTATGCAATATCGCTCTTTCCCTGACACAGAACGGTCTTAAAGTACTGATTGTGGATGGCGACTTGCGCCTGCCCCAGTTGGAGAGGTTTTTCAATCTACGCAAATCCCATCATGGTCTGGTGGATGTGGTTTCCAATGGATTGTCAGCCCAGGAAGTCATTGTACAGCCGCTGGCTGAGTTCCCCTCGCTCCACCTGATGCCTCCGGGGATCCTGCCTCCGCTGCCTTCTGCGGTGTTCACCTCTCCCGAGTATGCCGATATGCTGGAGCATCTGCTGGATATATATGACTTTATATTGATCGACACCCCGCCGCTGGTGTTCGCTTCCGAACTGATGGCCATCGCCAGACATGTGGATGGTCTGGTCATCAATATCCGTGCGGGTGTCACCACCAAGGGCGCTTTGCGTGAGTTGCTGGACAACCTGGAACTCCTGGGGGTCAATATACTGGGTATTATTTTCAATAGTGTGATCGAGACCAAAGCCGGCGGGCATTATACCAACGGACGCTATTACACCTATCAGGGCGCTTCCTATACAAAGCGGTATTATGAAGGGTATGCCAAACGGTCCCAGGGTGATTCCGATGGTAAGCGGGAAACGAAAAAATCCCAGCATAGCCGGGTTTCCCGCCGTAGCTACCGGTCCAATTTCATCAAGGACCTGAAACGCCGCGAGAAAGGACGGGGTCTTGGCACCAACCGGCCCATCCATCCGTTCATTGATCGGCCTGATCCGTTCTTTGATCTATCGGTGGAGGCTTCCCAGAGTGCGGCTTCCCAAGCCCAGGCCAATGCGCCCGATATCGAAAACGCCAGGGATTTCCTGGAGGCGGTTGAGCTTGATCCACGGGCTGGGGGGCGCACATAGATGTGATCACCCTCAGGTGGATTGTACAGGTGGGTTGTCCCAAAGAGGGGCCAGCTACTGGACAATGTGGAGCTCTTCTGGTATGGTGTCATGAAAGATTTAATGGCACTTCAGCTTGTAGAGGCTTATAGGAGGTGGTAGATGGGACAAACCCGCCGGTACGGGAACGTGCAGGATCCGGGGATTTCCATTCCCTTCCACCAAATGTTTCAAAAACGTCGGTAATGTACCGGCGTTTTTTTTTGCCCAAAGGAGGGGCGGTGAACATGGAGAATGTATTTACCGGGAGGTCTCTGACGGTTATCGATGATTTCTCTATCGAGGAACGCAAGTATCTGTTCAATAAAACAAGGGTACTCAAGCAGGCGGTACTAGGTGGCGACCAGGCGGTGATCGACAGTTTCAGAATCAACGATCCCGATTTTGGGATCTACGAGGTGTTCCTCGAGGATAGTACCCGCACCAAGGAGTCTTTCAGGAATGCGGCGAAGTTCCATCGGACGAAAGTCTCGGAGCTGAACTGCGACAGTTCTTCGTTCAATAAAGGTGAAAGCTATGCGGATACCTTCAACACTCTGGCCGGGTATGAGAATTCAATCTTCATCGTGCGCAGCAAACTGGAAGGAGTGTGCCATTGGCTTGAGGCTGAGGCCAGTGAATATGCCAAACGCAACAGTATCTGGCGGAAACCGGCTTTTATCAACGCCGGCGATGGCAAGCATGAGCATCCCACCCAGGAACTGTTGGATGAATTCACCTTCATGGAGGACAATGACTGGAAAACCGACCAGATCCACCTGGCGCTGGTGGGGGATCTGTACCATGGCCGGACTATCCACTCCAAAGCGGATGGCCTAAGGGTGTTCGACACGGTGAAGGTTGACCTGATTGCTCCCGTGGAACTGGCGATGCCTGACAATTACCGCCAGAGAATGGAGGACAACGGTTTCACCGTGCGGATCTTCAGCTCCATCGAGGCTTACCTGCAACAAGATGATATCGCCTCAAAATGGTATTTCACCCGCCCCCAGCTGGAACGGATGGGTGACCGTATCCTGCAGCGGCAGGATGAATTGCGCGAGGCGGTGACTTTCCGCAAGGAATTCATGGAGCATTTGCCCCAGGGGACACGCTTCTACCATCCGCTCCCCCGGCACCGGGTGCATCCCACCATTCCCACCTTCCTCGATGATACCGATCTGAACGGGTGGGAGCGTCAATCGATCAACGGCATGTATATCCGCATCGTCCTGTTGGGTCTTATCGGTGGCAAGCTGGGTGGGGAATTCATCCCCAGTGAACCGCCCCGATTCCGCAACGACGAGGAATACATTGTGCAGGTGGAGCCCACCGTGCATGCCCAGAACACCGAAAAGGATACCTACTCGGAAGGTGTCCGTCCGATCCGCAACGGTATCGTGATCGACCATATCTGCAAAGGGGATGATCCCGCTTCGATACGCAAACACATGGCTCTGATCACCCGTGTGCTCGGACTTGATAACGGCAAGGGTGGGGAATGGGTATCCACCTCAAAGAAAGATGTCGATAAGTTCAAGGGCATCATCTTCAGACCTGGAGTGGGGGATTTGTCCCGCAAGGAACTGAAACGGTTAGCGGCGGTAGCCGCGGGGTGTACCCTGAATATCATCCGCGATGGTCAGGTGGTAGCCAAGTACCGCACCCATCTGCCCCCCCGGATCTACAATTTCAACGATCTGGCCTGTACCAACGAAGCTTGTATCTCAAACCCTTTGCAATCCGAGGGAGCCCCCGCCCGATTCACCCGGACGGATGACAACCGGTATTTTTGTGAATATTGTGGTAAGATACATACATTCAAGGAAATCTGGAAATAGGAGCGACCTATGGAAAAAACCATTGCAGACATCACCACCTATTATGGGCCGTTGCTGGCCACCCAGGCACTGGATATGGGCGCCATCCGATTGTCACCCCATGATCCATTCCAATGGGCTTCGGGCTACCGCATGCCGATATACAATGACAACCGGCAGTTCCTGGCCAAACCCCAGTCGCGCGCGTTGATCTCGGAAGCCTTCGAGGCCATGCTGGAGGCCCTCCGGTTTGTTCCCGACTGCGTTTCTGGCACGGCGACGGCGGGAATTCCCCATGCCACCACGTTGGCCGACCGGCTGCGGCTTCCCCTGTCCTATGTACGTTCTTCGGGAAAAGACCATGGCCTGCACAATGTCATTGAAGGCCTGGGACAGGATGGTTCGTACCATAAGGCGAAGGTATTGCTGATAGAGGACCTTATCTCGACTGGCGGCAGCTCCATCAAGGCGGTGGAGGCTATCATGGCCGCCCAGGGCGTGGTCCCCTACTGTCTGGCGATATTCACCTACGGACTGAAAGCCTCAGTGGAGGCTTTCGCCGCCCTGGTACCTGAGTGCAGGCCGGTTTCAATCCTGGACTATGACATCATGGTGGATACAGCCCGCAAGTCAGGCTATGTGGACGATACGGGAGCCGCCTTGCTTGCCGAATGGAGAAAAGACCCCTTCGGCTGGGGCACTGCGCACGGATTCTCACCCATTGTGAAGGAGTGACCATGCTGACATATCTTGAATTGCTTGCGGCCAGCGCCCGCCAGAGTGGCAACTGCGCCTGTATGGGACTGGACCCGCAGCTCGAAGGCCTTCCATACCATACCGGTGATATCCGGTCCGATCTGGGCCGGTTCTTTGGAGAATTGCTGGGGGCGATCCACAATAAAGGATGGTCACCCGCGGCTTTCAAACCCAATCTCGGCTACTACAGCGCTTTGGATAAACCCAGGGATGGCTATTTCGGTGGGTCCCTGGCCTTGGTCGACCTGCTGGCGCTGCTGGACCACAAGTTCCCGGGAATTCCGGTGATTCTGGATGCGAAACGGGGCGATATCGCCCGATCCAGCAAAAACTATGCCATCGAGGCGTTCGACAACTGGAAAACGGATGCCATCACCATCAGCCCCTACATGGGGGCCGATTCGGTCGAACCTTTCCTCCAGCTGGCCGGGGGCCGCAAGGGAGCCTATGTGCTGGATCGCACCAGCAATAACGGGGCCAAGGACCTGCAGAACCTCACCGTGGTGGATGAAATGGATGGAGAAACCCGGTATCCCCTGTTTCGGGCGGTCGCCATGCGCATTGCCCGCTGGGCAGAGGCGCAACCGGGTATCGGTGCGGTGGTAGGTGCCACCAGTCCTGATGAACTGTCCGAGATCGCCACGTACTTTGCACCCCAGCGTATTCCCCTGCTGATTCCCGGGGTAGGGTCGCAGGGAGCCAGTGCCCAGGCCACATTGGAGTTGCTGCGCAATTCCGCCTATCCAGTACAGCTGGCGCGGATCAACAGTTCCAGCGCCATCACCCATCCATGGAAGACCCAACCGGTTCCCTCCGACTGGCTTGACCGCTCATTGGCGAATCTGTCCGGTTTTCTCAAGGAGACCGCGCTGTGAACCCTCTATGGATACAGGATAAGGAAGCCGTGCGGCGCAGATTGTCGGGCAATGCCCGGCGGATGCTTACCGGGGTGGAAAAACCCCTGCTCGCTACTGTCTCGGGTGTGCTTTCCACCCACACATCATTGGTGCGCTATGCCGATGAGCACCTGGGGATGTTTGGCATCATCACCACCAAGAGTTTCCAGGTGGTTCCCAATGCGGGCAACCGGGAGCCAATCATCTGTGAAGTCCAGCCCGGAAGCTTCGGAAATTCGGTGGGATTGAAGAATCCCGGCATGGAGGTGGCGATCGCTGAGTTGCGGCAACTGCGCGCTTCCTACCGGATGCGCGCTTGGCTGAATGTCTCGGTCTCGGCTTCCTGTGCCGAGGATTTCATCACTTTAGTGGGATGTTTCGAGGAAGTGGCCGATATCATCGAGCTGAATTTCTCCTGCCCGCATGCCAGCGCGGGCTACGGGGCCTCCATCGGGTGCAGCGCGTCGCTCTCAGCGCAGTATGTCCAGCGCATCCGGGCGGCTTTTCCCCATTGCAAGGCGCTGATATTCCCCAAACTCACCCCCAATGTGCCCAATATCGGTCAGATTGCCAAAGCGGTGATGGACGCGGGTGCCGATGGGATCGTGGCCATCAACACGGTTGGTCCTGAAGTCCATATCGAGCCGCACTCCTGTCAGCCCATCCTACAGAACAAACTGGGCGGGAAAGGCGGGAAAAGCGGCTCATGGATCCATCAGGAAGCCCTGTCCTGTGTGGCCACTATCCGCCAGGCAGTGGGTCCCGATGTGCCCATCATCGGTATGGGTGGAGTCTCCACCGGCCATCAGGTGGCCGCCATGGTAGTGGCCGGGGCGGATGCGGTGGGGATTGGCTCGGCTTTTGGCAAGGTCCATCAAAAGGATTGGGCCGCCTATGGTGAAGCCCTGGCATCCGATGCTTTCCAGATCCTGTGTGGCAAAGGCCTGGTGAACACTTCCGAGGTGTTCAGACAGCCAGGGCGGAGCATGGTCTATAGGCATCACACCATCCGTTCAATGGTGCACCACACTGCTGACATCCTCATCCTCACGCTGGATGGACGTCTTGATTATGACGCCGGCCAGTTCGTGTTCCTGTGGATTCCCGGGATAGGGGAGAAACCCTTCTCCGTCGCCGAAGCGGATCCTCTGGTTTTTGTGATCAAACGGCGGGGCCCTTTTACCGAGGCTCTGTTCAACCTGCGTGCAGGCGATAGCATCTACCTGCGCGGGCTCTATGGCGCTCCGCTGGAAATGTACCATACCCGTCGGGCTCTGCTGGTGGCCGGTGGCACCGGGGTGGCCGTGCTCCCTGCATTGGCCAAACGGCTTGAAGCGCAAGGCACCGCCATGGACATCTATGTGGGAACCTCCTCTGAGGGGGATACCCTGGATGGCAAGGCTCTGTTGCAGACCGTTCTGGAACCCTATGGAAACTTTCTCTCAGTAGCCGATGCGGGAATCCCGGGGCGGGTGCTGGCCTCGCTGGACAGGTCACTGACCGTTACGGACGATCTTGCCTGCTATATTGTGGGTCCCACGCCATTCATGGCTGCCGCGGCCAAAAAGGTGCTGGCCTCTGGAGTGCCTGCGCAACGCATCCAGCTTTCCATGGAACTGAACACCCTGTGCGGTATTGGCATGTGCGGGGATTGTGCGTGCGGAAACCGGCTGACTTGCCAGTGGGGGACGTTTGTCTCCTATGATTACCTTAAAAAAGAAGCGCCACAATTATTATGATTGACCCCCATGTCCATCTTCGGGACGATAAACAGAAGACGAAAGAGACTCTTTTCCACGGTATGCTGATTGGCATGGGCCTGGGCATAGAAGGTTTTTTCGATATGCCGAATACCGATCCTCCCCTTACCAATGCCGCCCGGTTGCGGGAACGGATTGTTGAAGGCCGCAACGCGGCGCGGAAAGTGGGGGAGTTCACCGGCAATGTGCCTTTCTATGGGGTCTATGGCGGTCTCACCGCCGATGCCTGGCAGATAATCGCCATGGTGCGGCTGTACCAGCAGGAATTCCCTGCCATGGTGGGATTGAAACTGTTCGCCGGACACTCCACTGGCAACATGGGGGTGGTCGATGAGGCTTCCCAACAGTTGGTGTACCACACGCTCGCCCAGCAACAGTACAAGGGGGTCCTGGCGGTGCATTGCGAAAAGGAAGCGCTGCTGCAAAATGCCTTATGGGATCCCCTGCGTCCCCAGACCCACAGTGACGCGCGTCCGGCCATCGCGGAGATCTCCAGTGTGGCTGATCAGATTGCCTTTGCCCGTGAGGCAGGTTTCCAAGGGACGCTGCACATCTGCCACATCAGCACCGCTGGCTCGCTCGCCCTGGTGTGCGCCGCCCGTGCACAAGGCATGCGCATCACCTGCGGAGCGACTGCCCATCATGCGCTGTTTAACCGTGAAGCGCCAGGACAGGATGGGAACCGGCTGAAGATGAATCCTCCCTTGCGGGATGAGGCCGATCGCCAGGCCGTGTTCAACGGTCTGTTGGCAGGCACGGTGGACTGGATCGAGAGCGACCATGCGCCCCACACGCTACAGGACAAAGCCGCGGGGGCTTCGGGGATTCCGGGATTCGTGGGTACTGCGCTTTTGATTGGACGCCTCAGACAGGCTGGAGCATCCGAGCCGCTGCTGCGAAGGGTGGCGGGTGGCCGGGTATGCGAGGTGTTTGGCCTGCATGGCATGGCCACCGATGTCCCCAATGCATCGCGGATGGAATTGTCGCTGGAAAAAGCGCGGGCGGCTTATCCTTGGGATCCATTCACCAGCCTGTCCTGATGGTCAGGCTTCGGTTTTTCCCAATTGGATGGAATCCTCCACTTCGAGGCTGTAGGCGATGCCCGCCCCTGGTTCTGAAAGACAGGGGACTTTCTTGACCGCTTCAAGGATGGCATCGGCCTGACTGGCTTCCACCAATATCAGCAGGATCTCTTTCTCGGGTACCAGCGAAATACCGAAAAACTTGACATCCTCTTCCTTGCCGGTACCCCGGCCATTGAGTATGGTCCCACCGGTTGCGCCAGCCTTGCGGGCAGCGGCCATGGCATCGTCCGCATAGCCTTTGTTCAGGATAAAAGTGATCAGTATCTGTCCAATATGGTTGTTCATGGAAGCGCTCCTTTGAGTGGATGGATCGGAATCTGCCAATTCTGTGGGGAGGATGTGCCGGAGAATGCGCTTTACGTCGATTTTCATGGATATGCCAGCATGTTTGCGTCCCTGGGTCTGACTGGCGCGCAACATGTCGTGGATGGCGGGAGCCACATCGTCGGTGGCCAGGGTGAACACGACATCCTTTTCCGTATCACCGAGGCCGAGCATTTCAAGGAGCGCGCTGGTGGCAGTGCCGCGTCCCCGTAGGATTGTGCCGCCGCGGGCTCCTGAGCGTTTTGTCTGGGATACAAGGTTTTCCCCGTGCCGCCGCTCAACGATGCTGATGAACAGCTTGCCGTGCGAATAGATGGTGTTGTCTGTATCGTTCATACCAGTGTTTCCTTTACCGTATGTTCCAAATGCTCTACGGTGGATCTTTTTTCTTTGCGTTTGAACAGGATGCCCAGGATCTGGATGGTGATGAGCGGAATCATGGCGATCATGGCGATGACGCCAAAGGCATCGGTCACAGGGTTGCCCCCTGATGATGCGCTGGCTCCCAGCGTGAAAGCCAGGATGAAGGTCGAGGACATGGGGCCGGAAGCGACTCCCCCCGAATCGAAGGCGATCGCGGTGAATAGGGGGGGACAGAAGAAGGTGAGCGCCATGGCGGTCACATAGCCGGGGATAAGGAACCACCAGATGCTCAGACCGGTGACCACCCGGATCATGGCCAGGCCCACCGCGATGGAGACTCCTATCGACAATGAGGCCAGCATGACGCTCCGTTTGATATGGCCTCCCGAGACCTCCTCAACCTGTTCGGTGAGCACCCATACGGCTGGTTCAGCCAGCACAACCATCGCGCCCAACACCAATCCGATGGGAATCAGGATGGCCTTGTAGGGCAAGGCGCCGATCATATTTCCGATGGTTGAACCAATGGGGAGGAACCCTCCGTTCACCCCAGTCAGGAAAATCACCAGTCCGAGGAATGAATACACCAGCCCCTTGAGCATTTTGGCCACCTGGTGGCGGCTCATGTGCAGCAGCAGCCATTGGAAAGCCAGCAGCATCAGGACCAGTGGTCCCAGGGCATAACCGACTTCCTCTATCGTTTCCGGAAAAACATGGATGAAGGCCTGGAGAACATTGGTTGCCGGGGCGGTATCTGCCGAGACGCTTTCCACCGCGGCGCCCCCTTTTGAGAACATACCCATAGCCAGAACCGCGATAATCGGACCGATCGAGGCTAGACCCACCATGCCAAAGCTTTCTTCCTCGGAGTTTTTGCCTTTGCGGACCGAGGCGACACCCACGCCCAAGGCCATGATGAAAGGCACGGTCATAGGTCCGGTAGTCGCTCCACCGGCATCAAAGGCGATTCCCAGGAATCCGGGTGCGGTGAAGTAGGCGCAGAGGAATACAACCAGGTAGAAGACTATCAGCACCCAGCGGTAGGAGAGCCCTAGGATGACCCGTCCGAAACCCACTGACACAAAGAAGCCGACTCCCAGAGCGATCATCAGCACCAGAAAGGTATTGGATATGGAGGGATCCACCGAGGCCACCTGTTTGGCCAGGACCTGCACATCGGGTTCGGCAATGGTGATGAGGAATCCCACTAGGAATCCTGTGGCAAGCAACAACGTGAGGTTGCGTTTCTTGACCAGCGCTGACCCCACCTGCTGTCCCACCGGGATGACCCCGATATCCGTACCCAGGAGGAACAGGCTAAGACCCACAATGATGAGCACCCCGCCCAGGGTGAACTGGATCAACAGATTCCAGCCGATAGGGGCTACCGTGACACTGAGAATGAACACGATGAGGATGATCGGAACAACCGAAATGCTGGTTTCTCTCAGTTTTGACAACAGATTCATAGGCCAGCGGCTCCTTGGGGTCTCTGGGACCGGTGATGGTGGAAACTGTGTCTGATAGGACACAGGAATGTCGGACTGCCACGACACTTGATAGGATTACCTAAATAATGGCAATCGTCAACCATTACGGACTATCTTGGAACATGTCGGACCATAACAATTGGAAGTGGGATTTGTGAAAGGTATACCAGTTAGCGGTGGACATGGGGAACTCTAGCATGGTATATTTTTGAACAAAGAGGGTCGGAATGTCAAAAACACCGCTGTTTGTAAAAATCGCCCGCCCTTCTGTCCGTGCGTTTTTACAGCGGCACTACCACATCCAAACCAAGGGTCTGGATGCTATTTCCCAAGTGGATGGGCCGTTTCTTGTGCTGAGCAACCATGTGCATGTGTTGGATCCGTTTTTCATTTCAGCGATCTTCCCCCATCATATCCGTTGGGTGGCAGGTTCCTATCTGGTAAAGAATCCTCTGTTGGGATTTGTGCTGCGCTCCTGGGTGAAAGTGCTATCGAAACAACAGGGACGGAGCGATCTGCAGACGATCCGCGAGATTACCCGGGCTTTGAAAAACGGGGATGTGGTCGGTTTGTTTCCCGAAGGCACCCGCACCTGGGACGGAGAGGCCTTACCCTTCAACGCCTCAACCGCCAAGCTGGTCAAACTACTGCAGGTTCCCGTGGTATGCATCAACCTGGAGGGTGGCTATATGCTCAAGCCGCGCTGGGCTTCGTTCCCACGGCGGGGAAAATTGACCATCCGTGTTTTTCCTCCCTTGGGGGTGGACACGATCACCCAGATGCCCACTGGCGATCTGGCTACCTTGATCTCCGACCGGTTGTCTTTCTCCAACCGGGTATGGACAAAAAGGAAAAGCCGGATATTTCCCGCACAAGGCCGCCGGGCCGAAGGTCTGCAGCGTCTATTGTATCTGTGTCCCTCCTGTGGAGCGCGTTCGGCTCTAGTCACCGCAGGCGACACGGTTGAATGCTCCCAGTGCGCGCTGACCGTCAGACTGGACGCCCATGACCAGCTGCATGTCCTGCAGGGCGCCTGCTCTTTTAACGATGTGAGTGCATGGCATAGCTGGGAGCAACAGGAACTGGCCAAACTGGCGCTGGCTTCGGCTGGGAAGGCCGATGAGCCGCTGTTTCCTCCCGATACAGGCACACTCTTGCAGATAGGCCGGGGAATGCGCTTCATCACCTTGACCAGGAGATTCGAACTTTCCCTTACCCAGCGGAGCATCATCCTGTGCCGCAGGGATAAGCGCGGGGGATCTTTTCTGGGGGCGTCTAGAGTGCTGGAGTTCCCCTTCAGCGATATCCAGTCGGTCATCATCGCCGCCAAGGGGTCAATGGAACTGTTTTTAAACAATATCCTATATCGCATCAGAATCGATGAATCCGCTTGCATACTGAAGTATCTTGAGTATTACCAGATGGGGAAAAACCTCGTCCAGGTTGAGGAGGTTGAGTGATGGACATGCCTTGGAATTACATTTTCCATATCGGGATCATTTCCTGCGCATTGCTGGTGGGTTCGCTGCTGCGCGCCCGCAGCCGGTTTCTCCAGCGCTTTCTGATCCCAGCCCCGATCATCGCCGGCATGCTGCTGCTGGTGTTCTACAACTTCGTGGCTCCGCGGATTGGTCTTGAAAGCGCTTTTCTGGGAGAGATTGTCTATCATCTGCTGAACATATCGTTCATCTCCATGTTGCTGCGGGTAACCCCCAAAGAAAAAGACCGGCAGAAAAACAAACGCATCCTGGCGCAGAATGTCACCGCGGTGATCGCCCAGTACGGACTGCAATGCACGTTTGGGTTGCTGGTGACCGCCTTGCTGATCGCCACCATCCAGCCCGATCTGTTTCCCGCCATTGGTTTCACCTTGCCCCTCGGTTTTGAACTGGGGCCCGGCCAAGCCTATTCCATTGGCGCCACCTGGGAAGGTATGGGATTCAAGGGAGCTTCCTCGGTAGGACTCACCATGGCGGCCATTGGATTCCTGGTGGGATCGTTCGGCGGCATGATACTGGTGAACCAGGGTATCAAACGCGGCTGGATTGGCAAGGAATATCTGGCCAAGATCGATAAGAAAAGCATCCGGACGGGATTTTTCAGCCGGAACGAGGCCCAGCGGCCAGTCGGCATGCTTCTGTCCACCGACGGCGAGTCCCTGGATACCCTATCGTACCATATCGCCCTGGTGATGCTGACCTATCTGATCAGCTGGGGCGTGCTGACCGGATTGACGGCCTTGCTGGGTTTGCTTGGATCAGCGGGGTCCGAGCTGGCGGATAGTCTGTGGGGCATCAATTTTGTATTCTCCTCCTTTTGCGCGATCGGTGTGAAGATGCTGATGCGTCTGTTCAAGGTTGAGACCACCATAGACAATGGAACCTGCAACCGGATCAGCGGATTCTCGGTGGATCTGACGGTAGCTTCCTCACTGGGAGCGATCTCATTGGTGGTGGTGCAGGGCTATTGGTTGCCGATCCTGGCTTTGGTGCTCACGGGAATCGTGCTCACCTGTTTTGTGCTGCCCTGGTATTGCGCGCGTATCTACGATGACCATCAGTTCTACCGGATGCTGCTGATCTATGGGACGGCCACGGGAACCTTGCCTACCGGCTTGGCTTTGCTACGGGTGGTGGATCCTGAGTTCGAGACCCCGGTGGCAACCGACTACCTCTATTCGGTGGGCATTGTCTTTGTATTGGCGATTCCCATCATCCTGGCCATCAATCTGCCGGCTTTCAGTGTGACGCGGAACAACCCCAGTCTGTTCTGGGTGGCTGTGGGGATATCGGCCCTCTATATGATCGGCTCACTGGTCGCCTATATCGTGCTGGCGGGAAAGAAGGCTTTTGCCAAACCCGGTAGGCTGTTCTATACCGGCAAATGAACGGTGATCTTGTAGCGCGGACCAAGCGTTTCGCCGCAGAGGTGGATGCGCTGGTGTTTTCTTTCGACGGGTACATCTACAACCCTCTGGATTATGCCTGGGAGGCCCATCGGACCTATCTGGAGCGCTATATCCACCCCCATGCCGAGGTGTTGTTCCTGGGAATGAATCCCGGACCGTTCGGCATGGCCCAGACCGGGGTGCCTTTCGGCGAGATCCGATCGGTGGTCTCCTGGCTGGGCATCAACACACCGGTGGGAAAACCTCCCCGTGAACATCCCGCACGGGCGGTGGTGGGTTTCGCTATCGGACGGAGTGAGAAAAGCGGGGAGCGGTTCTGGGGCCTGATGCAACAGCGGTTTGGTACGCCCGAAGCGTTTTTCGCCCACCATGCGGTGATGAACTACTGTCCATTGGTATTTATGGACAAGGGTCCCACTGGCAGGAATGTAGTGCCCGAAGCGCTGGCGAAGGCCGAGCGGATCGCTTTGGAACAGGTGTGTGATGCATATCTGGCGGATGTGATCCAGTATACCCAGCCACGCTATCTGGTGGGAGTGGGCAAGTATGCCCAGAAAAAGCTTGAGCATCTGGCGGCGTTGGAGGAACCGGTGGAAACACCCCGAAGAAGCGTGCTTTCCATACTGCATCCCAGCCCGGGAAATCCCCAGGCCAATGCCGGGTGGGATGTCAAGGTATCAGACCAGCTGCGGGAGGCGCACGTATGGGCATAGAAGGAGAGCGCTGGCTGCAGGGCCAGGCTTTTGCCAAAGTCAATCTCCATCTCTCGGTTGGAAGCCGCCGTCCCGACGGGTACCACGATATCGCCTCGCTGTTCCAATTGGTATCGCTCGCCGACGATATCGGCTTGTATGTCAGACCTGCCGGGGAATTCTCCTGCGTTATCGAAAGCCAGACAGCCATGGGTGCGCCTGAATTGAACACCATGTACCGTGGTGCGCGGCTGTTCAGCCAGAAAGCGGGTATCGCTCTGGCGGTGAGGATCACCTGCGTCAAGCGGATTCCCATGCAGGCGGGTCTGGGGGGAGGGTCTTCGGATGCGGCCACGGTGCTGCGTCTGCTGGACAGATTGTTTCCCCATGCGCTGGATAGGGGCTCTCTGGAGAGAATCGCCTTGGAAGTGGGCAGCGATGTGCCTTTCTTTTTAAGCGGCACCCCTGCGGCCTTTGTAAGTGGCCGGGGGGAGTGTGTGCAAGGCCTTCCCCCGCGCGCCGATCTGACCGCCCTGATTGTCATGCCCTCTACCTTCACGGTGTCTACCGCGCAGGCCTTTGACCAACTGGACAAGCTGAGAGAGCGGCAAGCGGAGCGACAAGCGGAACCGGGACGTTCTCCCCAGCTGAAATTCGACCAGGTGCGCGCGGCTTTCGCCAGTCCCTGTGGATCCTGGCCATTCTTCAACGATTTCCGTGCGGTGATGGGGGTGCATGAAAAGTGGTACCGCGCTCTGGATCAGGTGGTCCAGGCGGGAAATGGGTGTTTTGGAACCCTCAGTGGCAGCGGTGCCGCTTATTGCTGTGTGGGCGGATACGCACCAGATGTGTTGCAGTGTGGCCAGAATATAGCACTGAATTGTCAAAACCATACACAGTTTATGATAAAATGCTTGCAAGATGCACAATCTGATGGTAGTGTTCCTGTATATCGCTAGAAAATCCAATTTGTTGCAGTGCAGAGACAAGAGGGGTGTGATGCATGGAAATTACCGATGTGCGGGTCCGGAGGATCGAGTCCGAAGGTAAACTGCGGGCGTATGCGACCATAACATTTGACAATCAATTCGTCATCCACAATCTGAAAGTCATTGATGGGAAAGCCGGTTTGTTTGTCGCGATGCCAAGCCGCAAGACAAAAAGCGGCGTGTTCAAGGATGTCGCCCACCCGATCAGCTCGGATTTCAGAACAGAGTTGCAGGATATCATTTTAAAAGCGTATGAGCTTGCGCCCCTCACCCCTGCCGACGGGGAACCCCTGCTGGATGACTCTGAGGAGTGATTTTCTTCTATCTCTTGGCAAACTACTGGACAAAGGGGTGAAAAACCTGTATTTTTGTTCGCAGTGTCTTGCTTCAAACGCTTGACATTGCCTAAGCATGTATATGTGGGCGTAGGGGTGTAGCCAAGCGGTAAGGCTCCGGTTTTTGGTGCCGGCATTCGTAGGTTCGAATCCTGCCGCCCCTGGTTAGGACGACAACAAGGAGTTTTCCATGAACGAAAAAAATTTGAGTGGCATATACAGAACAGAGGATTTTGGTTCCAGCGGTTCCCGCAGGCTTTTGAAAACCGGCCGGATTCCCGCGGTGATCTATGGAAAGAATGAGACTGTCCATGTTTCTTTGGAGGAGAAGGAATTCACCCAGAAACTCAAACACTTCAATGAATCCACCCTGCTGGCCATCAAAGTTGGCAAGAAATCCTATTCCGTGTTGATGAAGGACTTCCAGGAGAATGTGATGCTGGGCAAGATCCTGCATGTCGACTTCTTCGAGGTCACTTCCGATGAAGTCTTGCGCACCCGTGTCACCATCATCCTCCAGGGCAACCCGGTGGGCGCCCGCATGGGCGGTATTCTGGACCAGGTCACCCATGATATTGAAATCGAATGTCTGCCCAAGGACCTCCCCGGTTCCATAATCGTGGATGTCTCCGCCTTGGAACTGAACGCCAGCATCCACCTTTCCGATATTGCTATTCCTGAGAATGTGAAGGTGCTGACCCCTCTCAAGACAACTATCGCCTCGGTGAAATCTGTCAAGGAAGAGGTTGTGGCTCCCGTTGTCGAAGCTGAAGCCGCCGCTACTCCTGCTGCCGGTGCCGCTGGTGCGGCTGGTGCGGCTGGTGCTCCTGGCGCCGCAGGTGCCGCAGGTGCCGCAGGTGCCGCTCCTGCCGCTCCGACTTCCAAATAAGGTCGTTTGAAAGGAGGTCAACCTGGCACTTGTATTCGGACTGGGAAATCCCGGCGAATCGTACAGGCACTCCCGTCACAATGTCGGTTTCGATACCGTGGACCAGATTGCAGCGTTTCTTCACATCACGTTGAGGAAACGCTGTTTTCGTCTTTACCGGCAGGCATCGGCCGTTTTTCCGGCGGGAAATGCCTCGACATTTGTCGAGCCGCTGACATTCATGAACAACTCGGGTGCCATCGCACCGTATTTCCTTCCCAAACCGTTCGCGGTGGAGGATTTGGTTGTCGTATGCGACAATATGGATCTCCCGCCTGGCATGATCAGGGTACGCCGGGGTGGATCATCTGCCGGGCACAAGGGATTGACCTCTTTGATCGATTCGATCGGATCGGACAGTTTCATCCGTATCTATGTGGGTATCGGCCATCCAGTGCCTCCGGTGAGTGTGGTGGACTATGTCCTGTCCGAGGCCCAGGGAGAGGAACGCGTGGCTTTGGATCTGGGGATAGAGCAGGCGGTGCAGGCGGTGCTCGCCTTGTGTGATGGAAAGCCGCTGGATGAGGTGATGCGTGCGCACAATCGGAAAAACAATGGACATTGACCTGAAGCGGTTTTTCGACACCTACTCAGTGGATGCCACCCAAGGCGTGGTGGCGGCTTTTTCGGGTGGGTCCGATTCCCTGGCTTTGCTTATCCTGCTGGCGGGTTTGGTCCCAAGTGGACGTCTGGTGGCAGTATATGTGAACCATGGCATCCGAAACGAAGCGGAACTTGAAGCTGAAGAACTCCTGAATGCAAAGAACTGCCAGACCCTGGGGATTCCCTTGCGGACCATACGCTTGGGACGGGGTACCGTGGAACGTTTGGCAGCCCAGCGGCGGGGAGGTGTGGAGGAAGCCGCCCGGTTCCTGCGCTATCAGGCGCTGGAAACGGTCAGGCTTGAGCTTGGATATGCGTATATCGCCACCGCCCATACCGCCGATGATCAGATTGAAACCTTGCTGATGCGGTTCTTCCAGGGATCCGGTACCGCGGGACTTAAGGGAATCGCCGCCATGTGTCTGCCATGCATCCGGCCGGTGCTTGACAGGACCAAGGAAGAGCTGGTCGCCTTGGTGCGCTCACAGGGGTTCGCCTGGTCAGAGGATTCCACCAACACCACTCAATTGTATCTGCGCAATGGTATCCGCCAGTCATTGATTCCTGCCATTGCGGATTTGTTCCCCGGGTACCGGGGGGCTTTGAAGGCCTTTGCCGACAAAAACAGTTTGCTTGACAGGTACCTGGAGGCACAGACCCTCCAGTGGGAAAAACGGGTGATCGCGGTCGAGGCCAGAGGGGATGGCCAGCAGGTGATCCTGGATGGAGATGTTTTTTCCCAAGTACCCGATCCCATCTGCGCCCAGCTGGTGTTCTCGGCTTGGAACAGGCTGATGGAGGCCCCTGCGCACATGCGGGACATGTGCCCGCTTGCCTACCGCAGTGTGGCCTATGCGGTGCGCATGATGAAGGGAGAACTGGCCGATGGCCTTTCCATTACTCTGCAGGACAGTACACTTACCCGTCATGGAAACCGTTTTTTCTGGTGCAGGGGAATTGAAGCGCTAGCCGATGGTTATGTTTCCTTGGTAGATTCACCAGTGACTCCCCTGACGGGGAACTGGGTGTTGGTCCGAGGCGGATCCGGCAAGCGGGATGAACCAGGTGAACGGGGTGCCCAGCGGGTGGCGCCTGATGTGCAAGTGCGTATCGATGAGCATCAGCTGGCCTTCCCAGTGGTGGCCCGCTCCGCGCAGCCGGGGGATGCCATTGAACTGCTCGAAGGTACCAAGAGCCTCTCCAAGCTCTATGCAGGATGGAAAATAGCCGCTTTGGACCGGTCCAAGATCCCGGTGCTGGAGGATGAGCAGGGGGTATTCGCCGTGTTGGGAAAGGCTTTTGGAGGTAAAGACAGGCTTGCGCGGCGATGCCGGTTGGGCACCCTTGCCCGAAATGACGCAACACTATATAGTGTTATCGAATATGAGGATTGAAACCGTGGATACAGAGAAAAAAGAAGAACAGAAGCCGATGGAAAGCGTACCTGAGGGCACCACTTCGACTCCAGAACCTGGAAAGGAACCCCTGGAGAATCAGCCTGGCAAGGATCAGGGGGCCAATCAGGGAAACCATCCCGGTAAGGGTTCCGATAAAAGCGATGACCAATACTGGCATTCCGGACAATCCTCACAAGGGAGCAATGGCGGCCCTGGCAATGGAGCGCCCCCCAGTGGCAACCGCAAGAATGCCACGGGACCCAAAGTGGATTTCAGCAAGAAAAACCGGGTGGCACTGGGTTTTTTTGTATTCCTTATCGCCACCTTTGCCTTCCTGCTATTTACTGAACGTTCCGATATGAATGTCCAGGAAGTGCCCTATAGCTCCTTTATCGATTATGTGGAAGCCGGCCAGGTGTCGGCGGTCGAGATCGAGGATGGCGACGTGATCCGCTTCTCGCTACGGAACCAGCTTACCGCCCTGACCCGCATCCCCTATGCCGATGACACCCTGATGGAAAAGCTGCGGGTGAACAAAGTCCAGACCACGGGAACCGTCCAAGGTGTCTCGATGCTGCAGGTCATCATACAGATGCTTCCCTGGATCATCTTCATTGGTTTCTCGGTCATGCTCTGGCGCCAGACCAAGGGTGCCAATGGCAATGTGATGGCTTTTTCCAAGAGCCGGGCCAAGGAATACATGGAAACCGATGTGAAAACCACCTTCGACGATGTGGCTGGGCAGAAAGAAGCCAAGTATGAGTTGCAGGAAGTGGTGGATTTTCTCAAGCATCCCGCCAAATTCCAGGAGATCGGAGCCAAGATTCCCAAAGGGGTGTTGCTGGTGGGGCCTCCGGGTACCGGAAAGACCCTGTTGGCCAAAGCTGTGGCCGGTGAGGCTGGAGTGGCGTTCTTCCATATGTCGGGTTCCGACTTTGTCGAGATGTTCGTGGGGGTGGGTGCGTCGCGGGTGCGCGATCTGTTCGAGCAGGGCCGCAAGAACGCGCCGTGTATCCTCTTCATCGATGAGCTGGATGCGGTGGGGCGTACCCGCGGTTCCGGTCTGGGCGGAGGCCATGATGAGCGCGAGCAAACCCTCAACCAGATGCTGGTGGAGATGGATGGGTTCGATACCGCCACAGGCGTGATCGTGTTGGCGGCGACCAACCGTCCCGATGTGCTGGATCCCGCCTTGCTGAGGCCAGGCCGTTTCGACCGCCAGGTGGTGGTGGATATGCCGGATGTCTCCGAACGCGAGGCTATTCTCAAGATCCATGCCAAGAAAATCAAGCTGGATGCCGATGTGGATCTGCGCCGGGTGGCCCGGGCCACGCCGGGAACCAGTGGAGCCGATCTGGCCAATCTGGTCAACGAAGCCGCGTTGTTCGCCGCCCGTTCCGGAAGGAAGACGGTGAAGATGGAGGATTTCGAGCAGGGTCGCGATAAGATCCTGCTGGGAGTCGCCAAACAGTCCAAGGTGATGACACTGGAGGAAAAGAAATCGACCGCCTTCCACGAGGCAGGCCATGCGCTGCTCCACTATTATCTGAAGCATCTGGATCCATTGCACAAAGTGACCATCATCCCGCACGGTCTGGCTTTGGGACTGACCATATCATTGCCCGAGAAGGATTCCTATACCAAGAACCGCAGTTCCCTGAACGATTGGATCAAAGTGTGCATGGGTGGGTATGTGGCCGAGGATCTGGTGTATGGCGAAACCACCACCGGAACCAGCAATGATATCAAGCAAGCCACTGATATCGCCCGGCGTATGGTGACCGAATGGGGCATGAGCGATCTGGGATTCATCGGCTATGGCAAGCAGGATGAGCCGCTGTTTCTCGGAAGGGAGATTGCGCAGCATAAGGATTATTCGGATGACACAGCCCGCCGGATAGATCAGGAAGTGAACAAGATCATGCAGGCTGCCATGGACGATACGCGCAGGATACTCAGCGAGCACCGCGACCAGCTGGACAAGCTGACGGCCCAGTTGATCGAGAAGGAGACTCTGGACGATGGAGAGATCCGGGCATTGCTGGGATTTGAAGCCGTGGAATCGGCTACGAAGATCATTTAGAAAAGAATAGGACTTACATGGCAAAAGATTCTCGCTATACACGCAATTTCTGTATTATCGCCCATATCGACCATGGCAAGTCGACCCTGGCCGACCGTTTTATCGATAAGGCCAAGCTGGTGGTTTCACGCGGTCCGGTCCAGGAACAGATATTGGACAACATGGATATCGAGCGGGAACGCGGTATCACCATTAAGAGCCAGGCGGTGCTGATTCCCTATCTGGGAGCCGATGGCCATATGTACGAGCTCAATCTGGTGGATACTCCGGGCCATGTGGACTTCTCCTACGAGGTTTCACGGGCGATCTCGTCCTGTGAGGGAGCCTTGTTGCTGATCGATGCCTCCCAAGGGGTCGAAGCCCAGACGCTGGCGAACATGTACATGGCCATGGACCTGAATCTGGAGATCATTCCGGTGATCAACAAGATCGATCTTCCCAGTGCCGATATTCCAGCCTGCCTGCATCAGATAGACCACGACCTGGGATTGGATCCCGACCTGACCTGTCTGGTCTCGGCCAAGACGGGAGCGGGGGTGGATGCCCTGTTCGAAGCGATTGTGAAGCAGATTCCACCTCCCAAAGGGGATCCCAAAGCCACTTTGCGGGCTTTGATTTTCGATTCCCACTATGATCCCTACCAGGGGGTTGTGGTGCATGTGCGGCTGTTTGACGGCAGTATCACCGAGGGCGATGAGATCATGTTCTTCCACAACCGGACAATCTACAAAGTTGAGGAAGTGGGGGTGTTCAAGCTGGCCCAGATACGCACCAAGACGATGCAGGCGGGCGATGTCGGCTATTTTCTGGCGGGGGTGAAGACCATCGCCGACATACGGGTGGGCGATACGGTGACCAATGCAGTCAATCCGTGCGCTACGGCTCTGGCTGGATTCAAAGAGGTGAAACCTGTGGTGTTCTCCTCGATCTATCCGGTGGATTCCAACGACTATGAGGAACTCCAGGAGGCGATCGACCGGCTGAAGCTCAACGATGCCTCGCTGATCTACGAAAAGGATTCCTCGGCGGCCCTTGGTTTCGGATTCCGCTGTGGATTCCTGGGTATGCTCCATCTGGAAGTGGTGCAGGAGCGCATAGAACGCGAGTTCGATCTTTCCATTGTCTTCACTTCGCCTTCGGTGCGCTATATTGTGCACATGCGGGACGGTGAGGTGGTGAAGATCGACAATCCGCTGGAGTATCCCGAGCCGATGAAGGTCGAGTTTGTCGAGGAACCCTACATCCAGGCGAATATCATCACTCCTTCGGAATATGTGGGCAATATCATCGCTTTGTGCATGGAGAAGCGTGGTGTCCAGTCGGGGATGAACTACCTGGATGAGAAACGGGTGGAGATGATCTACGAGATGCCTCTGGCCGAGGTTCTGTTTGAGTTCTACGATCGGTTGAAATCGATCTCCCGCGGGTATGCGAGTTTTGATTACCAGGTTATCGGCTATCGGAAGACCGATCTGGTGCGTCTGGATATCCTGGTGAACGGTGAGGCGGTGGATGCGCTTTCACAATTGGTGTTCCGTGATAACGCGTCGATGCGTGGCCATCAGGTATGCGAGCGCCTTAAGGATGAGATTCCCCGGCAGCAGTTCAAGATCGCCATCCAGGGCGCGATCGGGGGCACTATCGTGAGCCGCGAGACCATCAATGCTTTCCGTAAGGATGTGATCGCCAAATGTTACGGCGGCGACATTTCCCGCAAACGCAAGTTGCTGGAGAAGCAGAAAGAAGGCAAGAAGCGCATGAAGATGGTGGGAAACGTCGAGATACCCCAGCAGGCCTTCCTGGCGGTGCTTAAGACCACCAAAGAGAAAACCTAGGAAAAACTGTGTATTTGGTGTCAGACACTTTTTACACACATTTATCGTAGTACGATAAATAAATATTGACATAAGATATAATTTATGTGAAAATCTCCTTGCAGAAGGAGGTTTTTGTATGAGTGGACAGGTAGCGGATTCGCGGATATACCGGGTTCTGAAGGTGTGTGTTGGCCTTGGATTGTGGATCGGTATCCTTGTGGCGGTGCTGCTGGTGGTACTTCCGATATTGTTCCCCAGCCTGGGGGGCCATCTGGGTTTTACGGCGGAGGGATTCGCGTTCTCCGGGGTGGATTTCACCGGGACTCCACAATTGGGTGTGCTCTTTTATGCTTCCACCGTGGTCATGCTGGGCAGTACTCTGGTATGCCTGTGGATGCTGCGCGACCTGGTGTATTCGCTTGGCAAGGGAACTCCATTTTTTCTGGGCAATGTGAAGCGCCTGAGGATAATGGGGTGGGCGGTGTGTGTCCTGGGTTATGCCAGGCAGAATATCGGCTATGCCTGCGCGCTTAACCTGTTGGAACGCTATCCGGTGGATGCCGGCAGGCCTTGGGTAGAGGCGCGTCTCACCCTTTTTCCCGATCAGGTGTTACTGGCGTTGTGTATCCTGGTGCTGGCCGAGGTGTTCCGGCTGGGATGCCAGTTGCAGAGTGAACATGACCAGACTGTGTAGGGAAGGGGGAGTGTATGCCGATTATCATCCGTCTGGACCGTGTGATGGCCGACCGGAAAATGTCGCTGAATGAATTGTCGGACCATGTGGGAATCACCCTGGCGAACCTGTCCAATCTGAAAAACGCCAGAATAAGCGCCGTCAAGCTGAGTACCATGGAAGCCATCTGCCGGGCTCTGGATTGCCAGCCAGGGGATCTGTTCGAATACCGTCCATGAGACCTGGTGTGGTGTGTATGTGGTGTCAGACACTTTTTTATAACTATATAATAAATAAAGACATAATATACCCACTGCAAGCAGATACAAGAGTCTCCGATGATTGTTAGGCTGGCGTGTACTGGGCTTTGTAAACGTTTACAATTTTTCTTGACATCCCATCCTTCGCATGTGATGATACCTATGTGCAAGGAGATGTGGCTTTGAGAAACGTAGTGTTGTCAATGAAAAATATAGACAAGCGGTTTACCGGAGTCCACGCCCTCAAAGGGGTCAGCTTCGACCTGTACGAAGGGGAGATCCACGCCCTGGTAGGGGAGAACGGAGCCGGAAAATCGACATTGATGAAGGCGCTCACCGGAATATTCCCAAAAGACAGCGGGGAAATCCACTACATGGGCAAGCTTTTCAACCCAAAAGGACCCAAAGAGGCGTTGGATGCGGGCATAGCGATTGTCCACCAGGAACTGAACATGATGGACCACCTCACCGTGGCACAGAACCTGTTTATCGGACGCGAGTCCACCAAACGCAATGGCTGGCTGCTCGACGAGAAAGCCCAGAACAAACGGGCCGCCGAACTGCTGGGACGACTGAATATGGATATCGACCCCACCGAGAAGCTGGGGAAACTCACCGTGGGCAAACAGCAGATGGTTGAGATCGCCAAAGCGGTATCCCACAATCTGCGCGTGCTCATCCTGGATGAACCCTCGGCGGCGTTGACCACCAAAGAGATCGACGATCTGTTCACCATCATGCGCAACCTAGCCTCTAAAGGGGTGTCCATGATCTATATCAGCCACCGGTTGGACGAGATCGGCATGATCACCGACCGGGTGACCGTGCTGCGCGATGGCGAATACGTGGGGACCCGCAACACCGGGGAACTGACCAAGGAAGAGATGATCAACATGATGGTCGGCCGGGTGATCTATGAGAAACCCAAAAGCCACAGCAATGTCGCCCCAGATGCCCCCGTGGTGCTCAAGGTAGCCAATCTGTGTGCCGGAAAACTGGTGAGGGATGTCAGTTTCGATTTACGCCGGGGTGAGATCCTGGGATTCGCAGGATTGATGGGTGCCGGACGCACGGAGACCGCGCGGGCCCTGTACGGAGCCGACAAAGCTTCCGGCTATATCGAGATCAATGGACGGCGGGTGATCATTGACAGCCCCATGGATGCTGTGCGCAACGGTATCGGCTATCTGTCCGAAGACCGCAAGCGCTATGGCCTGGCGCTGAACCTGGTGGTGACCGAAAACTCGGTGATGGCCTCCTATGAGGACCTGGCCGGTGGATTCTTCCTTCCCATGCGGAAACTGGACGAGGTGACCTCGCAGTACGTACAGAAACTGAAGATCAAGACCCCCTCGCTGGAGCAGGTGCTGAAAAACCTCTCTGGGGGCAACCAGCAGAAAGTGGTTATCGCCAAATGGCTGATCAAGAACTGCGGCATACTGATATTCGATGAGCCCACCCGGGGAATCGATGTAGGGGCGAAGAGCGAGATCTATACGCTGATGAACGAACTGGCCAAAGAGGGTAAGGCGATCATCATGATCAGCTCGGAGCTGAATGAAGTGCTCAGAATGAGCGACCGGATCGCGGTGATGTGCGAAGGCAGGATCACCGGGGTTCTCAATATCGAAGAAGCGACCCAGGAGAACATCATGGCCCTGGCGACCAAACGTGGATAGGAGCGCAATGGAAATGGTAAAACCCATGGAAATCAATCTGATCAAGGAAAGAAGCGGTCTGAACATGCAGAAGCTGCTTGCTCCGCTGGCACTCATCATCATCTATGTGTTCTTCTCCATTTTTGGAAGGAACTTTTTCTCATACACCACCCTCGTCAATATCCTGGACAGCTCTTACTATATCGGTTTCATCGGCATCGGCGTCACCTTCGTCATCATCACTGGAGGGATCGACCTGTCCTGCGGCACCATCATGATGTGCGCGGCGATCATCGGGGGCACCGCCTACAAGACCTGGGGCTGGCCAATGTGGCTGTCACTGCTGCTGATCATATTGGTGGGCACGCTCTTCGGATTGTTCAACGGCATACTGGTCTCACGGCTGAATCTGCCACCGTTCATCGCCACCCTGGGCACCCAGATGATCACGCTGGGCACCGGTTCGATCGTATCCAATGTGCGCAGCGCGACCTTCCCGGCCCGCGGAGCAGCTGACAGCTGGTTCAAGAGTGCCTTCAAGTTGGTGACAGAAAACAACAATTCGTTTCCGACTGGCGCGTTCCTCTTGTTCGGCATGGCGTTTTTAGCCTACATCGTTTTGAACCGGACCAAGATGGGCCGCTATATATTCGCCATCGGCTCCAATAAGGATGCCGCGCGCCTGTCCGGAGTGGATGTGCAGAAATGGCAGATGCTGGCCTATGTGATCAGCGGGTTCATGGCCGGTCTGGGAGGTATCGCCTTCGCGGCGGTGTACACCACCGTCATGCCAGCCCAGGGGTCGGGTTTTGAACTGTACGCCATCGCCGGAGCGGTCATCGGAGGGACTTCCCTGTCGGGTGGTGCCGGTTCGGTGCTGGGTACCATGATTGGTGTCTATATCATGAGCATGCTGCGCGCCGGGTTGCCCTCGATGGATCTACAGGCCCAGTACCAGACCTTCTTTACCGGTGTGGTGGTCATTGGCGCCGTGTTGCTGGATATCTACCGCAATAAGAAAGCCTCCGAGGTGAAGATACTCACCGCCGCGGGGACCTACCAGGTGGAGATGACCCTGAAGATCGAGGAGCTGCACAAACAGATCGCCCATACCTCTGATATGCAGCATAAGGGTGAGCTGAGCCGCCAGCTGGCCGCTCTGCGCATCGAGATGAAGAGCACCTACATCCGGATGCGCCAGGAGGAGAAAGACCAGCTGGCACGTCTGAAGGCCGAGGAAAAGGAGTTTGAAAAGACAGTCGGGGAAAAATCCTAGTCTGTCTGGACATAGTGATTATCCGGGAGCGTATGTTCCCGGAACGAAAACAGGAGGGTTTATATGAAGAAGACCTTAGTCATTCTATTGGCTCTGGTTGTGCTTGCCTCGTTCTCGCCGCTGTTTGCCCAGGCTCAAGCGGAAATTGCCGGTAAGCCGTACATCGCCGTGGTTTCAAAGGGAGAGCAGCACGACTTCTGGCAGCAGGTCAAGCTGGGTGCCAACAAGGCCGCTGAGACGTACAATGTAGACATCACATTCGAAGGACCACCGTCTGAGAGCGATGTCCAGATCCAGGTTGAGATGCTGAACAATGCCATGGCGAAAAATCCTGTGGCTATCGCTCTGGCTGCCCTGAACACCAGCAGCGTGCTTGATCAGCTTCAGCAGACCAAGAGCAAGGGAATTCCCGTGATCGGTTTCGACTCTGGCGTTCCTGAAGCCCCAGCCGGGTCCATCTGGGCCAATGCCGCTACCGACAACTACAATGCCGCCGGAATGGCTGCTGAGAAGATGTTTGCGGTGATCAAGGGGAAAATCGAGGCTGCTACTGATGCCAAGCCCGTGAAAATCGTCGTGATGAACCAGGATGCTTCCGGTGAATCCCTGCTGAGCCGTGGAAAAGGTTTCCGCGACACCATGATCAAGTTGATCACCACCAATACCAAGATCACCAAGAACGATATCAAAGTGATTGGAAACGTGGGTTATATCGCCGCTGATAGTCCTGTGTCCGGCAAGAAAGTGATTCTTGAGATGGTGGTTCCCGCCTCTGCGGCGACGACCGATGCTACCAATTCCGCCCAGGCGGTACTGAACAAAGTCGCTGGCGACAACATTCTGGGAATCTTCTGTTCCAACGAAGCGACGGTCAAGGGCATGCTTGCTGCCACCAACGATGGGGCTGACCTGAAAGCCAATGCGGCTCTGAAAAATCTGGTAGTGATCGGTTATGATGCCGGCGCCGGCCAGAAGAACGCGGTGCGCAAGGGGTATTTCCTTGGTTCCATCACCCAGGATCCGTTCTCGATCGGTTACAAAGCGGTTGAATTGGCTTATAAGGCCTACAAAGGCGAGAAAGTCGCCGATGTGGATACCGGTGCCAAGTTCTACGATGCGACCAACATGGACAATGCCGATATCAAGGGTCTGCTCTACGATTGACGTACGTATAGGAACTCCGACTAATGGATTCCTATGATTTGAAAGGGGGTCCCCGGCATAAGCTGGACGGCCCCCATTTTTTTCTATAGAATCGGTTTCCATATAGTCATACACAATCTGGCCAGCAGGCTGGTGCCCACGTGAAAGGAAACGGATGATGACGCAGGATGGTTTCGGACAGATCACAATCAAAGAAGTGGCCAAGCTCGCCAGGGTATCGATCGCAACGGTTTCCCGTGTGCTGAACGGCCATGAATCCGTGACGGCCGATACCGAACGGCGGGTACGCGAAGCGATGGTGTTCCTGGGGTACAACCGCAACCAGGTGGCGCGCAGTCTCAAGGTGCGCCAGACCAAGACCATCGGGATCATCGCGCCCCAGCTTAGCAACACCTACTTTATGGAGGTGGTGGAGACCATGGAGAGTATTCTGGCTCCCCAGGGGTACACGATGATCATCTGTTCCTCGTCCGATTCGGTGGAGGAGGAGCGGCACAAGCTGCAGGTGTTGATTGAGCGCAATGTGGACAGTCTGGTGGTGATTCCCGCCAGCAATGTGGGGGAGCACTTCCTGATCAAGGCTCTGGAGAATATTCCGCTGGTGATTGTGGACCGGCAGATTCCCGGTCTGCAGGTGGATACGGTGCTCACTGACAACCGCTACGGGGTGCGCGAAGCGATCAAGGGGCTGCTCAACGAGGGGTTCACCCGGATTGGGTTCATCGGGGGTGATCTGCACATCCACACGGCCAGCGAGCGGTTCCATGGGTTTCTCTCGGCGATGCATGACGCGGGTCTGGTGGCTGAGAAGGAGTTTGTGCTGTTGGATGGGACCATGAACCAGCAGAGTGGCCGCAAGATGATGGCCGAGGCACTGGGCAAACCCGATCATCCGGATGCCTTTTTCCTGGCCAATGATTCGCTCCATCTGGGAGCGACTTCCTATGTGCTGGATGAGCTGTCGGCTCAGGAGAAGTCCCGTCTGGTGTTCGCCAGTTTCGACTATCTCCACCATGCCTCGCTGTTGCAGTTCTGCCATTACGCGGTAGCCCAGCCCATGGAGAAAATCGGTAAGGCGGTGGCGGACCTGCTGCTCAAGCGGATGAGCCACAACATGGAGGATTATCCCCAGCTGGTGATGCTCAAACCCGAAATCAAGATCCTGGAGAAAAATGGCGGCAAGCTTTTTACCGATTATGGTGATTCCCCGCACACCATTCGGTGAGAAAGCCTCCCGTGGTATATACGTGTCCCCCTTGCCGCAGATAATCCCGCAGGCTGATCTGCAAACGGGTGGTGCAGGGCCAGGTGTCAAGCTGATCCAGGGTGAATCGGGAACCAAACACACGTTCGAATATCTGGGACTGGGAAGATGGGCGGAAGACCGGGAACTTCATAAACCGGTGCATGAATGCACAGATGTTGCCCTGTGTGGGAAGAAAATCGTCCAAAGCCGGATCGAGCAGCCATGAATCGCATACCAAAACGGAAGATGGGATGTTCCGCTGGCTGAAAAACGATTGTGCTAAGGCCAACGAGGCGTCTACCGCAGCCGGATCCAAAGGTCCACCCTCAGGAATATGCAGGCGCAATACAGCCGAACCCGGAACGATTACTGATTCCAGATCCCCGATATACAGTGATACAGGTTCGTGAAGAACCACGCCCCGGTCGATGTCAGTTTCGTGGGCTAACATCCGATCGCCCTGTACTTCGCGGATAGTCGTCCATAAGCGGCCAACGGATGTACCGGGAAGGCCGATATGGCCGGTGGAATCGATGTTCAAACCGGCATCGGCCAGACAGTGCCAAGCACCGTTGGTTCTTGAGCGGTACAGGGTATAGGGGAAGGGAAAGCGGTCCATCTGGTACTGCAAGCGTCCCAGTTGGACCAGATGGGCGCAGAACTGGTGCATCAGCCAGTGGTAACGGTCACAACCCAGCGCGCCACCATGGTTGGCTCGGTACACCGCGATCCAGCGGCCGATATCGCACAGGGTATCCTTGATTTGCGTATCGGTAGCTGGCAAACGGGCAAACAGTTCCAGGGTATTGGGTAGAACATAGGCAAAGAATACCAAGGGGAAAAGCTCCCGGTCGGTACTGCCAGCCAAACTGTCATCCAAACTGTCAGCCAAACCAGAGGGTGCCACAGCCTCCTGGGGAACCAGATGGGCCAGTCCTTGGGTTACCAGGGCCACCGCAGTGTCCTCATCCTGGCGACGCACAGCTTGTGAGCCCGCTTCCAGTAGTTTGGATAGGTATTCATCGGCACACAGGTATGGGGCATGGACTTTCAGAATTGCCACCACATCATGGTCTAGGGATGTGATTTCTGAGAACAGATCCCAATCGATATCACGCATCGGGGGCCTCCTCGGGTGGGTGCGGGCTTGGTGGGGCGGGGTTATTGAGCTTATTCTGGAATTCCCGCGGAGTCAGACCCACAATCTTCTTGAACATCACACTGAAATAGCGCTGGTCCCGGTAGCCGGTTTGGTCAGCTATCTCGTAGATTTTAGCCATAGGATTGGAAAGCAGCCTGCAGGCTTGACGGATTCGGTAGTTCTGCAAGTAATCGCCAATTGTGTAGCCTGTGGTTTCCTTGAACAACCGGCTGAGGTGGCCTTCACTCACCGCCAGCTGCCGGGCAATCTCCTTGACCCCGAAGTCCTCGCGGTAGTGCTTCTCAATGTATTGCACGGCCTGTCCGGCATAATTGCCCTGAATGGTATCCTTGCCTGTCAGGTACTCTTTGAACAACATGATACGGCTATCGCCGATACGCTCCAATTTAGAGCGGATTTTCTCATTCTCGTGGTTTTGCTCCACTTTCAGGCATGTCTTGCGGATGATAGCCTGGAAATCACCATCGTCGATAGGTTTGGAGATATAGTCCATCACTCCCAATTTAACCGCTTTACGCGCGTATTCGAATTCATTGTAGGCGGTGATGATGATAAACAGCGCCTCGGTCTTGCCCTGTAGCCGTTCAATCATCTGCAGCCCGTCCAGACCCGGCATGCGGATATCGGTGATGACAATATCGGGTTGCACCGCCAGGATGGTGTCCAGACCTTCAAGACCATTGTCAGCTTCACCCACCACTTCACAATCCAGGTTGCTCCAATCGGTGGTGAATACGAGGCCCTTGCGTAAAAGCAGAGAATCCTCAACGACTACTACCCGGTACATGATCCATCCCCCTTGCCTCCGGCGTTGCCCAGTGGTTTTCCAGCAATGGAGAAGGGTACCACGACCCGTACACTGGTTCCTACTCCCAGCTGGCTTTCGATTGTCAAGCCATAACGCTCACCATAATACAGCTTGATTCTCCGGTCGCTGTTGCGCAATCCAATGCTCTGGTTGTCCCCGATGGGGCTTTCCGAAGCCATCACCTCTGCCAGCCTGGCCTGGCTCATGCCAACACCATCGTCGGAGATCTCGAACACCAGATCATCAGCCACCCTATACCCCCATATACGCAAGGTGCAACAGCCCAGCTTGTTGCCCATTCCATGGATAATCGCATTTTCCACAATAGGTTGGATGATAAGTGTGGGGAGGGTACCCTGGAAAAGGGTTTCATCGATATCCATGAAGACCTCGAATTTATCGGGATAGCAGATTTTCTGGATATCCAGATAGCTGGTGATGATGCGCACGGTTTCCTGTACCGTCTCGATATCGGCTTTATTGCCAATACTGTTTTTCAGTAATATCCCCAAACGGGAGATTACCCGTCCGATATCATCATTCATACCCAGTTTAGCCAGGTATTTGACACAATCCAGGGTATTGTAGAGAAAATGGGGGTTGATCTGGGAGTGCAGATGTTTGATTTCAGCCAGCCTGAGCCGGTCCTGTTTTTCCAGGTTCGAGCGGAACAATCCATCCAGATTGCCTATCATACGGTTCAAGCCATGGGCTAGTTCGCCGATCTCATCATGGGTCTCTATCCGGGTGCGTACCGTCATGTCACCATGTTCGACCTGTTCCATCACGGCCACAATCTGACTGATGGGCCGGCTGATTCCCTTGGCAAGGATCCACGAGCATATCAAACAAAGCAACAGGGCGAAAAGGGCGAAAACCACGGTACTGATGGCGATATGGCTGTTGTTGCGGAGCACCAGATCAACCGGAACGGCAGAGATCAACCGCAGATGGCTCTCCTGTAGTGACACGGCGGAGGCCAGAAGCTGCTGACCATCGAATTGCTGCATGAAGCTTTCCATGGCGCCTGAGGGTACTTTGGACCGGTACGGGCTCGTGATGAAAGGCAATCCTTCTCCCACTCCCAGGTCATCGTACAGCAGGTATCCGTACTCATCCAGCAGGGCATAGGAGATGCTCAGGTCGGTGGGTACGGAGCCGAGCACCGTGGCGATACTCTTATAGGGAATATCGATAATGGCATAACCAAGGGTTGTGCCGGTTTGTTCATCGATAATTTTCCGACCCACCGAGGCGGTGATCTCCTCTCCGTTGGAGGCACTGTAGCGGTTGGGATAGACAATGGAGCGTTCGCTTTGTCCGATAGCCCGTAACAGACCCCATCCCTGGAATCGTACGGGATCGTACATGGGTGGCACCGATACGGTGGAGACTTCGATTGAACGGTCGGTAGAGATCACATGCATCTCGTACTGTGTGGTGCGGCCCGCCAGCAATAGATAGATCTTCTGGTAGATTTTCTGCCGGGCGGCTTCGGTGGATATGCTGGTGGATGTGTCGGAGGATGTGCCAGCTCTGGCGGCTAGTAGAATCGCCTGGAGTTCGTCATCCACGCAGAACAGATCCAATCGATCCTGGAAATCAGAGAACAGCTGGTTCAGGGTTTCTCCAGCGCCCACAGCGGTGGCCGCGACCTGTTTTTTCAACTGGTTCATCGAGATGCCGATGGATATGGACATGGATAGGATCCCCAGTAGAATGATGGGAACAATGCTGACCATCATGAAACTGAAAAGCAACTTGGAAAAAAACCGTTTCTTCACTGTGTTTCCTTCATTATGAAAGGCGCCAAGACTCCCTAGTATAACCCATCCATCCAATTGGATGGGTAAAAGGATGGATAATTTCCCAACGGAATGGCGGAGATTGCTGCTGGTTCCCAACGCAGTTTTTTGGAAACCACAGCGGAGACCACCCCGAAGTTGGATTACCGGTCACACCACCGAAACGCTCCCCTTGCTTACGCGCATGAAAAGGAATAGCGATAAAGCGGTGGAGACCGACAGGATGGAGGCCAGGGCAGCGGCCGTACCGAAACTATTGCGGACCACTTCGGTGTACACTGCCACAGAAATCGTGGCTGTCTTGCCGGTATAGAGCATGATGCTGGAACTGAGTTCGTTGATACAGGTTATCCAGCTGAGGATGGCCCCCGAGATGACTCCCGGAGCCATGATACGTGCCGTGATCTTGAAAAAGGTCTTCATGGGGGAGACTCCCAGATTGATGGAGGCTTCCTCAATGCAAGGATCCATCTGGTGCAGGAAAGCGCTGCTGGAGCGTACTGTGAAGGGAAGCTTGCGGACCACATAGGCGATGATGAGGATCAGTGGAGTGCCGGTGAGCAGCAATGGAGGTTTGTTGAAAGCCACCAGAAGGCTGATGCCCAGTACTGAGCCTGGAATCACATAGGGGAACATCACCAGGAGATCCAGCAATGAACCTGTGCGGCCTTTCTTACGGACAATCAGATAGGCGATCAATATCCCGGATACGATGATGAATACAATCGCCACAAAGGCGTAGAGAAATGTGTTGGAAATGGGTTTGGATAGCCGGTAGAGGATATTCCGGTAACTGTTGAGGCTGAATCCTTTGAGAAACACCGGTCCGTTGGTTTTGATGAACGAGGTGATGAGTACCACTATCTGGGGAAGGATGGCGATGATGGTCACCACATAGACTGGCAGCGATACCAGGAACCGTTTGAAACCCGAAACCGCCACCACCTGGGGCGGACGCATGGATGTCATGGTGTAGTTGCGTTTGGCGACAAGCCATTTCTGGATCATCAGGATAACCGAGGAACAACAGACTATGACCACACTGAGCGCGCTGGCCAGATTCGCATTGCCGCCCATCTCCGACATGTACTCCTCATAGATGAGTACCGGGAGTACCTTGTACCCTTCGCCGATGAGCATCGGGGTGCCAAAATCGGCCAGGGATGTCATGAACACGATCACTGCGCCAGAAGCGATGGAGGGGAACACGACGGGCAGGGTGATGGTCCACAACCGCCGTAGGGAAGAGGAACCCAGATTCTCCGCTGCCTCCTCCAACGATCGGTCGATATTGGACATCGCTGCCGACACATAGAGGTAGATATACGGAAACATCATCAAAGTGAATACCATGATGATACCACCCCGCCCGTAGATGGTGGGAACCACGACACCCACTTTGGCAAACAGTTTGGTGATGAACCCTGACCGGCCGAACAGCACGATCCATGAATAGGCGCCTATGAATGGAGGGGACATGAGCGACATGATGGTCATGGCATGCAGGGTTTTTTTGCCAAACACATTGTAGCGGGTCATAAGATAGGCGATGGGGATGCCGATAGCCAACGAGGTACCCATGGTGGTGGTGGCCACTGAAAGGCTGCGCCGCAGAGTGCTGCTGTAATAAGGCAGAGAGAAGAAATCCCTGTAATTCGATAAAGTGATGCCCGTACCCTTGGGAGAGAAGAAACTCTGGATGACCAAAGATGAGAACGGATACACCAGAAAGAGTGCGATAGCTCCCAAAACGATGATCCGGACAAGGTTCCAGAACTCGCCGAACCGTTTGATATCCAGTTTTTTCAACATGAGAGCCTCTCTCTGGTTTCCTTGTCATATACGGATACCTGTTGGGGCAGGAATTGGAGATATACGGAAGAGCCGTTTTCCCGTACATCGCCCATGTCCTTGGTGTACTCATTCATCTCGACTACCTGGCCATCGTCCAGTCGGATCTCATAGTTGATGAAATCCCCAAGAAAGGTCGACAATTCGATGTTCCCGTGCAAGCCTGTATCAGCAATGAAAAACTGTTCCGGACGCACCGAGATGAGGGCTGCGTGGGTACCCGCCTTTGCCAAGGGAAGAGAACAGGCAAACTGTTTGCCGACCAGTACTTCGGTATCACCTGTTGCTAGAGTGCGCAGGATTTCGCAGCCCAGGAAATTCGAGGTGCCGATAAAACCGGCTACAAACGGATTCTGTGGCTTGGAATAGATTTCCTTGGGGGTGCCGATCTGCATGATCCGGCCATCTTTCATGACGGCGATACGGTCGCTGATAGCCAAGGCTTCTTCCTGATCATGGGTGACATAGATAGTGGTTATTCCCAGCCGGCGCTGGAGTTTTTTGATGACAGAACGCATCTGCACCCGCAATTTGGCATCCAGATTGGAAAGCGGCTCATCCATCAACAACAAGCCGGGCTCGATCACCACGGCACGGGCAAGAGCTACCCGTTGCTGCTGGCCACCGGAAAGTTCCGAGGGCCTCCTCTTCCCCAGAGTGGTGATCTGCATCAGCTCAAGGGCTTTCGTCACCAGCGCGGGTATTTCCTGTTTTGGGATCCTACGGGCTTTCAGGCCATAGGCAATGTTCTGGGATACATCCAGATGGGGGAATATCGCATAGTTCTGGAACACCATGCCAATATCCCGTTTGTGGGCTGGTACCTGGTTGATCACCGACTGGTCAAAGCTGATTTCCCCGCTGTCGATGGAGTTGAATCCTGCGATCATTCTCAACAAGGTGGTTTTCCCACATCCCGAAGGCCCTAAAAGGGTAAAAAACTCACCGGCTTTGATGGAGAGATCCACCTTGTCCACGGCTGTGAAATCCCCATATCTTTTCACTACACCATTGATCACCACACTATGGCTCATATGTGTTCCCCTTATAGGTGTGGATGCCTGGGATCGGCCAGAAATGGCGATGGATCCCAGGCTAAACCAGAAAAACGAACAAAACGGACAGACTGGACAGACTGGACAAGGACTTTCACGCGGCTCCTACCCCATACGATAGGGTATGGCGACGGTCCAAGTACGGCCTGGATTCTGACTTACCGGCCAACCACAATATCCTTCCATTTGGCAATGATCTCGGCTTTGTTGGTGGAAGCCCAGACGAAGTCGTAATCGACAAGCTTGATCTGCGCGATGGATGGCAAGCCCTTGGGAGGCTCAAGATCCTTGCGTACCGGACGGCGGTTGAAAGCGGTGCCCATCATGGCCTGGTTCTTTTCACCCAGCATGTAGTTCACGAAGATTCTGGCATTGTCGGGATTCTTGCATCCTTTCACAATCGCGATCGAATCAGGTACCGCCGAGGTTCCTTCCTGCGCATAGACCATGCCGACATTGGCACCGGCCAGAAGATAGGTCTGAACCGATTTCTCCTGGGTCAAACCGATGCAGTACTCACCATCAGCAACCATCTTATAGGAATTGGATGAACTCCCCTGGATTTTACCATCGAGATTGGCATACAGCTGCCTGATGAAATCCCAACCCTTGCCATCATCCTTTCCGATAGCGGTGATCATGGTGCACAGCAAGGTGTAGGCCGAACCCGATTTGGCTGGATCGGCAAAAGCTATCTTGCCCTTCCATTTGGGATCGAGCAGATCTTTCCAGCCTTTGGGAGCATCTTGTTCACTTACCAGGTTCTTGTTGTACATGATGATCACAGGAACCGGGGATTCACCAATCCACTTGTCATTGGCGTCCTTACTGGCATCCAGGATATAGGTATCCACATCCGATACAAAGGTGTCGAAGTAGGTGGCGTAGGCCGCGGTGGATTCAGCTCCACCTCCCCAGAACACATCGCACAGGGGATTGACCGCTTCGGCCTCGATTCTCTTCAATAATTCACCCGAACCCGCGGCAACCACATCGACGGTGATGCTGGTGTCTTCCTGAAAAGCCTTGATACCTGCATTGAGCGGATCGGCTTCGTGTGGGGAATACACAGTGACAGAACCTTTGGCCACCAAAGCAGTGCTTTCGGTGGTTCCCGTGGCGCCCAACATGGCCATGCAGCAGATAATAAGCAGCAAGGCAACAATTTTCTTCATCGCGTTCTCCTTTTTATTGATAGCCGGGATTTGGAAATCACGGCGTATTTAACGGCTTATATTCCTTTTAGGTCATAATCAGCACTATTCAGAGCATGCAAGGCTATGCAGACTAGCCAAGCTATCCAGTCGTGCAAGCACCAGGATCCATGAGGGATTATCGAATGGAAAGGATGGAATTCCATCGCAGGAGGTTGTTCTGCTTTTCCCGGGCAGCCCAGGCAAGGTCGTAATCCACCAGATGGATGGTGTCCATGGCCGGCAAACCTTCGGGGGGGAGCAAATCGGTGCGTACCGGCCTGCGGTTGAACAGGATGGCCATCATATTCTGATTGGCATCGTCCAATACAAAATCGATGAAACGCAAAGCTCCCGCATGGTTGGTACATCCTTTTGGAATGGCAATAGCGTCGGGAACCGCTGAAGTCCCCTCGCTGGGATATGCTATCGCGACATGCGCTCCTCCCTGCAACGCGGTCTGCACCGATTTCTCCTGGGTCAGTCCAATGTAATACTCCCCTGCGGCCACCAGGTCATAGACACTGGCGGAATTATCCAGTATATGGCCTTCAAGGTTCTCCACTAGTCGCTGGATATACTTCCAGCCTTCCTGGGGTTGGCTTTCCATGGCGGTCAGCATAGTGCACAGCAGGGTATAGGCGGAACCGGACAGGTTGGGATCGGCAAAGGCGATTTTTCCTTTCCAGCGGCTCTCAAGCAGATCTTTCCATCCGGTAGGTACTTCCTGAGGTGAGACCAGCATGGTGTTGTACATGATCACCACCGGAGCAGGGGATTCTCCGACCCATCGATTCCCAGGATCCTTGCTTTCGGCGGGAATCAGGGCATCGGAGGCGCAGATGAAGCTTTCGAACAGATCCTCATTGGCGGCCACGGATTCGGCTCCACCTCCCCAGAACACATCGCACACCGGCTTGCCGTTCTTTTGCTCCTGGAGGATGCGCTCCAACAACTGCCCGGTGCCAGCTGAGACGATATTGACCATGATGCCACACGTCTCCTGGAATTCCTTGATGGTGGTTTTCATGGGTGGTTGCTCATGTGGGGTATAGACGGTGATGGTGCTTTGCTCGTTGTAGGGGAACACCTGTTCCTCATACATACCTGAAGCTGCCAGAAGCATGGGTATACAGAAAAGAAACAGTGCTACGAGAAATTTTTCCCTTGCCATTGGTTCCCTCCACCGATCCTCAGACGAAGACTAGCATGTGCTTGGGAGGGCCACAACCGGGACATTTCTGCTATTTTGTTTAAAATCCTGTGGTTGCATCCATTCCAATGGCGCGAGGATCAACCCTGACCGATATCGGAGATGAGGTGGTAGCGGTTTTTCCCCATGGATTTGGCCGTCAACAGAGCCCGATCGGCATTCTGGACCAGTCGGTCGATATCGATGGGTCCCTTGCTATGCACCGCGATGCCCAGCGAGCAGGCGATCTGGATATCCTGGGGGATATGCACGGATAGATTCAACTGGGTGAACAGTTCCTGTTCGAATGTACAACTGAAGAGGCTAAGCTGATTGATGAAATCCTGGGCAAAGCCGATAGCCTGGCCATCATCGGTATCACAGAGGAACACAATGAACTCATCACCCCCAAAACGGAACAACACATCATTGGATTCACATTGCCAATTTAACAGCCGGGCGAATTGCTGTAGCACCACATCCCCGGCTTTGTGGGAATATAAATCGTTGAATAGTTTGAAATTATCAATATCGATATACACCACCGCAAAGGGTTTTTGTTCCGACCCTAAATGCTGGTTGTACTCGATTGTACGGTCGTGCATCTGTTGGTACAGCTCGTTGCGGTTGTACAGGTTGGTCAGACTGTCGGTAGTGGCCATCACCTTGAGCTGTTCGTTGAGCGCATGTAGCTCGCGGGTGCGGGATTCAACCTTGGTTTCCAAATCGTGCGAAGTCTGTTGGGCAACCTCAAAGGCTTTGACGAATTTAAGTGAGAATAGATGGAAATGGGTGAAGATGAAGAAGGTGGTGCCCAAGCCTACGATTTTGTTACCGAACAGGTTCTGGCTATTGAAGAGGTATAGGAAATTCTGATGGATAATGGTCAGTATCAGAATCCCACAACCAAACAGCATGACCTTGGGTACGGTTTTGTATTTTAGCACGGCGATAGCCATCATGATGATCCAATAAAGAAAAACCAGCATGAGGATGGCGAAATACCATTTGAACACCGGATTGTAGATGATCACCCGGAAGGATAGCACCAGAATGACGTATGCGGTGGATAGGACAATGACGATGTTTTCGATGGTTCTCGGTATGATTCTGGGAAAAGCGTGGCGGGAATAGAGAAGGAAGGTGATGGCGATCAGTGGTACGGTGAAGTATTCGATTTTGGATATGACCGTGGCGGAAAGATTGGGGAGGACCAGGGAGAGGGTGGAATTCGAGGCGAGCATACGGATGGCGAACAGCAGACACACGGTGGCGAAATAGAGGATGCTGCGGTCTTTATTGGTGGAGTGGTAGAAATAGAGGATGAACAAGGTGGCTGATACCAATATGCCCACCAGCAACACAGTGGAGATATGTGACATGGTGATCAGATAGATGATATCGTTGGTTTTTCCTAGGATGGGGGCAACGCCGATACCGGCATAGGGATGGGAGAAATTGGCTACCTGGAACATGAGGTCGGCTTGCTGTCCATGCACCTGGAAGGGAACCACGGTGTCAGTGAACCGGGGGCTGCTGGTTTGTGCTGTGGTGCCGAATTTCCCTACCTCCGCCATCAGAACTCCATCCACGTAGAGGCGGAACGAGGTGTATATGTTGTCGATCAACAGACTGTACATGCCGTCTTGAGGAAGAGTGAGCCTGACACGGTAGGTGGCATAGCCTGTATAGGGCATGTTACCATCGGTGGTATTGATTTTTGTCCAGCTGGAAGGGACGGCGATAGTTTGCCCGGCAGGGGTAGGTTGTTGTGGATCAGGTAGTTGTGAGGGGTAGAAATCCCATTGGCCTTGGAGTTGGAGGGGCTTGAAATCCTGGTGATGCGTGCTGGCTAAATCAAGTTTCCCATCCACTACCGGATGGATGTGGGTGTTCACTCCGAGATTGTGGAACACAAAAAAAATCCCGAGGACCAGTAGGATGACGCCAACCGAGAGGACTATCCGTCGCATGGTGCGATTATAGAATGCATTGCTGGATTCAACAAGAGTCTCATCCCATCCCTGGCTGTAAAGAGATTTAGGCGATCCAGGGGATGATAGGATTTTCCAGATGAGGGTTGTGGAGGGTGAAGTGAAGGGTGGAATGAAGTGAGAAGGGAAAGAAAGCTTGCCACTAAGAAAAATCCTTGCAGCAAGCTTTTCCCAGGCTGATCTTGGGTGATCTGGTCTTTCCTAAGCTTCCCTGGTGACCGGAACCCAGACTTCAAAATCCACAGGCCCTGGACCAGCGGTCAGATAGACTTCGATATCGGGGGCATCGGCGTATTCGTAGCCTGAGGTGGGCAGCCATTCAGCCACAATCTTTTTCTGCAATTCCTGGATAGCATTGGGCAGTGATCCTGAACCGGGGAATATCGCCCAGGTGCAGGCCGGGACAGTATATTCCTCCAAGCCTTGGGGGACAGCCTTATCGGTGGCAACCGCAATATAGTACCGCCAGGATTCATCCTGATCCCCACATCCACACACCCCCAGCACACCAGCCGGTTCCTGATTGATCAGAGTGCACAGCCGTGGGATCAAACCTTCCTGATTCACCTTGCCCCAGAACTTGGGAATCTCCTGCATGTTGGAATCGGTGTCCTTGGGTAGCTGTATACCCGCACCGACCACCCGGAACGCCTCTTTAGTCACAATCCTGTAGTTCATCTCCGTTTCTCCCTTGATGGTTATGGTGAAATTGATGCGGGGATAGGCTTTTAGCTGGATATCCTCTTTGTGGGCTGCGGACGGGGTGATTCCATGTAGATTCTGGAACGCCCGGTTGAATGAGGTGGGGGATTCGTATCCGTAACGCAGCGCTACGTCCAGGACCTTGTCTCCGTGCTGCAGGTCGAAAGCGGCCTTTGTCAGGCGCCGGTGCCGTATGTACTCCGAAAGCGGCACACCCACGATGTAGGTGAACATCCGCTGGTAGTGGTACGTTGAACAGCAAGCGATCCTAGCGGCCTTCTGGAAGGATATCTCCCCCTCCAGATGGTCTTCGATGTACTGTAGCGACTCATTCAATTGTTGCAGCCATTGCATTGCATAACCTCTTATGGTGTGGAGTATGTATTATATATTCGTGGCAATCCTCTCAATCGGTGCACAGTTCTGCGAGTTTCACAATTGATTGAGGATGCTGAGGACTTGGTCCTGTTGCTCAAACAGGGCACATCCGCCAGTGTGTTCCCCTCCCACGAGTCCACCTTCACGCAGTTTGCTGAACAAAGGTGATTTCAGGGCTTCCAGAAGGGACGTGTCGCGCACATTGCGGTCGGAATAGGGCGAGAACGGGCAATTCTCTGCCGCACCGTTGGTGTTTATATGGAAAAATCCCCGACCAGCAGCCAGGCAGCCCCCCATTTTCTTCTCATCACCCGGAAATGAGAGGAAGATGATCTGGGGATAGCGCTCCCGCAATTGTTGCTGGCGGCTCTCCAACAGGCGGCGGTCGGCATCATCGAAGGCCTGATACCTGGTAAGGGCATCCACCGGTACGTATTCGATAAAGAACACCAAGTGGCAGCCTTGGGTTGCAAGCGTGTCCATGAAAGCGTCCGAAGTGATCTCCGCCAGATTCTCCTTGGTAACCGTGAGGGACACCCCATAGAGCAGTTTCTTTTCCTGTAGTTCCTGAAAATTCCCCAGTAGTTTTTCGTAGGTACCCGGGCCCCTGCGTGCATCGGTGGCCGCCTGTGGGCCTTCCAGGCTGATAATAGGGATGAGATTGCGGTGATTGTTGAACAGTTCCAGATACTCGGCATCGAGCAAGGTTCCATTGGTGAAAATGGGAAACACCATATCCTTGGTCTGGGCCGCCATCAACAGCACATCGTGGCGGATCAAGGGCTCGCCCCCAGCCAGCAGCGCGAAAGCGATACCCACCTGGACGGCTTGATCGAAAATCGACTTCCACTCACCTGCGCCAAGAGCATCCTGCTGGTTCGATTCGCTACAGATACTATTAGCGCGGGCATAACAGCCGGTGCAGAACAGATTGCAATGGGAAGTGATGCTGCAGATGAGAAAGGGCGGGATATGTTGTCCCGAGCGCTCCAGGTCCCCGCGCTTTTTCTGGGCAAGCCCGACAACGGTTCCCAGGTGCATGAGAAAAGCCAGCTCGTGCGGATTTCCCACCGCCGCCAACACAGCCTGTTTGACAATCCTGGAGACAGCCTTGTTCAAATATCCAGTCAATTCAGTATCAGCATACATGGACTTGATTCCTTTTTAGTGTCTTTTTTTTAAAAGTGTCAGACACTTTTTCCGAGAAAAGGCTTTCCAAGGGGGTGGAATGCGGATTCGGGCGGGAAAAGTGTGTATTTTTTTAGGAAACGGGGAAGCTTTCGGAATGGAAATTGGCATAGAACCGGCCTGAGGTCGCGGTGAACCGCAGAACGCAGTAATCGGGATCGGTGACTCCTTTGGAATAATACAGGGTATCACCCAAGTGCCAGATCATGGCTTTGCTGGTCTCATCCTCGAGGACTTCCATGGTCCCTTTGAGCATAACGCCACGGAAAAACCGTTTGTCGCAGAAATAGATGCAGGCCTTGGGATTGTTGCGGTACTGCGCTACCCTGAGCGAGGGGGTGTTCGTGGTGAAATAGAACACCGATAGGCCTTCGCGTTTCCTGGGTGCCAGCATGGCTTTTATGGTGGGGAATCCCTCACTGTCCACCGACGCGATATAAGCCACTTTTTGTTTATCGATCAGGTTGCCAAGGGTCTGTTCACGATTGTCCATTCATAACCTCCCAGTTTTTCCACCCAATACCCATAGGATATCCATCGAACACCCCTAGGACAACCCATGATACACCGATAATTGTATCTTGATAATCCATCATAGTGAAGAACCGGTGCCTGACACTTTTTCTCAAAAACCGTATCTGGGTGGTTGAAAACCCCGGATTCACGAGAAAAAGTGTGTATTTACGGGCCTGAAAGAAGAATTTATAGCTGATCTGCTGGGTATGCCAGAGATGTTTGTTGAGGGATTTTTATAAACACGGTACAATGGACACTCCCATACACAATTGACTGACAGGAGATAAGCATGGAGAAGATCATAAGCTGTTGCGGAGTGGTATGCTCGGAATGCGCATACTTTCCTAAGGATTGTCCAGGGTGTCCACAATTGGAAGGCAAACCTTTCTGGCTGTCTTTCCAAGGTGGGACTATCTGCCAGATATATGATTGCTGCATAAATCAGAAAGCATTGGCGCACTGCGGATTGTGCCCGGAGGTGATGTGTGAACGTTACTTACTGGAAGATCCGACTAAAACCCCCGAAGAAAACGCCGAAAACCGCCGGAAACAATTGCTGCAACTGAAGTCCATGCGAAAAGCCTAGGTTCCGCTTTCCCCGCCGGTGCCTGACACTTTTTCTCAGAAACCGTGTCTGGGTGGTTGAAAACCCCGGATTCACGAGAAAAAGTGTGTATTTCGCAACACAAGGCCACCATCAACCTGGGTTGACGATGGCCTATGTTCACAATTCCGACTCGATTTCCACTCAATTGTAGAATCCGTTGTTTTATGGCGCGCCGGTGGGTTACTTGAGCTCCTCATCGAAACAGACGGCTACTTTTCCACAGGCGCCGCTGGCCATCAGACGATAGGCCGCATCGGCTTGATCCAGGGCGAAACGATGGGTTACCAGGATCTCGGGGTGGATATCCCAGCGCACCAGACGCTCCACCAGATCCTCCATGCGCCAGATACTGGTTACCCAGGACCCATAGATGGTTTTCTGGTCGTGGATGATATCGGGACTGGGATTGAAGCTTACGGTTCCGCCTTCACCGACCATGGCGATTTTCCCCCATTGGCGGGTGGCGCGGATAGCCAGAGCCCGTCCATCGGCATTGGCACTGCAATCGATGGCTTTCTCGACTCCCCGTCCACCGGTGACCGTTTTGATCTTCTCGAGCGTTCCATCTCCGGGAGTGAACACATGGTCCACCAGCTTAAGCTTTCTGGCCAGTTCGATACGTTCCTGTTGGAACTCAACTCCGATGAGGGTGTTGGCTCCCATGGCTTTGGCGAGCATCAATGTGGCCAATCCCACGGGGCCGAGACCCACCACCAGCACGGCATCATTGCCGCTGACACCGATTTTCTCAAGAGCCTCATAGACTGTGCCGAAACCGCAGGCCACCTGCGCGCCATCGGTATAAGTAAGGCTGTCGGGAAGGGCGACCAGATCTTTCTCATCGGCTAGGATGTAAGGCGCCATGCCTCCGTCGCGTTGCCAGCCATACGCGGCGCGCAGAGGACTTGAACAGGAAATCATGTATCCCATACGGCAATCGTGGCAGACTCCGCAACCGCTGATGTGGTAGATGATCACCCGGTCGTCTTTTTTGAAGCGCTTGCAGCCGGGGCCGACCTCGACAATCTGGCCACAGGGCTCGTGTCCGGCAATCACATTCTGATACCCCTCGGCACCTTTGCCCACGTGTTCGCGGTAGATGGCGCGGATATCGCTTCCACAAATGGTGGAGGCCTTGGTCCGCACCACAACCTGTCCGTGGCCCGCGACGGGGATGGGGAAATCCTTGAAAACCACTGTACTGTCACCAGGGAGAAGAGCTCCCTTCATCATCTTTTTTTCCATTCTAGCCTCCTTGAGAATTCATGATCGGTATATCGATATTGTGTGCTGGATAGGTGGACATGGGGATGATTCACTGGACGATCACGCCATCCTCGTCCCATAGATCATGCCAATCGCGGGCGCTTTCCCACAGGAACACCTGACCTTTGATCAGCCGGCAGTCACGGTCGATCGCATCAAGATCCTGCTTTTCCTGGTTGGTGAGCGGATCTTCCGCAACCGCTTGCAGATTGGCGACAATATTGCGCTGGCTGGTGGAGAAGGGAATGGGCAGGTGTCCATTAGCGATGGCCCATTTGAGGCAGATAGCCGCGGGATGCACCTTATGGGCTTGGGCGATACGCACGAGGATCGGGTCCTCCATATCCACGGTGTCGGTGGCGGTTTTATCACGCTCAGGGCGTCCGGGAGAACCCAGCGGAGAGAACCCGATGGGGATGAGTCCTATTTCCTTAACGAACCGCACCAGTGCGGGTTGCTGGAAGTGGGGATGCAGCTCCATCTCATTGAAAGACGGTTTGATGCGGGCATCGCGCATAACCAGACTCAGTTTGGGCTCGGTCATGTTGGAAGTTCCCAGATGGCGTACTAGACCGGCATCCACCAGGCCTTCCAATTTGCGCCATACTTTCATGAAATCCTCATGGATGTAGGGCCGGGCGTTGGGGCTGCGGCTGTCCACGGAACATTTAGGTGGATGGAAATTGGGGAATGGCCAATGGACCAGATACAGATCCAGATAATCCAATCCCAGATTGTTCAATGATTGTAGAAAGGCCGGTACGACATCGTCTTCACCGTGCTTGTCGTTCCACAATTTACTGGTGATCCACAGATCCTGGCGGGCGACTGCTGGATAGCCTGCCTGGCCGGCCATGACCTGGCGCAGCACGGAGCCGATCTGGGGCTCATTGCCATACACGGCGGCGCAATCGATGTGCCGGTATCCGGCTCCAATGGCGAATCTGACGGCTTCGGCCACTGTGGCGGGATCCACATGGTCACTGCCAAAAGTCCCCAGTCCGATAGCCGGGATACGTGCTCCTGTAGCGGAAACCGTAAAAACCGGAATGTCCATAACCTGTCCTCCCGATGCACCGGGCATCTACCATACTGATTACAGCATAGAGTCATCCATGCAAAACACAATGCTTGAAATACGGCCAATCTATCTTGTTTTGCGCAGATTGGGATGCTATGCTGACCAACATGAAGCATATCGGTATTTCATTGCGGTTCCACGATTCATATGACAATGCGGTGGCTCGGGGGATCATCAGGTTCGCTAAAGGGCATCCTGATTGGTCGCTGCATGGTTCGGGTAGCGGTTTTAGGCCGTTGCAGTTCAAAGGTGCCGACAAATGCGATGCGCTGATCGCCCGTATTGAGAGTGAGGAAGAAGCCGACCGCTATGCCCGCCTGGGTATTCCCGTGGTGGATATTGCCGGCGCCCATGTGCGCAGTCAGTTTCTGCGAGTGCAGAACGATGATTTCCTTACTGGCCGGCGTGCTGGAGAATACCTCAGGCGTCTGGGTGCCCGATCCTATGCTTTCTGCGGGGTGGAGAAGGTGTTCTGGTCACGCCAGCGGCTGGTGGGATTCGCCGAGGCAGTGGCGGTTCCGGTGGATCGGTTGGCGGTGTTCGAACGCAGCCTGCCGTGGTGGCATGATCGGGAGGCCGCGCCCACGTTGCTGGCATTCCTGAAAACCCTGCATCATCCGGTGGCGCTGTTCTGCTGTAATGATATCGCCGGGGTGAAGGTGTCCGAGCATTGCCGTTTGCTGGATCAGAGGATTCCCGTGGATGTGACTCTTCTGGGAGTGGATGATGAGGATCTGTTGTGTGAATTATCTACCCCGAGTCTATCCAGTGTGCGTCTGGATCTGGCGGCGATTGGATTCAGGGCGGCCGAGCTAATCGAGAATGTCCTTAATCTCCACGGGGAGGTCTTCAAAGGTGCTCTGGTCAGGATTCCGCCCAAGGAGGTGGTGGAGCGGGAGAGCACCACCGTGATTCTGGAGGGGGATCCGGTGGTGGCCGCGGCGGTGAGGTTTATCAGGGAGAACGCGTTGAAAGGCATCAAAGCCGCTGATGTGATGGCCCATTCCACGGTATCGCGCCGGAATCTGGAACAGCGCTTCAGAAACCGCCGCAACAGCACGGTCCTTGAGGAGATCAACGCCGAGCGTCTGGATAATGCCTGCCGGTTGCTCAAAAGCACTAACCTCACGGTGGAGACCATTGCTCAGGAATGCGGTTTCCCCAGTGCCCAGCGCTTTTATATCCAGTTCAAGCACCACACCGGGATGTCACCTGGCCAATGGCGCAAAAGAGTGTCCCCCTAAGAGAGCCCCTAAGTGAATAAGTGCCAGACACCTTTTCCTGAAACAGGCCTTCTGGGGGCAGAGGAGCGTGTTTCTGGCTGAAAAGATGTGTAATTTGGGGAGGAATAAGGTGTCTGGCATTTAAAGGGCGACAGACACCCCTTGACGATGGCCCCTTTGGGCCTACGCCTCCGGATGGCTACCTGATTGCCATGCCGCCACCCCCTCCCAGTGCCTGTGTGAAATACACACGCTTTCAGTCCAAAACGCACTCACAGGCCCCGGGAACGTAGATCCGGGGAAAAAGTGTCAGGCACCTTAAAACACATTTCCGCTTGCCCGGAATTCTGACCAGACCTGTTCAAAGAACACGGATGGTTCAGGGATGCTTTTTACCTCTCTCCAGGTGCATTGGCAAGAACCATCTGACTTCAATTCAATTTCCTGGATTTGTCGATTGATGTCCTTTTCTGGGGAGAATGCTAGCTGGTCCGGTAGAACATTGGCCCCCTCATGCACAGCTTGTATTGGATACAAAGCACTGCCCCTACTTTTTCCCTGGTTTTCAATGTAATCCAGAAAAGCCTGTACATACACATACTGAGAAATAAGGATATCCTTTGCTCTGAAAAATTCAGGAAGCTCAGCTAGGGATTCTATGCTCACCTCTTGATACAAATGGGTAATCAGTTGTCCAAGCTCTTCTTTAAGTAAAACAAGGGCGTCTTTATCACGGAAAATCGAAGCAGAGAGACTCATCTGTTGCTGGGTGTGCTTTACCGCTTTCTGGATTGCTATCTTGCCGGAGTGAATGACCGACCCGATACCGGAAACGATTTCCCCGATCTGATGTGCTACCTCGATAGGATAGTCCACCGGGTATGGTGGAGTCTCCGTTCTTTTTCTGCTGATGAACTCTGCTGCTCTCAGGGAACCGACCTGACCGGAATTCAAGGCACTCCCGCCAGGACGATAGACTCCATGGGTACCAGCCACTTCACCAACCGCAAAGAATCCCTGGATACAGGTTTGCCACCAACAATCGACAGCCAAACCTCCATTGTTGTGTTGGGCACTCAGGGCTATCTCCACCGGTTCTTTATCCAGATCCACTCCGCGGTCCAGAAAGTAATCATAGGCAGGCAGGTTCATTTTTTTCAGACGCTGGACGGGTGTTCCAAAACATACCTCCGCTTGCTTTAGATAGGAAGAAGCCTCGGGTGTCAGGCCGGTGTAATCGAGAGAATCGACAAGACCCGGATTGCGGGTATAGTCCAGATACACCCTTCTCCCTTTAGCTATCTCCTGGTACACCAGGATATCGATGATTGAAGACCCTCCTTGGATTTTCCGTACATCGAAGGGCCATTGATAGCCCTTGAGAAACACGGTTGACAGCAGCTTGGAATCATCGGTGAAATGAGCCTCAAGAAATTCGTAGGGTCGGTCACTGTCCTGGGATAGGGAATAAAAACGGGGAAGGACCTGCATATAGGAACCAGACATATTCCATCGCGGATTGACCGAAGCGATACCGAATTGCCACTCGGTAAGATTCCTGCCAGGAATCCCGGCTTCAAAGGCAATGCCGGAGGAGCCATGGTGACCCAGTGGATAGACCGAATTGGCATACATGCCCGCGGGGCCTCCTGTGGCATAGATGATGTTCTGACACCGGAACAGCACTAGATTGGGTGTTGAGGGTTCTTGCTTGCCAAGATCCAGGCATAATAGTCCAAAAACTTGTCCGTGGTCCACCAGTATCCGTACGACGAGAAGATGGTCATACACTTCCAATCCTTTGGATAGGACCTCCTGTTCCAGTTTTTCGGTCATCATTTTCGAGGTGTAGGGACCTGAACTGGTTGCCCGCACCCGGGGATCATGGTCGGTTTTATACCCAACGAATTCCCCGTACCGGTTTTGGGGAAACTGGACACCAAGTTCCACTAGCTTGAAGAAACACCGGGAGGAGAGAGCAGCTTCGCATAGGGCGATATCTCCATCCATGCTTCCACCATCGAACAGGGTTTGGGCCATGGAGCGGACACTATCTCCTTCGTCGCCGGCTAGGGTGAGTTTGTAGTAAGTCTGTTTATCGGAACCTGCGTTTCTGGAGGTTCCGGCATACCGGTCCTCGGTGATCATGGTGATATGACTCTGACCAAGGCGCAGAAGACAGTCGGCTGCATTATACCCGGCGGCTCCCGTTCCCACGATGATGGTGTTGTAAGTAGTTCCAAAAGCAGTGACCATGTTCACCTCATACTATAAATGCTGGATATGGAATCCACCGTCAACATCAACATAATCGCCTGTTGTATAGCTGAATCCCTCGCTGACCATAAACGAAACCACGTGGGCAACATCTTCAGGTTTTCCCCATCGGGCAATCGGGAAGACTCCTTCGGAGAACAGTTTGTCATATTTTCCCTTTACAGTGGCCGTCATATCGGTCTCAATCACTCCCGGGCGGACTTCATGCACTAGAATACCCTCGGATGCCAAGCGATCCGCAAATAGAGTGGTCAACATGGAGATACCCGCCTTGGAGATACAATACTCGGCACGGTTGGGAGACGACACCACCGCGGAACAGGATGAGATATTGACAATAGTCCCTTTCCGTCCTTCGACAGGATTCTGTCCTAGCATCTGTTTCGCCACCAACTGGGTCAGAAACAGAGTTCCTTTGGTGTTGACATCCATAACCCGATCATAGCTTTTCTCGGTCATCTCCAGGATATCCTTCCGTTCCAATGGCGCTACACCGGCACTGTTGACCAGTACCTGTATGGAACCATAGTTTTCCAACGCAGTATCAACCAGCAATTTCCGGTCGGTGGAGCTGGAAAGATCTCCGGACACAAACTGGAAGGAGATACCGAGTTCTTCCAGCTGGGTGAAATTCCCAATATTCCCATTTCTAGCGAACAACACGAGATTAAAGCCATCCAAACCCAGTTGTTGTGCTATAGAGAAACCTATACCCCGGCTTCCACCTGTTACAATCGCGGTTTTCCTATTATCCTTCATTGAGTTCCCCAATTATTTCAATAAGCCGGCATGTTCTTCAGCCCAATGGTTGACCACCACGCTGGGAGCATAGACAAACATCATGTGCAAATCACAATCCCCTGTGTTGACCAGAGTGTGTTTCCGATTGCTTTCAATATACACGAAATCACCTTTTCCCATCTCTTGGGATTCGTCATCGATAGTCATTTTGCCACAACCCTCGATAATCGTGTAGGTCTCAACCGTTTCATGGTTGTGTTCGGGTATACTGCCCCCCGGAGCTATCACCACGTAACCCTGACAGAAATACTGCCCATGGACAAGGCCATTGGCACCGATCATCACCCGGGTTTTCCGTGTTGGGAACTGCATGAAATCCAAATCAAAGATATTGTTGACTTCCATTGTTTTATTCTCTCCTAGAACATGTTCGGCAAGAGCAGGCTGATCGACGGGATAAAGGTAACCAGAAGCAGTACGAAAATCATAACAATCCAGATAGGTACCATGGGTTTGATTACTTTGGTGATGGGTACCTTGGTAAGGCTGGATGAGACAAACAGGGTAACGCCAACCGGGGGTGTGGACATGCCGATGGCAAGATTGATGGTGGTGATGATTCCGAAATGTACCAGATCGATTCCCAGGTGATTGATGACCGGTAGCAGTATGGGAACAACCAGGATGATGGCGGGAGTGGCATCAAGTATGGTACCAAGGAATAGCAATAGCGCGTTTATTATCAAGAGGATCACAACTTTGTTTTCTGAGATGCCAAGCAGAGCTCGGGACATGTTGGCAATGATTTGTTCCGAGGTAAGTCCCCAGGCTAGTACATTGGTGGTAGCGATGCAGAACATGATTGTTGCGGTGGTTTTGGCACTTGCGACGATAATGCCATATACATCTGACATCTTCAAACCCTTGTACACAAATTTGCCTACAAAGAAGGCATAGACGACGGCTACCACGGAAGCCTCGGTAGCAGTAAAAAATCCCCCAAGGATTCCCCCCATGATGATGACCACTAGGATGATAGCCCAGACAGAATCTCGCAGAGCAACGAGAAGAGAGTGCAAAGTCGGTTTCTCACCGGCAGGATAGTTTTCCTTCCTTGCGAAATAGTAACAATACAACGCCATGGCCAAACCGAGAAGCAATCCCGGGATATATCCAGCGAGGAACATATCTCCCACCGATACGTTTGCAGCGGTGGCATAGACCACCATGACTATGCTGGGCGGTATGATGATTCCCAACGGTCCGCTGGTTGCTATGATAGCGGTGGAGAAGGCCGGGTCGTATTTCTTGCTGAGCATGGCAGGGAACAACACTGAACCGATAGCGACGCTGGCGGCGGCGCCGGATCCCGAGATGGCACCGAACATCACGCATGACACGACGCAGACCATGGCCAGTCCTCCACGGATGCTGCCAACGAGCTGTGTGGAGAGATTCACCAGTTTTACTGAGATTCCACCCTTGTCCATGAGGTTGCCTGCAAGGATGAAGAAAGGGATTGCCATCAGGGAGAAGGAATCAACCTGTGTGAACATTCTCTGGGCAACCAGCTGGAGGGGGATTCCGCTAATCATCAGGCCGCCGAGGGCAGCCAGTCCGATAGAATAGGCGATGGGGACAGTACCAATGCAAAGCAGGAGTAGGATGACGAATGAAATGCCCATTATTGTATCTCCTTGTCAGCTTTTTTCAGAATCTTGATACTCTCTATGGTTCTTTCCAACAGGTGGACCAATGTAAGCACACCATTAAGCGGAAGAGCGAGATACGGAATCGACATGGGAATCCTAAGGGCGGGAGATTTCTGGCTCCAGACCATGAACACCAGTTTCCAGCCATAGACCACCAGAACCACTGAGAAAACAGCCAGGCAGATATTCACTAGAAGATTGATGTATTCCTTATTCTTCCCAGTGATGAAGATCGATAGGAAATCCATATTGAAGTGGCTGCCTTCAAGTACTGCCAAAGCGCCACCGATAAAGGACAGCCAGATGAACAGGTATCTGGATAATTCCTCTGTCCATGACAGCGGATGTTTGAGAACGATACGGAAGATTACCTGGGAAAATGATGAGCATACCATTCCCAATAGGAATATGAAAATCAGGAAGGTGTCTGCTTTACGGCAGAATCTGAACAGTTTGGTTAACATTGGATCCCCCTTCAAAGAATCCGCTCCGCAGTGTTGTACCCACGGAGCGGAAGCCTGATACCGTTATTTGTAGCTTTGGACTTTATCGATAAGGTCCTGTCCGATTACTTTGGCATAGTCGATCCAGACAGTTTTCGCGGCTTCCATGAAGCCTGTTTTGTCAACATTGTTGAAAAGAACACCGGCAGCTTTCAGATTGTCATAGAATTTCTGTTCGGATTCAATCCACAAGCGTCTTTCCTCGGTCTCCATTTCCTGGGCGGCCTGGATGATGGCCTCGCGGATGTCGGCTGGGAGAGATTCCAAGTAGCTTCGTTTCATGATGATGACATCGGGGGTCATAATGTGCTCGGTGTAGGAGAAGTATTTGGCGGCTTCAAAATGCTTCATGCCATAATACACGGCGTAGGCATTTTCAGCTCCATCAATGACTCCAGTCTGCAGCGAGGTGTAGATATCACCCATCGGCATGGGAGTTCCGGTTGCGCCGAAGGCTGCCATGGAGGACATGTAGATGTTGTTTTCGGGGACTCTCAGCAACAGGCCCTTGGCGTCCTTGACAGAATTGATCGGACGTTTGGAATTGTAGATGCTTCGGCTTCCGGCATCGAACCATGCAAGAGCGATAAAATCTTCTTTCTTGAAAACCTCATTGGAGAAATAGTCTCCGACTTCTCCATCCACCACGCGCAGCATGTGCTCACGGCTGGCGAACATATAGGGAAGGCCAAAGACCTGGATCTGCGGGAAATAGGCGGACAGATCGGTGGCCATGCATTTGGTCAGCTGGATGGTGCCCATCTTGATACCTTCGATCATATCACGGTGGTTGCCCAACGCAGAGTTGACGAATACCTGGACTTCAACTTTTCCATCGGTCAGTTCGGCGAGGCGTTTGGCAAAGAAATAATAGGACTGGGACTGGGGGTGTTCCTCTGCCTGGGTGTCACCTAATTTCAGAATGATTTTCTCATTTTTCTCAGTATTCCCCGCGCTGAAGGCCATGGGAATCATCATCAGGACCAGTAAAAAGAACACAATTGTCTTTTTCATTTTCGTTCTCCTTTCATATTTTCTTTCCAGAAGTTCAGGATGTCTGCCTTCATGATACTGGGGCATACGTCATCTCCTGTGAAATTCTTGAATGATACCGCTCCCTGGTGGACCAGCAGGTTGATGCCTTCGACGGTGATATGTCCCTGTTCTTTAGCCTTTTTGAGAAAGGCAGTGATTCTGGGCACGTAGATGGCATCGAAGAAAATCGCGTCGTTTCTAACCGCATCGAATGGAAAGGTAGAATCGAGATCTCCGATGCTGTTCATGCCGTTGGGGGTTCCGTTGGCGATGAGTTCGGCTTTGGCTAGATAGGGTTTCCATGCAATGGGTTGCCAATCTATGAGTTCCACAGTTACTCCAGGGGCTTGCTGTTTTAGGCGGCTAAGGAACCGATTGAAGCTTTCAATAAAGGTGACATCGGAGAATCTATTGGCTACCACGATGTTCTTGACTCCTTGGAGAGCAGCTTGGGTGATGGCTGCTCTGGCAAAGCCTCCCACTCCGAGGATGAATGCGTTTTCAATGGTCAGATGGTTGGTGTTTTTTTCTTGGACAGCATTCCAAAATCCGATGGAGTCGGTATTCATTCCGATAAGGTTTCCGTTATCGTTCACCACACAGTTTATCGCTCCGATAATCTGGGCTTCAGGGCTTAATATCTCCATATAGGGAAGAGCCGCTTCTTTGACAGGCATAGTGAAGACGTATCCGGATAAACCGAGTTGTTTTAGCACGGGAAAAATCTGGCCGAATGTTTCCAGATTCGCGTCAAGTGCTAGGAACACTTTGTCTAATTTCTTTCTGGTGAAGTTCTTATTCATAATCACTGGCGACATTGAGTGCCTAATGGGTTCACCCAAGATAGCGTATATCTGGGTTTTACCGCTAACGGTGTTCATGTGTTATCCTCTTTTTTCTTTGTCTTTATGGAGTTTTACAGATTCACGGATGACAATTTTCGTGGGGAAGACTTTGTTTTCCAAACCAAGCTTTTCTCTTTTAGAAATCTGGGAGATCAGCATTCTTGTCGCGAATCTCCCCATTTCATAGAAAGGCTGTTCCATGGTTGTCAAGGCAGGGTTGAATAGTTCTGCTATGGATATATTATCGAATCCCATGAGGGAGATATCTGAGGGGACTTTAAGTCCAGAATCGATGATAGCTCTTAGACAATCGATGGCTATAGGATCGCTCGAGGCGAAGATGGCGTCGGGAATGATGCCTTGCGCAATTTTTTCCTTCACCACTGAATAGGCGATTTTGGTGTTTCTCTTGAATCCCGGCCATACCATACGCGGGTCGGCTTCTAATCCATTGGCATTGAGGGTATCAAGATATCCTTTGTAGCGCTCATCATATAGGCATAGAGAATCCTGTCCTGTGATGAAGGCGATTTTTTTAAATTGATTCTGTAAAAGGAATTGAGTTCCTTGGCAGGCTCCACAATAGTTGTCTACCACCACGGAGTCCTTTTGGTCGGGCGCCATACGCATGAGGCAGACACAGGGATAACCTTCTTCTTTCAGGTCCATAATGGTTTTGCTTTCAGCGGAGCCCTTTCTGGCGGTTGAAAATATGAAGCCATCAACAAAACGCGATTTGAGTTGTTCAACATAGTTTTTCTCGGTTTGACTGTCTTCCAAGGTGTTGCATAGCAGAACGGAGTACCCGAACAAACGGGCTTCGAGTTCTATGGCTATGGCAAGGGAAGGATAAATAAGGTTTTCAATGTTGGGGATCAGGTAGGCAATGGTGTGGCTTTGCTTCATCTTCAATCCCTGTGCCAAAGGATTGGGGTGATAGTTCAGCTCGCTAGCATATTTAAGCACCAGCGCTCTGGTTGCATCGTCCACATGCACATTACCATTCAAGGCCCGTGAGACGGTGCTGATTGATACATTGGCTATTCGTGCAATATCTCTGATTGTTGACATCCATCTATCCTCAAATACCATGAAAACGTTTGCATGTAAGTTTAAAAACCATTAACAATTCAAAACCTATGTAAAAATAGCATGGTATTTCCCCCTTGTCTACAAAAATCTTTAGTAAAAATTAAAAATTCTTTAAACAGTGAGGTGAAAAGTATCTGGCACTTGTACAAGTCAATTCCATTTGAAAATCGCTTTGAATAGGTTTCCTGCACGATCATCGATCAATTCAATTTCTGGATAAACTTCCGGGGCCCTGATAATGCCAGACCCGAAACCCCGATAAGGAATGAATAGATTGGTAAAAGAAGTACTGGATTGCGGATATTTGAGAAGAGGAAAAGTGCCAGACACCTTTTCCTTATAAGTTCCTGCTGTACCTGAAAAGGAACCCACTGCCTCGTGGCAGGATAACGGTGGACATCTATGACGTGGGAACTGAGCTGTTACGGTGCTACACCCGGTGAACTGGCATTGTGAGGAGCTGTGTGCGTTAATAGCGCAAGCACGGTTCTGAGAGGGGTGTGCGTCCAATGGGTCCATGGAGAGAATACTGTGACACTTTCAGAGGAAACGGAAAGCAACGGTGAAAACAAACCCATTCCTACAGTCTCAGAGGCGCACATCTACTCGACCCTAACCGATTTTCCTAAGAACACAGAGTCCCAAAAAAAACATCACGTTTCAAAAGAAAAGAGCAATTTCAATTAAGCGATTACTGCCTTATCCTTTTCACATGGAGGAAGGAAGGATGACAATCTGTGAAAGTGCAAGGAACATTGAGGTAATGGAATCGGTCGATGTCCTTGTATGTGGTGGCGGTATTGCTGGTGTTTCAGCTGCGGTATCTTCCGCCCGTGCAGGTGCAGTTACAATGTTGGTTGAAAGGAATGGTTGTTTAGGCGGTATTCTGACCAGCAATATTATTCCCAATTTATGCAATGCCCATTTTACGGAGGACGTCAGACAGAAAATTTCAGGCATCCCTCTAGAAATAATGCACCGTCTTCAGATGATTGATGGGTGCTCACCAAACTGGGAATTACCGAATATCAAACTGGTATTCGATGAACAAAAAATGAAAGTTGTATTGATAGAAATGCTATTAGAAACGGGCGTGAAGGTTTTAACACATGTTGTCTGTACTGCACCAATTATGAATAACAGCAATGTAAAGGGTGTTTTCGTTGAAACAAAGATTGGTAGGAAGGCCATATTGGCAAAGGTTGTTGTGGATTGTACTGGTGAAGCAGATATTTTGAGTAAAACCGGGTGTCCAATGCGAGTTATGAGTGGTACATGTTCACTTGCATTCAAAATGGGCAATGTTGATGGCCAGGCCTTCTATCAATACTTCAATGAGCATCAGGAAGAGTTTCCGAAAAACCATGACGGTATCAGAGATTTTGGGGATTTCTCAGATAACTGGAACAAGTGTGGATACTTCTACTTTCCTCACAGAGGTGGAAGGAAGTTGCAGTTTGTTCAGGACTCAATAAAAAAAGGTGAATACCAAAAATCAAAAGGGAAATTTTTTGGACTTGATATGATGTGTTTGATAGGGATGCGTACTCTTGGGGATATTTCTGTAAATTCAATGCTCTGGCGTCTGAATTCATTGGATCCTATAGAGATTTCTGAAGCAGAGCTTGAAGCACAGATAGAAGTATATGAAATTGCGGATTATCTGATTGGCCATATGCCTGGTTTCTCAAAAGCACATGTTTCACAGATATCACAAGATATCGGAATAAGGGTGAGCCGGGCGATAGAAGGCGAGAAGACTCTGACTATTCAGGATTTAACAAGTCTGCAGTCAGTTTATTCTGGTGATGTTATAGGAATAAGGAATACCCAGCCTTGGAATGATGATGGGAAAAGTGATCATCCTTTTGATGCGGATGATAAAGGAATTGTTCGAAAAGAATCGATTTCTGGAGAAACCACAAAAGATGGAAGGCATTTCTTCTATGATGCGACTATTGATTTACCGTATGGAATAATTGTTCCTAAAAAGGTTGAGAATATTCTTGCAGGGAGCGGAAAAACCCTCTCAACAATTCCCCAAACAAATTTACGATGCGGAACAAATGGCATGCGAACCGCTCAAGCAGCAGGAATAGCAGCGGCTGTTGTGGCATTGGAGGGGAGTTCTACCCATAGCGTGGATATTAGGAAAGTGCAGATGATGTTGCTTGCTCAGGATGTTGATCTGGGAACAGAGGAAAGATTGAGGAGTCTTGGTCTTAGATAGACTAAGGGAAATATAAATCTTTTATAGGGAAAAGGAGAAAACTATGAAAAGAAGAGTGATGGTTTGCATGCTGGCGGTTTTGTTCTGCTTGCTTTTTTCTGTAAGTCTGTACGCAAATGCAGTGCCAGAATCTGCTGAGACGCCCGTAACAATACGGTTTTCTTGGTGGGGAGGTGATACCAGACATCAGGCAACACTAGATGCTATCAGCCTTTATATGAAACAGAATCCAAATGTAAGGATTGAAGCTGAGTACAGCGGGTTTTCTGGATATTATCAGAAATTTGTCACACAGGTCGTTGCTGGCAACGCTCCGGATGTGTTTCAAATTGATCAGGGGTGGATTTCCGAATTCAATAATAGAGGTGATGTATTCGCGCCATTGAATAGGATCGGTGCTGATTATTCAAAATTCACAAAACAGGTATTGGATGATTACTGTTATAATTCAGAAGGCAATCTGATTGTTTTGCCGTTTGGTTCTAATGGAAGCGTATTCGTATATAATAAAGATACTCTAAATCCCTACCTTGAGAAATTTGGTTATGATATCAATAGTATCTCCTGGAAAGAATTTGCCGAATTCGGTGGGAAAATACATCAGGATAACCCTGAGGTGTATTTACTGTCTACGATGACTTCTGGGTATGAAAGATTCGTATTGAAACCAATTCTCGAACAGATTACAAACCAGATCGGTGTTCAGGATGATCAAACTTTGGGATTTGATAAAGGTCAATTGGCCCAAGCTTTTCGGATACTCATCCACCTGTTTGAAACCGGTGCAGCTCAGCCGTATGAAGAATCAGTGATCTATAAAGAAGATGTTGAGGACAATCCACTGTGGATTCAGGGAAAAGTGATAGGATCCTTCATTTTCCTTTCAAATTGTGACAGGGTTACTGATTTTGATTTCAATTATGGTGTGGCAAGGCTTCCATTACTTGAAGGTGCCCAGACATCTGGTCAAGAATCAGGTCCTTCCCTTATGCTCGGTATTAATAAAAACTCTAAAGTTCAAGCGGAAACAGTGAAATTTGCCAATTGGTTTCTCAATGATCCTGAGGCCATCAAGATATTGGGGACCCAGCGGGGAGTACCGGTTAATGAAAAAGCCGTGGAAATCCTGAAAAATGAAGGACTCATTAGTCCAATAATGGGTGAGGCTGTGGCAATTTCAAATGCTACTATCGGTTTTAAAAATAGTTCATTAGAAATGAATGCTTCTGTTCAAGCATTGATTGATGAGAAGATGGAAAAGGTTATCTATGGTAAAGTAACTCCTGAAGAGGGTGCAGATGAGTTGATAACTGAATTGCAGAAACTTTTTAAAACAATGAATCCTTAATTGCTATAAAGTTGCGGCCAGATGTTTGGTAAGCTGTTTTTACCATCAATCTGGCCGCATTTTAGGTATAACATGTATAGAAAAACCAAGACTTTTACTGGAATATCAAAAAACCAAATCCAGGGTTACTATTATATTGCTCCATGGCTGATTGGTTTCCTGCTGCTGACTGTGTATCCTTTTATTATATCTTTGTTTTATTCATTTACAGATTTCGATATGTTTACGTTCAAGTTTGTTGGACTTGAGAACTATAAAGAAATTTTTACAAATGACGATACATTTTATGGATCACTGACGATAACAATGATTTTCACAGTGGCTTCTGTAATCGGCAAACTGTCTGTGGCTCTTCTCTGTGCGCTCTTTCTTACAAGGAAAAGCAATCTAACTGGTTTTTATAGGACGGCTTTTTACTTACCTTCAATTTTTGGAGGGAGTGTCTCGCTTGCTATTCTCTGGAAGTATTTATTTAAAACTGACGGATTGATCAATGGAATACTAAAGGTATTTTCCATTTCTAGAGTCAATTGGTTGGGTAGTCCTGATACGGCTTTATTTACTCTTATACTTTTACCTCTTTGGCAGATGGGCTCTCCCATGGTGATATTCATAGCAGCTCTGCAGACGGTACCAAAAGAATTGCTTGAAGCGGCAAGAATTGATGGAGCAGGTATAGTAAGTGTTTTTTTTAAGGTTAAACTTCCTTTGATTTCTTCTGTTCTGCTTTTCAACCTGATCCAGCAGACGATCTCAATCATACAGTTTTTTACCCCAGCATATATTATTACCCAGGGTGGACCCATAAAAGCAACCTATCTGTATTCTTTAATGATCTATGATGTTTCATTTAGAAATTTCCGTATGGGTTATGCGAGTGCTTTGTCTTGGATTCTGTTTGTGATAATGATTGTATATACGATTATTCTTTTTAGAACTGCGAATAAATGGGTTTTTTATGAGGATGGAGACTAATGAAGAAAGAAAAATTGGGCATTTTGGGAAACGTATTAATGATAGTATGTTCCATAGTCATTATTTATCCTCTTCTTTGGTTACTTGGAGCATCATTCAAGTCCAACAATGAGATTTTCACTACTCAAGGAATATTACCAAAGGAGATTACGTTTGAAGGTTATGTTAAAGGTTGGCAAGGGATTGGACAGATAACCTTTTCACGATTCTTCAATAATTCCATGCTATTAACGGTTCCCACGGTAATTCTTACGATAATCTCTTCATGCCTGGTTGCATATGGATTCTCCAGATTTAATTTTAAAGGAAAAAAATTGCTTTTTGGATTAATGCTGTCAACCATGATGCTTCCGAACTCAATCATCATGATTCCCAGATATATTATATTTATGAGATTCGGCTGGCTTAACAGCTACAAACCGTTTTACGCGCTTGCACTGTTTGCCGCGAATCCGTTTTTTCAGTATTTATTGATTCAGTTTTTCCGTGGTATTCCCCGTGAACTTGACGAATCTGCTTATCTGGATGGTTGCTCAAGCGTAAAAATTCTTACCAGTATCATTGCCCCACTTGCTAAAGCTTCTATTGTATCTGCTGCATTATTCCAGTTCCTGTGGACTTGGAATGATTTCAATAATGCATTGATTTACATTGATAGCGTAAAAAAATACCCGGTTTCCTTGGGATTGAGACTTTCAATTGACAGTGATGCAAAAGTGGGATGGAATAAGGTTACCGCAATGACTGTTTTAGGAATGCTTCCGTGTGTAATTTTGTTTTTTATTTTTCAGAAATCGTTTGTAGAAGGTGTCGCGAAATCAGGTTTGAAAGGGTAATTTATCCTATGTATAAGCTTGTGATTGTAGAAGACGAGATCGATATCAGGTTAGGACTTGTAAAATACATACCTTGGAGCGATATAGGTTTTAAAACTGTAGCCGATTTTTCATGCGGGAATGATGCGATTGCTTTTTTAAAGGACAATTTTGTCGATGTGATTATCACAGATATAAAAATGGACCATGGGAACGGACTGGATATTGCAGAGTTCATCTATCATGCAGACCGACTTGAAACAGTTATTTTCTATACCGCCTATAAGTATTTCGATTATGCTCAGGCTGGGATTAAATTTGGAGTGAGGCAATATCTGACCAAGGAGATGGGATTTCATGAGATAATTGAAACCCTGAAAAGTATTAAAACCGGGCTTGACAGGAGGTTGTTAAGTGTTCCCTTCCGAACAGGTGAAAGCAATTCCAAAATGAAAACCATACTCGTGTATCTATCGAATTCATACAAGACTGCGACCTTGGAGACTGCAGCACAGGTGGTTAATCTGAATCCTACTTATTTGAGTACCTATATAAAGAAAAACACTGGGAAAAAATTTTATGATGTCCTTCTTGAAATTAAAATGAGAAAAGCTACTGAATTGCTGCTTGATGAAATAAATAAGATCAAGTCTATTGCCCAGCAAGTTGGATATTCCGATGTGAGACATTTTATTAGACTATTTAAAAAACTGTATGGTTGTACTCCTGCTGAATATAGGAAAAAGGTTTTTAAAACTGAGAATAGAGGTTGAAATGGGGATTGGATATCACGATTCCATGAAAGCATTATGGACAGGAAGAAACGGTGGAATTTTCCCGACCGTTGATTCCCAAAATGAAACACAAGATAACAGTACCATTAGTACATATCCAACCAATCGTATTCAATGTCAGTCACATTTGGATGGATTGGAAAATTTCCAAGATAAACAGGGTTTTTTCATAATGTCTCTGGATCTTTTCTCTTATTATGGGGCCTCATTTTCTGCAAATATTGCATATGCAATATTTAAAAGAATCCATCTAGATTACGTTGACCAAGACTTCTATTCGGTAAGACAATGTTGATTCGTGTTTCCAAGAAAAAAATCTTTTTTCGTTATATTATCCCTGTTGTTTTGCCTTTCTTGATTACAGCGATTTTGGTTGTTGTTTCTGTGATCAACATCAATAGAAGTGTGCGTGAAAAAAACAAAACAATTTATACAAATCTTGCATATGAATTGGAAATGAAATTCCAGAATATCCTGGACGAGGCCGAGGCTATACTTCTTTCGTTTTCAGCTGATAAAGTGTCGTTCATTAATCTTAAGGAAGTTTTTAATAGTGAAGGGGTTTCATTTGAGAATTTAAACGTTTTATATAACTACCAGAATTCGATGGATATCATTGCAAGGACCAGGTTTTTCATTGAATCGTTCTATTATATTCCAGTTACTGATAATCCAGATAACCCAATGATGATTTCGGGGAACAGTATCAAAGCTGTCGATAAATACCTCGATGAGACATTCCTGGAGATGATGGATAAGCTGGAATGTTCCAGTAACTTTTTTCTGAGAAACAAGAATCTCACATCTGAAGCCGGTTCTTCACAAGAAACAGTAATCACAAGATATGAGGAAGCAAAGGATTTTGGAGGAAACCGATTAGGTTTTCTTATAGTAAACTTAGACACCAGGATCATTGAGAAAGAGATCAATAGCGTTTTTTCAGGAAGGGAAGGGCTCCTTTATGCAGTCTTTTCAGATAATGGCGATTGCATATCGGCTTGCGATCAGATCAAAATGGATCCTTCTTTGATGGCATCATTAAGAAAGGCGTCTTCAGGAGGAAATTTCAAGGATGGGAAAAAAACTTACTATTCAGTTTCATTAAATAGAATTGGGAACTCCTTTCATTTAGTCTTGGTCGCTTCTGCGGAGGCTCTGTTGAATTCAAATGAGTCATTGATATTTCCTTCGATTCTGATCACATTTCTGTCTCTACTCATTGGTGCGATAGTAGTTATTATGATTTTACGGAAAAAACAGGATGATGTTGCGCTATTTTCCGACTATCTGAATTCCATTGACCAAAACGGTGCTTTGACACCAGTACCAAACCCCGGAATCAATCTGGAGAAAATGGATGCCAGTGTTGTTAAGGAATTCATGCTGTATGATTATATTAATCTCCACATTTCGCAAAGAGAACTAAAAGAGAGAAAACTGGAACTGGAGATGTTGAGGAAGCAATTGAGTCCTCATTTCCTTTTGAATTGTCTTCAAATGCTTAATTGGAAAGTCATGAACGAGATGAAGGGTTATAGTGAATTGAACTCAATTATTGAAAATCTGACAGTTGTTCTTTCATATTCACTATATCCTGGAAACGTTTTAGCGAGTGTTGACGATGAGATTCAATATTCCAAAGCTTATGCTTCCCTCATGAACAGAAACCAGCCTATACAAGTGGTTTTATATTGGGATATTGATAATGAACTGAAAAAAATGAGAATTCCAAGGCAAGTTCTTCAGCCCTTATTAGAGAATGCATTTAAATATGCATTTTCTGATAGAATCCAACATCCTGAAATCAGGATATCTGGCATTATTTTTCAAGGTAACATGAAAATCTTGATTTCTGACAATGGAATTGGAATTCCAGAAACGGTACTTTCAGAAATTATCAAAACAATGAATGAAGAGTCTTCCGGCATAGGCATAGGTATTCAAAATACTGATAGAAGGATAAAGTTGTTATTTGGACATAAATTTGGAATTATAATTAAAAGCAAAATAGACTGTGGTACTACAGTTGAACTATTCCTTCCAAGAATAATAACGTCTTAAAACATGAAAAAAGTGCCAGACACCTTATTTCTCCCCAATTTACACATCTTTTCAGCCAGAAACATGCTCCGAGGCCCCCAGAAGGCCCATTTTAGGAAAAGGTGTCTGGCACTCTTACTGACCGCACTCTTACTGACCGCACGCTAGCCGATTTTCTTCACGGATTCCCGGACTACGAGTTCCGGGCGGATGGTCAAGGAGATGCCCGCGATCTGTTCGTTTTTCTCCAAGGCATCCAGGATCATCTGGCAGGCTTTCTGTCCAAGAACGTAGGAGGGCATGTGGACTGTGGTGAGCGCTGGGGTGACCATGGAAGACAGGGGGATATCATCCATACCGATGATGGACATGTCGTTGGGAACAGAGATGCCGTGCAGCCTGAGCCCGTTCATGATACCACAGGCAATAAGATCGTTGATCGCCAGAACAGCGGTGTAGTCCTTACTCTGCCCTAGAAGTTTTTGCACCAGCTCCTTGCCGATTTCAAACTCGTACAGGCCTTCGCCCAATTCCTTCTCATACTGGGCGATGATGATATCGTCCTCGGAGAAGGGCAGGCCCATCTCAAGCATGGCCATGCGGCAGCCCATGATGGTCTGGGCGCGGGATTGTTTGCCCAGGGGGGTGGTGATGATGGCGATGTTCCGGTGTCCCATGGATAACAGATACTTCATGGCGATGCGGCCCGATTCAAGCATATCGGTTTTCGCTAGGATATAGGTGTTCAGATCGTCGAAGTTGGATTCGAACACGCAGGCTTTACCGCCCCGCATCAGGTATTGCTGGACCGCGCTGGACTCTTCATCCACCGAAGCCAGCAGCATGCCCATGATGCGTTTCTGGATAAGCTGTTCAATCAGATTGCGCTCGAGGATGGGGTCGCGCTGGGAGCTGAAGGCCAGTGTGGCGTATCCACAGGAGGTCGCCCGTTCGGTGATACCTTGGATGAGTTGAACGTAGAAGGGGTTCTGCAAGGTGGGGATGATGATGCCGATGGATGCGTTGGTGTTGGTTTTGAGCATCTTGCCCAGTAGGTTGGGTGTGTAGCCGACTTGTTTCACCGCCTGCATGATGCGCTGGCGGGTCTGGGCGCCCACGGGATAGTTGCTGCCGCTGAGGACGCGGGAGACGGTCGCGGTGGAGGTCTGCGCGGCGTGCGCGACGTCGACAATTGTTGCTTTGGTATTTCCATTCGCATTGTTCTGTTTTTTGGGCATCTTCCACCTCTATATACTCTGATTTTACACGTTTCTGTTAAAATTACCAGTCACATTCTGAAAAATTACAGTAAATAGACAGAAAATTTACTATTATAAAATAAAAAATGCGCAACCATACGATATATAAAGGATGTTTAATACCATGCGAAACTACTGGTATGTTGCAATTTACAAAAATATATCTTGACGTTAAACGATTACTGTTCAAATAATGATTAAGGATTTGAATTAAGGTTCAAGTCCCAACGTTGGAGAAGCCGTCAGAAGACGGCCCGGACAAAAACAGGGAGGAATATATGAAGAAGCTGCTAGTCATCCTTTTAGTCCTCGTATGTGTGGCGAATATCTATGCGGGAGGGCAGGAAGAAGCCGCGGCCACTGCGAAAGTGGTGGAATTGAAGTGGTATCAACCGGAACCCGATGGACATCCTTGGACCGATGTGTCCAAGCTGATAGCCGAGGAGATCGGCAAGAACTCCAATGGCAGTCTGAAAGTCACCGTGTACCCATCAGGCGTGCTGGGAACCCAGGCTGAGGCCATCGACATGCTCCGCACCGGATCGCTGGCGCTGGAGACTTCGGGACCCAGTATCCTGGCGTCGTTCTACAGCCCGGTACAGGTGTTCTCGCTACCTTATGCTTTTGATGATGCTGCCCAGGGCTATGCCTATTTCGAATCAGCTGCCGGGCAGAAGATTTTCAATGACATTATGAAAAAGAGCGGGGTCCGCACCCTGGATGTGTGGTATTTCGGTGACCGCAACCTGACCATCAACAATGTGGATGTCAAAACTCCCAAGGATTTGGCGGGCAAGGCCATCCGATGCATGGACACCCCAGTGGCCAAGACGGTGGTGGGATCTCTGGGCGGAAGTCCGGTTCCCATCAATTTTGGCGAACTGTATATGGCGTTGCAGACCGGTGTGGTGGTGGGCCAGGAAAACCCCATTCCCACCATCATCGCCCAGAAATTCTACGAAGTGCAGAACACCTTGGTGCTCACCCGGCATTCGGTCCATCTGGGCACGGTGCATGTCTCCGAGGTTATCTGGCAGAGTCTGACCCAAGCCCAACGGGATGTCATCACCGCGGCGATGGCGAAGTACCGGCCGCTTATCGAGGAACGGATCAACACCAAGACAGTTGAGGGTCTGACCTTCCTCAAGGAAAAGGGCATGAAGGTGTTGGAGCCCGATCTTACTCCGTTCAAGGAAAATGCCAAGAAAGTCATCGCCAGTACGTTTGGCGCTGACAAGGATTGGATGGCCGAGATCGCGGGTCTCGAGGCGTTCAAGGCTTCCTATAAAAAATAGGCTGCCAATCTGTAGTTCTGGAATTCTGTAGTTTTGTAGTCCTGTGGCTGTTCGCAAGGCGATATCGATAGCATTGGCGATAACAATTGCATGTGTGACAACGGTTGCATTCGGCATTGGCAATGGCGGCGGCCACAGGTTCGTTCTCGGTTTTCACTGCTGCGAAGACGTGGATTCAAGGAGTAATCGTGAAGAAATTGCTGAAGTTGCTCAACAAGTTCGAAGATTATCTTTCGCCTATGTTCCTGGTGATCATGTGTCTGGCAGTCACCATCCAGATCATCGGTCGTGTGATTGTGAAGAAACCACTGTTGTACACCGAGGAAATCGCCAGATACTCCTACGTGTGGTGTGTATATCTGGTCATTGCGATGGGAGAGAAATATCAAGACCATTTCTCGGTCGATATTTTCGTATGGTTTCTCAAGGGGAAGGCAGATCTCGCACTGAAAGTCTTCGAGAAGGCCTTGGGATGTGTGATGTTCGCGATGATGCTGGTGTGGTCCATCAGGTTCTTCAGGTTTGAGATGATCATTGAATCCCCGGCTTTTGGCATTTCCATGGGAGTGGTCGCATTTTCCATGTGTGTGGGATTTTTCCTCTGTCTGGTGCGTCGGGGAGTCCATCTGGTCAATGCCCTGAAGGCCTTGTTCTCAAAGCCTACTACGGTCTCCCCTAGGGCAACGGATCCGGCCAAGGAAGCGGTTTCCCCTAGGGCAACGGATCCGGCCAGTGAAGCGGTTTCCCCCAGGGAAACAATTCCCACTAGGGAAGCGATTCCCGCAAAGGAAAAGGAGTAGCCCCATGGATGCTTTGTCGTGGTTCTTTTTGGCTTTCATCATACTCATGGTCATCCGTACGCCACTATATCTGTGTCTGCTGGGGTCGTCACTGCTGTATTTCACCATCAACACTGATCTGTCGATGATGACGGCTATGAGCAAGATGATGAATGCCCCCAATTCTTTTACCCTGCTGGCAGTGCCCTTTTTCATCCTTGCTGCCCAGATCATGAACACGGGCGGGGTGACCGATCGGATCTTTGGCTTCTGTATGAAGCTGATGGGGCATTTCCGGGGCGGCTTGGCTTATGTGAATGTGTTCTCCAGCCTCATTTTCTCGGGGATCAGCGGCTCCGCCCTGGCGGATGTGGGTGGTCTGGGCGTCATCGAGATGAAGGCGATGCGTGATGAAGGGTATGATGATGACATCACCATCGGAGTCACCGGGGCCAGCAGTACGGTGGGGCCGATCATTCCTCCCAGCATCCCGTTTGTGGTGTATGCCTCGATGGCGGGAGTGTCGGTGGGCGGGCTGTTCATGGCCGGTATCGGACCGGGTCTGTTACTGTGCCTGGTGCTGTGCGTGTATATCTTCATCGTTGTAAAAAAACGCAATTATCCCAAACGCCAGAGATCGACCTTTAAGGAGATATACCAGGCGTTCTGGGGGGCTTTGCCAGCTTTGCTGTTTCCGGCGATCCTGCTGGGAGGCATCTGGGGAGGGTTCTTTACCCCTACCGAGGCGGCTTTGGTTTCGATTGTCTATGGAATCCTGGTCTCCACGCTCATCTACCGGGATATGGATCTGAGGGCAATCCCCAAACTGCTGTGGACTTCGGTCAAGCAGGTGGGGCCTTCGATCGCCGTGGTGGTGACGGCTTCGGTGTTCGCCTGGATCCTCACCTATGAGAAAGTCGATCTGCTGATTGTGGATTTTGTGCTGTCGATCACGTCCAATCGGATCCTGATCCTGCTGATGATCAATGTGTTCCTGTTGTTCCTGGGGATGTTCATCGAGGTGGTGGCGGCCATCATGATCACCTTGCCGATTCTGACACCATTGATGCTGGTGGCGGGGATCGACCCGATCCATATGGGCGTTATCCTGACGTTGAACATGATGATCGGTCTGTTGACGCCCCCGGTGGGATTCTCGCTGTATATGTTGTCCACCACTTCGGGCCTACCGCTGAACACGGTGGTCAAGATGGTATCGAAATGGTGGTTGCCGCTGTTGGTGACACTATTGCTGGTAACCTATGTGGAACCTATCACCATGTGGCTGCCGCGCGCACTTGGCTTGGCTTGATGGTTGATCGTGGACACAAGCCTGGTGCCTAAGTGGATGCGTGGATACATCGATGTAAAGATATCGATTTAAAGATAAGGAGTGGTGCTTATATGAAAATCAGAGTTGGGGTTGTGGGGGCGGGTATCTATGGAAACGTGTTGATCAGTGCCTATTATGGAGCCCACCGGCGGGGGGAGATCGATTTTGTAGCGGTGGCCGATGTGAAACAGGAGGCTCTGGACAAGATCAGGAACAAGTACGGGATCAAGGGCTATCTGGATTACAACGAGATGTTCGACAAGGAGCATCTGGACGCGGTGGCGGTGGTCACACCCGATTATCTGCATGAGGCATGCGTGCTGGCGGCGGCCGGACATAAGATCCAGATACTGGTCCAGAAACCGCTGTCCACCGATATCGAGGCAGGAAAACGCATGATCCAGGCGGCCAAGGACAACGAGGTGATGCTGTATGTCGACTTCCACAAGCGGTTCGATCCCGGCCATATCCAGCTCAAGCGTGCCATCCAGGAGGGAAAGCTGGGTGAGATTGAATACGGGTATGTGTGCATGGAGGACAAGATCCTGGTTCCTACCGAATGGTTCAAGACCTGGGCGCACAACAGTTCGCCGGGATGGTTCCTGGGAGTCCATTTCTACGATCTCATCTATTGGCTGCTGGGTGAGAAGCCCAACCGTGTGTATGCCACCGGCCACAAGAAGAAACTGCTTTCCATGGGGATCGATAGCTACGATGCCCTGGAGGCCAAGTTCGAGTTTCCCAGCGGTGCGACCATTTCGGTAGATGCCTCGTGGATCATCCCCAACAGTTTCGCCTCGGTGGTGAACCAGCAGATCCGTCTGGTGGGGACCAAGGGGCTGCAGGAGGTGGACAGCCAGGACCGGGGTGTGGTGGCTGCCTACGAGAGCGAGAGCAGCAACCAGGTGGTGAATCCCTATGGCCAACTGCTGTTCGATGATCCGGTGGCGGGTTCGATCCCGATCGGGTACACCATCGAGTCCATGCTCTATTTCCTGCGTCTGGTGGCTATGCTGAAGGACGCGCACCTTTCGGTGAAAGACCTGAAGGCCGATTATCCTACCGGTGATCAGGCGTTGGTTTCCACGATCATGTGCCAGAAGGCGCACGAGAGTGCCAGTACCGGCAGGATTGTCGATATCGTGTATTGATGCAGGGCGTGTTTTCCAGGTGGGGGCTGTGCTGTGCCCCCGCGTGGAGGCGCGGTCAGAGGAAGTGCGGGATGGGTGGCAGTCTGTACGAGGCAATTGGACAGGTGGAGATTCCCCGGATGGTGAGGATCCGCCAGCATCTGGAGGACAACCGGATCGAGGATGTGGTTTCCACGGTGAAGGCGGAGCTGGCCAGGGAGGGTATCCTGGATACGGTCAAGCCCGGGATGAGCATCGCGCTGACCGCCAGCAGCCGGCCGATCAGCCAGTTGGATCTGATACTGAAAACGATGGTGGATGAACTGAAGGCCCTGGGGGCTCGCCCCTTTGTGATTCCCGCGATGGGCAGTCATGGCGGGGGTACTGCTGAAGGGCAGCAGCGGATCATCGAATCGTATGGGATCACCGAGGAACGCATCGGGTGTCCTATCCGTTCCACCATGGAAACAGTGTGTGTGGGGTATTCTCCCGAGGGGCATGAGGTCCATGTGGACCGCTATGCCTATGAGGCCGATGGTATTATCGTGGTTGGGAAAGTCAGGCCCCACTCGGGTTTTTCAGGCATGTACGAAAGCGGATTGATGAAGATGATGACCATCGGTCTGGGCAAGCAGCACGGGGCCGCGGTGTGCCACAATGCGGGTGCCAAGTACCTGGCTACGTACATTCCCATGTTTGCCAAGGTGATCCTTGCCAAGTGCAACATCCTGTTTGGGGTGGGCATTTTGGAGAATGCGTACCATAAGACGTATATGATCCGCATGCTGCCGGCCAAGGATATTCCCGCACAGGAGCCGGCGTTGCTGCAGAAGGCCTATGCCTTGCTGCCACGGTTGCTGTTCAAGGATGTCGCGGTGCTGGTGCTGGACCAGATTGGCAAGAATATCAGCGGTGATGGCATGGATCCGTACGTGTCCACCCGGTTTGGCACGCCCTATGTTACCTGTGACCAGTCTATCCAGAAAGTGGCCATACTGGACCTGAGCGATGAGACCCACGGAGGTATGCTGGGCGCGGGCTGGGCCGATGTCTGCACCCGGCGGATGTTTGACAAGTGCAATCTCGAGGAGAGCTATGTCAATGCCATAACGGCCACGATTTTCGATGGTGTGCGCATCCCCATGATCCTGAAGAACGATTACTACGCCATCGCGGCCTGTATCCGCGGCAGTGTGGAAGTGGATCGGCATAACATCCGGATGGTGCGTCTGCACAATACATTGGAAGTGTTCGAGTATGAGATTTCGGAGAGTATGCTGGAGGATGCCAGGAACAATCCCGATATCGAGATTCTAAGTGAACCTTACAGGCTTGTCTTCAATCGTGAAGGCAACCTATGGTGATAAAGTCAAATTAAAAGGCAGTGTGTTTTACCATGAAGATCTACAAAGAGAAGAATGCGGAGGAACTGGGCAAGCGGGCGGCGGATTGTGGAGCCGAGGCGATTATGGCGGCGATTGGGCAACGGGGACATGCGCGGATCATCCTGGCGACGGGGGCTTCCCAGTTCACCACTTTGGAGCATCTGGTCAAGAAGGCTATCCCCTGGGAAAAAGTAACCATGTTCCATCTGGACGAGTACTGTGCGCTACCGGTGACGCATATCGCGAGTTTCCGCAAGTACCTGCAGGAACGGTTTGTCAATCTGGTCCATCCCGGCGAAGTGCATTTTGTGAATGGCGAGGGGGATGTGCGGGAGAATATCAGGCAGTTGTCCATAGAATTGTGCAAGGAGCCGATCGATGTGGCTTTCATTGGTATCGGTGAGAACGGGCATATCGCCTTCAACGATCCCCCCGCCGATTTTGCGACACGCGAGTCCTATATCGTGGTCGATCTGGACGAGGACTGCAAGCAGCAGCAGGTGAACGAGGGATGGTTCGCTTCCAAGGCGGAGGTTCCTTCCCAGGCCATATCCATGACGGTGCATCAGATCATGCAATGCCGGACGATTGTCTGCGCGGTGCCGGGTAAGCGCAAAGCTAAGGCGATCAAGGCCACTTTAGGGGCCCAGGGGGCCGATGCGATGGTTCCGGCCAGCATTCTGGCCACGCATGCCGATTGCTGTCTGGTGCTGGATGTCGATTCGGCTTCTTTGCTCAAGGCGTAGGCAGTTTTACGGGTTCTGGTACAGGAAGGGGGCATAACATGCAAGCTGGGGATATCATAGGACGGTCGGTATGGGATGGCAGAGTAGTCCGGATCGGGATCGAGGGTCGGTATATAGGGAAGGTTGAGTACCTTGAGGACCAGGCCGGTCTTCCATTTGTGGGTCCGGGTTTTTTTGATATGCAGGTGAATGGTTTTAGGGGGATCGATTACAGTCTGGAAGATCTGAAACCGGCCCAGGTGCTTGCTTTGGTGCGCCATCTGGCGGTTTCGGGAACTACCCGCCATGTGCCGACTTTTGTGACCATGCCACAGGACCGGGCCCTGAGGAATCTGCGTAAGGTCAGCCAGGCCATCCGGGAGTATCCTGAGGTGCGGGATGCCATTGTGGGGTTCCATTTCGAGGGTCCGTTCATCTCACCTGAGGATGGTCCGCGGGGTGCGCATGACCGCCGGTTTGTGCGTGGGGCCGATTTTAGGTCGTTCCAGGAGTGGCAGGAGGCGGCTGAAGGGCTGCTCAAGCTGGTCACGGTGGCGCCAGAGGTCGAAGGGGCGATCGATTTCATCAAGGCGGTGGTGGCCACGGGGGTGAAGGTGGCGATCGGGCATACCGGGGCTTCGGTGGAGCAGATTCATGAGGCCATAGCGGCAGGGGCCACGGTATCCACCCATCTGGGCAATGGCAGCTATACGCAGGTTCCACGCCTGCGCAACTATGTCTGGGAACAGCTGGCGGCGGACAATCTGCAGGCCGGGATCATCTGTGATGGGTTCCATCTGCCCGGTTCGGTGGTGAAGGTGTTTGCCCGGGCCAAGGGTCTTGGGCGGCTGATCCTGGTCAGCGACGTGGCTTTGCTGGGAGGGTATCCGCCCGGTATCTACAAGTGGGGGAATCTGGATGTGGAGGTGTTCGCGGATGGGCATCTGGGGTTGCCCGGTACCACGGTGCTGGCGGGTGCTGCCCATCTGTTGGATTGGGATATCCCTCGGTTCATGGAGTTCACTGGGGTGTCGCTGGATGCGGCTATCAGATTGTGCACCTACCAGCCCGCAGCGTTCCTTGGTTTGGACACAGGGGTCTATCAGAGCTTTCAAGAAGGCGGGATAGCAGATCTGTGTGTGTTCGATTACAAGGTCGGGGACGCGCGCTTGTGTGTTCGGCGGACGGTATTGGGAGGGATCGATCTGTACACACGTTTTTAGCCTAAACCACGCTTTCAGGCCCCAAGAACGCATGTTTGGGGAAAAGGTGTCTGACACCCAAAGGGCGACAGACACCTCTTGGCGATGACCCCTTTGGGCCAACGCCAAGGGGGCTGCCTGGTTGCCATGCTGCCAACCCATCCTGGTGCCTGCGTAAAATACACACGTTTTCAGCCTGAACCATGCTCACAGGCCCCGGGAATGCCTGTTTGGGGAAAAGGTGTCTGACACCTAAAGGGCGACAGACACCCCTTGGCGATGACCCCTTTGGGCCAACGCCTCGGAGGCTGCCTGATTGCCATGCCGCCAACCCGTCCCGGTGCCTGTGTGTATAGATCGAAAAAGGAGGGTCATATGGCATTGTTTGAGGAGTACTTGAAGCAGGTGACCGGTATTCTACAGAAGATTGCGCAGGATGAGGAGGCTCCCATCACGCAGGCGGCCACCCTGGTGGCAGACAAGGTCCAGCAGGATGAACTGGTGCATGTGTTCGGTACCGGGGGTCATTCGGTCATGGGGGCGATGGAGGTGTTCTGGCGGGCAGGGGGATTCGCCAATGTGAATCCGCTGTTTCCGGCGGGGCTTTCGCTAGTGGATAGCCATCCGAATATCGAGCGCATCGCGGGAATGGCCGAATCGACGCTTCTGTACTACGGGGTAGGCCGGGACGATGTGCTGATCATCGTCAACGTCAACGGGATCAATCCGCTTACCATCGAGTCGGCGCTGAAGGCGAAGGAGCTTGGGGCGCATGTGATTGCGGTGACATCGCCTGAGTTCTCAAAGCATGTTCCGGCGGGATTGGCAGCACGACACAGCAGCAACAGGAATCTGTATGAGGTGGCCGAGGTGGTTATCGACGCGCATGTTCCGGCAGGTGATGCGGTGTTGCGGATTCCAGGAATGGAGCCGTCGATTGGCGCCACCAGTACCTATGCGGTCTGTTTTGCCCTCAATCTGGTTTTCATCAAGGCTGCTGAGATTCTGGTGGGGCGGTCGGTGACGCCTCCGGTGTGGACGAGCGCCAATGTGAAGGGTGGCGATGATGCCAACCTTGCGTATCTGGCTAAATACCGCAGCCGGGTGCATCATCTGTATCCGATGTTCTGAGGAAAAGAAATACACACGTTTTCAGCCTGGACCACGCCCGCAGGCCCCGGGAATGCAGGTTCTTGGAAAAGGTGTCTGACACTCTTATGTCACACTCTTACGTCTTCAAGATTCAATAGATGATAGATGTTCTCTATCGTTCATGGTTTTTTTCTTACTGCTGAAAAGGTATACGCAACATCCTCATATAATCCCGGTAGGTCATCAGAGTCATTTCAGTGACAAATTCAGTGAACGGCCCGTGATTGCCCTCAGAATGGGCGATATCCAGATCCTTATTGTATTCCCTCTTTCTGATTTGCGGGATCGCCATGGGAAGATACTGATGCTGTAAGAGCACCGTGTTGGTCAGGAGGCGGGAAACCCGGCCATTACCATCTGCAAAAGGATGGATTCCTACGAACCGGATATGTACCTCCGCGGCAAGGACGACAGGATGCAATGTGTCCTTTTCCTCGTTATACCATGTGAAGAATTCATTCATGAAGCGGGAGATATCCTGGTGTTTTGGCGGAATATACCGGGCGCCGGTGATGATCACATCGCGGTCACGATAGTACCCAGGCAGGATGTCAGGAATATCCCGTGCAAAAAGCTCGTGGAAGGTTTTCACTGTTTTTTCAGTGAGATCGGTGCTGTGAATGAGAGAAAACATATAATCGTAGGCACGAGCCCCACCGAGGGTCTCATACAACTCCCTCAGAGAATGCCCCCCGACAGTCACACCATCTTCCAACAGGATTCGAGTCTCATCGAGGGTCATTGTGTTGCCTTCAATCGCATTGGATGACCATACCATTTCCGACCTGAAGAATTCCTTGATCTGCCTCAGCTCAAAGCCTTCAAACGGACATTTCTCTTGAATGAGAGCTTTCCTCTGATCCAACTCTTCAAGCCATGCATTCACCATTTCCTGCTTCTCCATCGATCACCTTGTTTCTTCACATATCATACGATATGGAACGTATGATATGGAACATATGTTGAACCAATTTCAACATAGGCTCTAAAACCCCAAGCATGCATAATCATACATATCTGTCGCTGATGTGATTCAGCCTGAGTGGAATGCATCAGGATTCGGGAAATAATACTGGATAATAGGTAGTAATTCTTTACCAAACAACCAGAAAAGGAGTTCGTTTTCCATAGCACATTCTACACCAACCATCTTCGCCCTTCAATCCCAGTTGTTCTCAAAGGATGATTTCTCATCATGCTTTTTCAGGGAAGGGTGACAGACACCCCATGGCGATGGCCCTTTGGGCCAACGCCTCGGATGGCTAGCATCTACAAACGGGAATTGCGCAGGTACAGGCCGATGTCCAGCGAGACCATTACAAAATTGAGGATGTAGAAGCATACCACGTAGGTGATGTTGTTGTTCAGCAGTTTGCTGGCTATGCCGAACAGGTAGCCAATCCACACCAGGAACAGGAAGAACAGGCTTTTGCCTTTTGTTGAGCGCGAGCGGTAGGATTTCACGATGGATGCTGGCCATGAGATGCCAAAACACACCACCATGATAACTTCAAACAGTTCAGACATGATTGTGGCCTCCTGGTTATTGGAACAATTCCAGGCGGTATTGTAACACTTCCATAGGCGGGGGTGGAACGGGAATGGCCACGAAATATCCACAATAATCAATCTGCAGAAACGTGTGGAAAAAAGACGTGGCTCAGGCTATCATGGAAAACTGACAGGAGGCATTGCACGATGGTCAGCAAACGGTTGCACGGAGTGTTGGATTCGGGCGAGCAGGTGATGCTCTACACACTGGAGGCAGGAGCGTACAAGGTGGAGATCTCCACGTACGGAGGGACGATTGTGCGTTTGTGGACTCCCGATCGCCAGGGAGTGAGCGGTGATGTGGTGCTGGGGTACGATTCCCTGGCGGAGTACGGACCTTCGACCACCTATTTCGGAGCGATCATCGGCCGCTATGCCAACCGTATCGCGCGGGGCCGGTTCACCATTGATGGAAAAACCTATGCGGTGCCGCGCAATGACCATGGGCTCAATGCCCTGCACGGGGGGACCATCGGGTTTGACCGGCGGGTATGGGCAGCGCTTACCAGCGAGGCGGATGGGGCACCCGGATTGCATCTGTCACTGTTCAGCGCGGATGGCGAGATGGGGTTCCCGGGCAATATGCGGGCCTATGTGGAGTATATCCTGAAACCCAGCGGTGAGCTGGAGATCGGCTATTCGGTAACCTGTGACCAGAAGTGTCCGGTGAATCTGACCAACCACAGCTATTTCAACCTGGCCTGTGGCGGGGATATCCTGGGCCATCAGATGATGCTGGACTGCGACCGGTATGTGCCGGTGGGTTCGGATTTGATTCCCACCGGGGTGGTGGTGCCGGTGTCGGGCACGGCTTTTGATTTCACCACACCCAAAAAGATCGGGCATGATATCGAGCGGGCGGGGGGCTATGACCACTGCATGGTGCTGCGCGAGTGCGATGGGCGTCTGCGTGAGTTCGCCATGGTGATGGATCCCTCTAGCGGGCGGATGATGAAGGTGAGCACCACCAAGCCGGCGGTGCAGCTGTATACGGGGAATTTCCTCAATGGCAAGGTGGCGGGCAAGGGTGGGGTGCGCTATCCCAAGCACAGTGGATTCTGCCTGGAGACGCAGTACTTTCCCGATGCGATGAACCAGAGTGCTTTTCCCAACTGTATCCTGATGCCCGGTGAGGAATACCAGCATACTACGGTCTATCAGTTCGGTGTGGTGGGCTGAAAGGCCCAGTAGCTGGTTCAAAATTGATATGGGCATGGGTGTGGGCGTGGACGCGGCCTTGGGTGCCAAAGCTGGTATGGGCGTGGACACGGGCTTGAGCGCCAGATAGGCGCATGGAAAATACACACCTTTTCAGCCATAACCACGCTTGCAGGCCCCAGGAACGTCAATCCGGAGAAAAGGTGTCTGACACCCAAAGGGCGACAGACACCCCCCTGGCGAAAGCCTTTTCAGGCCTACGCCTCGGATGGCTGCCTGCTTGCCATGCCGCCCCCGGTGCCTATGGGAAAATACACACTTTCTCAACCAAAACCAAGCTTTCAGGCCCCGGGAACGCCAATCCGGAGAAAAGGTGTCTGACACCCAAAGGGCGACAGACACCCCCCTGGCGAAGGCCTTTTCAGGCCCACGCCTCAGATGGCTGCCTGCTTGCCATGCCGCCCCCGGTACCTGTGGAAAATACACAAGTTTTCAGCCATAACCACGCTTGCACGCCCCGGGAACGCCAATCCGAAGAAAAAGTGTCTGACACCTTTCAGCCTCGCCCACACCTTTCAGGCTTCCGCCTCTGACACCTTTCACCCCCAGCTCATCCTTGACAACCAGGGGTGGTGCCGTCAATATAGGTAACATGCACAAAGACCGATTGGAATCAGCTATATGATCGAGTTGAAATTCCTGGGATATCCGGAAATCCTACGCGACGGGAAGCGTCTCGACTGTATAACAAAAAAACAGGTAGCGCTGCTATCGTATCTGTGCGGTACTTCCCGGATGTATGGAAGGGAGTATATCGCATCTCTTTTCTGGCCTGAACAGGATCAGCAGCATGCGATGAACAATCTTCGCCAGACTGTATTCCAATTGAGGAAGCTTCTTGATCCCGGTTTTTTCGTGATAGATTCCAATAATATCGGGCTGAACAGTAAAATTGAGAGCCGGATAGATATACAGGAGATTTCCTCGCGCAATATCGCGATTTCCACAAAACTGGCCCAAGGCCTAGGCCTGGATGATGAGTGCATCGGAGACCTGCTCTCCATAGTCGAGTATTACCGGGGTGGTTTTCTGGAGGGCATCGCGCTGCCGGACTGTTCGGATTTTGATTTTTGGCAGCAGATCGAACGGGATGGGTTCTTGCGTATTGTGACGAACTCATATGAATTGCTGGTCTATCATTGCATAGACAGCGCACAGTTCGACCGTGGAATCCATCTGGCGCTTGCCTGGTTGCAACTTGATAGCTGCAATGAATCGGCGCACCGGGCCCTCATGGTTCTGTACGCCCGGACGGGGATGAAGAAGAAAGCGGTTTCCCAATACCAGCACTGCATGGACGTTCTGAGGGAAGAGCTGGGGGTTTCCCCCGACAAGGTGACCAAGGAAATCGGTGAATCCATCCGACTGGCCGATCAGGATACTATCAAACTGCGGGTTTCACCCAAACCTGACAAGGTGTTCCTGAAATCGCCACCCAAAATGCCACTCGGAGCGAGATTCACGATACCGCGGATACCTGGCAACTATCTTGTCAGGAGCCGGCTGATCGAGGCTCTGGATAAAGGCCTGGATAATCCCCTTACCCTTATCACAGCTCCTCCCGGCTATGGGAAAACCGCATTGCTCACCTATTGGGCACATCTCCATAAAGCGGATCCCTCCAGGAATGTCATCTGGTACTGTGCGGACCAGACCGACAATGACCCGTATCATTTCTTTTCCATGCTGGAGAGCCTTGTATCAGGGGATTCCCAACCTGGCCCACAAATGGCGGATGTCGATCTGGATACGATCACCCATCCCAGCATCGACAGGTTTCTATGGTCGATCAACAACACACTGGTGAGAAATGGCAAACTGGACTACATGGTCATCCTTGATGACCTGCAGACTATCGATAATCCCACAGTGTACAGCGGGTTGGAACGCCTGATACAGCAATCCCCCACCAATCTCCATTGTTATATTTCAACCAGGCATGAGTCGATGCTTCCATTCAAAAGGATGAAGGCAGGGGGACCGCTGGTGGAGATTTCCACCGATGACCTGCGTTTTGGAAGCGGGGAGATTCGGGAATTCGTCAACAATTGTTTTTCCAATGTCCTACTCACCAAAGAGGATGTGCATCTGCTATGCAAGAAAACGGAAGGATGGGCAGTGGGGCTGGTGTGCGCGATCCGGGCGATTGAGAAGCAGGGCAATCCATCCGCGATCATCTCCAATCTCAACGGGAATCAAACCCAGATAATGGATTTTCTGGTGGAGGAGGTGATTCACCGCCAGGATCCCAGGATCCAGGAGTTCCTTGTCAAAACCTCCATCCTGTCACGTATGGATGCATCATTGTGCATGGCGATCACCGCCCAGGCCGATTCCCAGCAGATATTGGAGTATCTGGAACAGCAGAATTCCTTTCTGACCAATATCGACAGCCACAAGGACTGGTATAGGTACCACAATCTTTTTTCCGAGGTGCTGAGGACCAAACTCAAGCAGCTGTATGGTGAAAGCCAGATAAGGGATTTGCATGGTGCGGCCGCCCATTGGCTGGCGAAACACAAGCTGTACGATGAGGCTGTGCGGCATGCGCTTGAAGCGGGTGATTATCAGCTTGTGGCCAGGATAATCGGGACCTATTTCCCACAGAAGCTGGCGGGCGGGCAGATCCACACGTTGAGGGTATGGTTGAAGGCTATACCCGAGAAATTCATCGATGCCAATGTCTCTATGCAGATTGTGAAAGCGTGGTGTCTGATATTCGGCGGTTCTATCGATGAGGCCGCCCAGTATGTCAAGCGGATTGAGGCGGGCGTGGGCGTGAACGCGGACATCGGAATGGGCGTGGGCGTGGGCAATGGAATGAACATGGGTATGTACGCTGGCGTGGGTACAGGCATAGGTGGGGGCACAGGTGTGGACGCCAGCGAGGGTACGGGCGCGGGTGTGGCTTTGGAAAACCATCAGATCCAGGCCCATCTGTTTTCATTGCGGGCCTATATCGCCGAGAATACCGGCAATGTCCAGGAAAGCATCGGCCTTGCGCTACAGGCACAGGAAGGATTTCCGGGTGATGAGTATTTTTTCCGGGGTATCATGGATTTCATCCTAGGCCGCTCCTATAGGATCCTGGGCAATCTGGATCAGGCGGAACAGGCCTTTGAGCGGATCAGGTCCAACGGCGAAGTGATAGACAGTCCTTTGATGGAGGCTTTCGGTACCTGTGATGTCGCCACGATCCTACAGATCCAGGGCAGGCTTTCACAATCCGCCGAGCTTTGCCGGTATTACATCCAACGTTCATACGGGAAACCGGGTCGGACCGGTGAAGCCAGTTCAAGGGTGCTGTTTAGGTTCGCGGAGATTCTTTACGAGCGGAACAAGCTCAAGCAGGCGGGACATTTCATAGCGAAAGGTTTCAGTCTGCTGCAGAAGTGGGGAAATCCCAATGACATTGCATTTGGCTACATTGAATTGTTCCAAACCCAATGCGCTGCCGGGAAGATGATTGAGGCTTCCACAACCTTGGCCCGGGCGGATCATCTGAACATGGAACACAATCTCCACCAGCATCTATCCAGATGGATCACGGTGTGCCGGATACGCTATGAGCAAAGCCGGCACAACCACGGGGAAGCGGTACGTATCGCCGAGGCTCTGGCTTCCGGTATGGGCACGGGAGGCCCGGAGGTTTCACTGGAACAGGAATATGTATCGATCGAGTATGAGCGCGCGCTTGTCTTACAGGCCAGCGTGGCTATAAGCGATCAGCAGCGGGAAACCGTTTTCCGGTTTCTTGAACAGGCCCGCGTATCCGGTAGGGTTTTCAGATATCTCCAGCTTCTGGCCATCTGTGCCATATTGTCCGATACCATGGGGAACCGTGAACAAGCCGGTGCCCTCCTTATGGAGGCGGTATGTATCGCAGAACCTGAAGGCTATGTCAGGACCTTCCTGGATCTGGGTGAACCGATGCGCCAGTTGCTGCACTACTGTGTTTCTGACTACCACCCGTCGGTGGCGGTTCCGTCCCGGGCGATGCGCTATGGAAGCCTCCTCCTGAAGGAATTCGGGAACACCTGACCATTTTACCCATAACAGTTGGATAACGCCTCTATAACGCCTCAATAACAATTCCCAAACACCCCTTGGGCTAGAATCGCCATGTTCATGCAGATTGCCCTGATTCGTGCGATAGCCGCGCGGACAGGGAAACAGAGGAGGAACATGGCCATGGAACAAATGGGAAAAATGGGAAAAAGGATTTTTGTCTGTGTGTTGTGCATTGTCTGCTTTTGTCTGGTGGGGGTATATGCCACGGGACAAAAGGATGTCGTACAGGCTTCGGAAGCAATAACCGCTGCGATGGTTACCAATCAATCCGGATTGGGGGATCAGTCTTTCAATGACACCACCTATGCCGGACTGGTGAAGGCCGAGCAGGATTTCGGGATACGCAAAAAGGTGGTTGAGTCCCGTGAGCAGGCCCAGTATGTGCCGAATCTGAGTGCATTGGCCGAAGAGAAATGTGACTTGGTGATCGGTGTCGGATTCATGATCAAGGACGCTGTGAAGGAAACCGCCGCGATGTACCCCGAGATCAATTTCGCCCTCGTGGATGGGGTGGTTGATCTGCCCAATGTCTCCTGTCTGCTGTTCAAAGAGGAGCAGGGGGCGTTTCTGATGGGTATCATCGCCGCGAAAATGACCAAGACCGGTATTGTCGGTTTTGTGGGTGGCATGTCTTCGCCCAGCACGAACAGATTCGAAGTCGGTTACCGCGCGGGGGTACGCACGGTGGATCCATCCATCAAAGTACTCATCTCCTATGCGGGGACTTTCGCCGATCCCGCCAAAGGACAGGAACAGGCCATTCCCCAGTATGCCCAGGGAGCGGATATCATATTCCATGCTTCGGGCATGACAGGTCTTGGGGTTATCAATGCCGCTAAAAGCCTGGGCAAGTATGCCATCGGGGTGGATATCGATCAGAACTACCTGGCCCCCGACAATGTGATCTCATCCGCTATCAAGCGGGTGGACACCGCTGTCTACAATGAAGTCAGGAAGCTGGTCAACGGGGAGTTCACCGGAGGGGTGCACACCTATGGAATCAACGAGGGGGGCATCGACTATGCGGCCTCAACCAGCAGGAACTGCCCCCAGACAGTCATCGATCTGGTGGAAGAGGTGAAGAAAAAGATCGCCAGTGGAGCGATTGTCCCGCCGGCGACCTATGATGAACTGGCCGCGTACAATCCGGCTGGAATCTAAATCACATATCCTGTGGATGGGTCTGTTGCTGGATGGATGCGGGGTTTGTGCCTGGACTGTGCGAAACGCATGGGGCGGACCCATCCCATTGGATTTTCCAAAACAAAGGTTGTCAGCTATGGATGTTGCGATTCGCATGGAAGGCATCACCAAGAGGTTTCCATCCTCTGGGGTGCTTGCCAATGATCATATCGATTTTCAGGTACGGTCCGGGGAGATCCACTGTCTTCTCGGAGAGAACGGAGCGGGCAAATCGACGCTCATGAACATCCTGTATGGTCTGTATGCCCAGGATGAAGGCTCGATCACCATCGATGGGAGAAAAGTAGCGTTCTCTTTGCCCCTTGACGCTATCAAGGCGGGGATTGCCATGGTGCACCAGCATTTCATGCTTATCCCGGTGTTCACGGTGCTGGAGAATCTGATTCTGGGCAACGAGCCGTGCAAGGGATTGTTTCTTGATAAGCACAAAGCCCAGGAAGAGATCACGCGCCTGTCAGAGACATATTCGCTGGGCATATCCTTGCAGGCCTATATACAGGATGTCTCGGTTGGCATGCAGCAGCGGGTTGAGATCCTCAAGATGCTCTATCGGGGAGCCCATATCATGGTTTTCGATGAACCAACCGCTATTCTGACGCCCCAGGAGGTCAAAGACCTGTTCAAAACCATGCGGCGTCTGAAGGAAAAGGGGAACACGATCATCTTTATCACCCACAAGCTCCAGGAGGTCATGGAAATCTCGGATAGGGTCACCGTGCTGCGGGATGGAAAGAATATCGCGACCATGGAGACCAAGCATACGGATCCCCGGCAATTGGCGAACCTGATGGTGGGAAGGGAGGTGCTTTTCTCTGTCCACCGGCCTGTGGTTGAAATCGGGGGCGAGGTGTTGCGGGTGGAGGATCTGACCGTTCTGAATCAGCGGAATATGGTGGCGGTGGATGGCATGGGCTTTAGCGTCAATGAGGGTGAGATCATTGGATTCGCCGGGATAGACAACAATGGACAGAGCGAGCTGATCGAATCCCTTACGGGTTTGCGTGCGGTGCGATCCGGGAGGATCTGCCTGTCGGGCGAGGACCTGACGCATGCCTGTCCGAACACCTTCCTCAAGAAGGGGATCGCCCATATCCCGGAAGACCGTCTGTACCGGGGGATCATCAGTACCTTCTCATTGTGTGAGAATCTGTTGTTGGGGCATCAGGATGAAAAGAGATTCTCCAGAGGGATGTTTCTGGATTATCCCGCGATCAGGCGGTGGGCCAAGGGCGTTCTGGAGTCTTTCGATGTCCGGTACGCGGATCTGGAGATGGAGGCGGGCCTTCTTTCGGGTGGGAACCAGCAGAAGGTGGTGGTTGCCAGGGAGGTTCTCAGAAATCCCAAGGTTCTGATCGCCGCCCAGCCGACCCGTGGTCTGGATATAGGGGCAACCGAGTACATGAGGAAAAAACTGATGGATATCAAAGCCGGGAAAAAAGCCATTCTGCTGTTTTCTTTGGATCTGAGCGAGCTGATGGGTCTGAGCGACCGCATCCTGGTGGTGTTCAAGGGGAAGATCCAGGGTGAATTCTGCGCACGGGATGGGTTTGATGAATCGTCGATTGGGCTATTGATGGCGGGAGGTAGACCACAGTGAACGCTAAAAAGGTACATATGCATGTTGATTCAGACCGATTGATTGCGTGGCTGCGGGTGGTGGTTACCGTGGTGTTGGCCTTCCTGTGCGGCTTTCTGATCCTTGGATTTACCAAGTTCAGTCCTGCCGGGGCTTTTGGAGCGATGTTCAGGGGAGCCTTCGGAAGCAAACGCGGTATTGCCGAGACGTTCCTATCCATGACCCCCCTTATTCTGAGCGGGTTGGGATTCGCTTTAGCGTACCAGTGCAGGCTTTTCAATATCGGTCTGGAAGGGCAGATCGCGATGGGTGGTCTGATCGCGGCCTATCTGGGCTATGCCCTTACCGGGTTGCCACCGGTTGTCCATGTGGCGGTGTGTCTGTTGGGTTCCGCTCTGGGGGGTGCGCTGTGGGGTTTGGGTCCAGGCTATCTGAAAGCCAGATATGGCATCCATGAAGTGATCAGCGTGATCATGCTGAACCACATCGCATTCAAGGTGAGCGCCTATATGGTATCGGTTGGAGGTCCGATGAAGGACCGTTCGGATTTCATGCCGGCTTCGCCGTTCATTGCCAAATCGGCTGAGTTGACCCGCATATGGGAGGGAACCCGGTTGAATATTGGGATCGTCATCGCCCTGGTGGTATGTGTGATGGTATGGGTGTTTCTTTATAAGACAAGTCCGGGATTCAAATTGCGTGCTGTGGGTCAGAATATGCACACCGCGGGTGCCACGGGTATCCCCGTAAAATCCTACACCATCCTGGCGATGGTCCTCAGTGGCGCTCTGGGTGGCTTGGCCGGGGGAATCGAGATTCTTGGCATCCACCACCGGTTGCTTGCGCAGTTTTCACCGGGATATGGCTTCGATGCCATCGCGGTGGCTTTGCTGGGCCTGCTCAATCCATTGGCGATTGTCGCCTCCGCTTTTCTGTATGGTGTTCTGCGTAGCGGTTCGGTGCTGATGCAGGTGGTCACCGGGGTGAGCAAGGACATGGTATCGGTTCTCACGGCGATCATCATTTTCTTCATGGGTATGGGTGAACCCATCGGACGGTATCTGAAAGCCAGGTCTTTTGAAAAGAGGAAGAAGAAATATGCTGCATGATATATTGAATCTGGTACTGCTGTCGTCTACTTTGCGGATCGCCACTCCCCTTATTCTGGCTTCATTGGGCGGTGTGGTTGCCGAGCGGTCGGGGGTGACCAACATCGGCCTGGAGGGCATGATGCTGCTGGGGGCTTTTCTGGCAGTGGTGGGATCCTTCTATGCGGGGCCCTGGGTGGGGGTGGCGTGCGCTCTGGGTGGGGGCATGCTGGCCGGTCTCATCCATGGTTTCATGAGCATCACGGTCAAAGCCAACCAGATCATCAGTGGAACCGCCATCAATATCCTGGCGGTGGGGCTGCCCAATATCCTGATCCCGGTGATCTGGCCTGAGCATTTCGCGACCACCCCGGTGGTGGAGACGCTGCCGTGCATACAGCTGGATGCCATCGGCAAGCTGCCCGTGGTGGGTCCGATCCTCAATGCACAGAGTCCTATCATGTATTTCGCGTTTCTGATGGTGCCTTTTCTGCATGTCATGTTGTACAAGACGCGTTTTGGACTGCGTCTGCGTGCTTTGGGGGAACATCCCAAGGCAGCGGATACCCTTGGGGTGCATGTGGTGCGCATCCGCTATATCGCCATGCTTATCAGCGGTTCCCTGGCAGGATTGGGTGGGGCTTTCCTTTCGATCGCCTATCAGTCCCAGTTCTCAATGGCCATGACGGCCGGGAGAGGGTTCATTGGGATGGCGGCCATGATTTTCGGCCGGTGGAAACCAGTTGGAGCTTTGGTGGCATGTCTGCTTTTCGGGTTCGCCGATGCGTTCCAGGCGGCTGCCCAATCTGCCGGGGTACCTATCCCTCCCGATCTGTTTCTGGCCTTCCCGTATGTTCTGACTTTGATTGCTTTGGTGAGTCTGGCAGGGAAACGTTCTGGAGGGCCGGCCGCCGCAGGCAAGCCCTATATCGCGGCATGATGGTCCGCCTGTGGCATGAAAAGAGCGTGGTGCATCAATAGGGAGAGGATGGAGATGGAGTATACATATGTAGGCAGGACGGGGCTGGCCGTCAGCCGGCTGGCTCTTGGCACGATGAATTTCAAGGCTTTCGAGGATGAATCCCAAGGTTTCCGTATCCTGGACTATGCCGTGGAGCGTGGCATAAACCTGGTGGATACAGCGGATGTCTATGGAGGTCCTGACCGGCCGGGATATGTGGAGAACCTGGTGGGAGATTGGATCCAGGCAAATCCCGTTGCGCGGGAAAAGGTGCTGGTCGCCACAAAAGTCTATGGGAAAACGGGTCCTGGCCCCAATGACCGGGGATTATCCGCCTACCATATTATCAAGGCCTGTGAGGCCAGTCTGAAGCGGCTGAAAACAGACCATATCGATATCTTCCAGATGCACCATGTCGATAGGAACACCTCTTGGGACGAGATTTGGCTGGCCATGGAGAATCTGGTGGGCAGCGGCAAGATCCTGTATGTGGGCAGCTGCAACTTCGCCGCCTGGCATATCGTGGAAGCCTTGGAAGCCGCCGCCCGAAGGGGTTTTCCAGGCATGATCAGTGAACAGAGCATCTACAATCTGTGCCAGCGGACAATTGAGCTGGAAGTGCTTCCCGCCTGTGCCAAGCGTCAGATCGGGGTGTTCGCTTGGAGTCCTTTGCAGGGTGGCTTGCTCGCGGCCGCCAAACCGGGGGGTTCCAAAGCACAGGGTCCGGCTTTACAGCAGTGGACCCAGCTGTGCGGGGAACTGGGGGCGGCGCCGGCTTCGGTGGCTCTGGCCTGGATCCTGGGTAATCCGGCGGTGACGGCGCCTATCATCGGGGCTTCGGCGTGTGCCCACATCGATGATGCCTTGCGGGCCCTTGAGATGAAGCTGGATGGACCGACCTTACAGCGTATCGATGCCATATGGCCGGGACCGGGCAAGCCCGCCCCGGAAGCCTATGCCTGGTGAACAATATGTGGGAAAACCATGGAACTATACAAGGAGATGTGCGATGGATGCGATCAAGGATTCGCTACGAGAGGGAAAACTGGACTACGAGGTGGTTGTCGCGGGGGGGGGTACCGCCGGGGCGGTCGCCGCGATCGCCGCGGCGCGTTCAGGGAAGAAAACCATTCTGATAGAACGTCAGAACTGTCTGGGAGGAACCATCACCTCAGGGCTGATCATCCAATTCGGTGGGGGTGGCTATGCCTGCATGGGTGGGATCCTCAAAGAAATTGTGGATGGGATGATTAAAAGCCAAGAGGCGGTGTTCCTGCAGGAACCCGATGTGAATATTCCGTTCAATCCTGAAGCCCTGAAGGATCTTTTGCTGCAGAAGGTGCTGGAAAGCGGGGTGGAGGTCATGCTGTATTCACAGATTGTGGATGTCATCCTGGATGGCCGCGCGATCAAAGGTCTTGTGGTGGAAAACAAGGCAGGAAGCTTTGAGATATATGGAAAAGTGGTGATCGATGCGACCGGCGATGCCGATGTGGCCTATAAATCGGGAGCTCCCTGCATCAAATTGGACAATGGGGGGATCCTTGGCGCGCGGGTGGCCAATATCGACTATGCCCAATTGCTGGCATATATGCGGGCGAATCCGGATCAGATATGCGAGAACGATACCGACAAGCCTCTGATCCGTTTCATCGGATTCTTCGATCTGGTGGAAAAGGGCTTTAAGGATGGGGTTCTGGAAGCCGATATGATGAAAATCCCTGAGTTCCTGCTTTCAGTGGAGGGCACCCACGAAGGGCTCAGACGGTATCTACGGGTGGATGGCGCGTTTCCTGAAAAAGGCATAGCGATGATCGGCTACGGAGCGAGTGTCAAATGGGATATCGACAATCCGTTCTCCTATACGGTGGCGGAAGCCGAAGCCCGCCGGAAAAACCGGGCCCTCATGGCCTTTCTGCAAGGCTATATTCCCGGATTCAGGCAGGCTTATATCATCCAGAGCGCAGCAAGCCTGGCGATATGGGCCAGCCGGAAGATCGTGGGGGAGTATGTGCTGACCAGTGAGGATGTCCATAACCACCGCAAATTCAGTGATGTGGTGGTGAAAGCCCATGGGAATCTGGATCACCGGACCCTCCATATACAATCGGTGCCGTTCGATATCCCCTACAAGGCGATGGTCCCCCTGGAGACCGGCAATCTTCTGGTGGCCGGAAGGAATATCTCCACCAGTGCCGATGCCCGCATACCAGGCATCAATATCCCCATATGCATGCAGCTGGGTGAGGTGGTAGGGCTCGCGGCCGCGCTCTCCATCGACTTGGAGACGCCGGTTGGAAAACTACCGGTGGCGGTATTGCAGCAGGCCCTGGTGAAATCGGGGGTGTTGTGATGAGCAAGAGTGGGATCAGGGAAAGGGTGGTGATCGACACCGATGCGGGAATCGATGACGCGATGGCGCTGTTTTTGGCTTTGCGGTCGCCTGAACTGGAGATTGTGGGCATCACTTCCGTGTTTGGGAACAGCACGGTCATGGATACCACGCGCAATGTGTTGGCGGTGTTGCGTACCGCTGGGAGATTGGATATTCCGGTATCGGTGGGCGCACACTGCTCCCTGGCGGAGGAGAAGGAACCCCGAGGTGCATTGTTCCATGGTAGGGATGGTTTGGCAGGATGCTCGGAAAAATTCTATCCGGACCCACTGCAGCTGACTGGTAAGACGGCGGCCCAGTACATCCACGATACGGTGATGGCCGATCCTGGCCAGGTTTCTCTGGTGGCTTTGGGGCCATTGACCAATATCGCGCTGGCCTTGCGGCTTTGGCCCGATCTCAAGGGGAAGATCAAGCGGATTGTCGCCTTGGGAGGGGCTTTGGGTATTCCCGGGAACGCCACACCGGTAGCGGAGGCGAATCTGTATGATGATCCGCTAGCCGCCTGGATTGTGCTGGGCGCAGGCATCGATACCACCCTGATCGGCTTGAACTGCACCACACAGGTGGTGATGACTCCACAATATGTGCGGCAGCTAGGGAGTGTTGACAGTCCCGAGACCCGGTTCATCCAAGCGGTGATTGGGTATTACCAACAAGCCTATGCCCACATCCACGGGATGGGAGGAGCGGTGTACTGCCATGACGCGACACTGATCGGGTATCTGGTCAAGCCGGAGATCTTTTCCACGGAGACGGTGCCGGTATGGGTCGAGCTGGCGGGAAGGAACCAGGGAATGCTGGTCGCCGACCGGAAAAAACAATGGGCAGATTCGCAGCTGGCACATATCGGAGTGGGAATCGATGCAGCTGCCATGCTCGATCTCTATCTAGAGCGGATGACAAGGTGAGGTGTGGTATGGATACCAGGCGGTCCGATGCAGGCCATACTGTCCACCTTACCGTGAATGGCCTAGGGTACACGCTGGATGGCGGGGATCTGGACCTGACTCTGCTACAGTACCTGCGGGACAGGTTGGGTCTCACCGCGGCAAAGAACGGGTGTGGCGAGGGCACGTGCGGGGCGTGTACGGTACTGGTGGATGGCCAAGCCCGGCATGCCTGCAAGGTGCCTGTGGTGGAATTGGACGGCACATCGGTGGAGACTCTCGAGCACCTGTCCGATGGGGTGACCATCCATGCGATCCAGTATGCGTTTCTGGTGTCGCATGCGATCCAGTGTGGTTTCTGCACTCCTGGGATGATCATGGCTGTCAAGGGATTGCTGGATAAGGATGCCGACCCATGCGAAGCGGCGGTCAAGCATGCGCTGGGGGCGAATATCTGCCGATGCACTGGCTATACCCCTATCCTGCAGGCGGTGGATCTGGCGGCAAAGTTGATACAGCAGGGGAAAAGCCGGATAGCGGTAAGCCAATTGATGGATCATCTGGGACAGCGCGTGGGCGTGCCAGGAATCCTGATCGATGGTTTGGCAAAGGCCACCGGAGAGCTGAAGTATGCCGACGACCTGTATATGGAACACATGCTGTGGGCCAAAGTTCTCAGAAGCGCCTATGCCCATGCGCGCATATCCGGGATAGATGTCTCGCAGGCCCGGGCATGCAAAGGGGTGGTGGGTGTGCTCACCGCACAGGATATCCAGGGCACCAACCGGTTTGGGGTTCTGGTGGCGGATCAGCCGGTGCTGGCGGAGGATGAGGTGCTGTGGATGGGTGAGGCGATCGCTGTGGTGTATGCCGAAAGTCCGCGCCAAGCCCAGTATGCGGTCGAGCGCATCCGGGTGGATTACGTACCGTTGCCCGTCGCCGGGAGTCCTTTGGATATGGCCACACCCCCGATGGGCTATTGTGTGCATAAGGAGAGCAATCTGTCCTACCACCTGCATCTGGTGAAAGGTTCCCCCGAAGAGGCCTTCAGGAAGGCGGCGGTGGTGGTGGAGGATGTGTATACCACAGCGTGTATCGAGCATGGGTATCTGGAACCGGAATCCTGTGTGGCTCTGCCGGATGGCAGCGGGGGAATCCTGTTGTATTCGGCTAGCCAGGGTCCCTATGTGGATAAACCCATCATCGCCAAGGCGGTCGGCATGCCGGTGGAAAAGCTCCACATCCGGTATTGTCCCATGGGGGGTGGGTTTGGCGGGAAAGAGGACATCACGGTGCAGATCCTGGCGGTGCTGGGGGCTTTGGCCACACACCAGCCGGTGAAATACGCCTTTACCCGCCTAGAATCGATCATCAGCAGCACCAAGCGGCATGCCTATCGGATGCACTATAGAACCGCGGCTTCGGCCGATGGCCGGATAACCGCTTTACAGGCCTCGCTTATAGCGGACAAAGGGGCTTACGAATCGGTGGGAAAGGCAGTGCTTACCCGGTCGGTCAGTTTTGCCGGAGGGCCCTATGCTATCGGGCAGGTGGAGGTAGAGGCCCAGTCGGTATATTCGAACACCAACCCTTCAGGAGCCATGCGTGGGTTCGGGAACCCACAGGTTACCTTCGCTTGTGAGGTTCAGATGAGCCGGATTGCCGATTCTCTGGGCATGGATCAGGTGGAATTCAGGATTATGAACGCGCTTGACACCGGTTCCGAAACCATTACGGGCGAGGTGCTGGGGTCCAGTGTGGGTATCAAAGCCTGTCTGGAGGCCGTACAGAAGTCTCTGGGGCGCACAGTGAGACCCGCGGATACACCCTACTGGAAAACCGGGGTGGGTGTGGCGGCCTCCTACAAGAATGTCGGCATTGGCATCGGGGTTAAGGATTCAGCAGCGGCTGTATTGGCGGTGCGTGGCGATGGGGTGCTTGAGTTGAGGATTGGCGCCATCGATATGGGCCAGGGAAGCAATACGGCCATGGCCCAGTTGGTGGCCGGAATCACCGGATGGCCGGTTTCGAGGATCGCGGTGTTCTGTGGGGATACGGATGACTGCCCCTCGGCTGGCATGACCAGTGGTTCCAAGCAGACGTTTCTGACCGGCAATGCGGTACAGGAGGCGGCACAGCGTTTGAACCGATCGATGATCGCCTTGGTGGCTGATGTGGCCGGAAAGCCTGCCGACGGGGTGGTTCTCCTGGCAGGAAGCTTTATCGCCAAGCAGGATGGCACTGTCTTGGCGAAGATTGGCGATATAGCGGCTCTTATGGAGAACAGGGGCGTGGAGCTCAAGGAAGCCTATGTCTACCATGCGCCGGACACCTATTTCGCGCTAGGTGACACAACACAGGCCGATGTGGGCCAGCGGCGGCTGCACTATGCCTACTGTTTCGCAGCCCAGGCTTTTATTATCCAGGTGAATATCCTGAGCGGTCAGGTAAGGATTGTCCAGGTGATTGCCGCCAGCGATGTGGGCAAAGCCTTGAATCCGGCTTTGATCGAGGGACAGATGACTGGCGGTATCGTCATGGGGATAGGTTATGCACTGTCGGAGGAATATCGGGTACAGGATGGTGTTCCGCAGACCACGACCTTCGCGTCGCTTGGGATTCCCACGATCCAGGCGGTTCCGGCCATAGAGTGCCACATTATTGAGAATCCCCATCCAGAAGGCCCCATGGGGGCCAAAGGGATGAGTGAGCTGACCGTATCGCTGGCGGCGCCGGCTATCGTTTCAGCCATCCACGATGCCCTGGGGGTATGGATCACGACTTTGCCCGCCACACCCGGCAGAGTGCTGGAGGCTCTGAAGTCAAAGCAGTACCCATGAGGAGGGTAAGATGATGCGACTGGAACACAAGAGCGCGTTGATTCTGGGAGCTGGTTCCGGTATCGGACGGGCGGTGGCGGTGCTGTTCGCCCAGCAGGGAGCGCAGGTGACGGTGGTCTCCCTGGATGAGGCCACCTTGGATACCACGCTGGCTTTGATACGGCGGGATAACGGGATGGCTTCTGGCGTGGTCGCGGATGTGTCCACCGAAGCGGGTATCCAGCAAGCCATCACACAGGCCACCGCATCGTATGGGAAGGTGGATATCGTGTTCAACAATGTGGGGGGAGGCTGGTCCGATCTCGGCAAGAGCATCCTCGATACTTCTGCTAAGACCTATCAGAGCTGTGTGCGCTGCAATCTGGAGACTGTCTATGCGATAAGCCGCCAGAGTATATGCCAGTTCATCCGGCAGCAGACCCCCGGGTGCCTGATACATGTTTCGGCAGCCCCTGGGGTCCGGGATGCCGGGGTGCCCATCTATGCCTATACCAAAGCGGGGATGCTGGAATTGACCAGACACCTGGCTAGGGACCATGCCCAGGATAGTATCCGGGTGAATTGCATACTCCCGGGTCTGATCGCGCTGGATGCGTACGATGGGGAATCCACCCAGGCGTTGGCAAGAACTTCAGGTATGTATCCAAAGCCGGGAGAGCGGCATGGCCATCCTCTGGATATCGCCTACACCGCATTGTTCCTTGCTTCGGATGAGGCCAGTTTCATCTCAGGTGAATGCATCTGTGTGGATGGTGGGGAGTCGCTTGGGTTCCGTAGCTTTTGATGGGGACAACCGGGAAGTTGAAAAGAGGCGGCATATGGATGGGTATTTGCTGGGGATAGATATCGGGGGCACGGTAGCCAAGGTTTCGGTTTTCGATGTTACAGGGCACTGTGTGGCCACGATGGGTGAGGTGATACCCACCCAATCGCCCTCTGTGGGATATGTGGAGCGCGATATGGGGGTGCTCTGGGCAGCAGTCTGCCAGACGATCCGGCAAACGCTTGCTGGGTCGAACATCGATGCGCGCCGCATACTGGCTATTGCGCCGTGTGGCCATGGCAAGGGGTTGTATGCGCTGGATGGCAAAGGCAGACCGGCCTGCAATGGAATTCTGTCCGCGGATTCACGCGCACGCGCCATAGTGGCTTCGGCCTATGGTGATGATTACCATGGCCGGCTGTACCCACGGCTGAAACAGCCGTTGTGGCCAGGACACACATCGTCGCTCGCATTATGGATCAAACGCAACAATCCACCCTTGTATGCAAGTATCCGGTGGGTGCTTTCCTGTAAGGACTATATCCGCTACAAGCTTACCGGCCATCTGGCGTGTGAGTATACGGATCTGTCAGGTAGCGGATTGTGTGATCCTACGGAAAAGGCCCTCAGTAGGGATCTTTTGGAACAGATGGGTCTGGGTGATCTGTATGACCGCCTTCCAGAGGTGGTTTCATCCACGGCTATCTGCGGTGGGGTAACCCGGGAGGCTTCGCGGTTGACTGGTCTGGTGGAGGGGACGCCCGTCGCAGGGGGCTTGTTCGATGTATGTTCCTGCGCGGTTTCCAGTGGGGTGTTATCCGATGAGGATTGTTTCGCGATCGCAGGTACGTGGAGCATTGTGGGCTTTCTGTCCCGGTGCGCGCAGGTGGGAGAGGGTCTGGTGGATGAGTATGCTGTGCAGAAACACTGCGTGGAGGGGTTTTGGATGGTGCATGAGGCCAGTCCGAACAGTGCCAGCAATCTGGACTGGTGTATCCGCACGTTTCTTAAGCCACTGATCCAGGAAAAGGCTTTGTTTGGCGAGAATCTGTATGCCTGTTGTGACCGGTTGGTAGCCCAGACCACGTCTCCAAGCAGCCAATTGGTCTTTTCGCCTTTACTGTATGGTGATAACAGTGCCAAAGGGATCGCGGCCAGTCTGATTGGCATGGATGTGACCACTGATCTTTCCAAGGTGCTGCTGGCGGTGTATGAGGGGATTGTGTTCCATCATAAAGGGCTGTTTGAAAAGCTGGCCAGAACCGGTCAGAGGCCGCACATGGTGCGTTTCATTGGTGGATTGACCCGTTCGGAGCCTTGGATGCAGATGTACGCTGATTGTCTGGACCTTCCGGTGGCTGTGATGGATACCCAGGAAGCGGGAACGCATGGAGCCGCGTTGTGTGCCGGGGTGGCGGTGGGAGTGTACCGGGATTTTAACGAGGCGGTTCAAAAGGGGGTGCGGGTACAGCGCATCATTGAGCCCGAGCGGGAGGCAGTTGAGGTCTATCAGGAAAAATACCGGCAGTATCTGGAAGCCCAGAGGGCGATGGAGGGGTTCTGGACATGACCGGATTATCGGATTTGCCGATTGGCATCTATGAAAAGGCGCTCCCCGATACGCTTTCGCTGACGGAGAAGCTGCTGCTGGCTAAAGAGGCTGGGTATGATTTCCTGGAAATCTCCATAGACGAGAGCGATGAGCGGTTGAAGCGGTTGGATTGGAGCAAGGCTGAGCGGTTGGAGCTGGTCGGGGTGCTTCTGATGCACGATATGAGGATATCGACCATGTGTTTCAGCGCCCAAAGGAGATTCCCCTTTGGGAGCCATGATCCCGCTATTAGGCAGCAGGCGAAAGAGCTGATGAGGAAAGCCCTGGAGTTTGCGGTGGATGTGGGGATCCGCACCATCCAGCTGGCGGGATACGATGTGTTCTACGAATCAGGTGATAGGACCACGGTGGGCTTTTTTCTGGAGGGGCTGCGCTATGCCACGCACCTAGCGGCCCATTGGCATGTGATGCTGGCGCTGGAAACCATGGATACCACGTTCATGGATTCGGTGGCCAAATGCCTATGGGCGAGGCAGCAGGTTCCATCGCCCTGGCTGTCGGTATATCCGGATCTGGGGAATCTGCATGCGTGGCACGGCATGTGCTGGCAGGAGTTGGCTCTTGGGAAAAACAGTATGGTGGCGCTGCATGTAAAGGAGACTATCGGCAAGTCTGCCATATATCCAGGAAAATTCAGGGATCTGCTGTATGGTCAGGGCGATGTGGAGTTCGCTGGATTCTTCAGGGTGTTGCGGGAGATGGGGTATGCAGGAACGTTTGTGCTTGAGTTCTGGCATGGCCCGGCTTGCGATGCAACGTATCCGTATCGGGCTTTGCGATGGATGAAAGAGCAGTTGGCGCTATGCGATGCGTTGGAAAACGAGGGGTGAAAAGGGAGCGGTGATGAGTACTGGTATACAGATGTTTACCGATTTACAAAAAAAGTTTAAAAATGTGGTGTTTTAAGGCTTCCATTATCCAGCAGGTTGGTTTACAATGCCTGTACATGCAAGCTCCCCTAAGATAACTGGGGAAGTACTCGTAGAGTTGTTACCCACGCTCGCTCGAGAACATCTCTCTGGTGTCTGGACACCGGATAAGCTTTAGTCTGCGGAAAAACGTGAAGACTTATGGCAGAGGGTATTGTGAGCAGGAGGCTGTTTAAGTATATATATAGTAAGAAAATATTTTAAAATAAACCTTTACAGACGTAAAAATCTGTGGCATGATGTGGTTAAGCCTGATTAAGACTGAAGGCTAGAACATCTACTACAGGAGGCGCCGATGAAAAAGGAGTTGCCGTGGGTGGCAATTTTGTTTCTTCTGATGGTGTGCGGGTGTACGGGGTGCGAGAATCGGGGAGCTGGAGAGCAGGAGATTGTAGACAACAAGCTGATCCTGATTTCCAACATCTGGAAATCCCAGGAGGTCTATACCGTAGATGGCAAGACCTGGGATACGCTGAGGATCGCCGAGATTGATGGGGTCCAGGACCGTTTGAGGGTGAGTGTATTTGAGACACCAACTTCACTAATGGTAAGGGACAGCGGGAATGTGGTCTATGAAGGAAATGTAACCAGGCTGACGACTACGGTCAATCTCAACCTGGAAGTGTACACCCTGCGGGTGACCATGAACAGCGAGGCGGAAGTGGTGATGTCGCTGACTTCTGCCGAGGGGGACCAGATGTTCTATTCTCCTACGGAGATATGAATACACGGTCTCGAGTGTAGGATCTGTTTCTGATTTTTGTCCGTTAGGTCGGTTGCTGCCAATCTTTCTTACTGTGGGTACTGGAAAGGAAGAGCGGCAACCGGCCTTCTTTTTGTCTAAAAACCACTCATGACAATCTTTGCTCAGGAATATGTGATAAGCATCCACCAGAGGTGGAATGTAACAGGAACCACATTGAGTTGTTTAACAACGGTTATTGTTTGCATGGGTGACAATTGATGCTAAATCAGAGTAATAGGCACGGTAAAGGCAGGGTATATTGGTTCTATCATTTTTGGATTTCCAGTTGTGACATCTTTGCAATCGTGATATGGTTGTTCTGAAAATATGCTGTTTGGATTTCCACGATGGTTGCGCTGTGAAAAGGGGTATCTGGAATGGAGAATTTGGCTTTACTTGGCTTATGTTCTGATAACAGTGGGAAAGCGGATCCGGCTCTGGTGAATTCACAGCGGGTGGAGTTTCTTTAAGGTAGATATATAAAGGTGACGGCTGGCATCCCCGTCACCTTTGTTGTATACCAAGGATGCTTTCTCAGGATTCCCACCGTACCCATTCATCGTTCCGGCGTGACGAAGAAGGTGGGATGACAGGCCCGAAACAGTGGAAACACGCAAGTGGGTTCGGGCGAAGCTATGGGTTAATGAAATAAGAAAAACATGGATTTTTGTAATTTTTAAGATCATTCAATAGACTGATTGTGGAAGTCAAGGAAAAAAGTACCTGTGAATACCTGTCTTGCGGTAGGTATAAGTATCAGTATCAATGATGAAGAACATAGTAACGAAGTGTCCCCCTCCATCATTTACTCTGAATGTGCTTGTGTTTGATCAAGCCATTTTCCTGTCTATTTCTTTCATAGAAAGACGATACGAACACTCCACCATGTTGTTTGAAAACAGAAATCTAAAATCTGTGAATTAGTCTCTTAGGTGATGGGAAGTTTATTGTCATGGTTAGGGGAATATTTTTATAGATTTAAGCAAGTTTCGATGTATAAATAATTTATATAAAATATAAAAGGATGTATAGAAGAAATCTTTGATGGATTTTGAGGCGATAAGGTTGGTTGTTGTGAGCTTGTTGGTATCTGGGGTTATTGCATTATCTCTTATGAATATTTGAAGAGACGGAGAACATATGAATTACTTAGTAGTAGTAGCGCATCCTGATGATGAGTCAGATGGAGCAGGTGCAACAATACATAAACTCATTACAGAAGGCAACAACGTCGCTGTTTGTATTATGGTTGGTAAGGTGGTTGCAAGAAGAGGATTGTCTGATTCCCTAGAAGAGGATGAAAAAAAAGCTATGGATATTTTGGGAGTGAAGAAAGTATACCAAGCTGATTTTCCTAATATAAAAATGAACACGACTCCCCATCTTGATTTGGTTCAGTTTATAGAATCTGCCATTGAGGACTATAATGCTGAGGCAATAATTACGCATCATCCAACAGATGTGAATAATGATCATGTGATGACAAGTTATGCTGCTCAAGCTGCTGCCAGACTGTTTCAGAGAAAAGAAGGAATACCTGCTTTGAAACTCTTTATTTTCATGGAGACCCCTTCTTCTACCGAATGGTCACTTGATTCCGGAGCAAATCGATTTACGCCAAACTTATTTGTAGAAATTGGCAAAGAAGGGCTGCAAATAAAGCATAAGGCTTTAGCTGCATATAAAGGAGTAATGAGAGTTTACCCTCATCCGAGAAGCATTGAGGCATATGAAGGTCTTGCTGCCTATCGTGGTTGTCAATCAGGCTGTAAATACGCTGAAGCTTTTGAGTGTGTTTTTCGGAGAATTTGATGTATGATGTATAAAGAATATTTTAAACGCCCTATTGATACTTTACTTGCTTTGTTTGGAACAGTAGTTCTTTGCATTCCGATGGGGTTTATCGCTATTGCGATAAAAATTGACAGTAAAGGATCCATTTTATTTAAGCAAAAGCGGTTAGGGAAGAAGCAAAAGCCGTTTACTGTATACAAATTCAGAACGATGTGTGATCACGCATATGAACTTGGTGGTATCGCGACAAGATCCGATGATGCAAGAATTACAAAGGTGGGTGCATTCCTTCGTAGGACAAGTCTGGATGAATTGCCACAGTTCCTAAATATAATTATTGGAGATATGGCTATCATTGGTCCGAGGCCAATTATTGATTGGGAGTTTGCAGATTATCAGGACAATCAAGAATATAAAAAAAGATATGGCATTCTTCCAGGTATGTTCTGTACAGTTGATTTGAAATATAGAGCCGAAGCTGATAGAAATTTGCAGTTTAAAATGGATGCAGAGTATTCGGAGAATATTTCTTTTTTTGGTGATCTGAAGATTTTTTTTGGAATTATTAAAAGCGTTCTTATTGGAAAGAAAATTTATAAAGAAGAAGTCGAAGGTAATGATTAAATGGAAAAAAGAATGGGAGTTGATGTAATGAACAATATGATAAACGGACATATTGTTATCGTCTTTGCACTTGAACATTACAATCCTCTAGGATTGATTCGTAGTCTGGGTGAGAATGGAATTTATCCAGTCTATTTTTCAATAAAGAGAAAATGTGAGGTTGCAACAAAAAGTAAATATATATCAAAATGTTATCGTGCCGAAACTGTGAAAGATGGATACCATCTTCTTCTTTCGGAATATGGGTGTTTTGATGAAGCACATAAGCCTTATGTACTTTTCTCTGATGATAAGTCTGTTGGTTTTTTTGATTTTCATTATGATGAGATCAAGGACAAGTTTATCTTCTATAATGCAGGCCAAACCGGGCGAATTAATAAGTTCATGGATAAAAGTAAAGTTCTATTGCTTGCTAAGAAGTATGGATTTACAACCATTGATTCTATAGTTGTGAATACTGGGGACATTCCAGTAGGCATTGAATATCCAATTATTACAAAGGACATCTCTCCGAATTCAGGAAGTTGGAAATCGGATGTTTTTATCTGTGAAAACGAAGAGGACTTAATAGAAGCTTATAAAAAGATCTCAAGTCCGATAATTCTTATTCAAAAGTTCATTGACAAAAAAAATGAATATGCTATCGAGGGTTTTACAATTGGAAAAGGCTCACAGTTATTTATAGGAACGACTTTGACCTGGAAATACCTTATAAAGGGGTACTACAGTCCATTTCATGATGTAACTATGTTTAATAATCCTGATATGGAAAAAAAGCTAAAAGCAATTTTCAAGGAAATTGGTTTTGATGGTATCTTTGAGGTTGAGTTTCTTATTGATAAGGATGGAACCTACTATTTTTTAGAAATCAATTTCAGAGCTTCTGCTTGGAATTACTCCTCGACTGTAGCAGGAATGCCGCTTTCCTATTTGTGGGTAAAATCCATGAATAATGGTTATATCGAGGAAAAAGATCATAAGATATTTGAAGATTTTACTGATATGTCTGAAGTAATAGATTTTGGGAAACGCGTCGAAAGTGGAATGGTTAGTTTCCCAGAATGGTTGAAGGATTTCAAAGAAGCAAAAGGTACCTATTATTATAATAAAGATGATCCGGCTCCATTTGAAGTTCTATTTGAGAAATGGGATGAGCTGAAATAATACAGGTGGGATGGAGTGAAAAGAGTTTTAATAACTGGAGCCAATTCATATGTTGGGACAAGTGTCGAGAAGTGGTTAAGAAAGATTCCAGAAGAATTCTCTGTAGATACTGTTGATACTTTTGATAGAAAATGGAAACAAGCTGATTTCACGAAATATGATGTTGTTTACCATGTGGCTGGAATTGCCCACGTAGATGCAAAGAAATCGATGGCTCCATTATATTACAAAGTAAATAGAGATTTAACAATTGAAGTAGCAGCACATGCGAAGGCCTGTGGGGTTAAACAATTTATTTTTATGAGCAGCATGATTGTCTTTCATGAGAGTAAGTCTTTGAAACCTCAAATACTAACAGAGAAAAGCGAACCAAATCCAAACAATTTTTATGGAGATAGCAAACTCCAAGCAGAATATGGAATTAAAAATATGCAATGTAATAGTTTCAAAGTTGTTATTCTAAGACCTCCGATGATATATGGTCCTGGTTGTAAAGGGAATTTTTTACGATTAGCAAAATTTGGAACAGTTACACCAATATTTCCCGCATTTCATAATAAAAGAAGTATGCTCTATATAGATAACTTAGCGGAATTTATAAAACAAGTCATATTAAGAGAATTGGAGGGTACTTTCTATCCTCAGAATGCAGAATTGGCAGATACAGTTGAAATAGCATCATACTTTGCAAAAGCAAATAATCATAAGTTATTAAAATGTAAATGGCTTAACGTATTTGTATATTTAGGTTCTCCATTTATCAACGCATTGAATAAGATGTTCGATTCATACTACTATGATCTTAGTGTCAGCAAATACGATTTTGATTATCAACTTGTTAGCCAGGAGGATTCGTTTAAATTTATCGATTTAGATGGCGCAAGTATGTTTAGAATGAAATAGGACCGAGATATGATAGACGTATTTATTATTGGATCTAGAGGTTATACAAAAAAATACGGTGGATGGGAAACCTTAGTACATGGCCTAATTGATAATAAAATTGATCAAGGTATCAATTATTATGTATATGAAGTTGTTGATAATAAAGAAGATGCAGGTATATTGAGAATAGATGGTATTACTTGCATAAAACTTTATATCAAAGCAAAAAATGGGTTTCAAATGATTTTTGGTGATATAAAAGCCTTAATTCATTCAGTAAAATTCATAAAGCTAAATAACATAGAAAAACCAATTCTTTTAACGCTTGGCGCTAGAATTGGGCCTTTTATATGGTTTTTAAGGCCGTATATTAAAGCTAGCAAAATAATAATTATGGATAATCCTGGCGGTATAGAATGGAAAAGACCCAAATGGGGTATTATAGGAGAAGTGTACTCCTTCATTTCGTGTTTTTTTACGGCAAAAGCTTCAGATTATATTGTGTGTGATTCTGAAGGAATAAGAGCAATATATAACAATATGGTGAAGACAAAAAAACAGAAGAAAGAGTTTGCGGCTTATGGCGTATATCCAATTCAGAATTACCCTGTAAAAACAGATAAAATTAAAAAATATCTTGAGCATTATGGTATTAAAGAGAATGACTATTATTTAATAATAAATAGGTTTATGCCAGAAAATAGCTACGAGTTAATCTTAGAAGAATTTATCAATTCGAGAACAAAAAAAGATTTAATTTTAGTAACGAATATTGACAAGGAAAGAACTTATTATACAAAGTTAGCAAAATTGATTTCATTTGAAAAGGATACACGAATTAAGTTTGTTGGAACAATGTATGATTCAGATATTTTACTTTACTTGAGATTAAATGCTTTTGGGTACATAAATGGACATACTTTAGGTGGAACAAATCCTGGCTTATTAGAAGCAATGGCTACGACAGGCTTCGTTATTGCGTACGATGCTGTTTTTTCGAGAGAAGTATGTGGAGACTATGCTTTTTATTTTGATAAAAAGAAATCTTTATGTGATTTGCTAGAAAGTGTTGAAGAAGTTGATAAGGAGAACCGTTTGGAAATTATCTGCAAATCTAGAGCTCGAATGGAAGAAATGTATAGCTGGCATGATATCACAGAAAAATACGAATTATTTTTTAAAGAATCGGTTAATCACATAAGAGGCAGAAAATGAACAGAAATATTGTTATTTCTGGGGCAAGCGGCTTTATTGGACAACATCTAATGAAATACTATTTAAGACAGCAAGAGAATGTGATTGCACTTGTTCCTGATCCTGAAACTATTGAAAGCTATAAAAAGCAATACAAGAATTTAGTAATTATTAAGGCTGGCTTTGAAGATTTTGATAAAATATCTACATACATAAGTATAAATAGTATAGATATATTTTATTATCTTGCATGGGGTGGCTATGGAAAAGCGACAAACGATTATACCGTACAAGTGAAAAACATAAAGCCATTATGCGATGCAGTGTCGGAAGCTGCAAAAGTTGGATGTAAGAGGTTTTTATTTTCTACATCATTTTCAGAATATATGATTTCTGAACGCGAATCTAAAACTCATTCTGATGGGGCTTATTGTAATGTTTATGGTAGTTCAAAGCATGCAGCAAGAGTTCTAGCGCATGCTGTTGCCGCACAAGTAGAAGTAGAATTTATCTGTGTTGCCTTTGCAAATACTTTTGGTCCAGGAGATAGATCAAAACGTTCTATAAATTTGTTTATTCATAAATTACTTAATGGCGAAGCGTTAGATTTAACAGATGGCATTCATTTGTATGATTGGAACTACATTGATGATACACTGAATGGATTAGTACTAGCTGGAGAAAAGGGTAAGTCTGATGTCGTGTATTACATAGGTAATAATGAGAGAAGACCACTGAAGGATATAGTTTCAGATGCCAGAAATTATCTTGCTCCAAATGTTGAGATTCGATTTGGTACATATAAGGAAGATTTTTACGTTGACTATAGCTGCATAGATGTTCACAAGCTCTATCGTGATACAGGATATCTTGCAAAATGGAATTTTAAAGATGCAGTACTTGCAACAGCAGAATGGGTCAAGACCTTTCCGTGGGATTGAGCCATGCGAAAGCTTACAGAAAAGTTCATTAGCAAGATTAAGGGGACTGAATATCATCTGGATGAAGGCATCACCAATATGCAGCTTATGATTGTATTGTCCGAGCGATTCTGGATGGTAGCAAGAGGCTTTGTCAGAAAGCTGTTCTTGGGTAAATCTGGCAAGATATTGTTTATTGGTAGACATGTCAAGATGAAGTGTTGCAAGAACATTAGAATCGGTAACGGCTCAACAATCTCTCCATATTGCTATATTAACGCAATGTCTAGGGGGGGGGTGTGGCTTGGTAATTCATTTAGCTTAGGGCGGAGCAGTACCATCGAATGCACTGGCATTATTTCTGAACTGGGTGAAGGTCTTATCGTTGGTGATAGAACAGGAATTTCTCAAGGGGCATTCATTTCTGTGAGAGCTAATGTGAAAATTGGGAACGATGTTATCATTGGCCCCAACTTTACGTTGATATCAGAAAACCATAACACAAGCGATAGAAATATGGTTATTTCTGAGCAAGGTACAACTCGTAAAGGAATAATTATTAATGACAATGTCTGGATAGGCGCAAATGTGACTATTCTTGATGGCGTAACCATATGTACCGGTGCAATAATTGCCGCTGGAGCTGTTGTTAATAAGAATGTTGATGCATATTCCATTGTTGGTGGTATCCCTGCAAAAATAATAAAAATGCAGTAGGGATATTCATTTAAGGCCGCAAAAAAATGGTGAGTAAATGAAGATTATCATTGCACATTATAAATACTATTTACAGGGTGGTCCTGAAATGTATATGCAAAAATTTACCAAGATGGCAGAAGAACATGGTCATACCGTGATTCCGTTTTCAGTGAACTATCCTCAGAATATTGACAGTGAATATAAGGAATATTTTGTAAGTCCCATAAGTAAGAGTAGCACAGGATTTTATAATACAACCAAGCTTACGTTGCATGGTATTATTAAAGGTGCTTGGAATGAGTTCCATAATAATGAAGCATGTAAAAAACTAAAGAAACTTATTCATGATAAACAACCGGACCTACTGTATGTGCTAATTCCCGGAGAACTTTCTCCTGATATCTTTAGAGTAGCAAAGAAAGCCAGAATACCTGTAATTATGAGATTTTCGGATTTCAGACTCTTGTGTGGTAAGATGGTTTTATTACGAAGTGAGGCAATTTGCGAAGAATGCATTCATGGTGATTACCGATGCATGGTCAAGCATAGCTGTGTTCATGACTCGAAAATTCTGTCAGTACTGAGAATGATGTCGCTTACATACCATCGAAAGCAAGGAAGTTACAAATATGTTGATGCAGTGATAGCTCCTTCAAAATTTACTGGAGAAAAATTTATTGAGTCCGGTTACTTTCCAAAGGATAAGGTTTTTATCAATCCTACTTTCATTGACTGTAGCAACTTTAATCTGCACTATGAGCATAATATCTATGTACTATGTTTAGGCAGATTTTCTCCTGAAAAAGGGTTCATTTATGTTATTGAATCTATGCGATATTTGAAAGACTTACCAGTTACGACTGTTATCACAGGCGATTGGAGGAGTTGTGATGCAAAACTCAAGGAAGTCATTGAGAAGTTTGATTTGAAAGATAAGGTTAGGTTTGTGGGCTTTCTTCATGGTGAAGAATTGGAACGTATGACTAAGGAGGCAATGTGTGTTGCTTGTCCATCCATATGGTACGAGAACCTCCCGAATGTGGTTATTGAGTCTTTCGCCTACGGGAAACCTGTTATAGCTTCCAATTTTGGAAGCCTTGCGGATATGGTTGAAAATGGAAAGACTGGTCTTCTATTTGAGCCAAGAAATGTAGAACAAATTGCTTCATGCATCCGAAAGCTCTTCGAGAATTCTGATCTGTGTCGAGAACTTGGAGAGAATGCTCGAAAGAAAGCAGAAACGGAATATTCACCTACGTTGCATTGGCAGACTTTTATGAATATATACAACTCTATTTTAAAATTTTCTTCATAAACAAAGGAGGATCAAATGAAAGGCATTATTTTAGCCGGAGGAACTGGAACTCGTTTGTATCCGCTCACTATTGTAACAAGCAAACAGTTGATACCTATTTATGACAAACCGCTAGTGTATTATCCTCTGTCTACGCTTATGCTAGCAGGTATTCGAGATATACTGATTATATCTACGCCTACTGATTTGCCAAACTTTGAAAGATTGTTAGGCGATGGTGGCCAATTCGGAATTAAACTGTTATATAAAATACAGCCTAGCCCTGATGGCTTAGCTCAGGCTTTCATTCTTGGTGAAGAATTTATTGGTGATGATTCCTGCGCAATGTGTCTTGGCGACAACATTTTCTACGGGAATGGATTTAGTCATATACTCCAAGATGCTATTGTAGTTGCAGAAGAAGGGAAAGCAACAATCTTTGGTTACTATGTAAACGATCCTGAGAGATTCGGTATCGTTGAGTTTAATGAGAATGGTAAGGTGCTGTCTGTTGAGGAGAAGCCGAAGAACCCAAAATCAAATTATTGTATCACAGGCCTCTACTTCTATCCTCAGGGAGTAGCTAAAATGGCTCATGATGTCAGGCCGTCTGCTCGTGGTGAACTGGAAATAACTACATTGAATGCTATGTATTTGGAGCAGAATAATTTGAATGTTCAACTACTTGGTCGTGGTTTTGCTTGGCTTGATACAGGTACAATAGATAGCTTGATTGAAGCGTCTACATTCGTTCAGATGGTAGAGAAACGACAAGGCATAAAAATTTCTATACCTGAGGAGATTGCTTACCGCAACGATTGGATCGACGACGCTAGACTTCAGATAGCTGTTGAACACTATGGGAAATCCCCATATGGTGCGTATTTGAAGAAAGTACTTGATGGTGAGATCCGTGATATTAGGACCAAGAGGTAACTGGAAATGAAGAAAATTGAAACACCACTTCCAGGTGTATATATTATTGAACCCCAAGTATTCGGTGATCATCGCGGTTGGTTTTGCGAAACTTGGTCTGTGAAAAACATGGAGGAATTAAGTATCTACTGTAATTTTCTACAGGATAACCAGAGCTATACCGCAAAGAAAGGAACACTTCGTGGCATACACTATCAACAGAATCCAATGGCACAAGCAAAAATGGTTCGAGTCGTTCACGGTACTGTCTTGGATGTGGTTGTAGACCTTCGCAAAGGCTCGCCTACATATTGTAAATGGGTTAGTATTGAGTTATCTGCTGAGAACAAACGTCAAGTATATATACCAAAAGGATATGGACATGGTTTTATAACTCTAACTGATGATGTTGAGTTTGTTTACAAGTGCGACAACCTTTACAGTAAAGAATGTGATAGAGGCATTCGATTCAATGATCCTGCAATTGGAGTGAAATGGGGCATAGATAATCCTATTTTATCAGAAAAAGATACTAAGTTGCCGTTGCTCTCGGATAGTGATTGTAACTTTTCTATTTGAGGGAAAATAGTGTGAAAAAAAAAATTTTAGTAACCGGCGGTGCCGGATTTATCGGTTCTAACTTTATATTCCACATGTTGGAGAATTACCCCGGTTACAGAATTATCTGCCTTGATAAGCTTACATATGCGGGTAATCTTTCCACACTTGCTCCTGTAATGAAGAATCCGAATTTTCGGTTTGTGAAAGCGGATATCTCTGATAGAGAAGGGGTATACCAACTGTTCGAGGAAGAGAAACCGGCCATTGTAATTAACTTTGCGGCGGAGAGCCATGTTGACCGTTCTATCGAGAATCCCTGTGTGTTCCTTGAAACAAACATTATTGGTACAGCCACAATGATGGACGCATGTCGGAAATATGGTATTGAACGCTATCATCAGGTGAGTACGGACGAGGTATATGGTGACCTGCCACTTGATAGACCAGATTTACTATTTACAGAAGAGACATCGATACATACAAGTAGTCCGTATAGCTCATCTAAAGCAGCAGCAGATTTGCTTGTTCTCGCATATCACAGAACATATGGGTTGCCTGTATCAATCAGCCGTTGCTCCAATAACTATGGTCCATATCATTTTCCGGAGAAATTGATCCCTTTGATGATTGTCAACTGCCTGAACGATAAACCGCTACCTGTATACGGTAACGGTCTGAATGTCCGCGACTGGCTGTATGTCACCGACCACTGCAAAGCCATCGATTTGATTATTCATAACGGCAGGGTAGGTGAGGTTTATAACATTGGTGGAAACAACGAAATGCAGAATATCGATATAGTCAAGCTTATCTGTGACTATTTGGGCAAACCATACTCTCTCATCAAATATGTCACTGATCGCAAGGGTCACGATATGCGTTATGCTATAGATCCAACTAAGATTCACAGTGAGCTTGGTTGGTTACCGGAGACAAAATTTGCTGACGGCATTAAACTAACGATTGACTGGTATCTCAACAATAGAACTTGGTGGGAGACAATTATTAGTGGTGATTATCAGAACTATTATCAGCAGATGTATGGGAATAGGTAGGTGGTTTTTCACCTTAAGAAATAGTAATTTATGACACATACTGTTTGCCGTGTTAACTCAAGAAAGAGGTAAAATTTGCATACAATAAGTGACCAACAAGTACACTCAGATTCTTTGTATGATATATGTAATAAAAAAAGGAAAAACTCAATACTTACAGCTCCCGTGATTGCTACACTGATGATATGTATAGTTGCATTTACTGGAGGAACAAGCCAAGCAATTAACACGGTATTCATTGTAATATCACTGCTCGTAGCTCTTTTTGCACCAAAAACATTTGGATATTCACTGTATGCCGGAACAATCGTTTATCTAGGATACTCGTATATTCAGCTTACTAACTATATTTCAGATACCCTTTCAAGTTCTACATATATACATTATTTGTGTTTAGCGGTGCTTATAAACTGCGTTATGCGAGGAGATGGAATACTCAAACAGATTAAAGCCATGAATCCTGTATATTTTATTTTTATCGCATGGTTTTCACTAAGCAGAATACCTTTATCTTATTTGTCAGCAATAGGATTATTCGTTCAATGTTTCTTCTTGTGGAAACTGATTAATGAGGTGAAGGATGATTCGAGAATTTTTAGAAGTTTTTTTTATGCTTTGATATTGGCACTATTTTCGACTTATCTATATGCTGCAATTTGGAGTGAATTGCTGAGTGAAGACCTTAAATATGGATTTTGCGGAGCAAGAGATTCAAATAATTTTGCCTATCTTTGTAATCTATGTATAGTATTATTACAGTATGACAAAGAAATAAAAAGCAAAACAAAGTATATTTTAACATTTTTGCTTGTAATAGGGGTGTTACTAACAGTTAGTATGAGTGGATTTGCATCTTTGATGGCAATTTTCATAGCCTCTAAGATTTTTAAAAAAAAACGGGGAATAGTAACAATATGGGTGTATATATTGTTTTTTACTAGCATTTTAATTTTAGTGTTCGGGAATACTGTGTTGAGTACTCTTGCTACACATAGTGGAATAATCGGAAATATTACATCGCGATTAACCAATATATTTGGAGCTTTAAAAGTTGGTGATTATCAGTCTGTTACAACGAATAGGACCATTCTTTGGGGATACTATATAGCACAGTATCAGAGTATGTCATTTACCCAGAAGTTGTTTGGATCTCAATTAATTGTGACGGGACTTCAAAAGTCTTATTATGCATCACATAGTTCTTTTGTGGATTTACTGGTTGGTTGTGGTGTGTTGGGACTGTTGATATTTATAATAATGTACATCAGCAATCTAGTTAAAAATTTAAAGAATGGAGATATAAAATTAGCTGCATTTTCATTTATATTTCTAGTTAACTTAGCTTTTAGAACATTTAGTGGCTTTTCATTGCTCTTCCCTATAATGCTCTAGAAATGAAATCGTTGGGTAAAAAAATTATTCGGGGATGACATGATAAGATTCAGCATTTTAATTCCGGTCTATAATGTTGAACGATATATTGAGGAATGCCTTGAGTCAGTTGTTAACCAGACAGAAAAAGACTTCGAGGTAATATTGGTTGACGATGGTTCAACAGATAGGAGTGGTAAAATCTGTGATACTTATGCGGAACGATATGTCTTTATTCACGTACATCATAACACAAATCATGGTCTCTTATTCACGCGTCGATTCGCAATGGAGAGGGCATCTGGCGAGTATATTATTAATTTGGATTCAGATGACAGTTTAGTACTTAACGCGCTAGAGGTTATAAATCAGAAGATAAATCAATATCACTGTGATTGTGTGATATACGGCCTAAATAGATATTATGCGGATAAAAATCTTCAACCCTACACATCAAGTTTTACAGACGATCAGTTAATAATAAATAAAAGAGAGTTATGCAAAGAGGTTTTTTCTACACAGAAATATAATTCGCTGTGCCGAAAAGCAGTTAAGCGTAGCATAATTGGAAAAATAGATTTTTCAAATTATTATTATATTGCACATGGAGAGGATCTATTACAAAGCGTAGAGATATATAGATATGCGGAATCATTTCTCATCACTCCAGAGAACCTATATAATTACCGTATTACCCCATACAGCATGATACACACAAAAAGACTTAAAGACTTTGATCCAAATTTTACTGTTCAAACAACCATATTACATTTTTTAGAGGAACAGAGCCTTTTTGATGATTCCGATTATAAAGCATATCGCAGCCAATGTGTGATTGCATTTATACAGACATTGCAAGGGATAGCTGATATTGCCGCGACAAACAAAGAAAAAATTCAGCTTCTGTCAAGAATAGACGAAGCAGATTATTATCGTACCTTTTTGAGGAATAGTAATATTGATAGAACAGCAATCGGATTAAAGATAGTTTTTTTTGACTTGTATAATAGGAGACATTTCAAGGTACTGATTGCGTTGGAAAGATTGTATACAATGATTTCTGGAGGAAGAGAAAAATAGAGTGTTTTATTCTACACAATAATAAGGGTAGATGAACATAAATAAATCACTCTTACACATGCTCTATTGTAAAGGATTATTTACATGAAAATAGGTACTCTAACAGTCCATAATGGTTATAACTTCGGTGCTTCTTTACAAGCGTATGCTCTAGTAAAAGCGCTAAGAAAAATTGGTGCCGAAGCAAATCTGCTAGATTATAGGAATGAGAAAATTGAGAATTTCCAAAACAGACAGAAAAAATATGGATGGAGTAGCGTAGGCCAGCTTATAAGAAATTTAAGAATCCTTACGCGTAAAATGGTTGACGGTGGAGCTACAAAGCGAACGCAGAAAAAATATTTGGATTTCCATAAGGAAGTACTAGATACAGAGTGTGGAACATTATTAAACGCAGCTTCGTTTTCGTATGTTAATCAAATATATGATGGATTTATATGTGGAAGCGATCAAATATGGAATGAAAGAATAACAGGTTCTGACTTGATATTTTTTTTGGATTTTGCAGGTGAATACAAAATTAAAGCGTCATATGCAGCAAGTTTAGGTGCGCCAAAACTCAACTATCCAGAAAATAAAATATCTGAAATCGCGCATCTATTAGGGACCTTTAATGCTATTTCAATTAGAGAAACAATAAACAAGGAAGAGATTGAGCAATTGAGTGGAAAAGATTGCACAGTCGTTGTAGATCCTGTTTTATTGCTTTCGCCAGAGGATTGGATTTCAATTGCAAACACGTCTACTCTGCAAATTCCATTAAAGCCTTATGCTATATATTACCAAGTTCTTGAAGATTCTTGCTTATATAAGGCCGCAAGAAATATTGCCGAGCATTGCGGGTTACCTCTGATAAGGATGGACTGGCATCCGCTGAAGGCTACATTGAAAGGCTGCAAGTCGTTATCGAGGAAAGGTATAGGACCTAAGGAATTTCTTAAGCTGTTTTTAAATGCAGATTTAGTTTTGAGTAATTCATTTCATGGAACTGTGTTTTCATTGATTTTTAAGAAACAATTTTTAACCTTTGAGTTAATTGATGCAAATTCCGCTAAGAACAAACGTCTTGAAGAGTTGTTAGATTTGACCGGGTTAAGGAGCAGGCTAACACGGAATTTTGACGTTTCAAAGCTAACCGCAATTGATTGGAATACTGTGAATAATAGATTGGAGGATAGAATTGCAGATTCTAAAAAATTTTTACAATCGGTAATTAAAAATAATGAGAACTAAGAATGTCTTGCTTGGCTCATTGTTTTCTGTAGTGCAGAATGTTGTAGTATTAATTTCGGGTCTGATAATCCCTAGGTTAATTATCGGAGAATATGGTTCATCAATAAATGGCTTGATTTCATCTATCACCCAATTCATCTCTTATTTTAGCTTGTTGGAAGCAGGGATGGCTGGTGCAGCAATTTTTGCTCTATATAAACCAATAGAAAAAAATGATCAAACTAAAATTAACAAGATACTCTCTGCATCTAGGAGGTTTTATTATCGAATTGGTGTCATATATTTGTTGGCTACTTTAGGTTTCTCATTTGTATACGGATTTCTGTTTTCTAACGTTTTGAGCGAAGGGGAAACGATTCTGTTGTCAGCTGTTATTGGTTTTGGCGGGGCATTAGAATTTATAACAATGTCACGATATCGAGTGTTGTTAACCGCAGACCAGAAAACGTATGTTTGTGCAATAGCAATGACCATATCTGTACTATTTCGCACATTTTTCATTGTTGTACTGATTGAAGTCGGTGCAAATATAGTATTTATAAAACTAATTTCAGGATTGACAATCCTTATTCGTTCTTTGATTTTGTCAATCTATGTTAAAAAAAATTACCCACAGGTTTCATACGTTGAAGACTGCAAAGATGTTGTAATTGAGCAAAGAAAAGATGTTCTACTTATGCAGATTCTTGGAACTGTTCAGAGTGCCTTTCCAATAGTTGCTATGACAATAGTTACAATTCCTTATGATATGATTAGCGTTTATTCAGTCTACGGATCTGTGATTATTGGTTTAACAACAATAACAGAAGTTGTTTTAAATGGCTCCATTTATTCAACATTTGGAGAAGTGATTCAGAAAGGTGAATATCAACTCCTCGGAAAAGTCTATGGTGAATTCGAGACTGGATGTTATTTACTTTTTTCAGTGTTATACAGCTGTGCAACAGTATTGTTCTTGCCGTTTGTAAGAGTATACACAAGCGGGGTCACTGATATTTACTATGTTATTCCAAGTCTTGCCTTGGTTATGCTAATGAACGGTTATATGACAGTGATTAAGTATCCGCTTTCTTCGATGATACAAGCGGGGGGACATTATAAAGCAACACGGTGGAGGACCATCACTCAGTTTATTATTGGTATTTTGATGCCTCTTTTATTTGCACCGATTTGGGGTATACAAGGCATCGTGCTGGGTTCATTCTGTTCTCACCTATATAGGACAATTGATGTAATTCTTTATGTACCAAAAAAGATATTAAGAACTAAAACAAATACATCATTAAAAAGGATTTCCGTATCCTTGCTTTCTATGGCAGTGGTAATCCTTGTCGAAAATTTTATACTTCCGGTTTCATCGCAAGGGTACTTGTCCTGGATTTTATATAGTCTATTATATGTGGCTATTAGCTTATTTGTGTGTGGATTCGCATTTTTTGTTTTTTGTAAAAAAGAGTTAGTAGGTTTACTTCGGAGGATGAGGTATATTTTCCCTAAAGTCTGAAATAGTGAGTAATTAATGATTGATATTGTTAAAAATAAATGTAATGGCTGTGGACTGTGTGTTGAGATTTGTCCTAAAGAAGCGATTCATATGAATATAGACCAAGAAGGCTTTTTACGGCCAAGAATTGATGCAAGTATTTGCGTGAAATGTGATATCTGTGAAAATCACTGTCCTGCATTGATGTCCATCAACAATGATACATATAAAAAAGTGTATGCAGTAAAAAATAATGACGAAGTTAGAAAATACAGTGCTTCTGGAGGATTTTTTTCAGCAATTTCTGACTACATTCTGCGTAACGAAGGTGCAATATATGGTGCGGTATACAATTCTGTTTGGCAAGTGATACACGTAAAAGCCGTAGACTCTGAAACACGTGGTAAAATGCGAGGTTCAAAGTACGTACAAAGCGATATTCTTAAATGCTATAAAGATATTCTTCAGGATGTTAAAAATGGAGAGTGGATTCTATTTACTGGAACACCATGCCAGTGTGCTGCGGTAACAGAGTATTTAAAAATTCAAAAAGCACCGATAGATAAAGTAATTGTATGTGACATATTATGCGAGGGTGTCACTAGTCCAAGAATATGGGAGGATTATTTAAGGTTTATCTGTAAAAAAAATTTAGCTGTTATAAAAAATATCAATTTCAGAAGCAAAATTGAAGGATGGAAAAAAATATATATATATATAGAAAAAGAAGATGGAGATTATCGAGGCAGTTTTGATGAAGATGTCTATTATCAGCTTTTTTCGAGGCATTATATTATGCGTCCTTCGTGTCATGTGTGTAATTTTGCACATGTGAATCGAAATACAGATTTCACTATGGGTGATTTTTGGGCGTACCAAAGATTACCTGAGACTTTTGATGATGATAAAGGAATTTCAATGGTGTTGGTAAACAGTGAAAAAGGGAAATTGATTTGGGATACAATTCGTGATGATTTTGAGTATTTAGAATCAACAATAGATATTGCAAAAGAAAAGCAAAAACCGTTAAAAACTCCCACAATGTATAACCCTGACCGAAAAAGACTATGGGCATGTTATTTACATAAAGGATTTTTAAAAACTATATCAAGATATACCACTTATGGTCGTGCTGTAAGGATTGAGAGAAAAATTAAAAAGACAATAAAAAATGCAGTGTTCAAGTTGACGAGGAACCATGATGCGTAAAAAGTATTTATTAATGGTGTGGAAAAGTATTTTTAGCGCTGATTATCGCTTTATGACATTAGCTAAAATGGGTTTTTATAACTCAATGCCAGATGATGAATATTTAAAAAGGATGTATAAAAGCTATTTTGGGAAGGACTTGAATTTGGATGTGCCGACTACGTTTAATGAAAAACTACAGTGGTTGAAGATACATGATCGTAAGTCTCAGTATACGATGATGGTAGACAAGTATGAATCAAAAAAATTTATCGCATCGGTAATTGGAGACCAATTTGTTTTTCCTACGATCGGGGTATGGGAAAAATTTGAAGATATTAATTTTGATACGCTACCAAATCAGTTTGTACTAAAATGTACACATGATTCGGGTGGTCTTATTATATGCCGAGATAAGGAAAAATTTAATAAGAGGGTCGCACGTAAAAAAATCAATGGCTGCTTAAGGCATAATTATTTCTGGTTTGGAAGAGAATGGCCTTATAAAAATGTTAAACCACGAATTATTGCTGAAAAATACATGGAAGACAGCATTACACACGACTTACGCGATTATAAGTTTTTTACTTTTAATGGTGTGTCAAAGGCATTATTTATAGCCACAGATCGCCAAACGAAAGGTGAAAATACGAAATTTGATTTCTTTGACATGGATTTTAAGCATTTGAACATACGCAATGGACACCCCAGTGCTAGCACACCACCAAAAAAACCAGAAAACTTTGAAAAGATGCGATTACTCGCAGAAAGATTGTCGGTTGATATACCACAGTTACGAATAGATTTCTATGAGGTAAATGGCCGAGCCTACGTTGGAGAGTTGACATTCTCACATTGGAGTGGATTTATACCTTTTGAGCCTGAAGAATGGGATAGAGTATTTGGAGATTGGATAAAACTTCCACAATAAAACGCTTCTAGTAGTTTTGAATCCTGCTTCAGCATAGTTGATATGAAGTGTATTATGGATTTCTTGAAACATGATTGACTATAAGTGTTTTTTAAGAAAAAAGAGGACTTTTCATGCGTTCTGATTTTCATTCACTGAATATTGATTCAACCTATCTGGTTACCGGTGCTGCTGGCTTCATTGGCTTCCATACCTCCTGTGCTTTGCTGGAACAAGGCTGTAGGGTAGTTGGCTATGACAACTGCAATGATTACTACGACGTATCTTTGAAAGAGAGTAGGTTGGCGATTCTTCACACATATCCCTCCTTTACCTTCATCAAGGCTGATCTTGCTGATAAGGAAACCCTCGATGGAGTCTTCGCTCAATACACACCCTCGATTGTCCTGAACCTTGCCGCACAAGCCGGCGTACGGTATTCCATCGACAACCCGTATACGTATCTGCAATCCAACCTGGTTGGCTTTCTGAACATTCTGGAAGCATGCAGGCATTTCTCGGTTGAGCATCTGGTCTATGCCTCATCCTCTTCCGTCTATGGATTGAACCGGAAAGTCCCTTTCAGCACCACCGATATGGTCGACAACCCCGTATCCTTGTATGCGGCCACCAAGAAAAGCAATGAACTGATGGCCCATTGCTATACCCACCTGTATGGATTCCCCACCACAGGCCTGCGGTTCTTCACCGTCTATGGCCCCTGGGGAAGACCCGATATGGCCTATTTCTCCTTCACCCAGAAGATCCTTGCCGGACAACCCGTAAAGATCTTCAACCACGGCGATATGTGGCGGGACTTCACCTATATCGATGATATCGTCCAAGGCATCCTGAACATCCTTCCCAATCCCCCCATCCCCAACGAGAATGGGGATAGGTATAAAGTCTACAACATCGGCAACAACAAACCGGAAAGGATCATGGACTACTTCGCTGCCCTGGAGAAAGCCTTGGGAATGGAAGCCAAGAAGGAATACCTTCCCATGCAACCCGGCGATGTGTATCAGACCTATGCCGATGTGGATGACCTTATCAAGGACTTTGACTTCAAACCCTCCACCCCCATACAGGAAGGACTGGACCGGTTTGTGGCATGGTATCGGCAATACTATCTACAAGGCAGCAAACCATGACCTGTGTTATCCTAGCCGCCGGCTATGCCACCCGACTGTATCCCTTGACCGAGAACTTTCCCAAACCCCTGTTGGATGTACAGGGAAAAAGTGTGCTTGACTGGCTGTTGGACGATATCGACTCCCTAGGTGTGGTATCATCCTATGTGGTAATCTCCAATCACAAGTTCATGGCATTCTTCGAAACCTGGAAAGCACACTGCCATCTATCTTGTCCCATAACTATCCTGGATGATGGATCCACCTCGAATGACAACCGGCTTGGGGCAGTCAAGGACATCCAGTTCGCCATCGATACACTCCACCTCTGGGATGACCTGCTGGTCATCGCCGGAGACAACGTATTGGAATTCTCGTTCAAAGGATTTGTCGCCTTCTTCCACACCGTCAATGCCACCTGCATCATGCGGCACTATGAACCCTCCCAGGAACGGCTGCGCCGCACCGGCGTGGCTTCCATCGATGCCTCCTCACGGGTCACCTGCATGCAGGAGAAACCCACCCATCCCCAAAGCCACTGGGCCGTGCCTCCCTTTTATCTGTACACACGAGGCGACCTGCCCCTGGTGGGGCAAGCCATTCAAGCCGGCTGCAACACCGATGCCCCCGGAAGCTTCATCGCCTGGCTCTGCAGTGTCACCCCCGTGTATGCCTATGAAATGCCAGGCAAACGCTACGACATCGGAAACCTGGTTGACTATCAGGAAGTACAAAAAGACTATAAGGGAATCATCGCCTGATTTTTCGGTTTATTTTCTATCCGAACCGGCAGGAGCATGCTACACTGCCTGTTGCCGCACAGCTTGACCCAAGAGGAGCGATTGTTTCCTATGGACTTGATTGAAGAATTCCGCAAGAAGTACCCGGATGTCCTTGCTTCCGATATCCATACCGCCTATTCACCCTATCGCGTGTGTCCCCTCGGCGCCCATATCGACCACCAATACGGCATGGTCACCGGCTTTGCGTTGGACAAAGGCGTCACATTGTGCTTCACCCCAACCAACAACGACCAGATCGAGATGGACAGTCTCAACTTCCCGGGCCACATCGCCTTCAATCTTGACGCCATTGAAGCCAAGGTGGGCAACTGGGGTGATTATCTGAGGGGTGCCGTATTCTCCTTGGTCCAGAACCGCTACCCCGTATCCAAAGGTCTCAGGGGCATCATCCAGGGAACCATCCCCATCGGAGGCTTGTCCTCCTCCGCCGCAGTGATCCTGTGCTATATCAAAGCCCTGGCCTTCACCAACGGCTTCTCCATCGAAGGCCAAAGACTGGTCGAAATCGCCCTGTATGCCGAGAATGCCTACGTAGGCCTGAACAATGGCAAACTTGATCAATCCTGTGAAGTCCTCTGCAAGAAAGACCAGCTACTGTTCCTCGACACCCGGGACAATACCTATACCACCATCCCATCCACGCTCGGTATGCGCGACTACGAGATCGCCGTCTTTTATTCCGGAGTATCCCGGAACCTGGGGAAGGGGTATAATATGCGCGTTGACGAAGCCAAATCAGCCGCATATTGCCTACAAGCCTTCAGTGGCCGGCAGTATGGAGTCTATAAAGACACCCGGCTGCGTGATGTACCGTACGAAGTGTACAAGGTATACGGGGACAGCCTGCCAGCCCCCTTTAAAAAAAGAGCCATGCACTACTATGGAGAAATGGACCGGGTGCGACAGGGCATCAAAGCCTGGGAGAAAGGAGACATCATCCAATTCGGAAACCTGATGTTCGAATCCGGATACAGCTCCATCCACTACTGGGAGACCGGTTCCCCCGAATTGATCGCCATCTATGATATCATGAAGAAAACCGAAGGCATCTACGGAGGACGGTTCAGCGGCGCTGGTTTCAAAGGATGCTGCATGGCGATGATCAATCCCGCCTATGAGGAATCGATCAAAGAGAGCGTGACTGCCGAATACCTGAAGCGATTCCCCCAATACAAGGAAGTGTTTGAAGTACACTTCTGCAAGACCGCCGATGGAGTGAAAGTAAGCTGATATGAATATTGCCGTGGCCGGAACTGGATATGTCGGACTCTCGAATGCCGTGCTGTTGGCGCAGCACAACCACGTGGTCGCTGTGGATATCCTCCAGTCCAAAGTGGATCTGATCAATGCCCACCAGTCCCCCATCGTGGATACCGAGATCAGCGAATACCTGGCCAACAAGGATTTGGATCTGACTGCCACGTGTGACGGCAATCGTGCTTATGCAGAGGCAGACTTCATCCTCATCAGCACCCCCACCAACTATGACCCCCAAAAGAACTATTTCGACACTTCCTCGGTAGAATCCGTGATCGAACAGATACTGGCGCTCCATTCGACAGCCGTCATCGTGATCAAATCGACCGTCCCTGTGGGCTATACCCAAGCCATCCAGAAAAAATACCAGTACAGCCGGATACTGTTCAGCCCTGAATTCCTCAGGGAAGGGCAGGCCCTGTATGACAACCTGTATCCTTCACGGATAATCGTAGGCTGCTGTCCGGAAATGGAGATTGCCGGCCATAGTTTCGCCTCACTGCTGAAAGAAGGTGCGGCCAAAGAGGACATTCCCGTACTGGTCATGCCAACCACCGAAGCCGAAGCGGTCAAGCTCTTCGCCAATACCTACCTGGCCCTCCGTGTATCGTTTTTCAATGAGCTGGATACCTATGCGGAAATACGCGGTCTCGATACCAAATCCATCATAGACGGCATCGGGTTGGATCCCCGGATAGGAACCCACTACAACAACCCTTCCTTTGGCTACGGCGGGTATTGCCTCCCCAAAGACACCAAGCAGCTTCTGGCCAACTATGAGCACGTGCCCCAGAACATCATGACGGCGATTGTGGATGCCAACCGGACCCGCAAGGATTTCATCGCTGACCGCATCCTGGAGAAGGCCGGGTTCAAATGGAACAATGCCAACCAGATCAGGATAGGCATCTACCGGCTTACCATGAAAGCCAACAGCGACAACTTCAGGCAATCCTCGATCCAAGGGGTCATGAAGAGAATAAAGGCCAAGGGCGTGAAGGTGGTGGTGTACGAGCCCACGCTCAAGGACGATGAGTTCTTTGGAAGCCAGGTTGTCAAGGATCTTGCGCAGTTCAAGAGCCAATGCGATGTCATCGTGGCAAACCGCTATGCCGACGAACTCGCCGATGTGTGGGATAAGGTATATACGAGGGATCTGTATAAACGGGACTGAAGAAAGCCGGTTCCCGGAAAGAACCCATACCGAGTGAAGTCAGGTCCCGGGAGCCGAGCGAGCCAGAGGAGCCCGGTGTATCGGGAAGTGCGGCCGAGGAGCCCGGTGTACCGGGAAGAACTTTCCACATTTTCCACGAGGATGGAGCTAAGCCCTCTGTCAAGACAGGTATCATAAATAATAAAGAATATTTCTATGCCACCTGAATATCGATTTTCCCTATAGGAAAACATCCTTGTTCATACACTTCATTTGGAGTTAGGTAATCCA
>Ga0247841_10000160_pt1 | contig 182654 bp, 189 predicted proteins | sample LaCruzMarch2015__2_FD_192410 | JGI IMG/M metagenome (GOLD analysis project Ga0247841, IMG submission 192410) | Freshwater microbial communities from meromictic Lake La Cruz, Castile-La Mancha, Spain - LaCruzMarch2015_18m | ecosystem: Environmental > Aquatic > Freshwater > Lake | place: Spain... | reverse complement strand
ACGGTAGGGTGGTATTGATCGGCTCACCTAAGGATATCAGCGCTCCCATACTCCGTTTACGGTAAAGTGGTATAAGTAGGCTTGTTTCAAGGGTTTGTAGGGTTCGCCTACCGTCCACGACTACCCGCCATAATTTTTCGACAAGAAAAATTATGGCGGCACTAAAGCGAGCGTAAAACGGCGCGACAAGCGCCGTAGCGAGCGTAGTACCGTCAACCTAAATTAAACAAATGTCCTATACAGTTTTTGCCTTAAAGTGGCGGCCCACGAATTTTGACCAGATCATCGGCCAGAATCATATCGTCACCACCTTAAAAAATGCTTTAGAAAAAAACAGAGTAGCCCACGCCTACATATTCTCCGGCCCCCGGGGAGTCGGCAAGACTTCTACCGCCCGCATATTAGCCAGAGCCCTTAATTGCAAAGAAGGCCCTTCGGTAAACCCCTGCGGTAAATGCCCTATCTGCGTTGACGTAAGCCTTGGCCGCAGTTTTGACGTCATTGAAATAGACGGCGCCTCTAACAGGGGCATTGATGAAATAAGGGTGCTCAGGGAGAACGTTAAATTCCCGCCAGCCGTCGGTAAATTCAAAATATATATAATTGATGAAGTGCACATGCTCACCCCGGAGGCATTCAACGCCCTGCTTAAGACCCTGGAGGAGCCGCCGGATTTTGTAAAATTTATCTTTGCCACCACCCAGCCGCATAAAGTTTTACCGACTATACTTTCCAGGTGCCAGCGCCTTGATTTCCGGCGCATCCCGCTTATTGAAATCATCGCCCAGATGGAAAAGATTGTGGCGGAAGAGAAGATAGAGATAGACAAAGAGGTCTTGTTTGCCATTGCCAAAGCCAGCGACGGCTCATTAAGGGACGCCGAGTCGCTCCTGGACCAGTTGAGTTCTTTTTCTAAAGACAGGATTTCCTTAAAAGATATCGTTTCGGTATTGGGTATCGTTGAACAGGAGGCGCTTTCTGAAATCACCGAAAAAATAATCCAGAAGGACGCCAGAGGGGCATTGGCTTTGCTAAACAGCATTATTGACGAAGGTAAGGACGCTAATTTATTCCTCTCCAATCTTATAGAGCATTTTCGCAACCTGATGATTGCTAAAATCACCAACGCTGATTCTAAATTAATAGATTTGCCTCAGGAGATTTGCGAAAAATTACTCAAGCAATCACAGCATTTCAGCCTGGAAGATATATTTGCTATTTTTAATCACTTAATCAACGCCCAGGAGATGTCCAAGCGGATGGAGTCTTTGCGTATTCCTTTAGAGATAACTTTAGTCAAGCTGGCTCACGATAAAAGAGGTGCAGCCCATAATCCACACAATCACAACAACGCCAAGCCAGCGCAAGCTGTTGCCGCGCCGGACCCGGTAAAGGAAATCGTTGAACCCCAAAAAACCGAAGAGCCCAAGCCAACCCATTTGAAAGCGGAGCCGGTATCCATAGATAAAGTAAAGGCCTCTTGGCAGAGTATTATTGACGCCTTAGGAAGAGTCAAGATGTCTGTGGCGACTTACCTGAACGAGGGCGGCTTGGTCAGCCTGGAAGATAACCTTCTGACCATTTCTTTCCCCAAGAATTTTTCCCTGCATAAGGAATCTCTTGAAACCAGGGGAAACCGCGAGTTTATAGAAAAAACATTAGCTGAAATATTGCATTCCCATGTAAAAGTCAATTTTATTTTATCAGAAGAAATCCAGGAGGCGCAGGATGAGCATCCTCCTTTTATTAAATCCGCGCTGGACGCTTTTAAGGCAAGGGTAATCAAGGAAAATTAATGGCAAATTACACCGAATCAATAGAGAAATTAATTGATAGATTGATTAAACTGCCTGGCATAGGCAGGCGCAGCGCCGAGCGCATTGTGGGGTATGTTTTGAACGCCCCGAAAGATGACATAAAACATCTTTCCGAGGCGTTAGTCAAGGTTAAAGAAAATGTCCGGCTCTGCCGCATCTGCCATAACTTAAGCGAAGCAGAGCTATGCAGGATTTGCGATGACAGCCGCCGCCAGAAAGACACCATCTGCATTGTGGAGAGGCCAAGCGATGTTACCGCCATAGAAAAAGCAGGGTATTTTAACGGGGTTTATCACGTGCTGCTGGGGTCTATTTCGCCTTTAGAGGGCAAGGGCCCAAGCGATTTAAAAATTGACAGCCTGCTTGAGAGGATAAAACAGAATAACATCAAAGAAATCATTATCGCCACAGACGCTGATACCGAAGGCGAGACTACGGCAATGTACCTGACCAAGGTAATCAAACCCCTGGGAGTCAACTTAAGCCGTATTGGTTTGGGCCTGCCTGTGGGTTCAAATGTGGAATACGCAGATTCAACCACTCTTTCCAAGGCATTAGAATCCCGCCGCAATATTTAAGATATGATATCCCTTATAAACCTTTCCAAAAATTACGGTAAAAAAGTCCTTTTTGAAAATATTTCCCTGACTATAAACCAGGGAGAAAGAATCGGGCTCATCGGCCCTAACGGCGCCGGAAAGAGTACGCTTTTCTCTTTGATTTTAGGAGAGACAGAATCCACTGCCGGCGAGGTGAGGCTGAATAAGAATACCCATATCGGCTATCTTCCTCAGGAAGCGCATTTTAATTCTACAAAAACAGTTTTAGCTGAATTGACCGAAGGCGACCAGCGGATTATGGGCTTGAAAAAGGAAAAAGAAAAGCTGGAAGAAGAGGGCGCTGCCGGTTCAAAGCGCTACGGGGATGTATTGCATAATTTAGAAGTGCTGGGGTATTTTGAGCTGGAGCATAAGGCCGAGAAAATCTTGATGGGCTTAGGGTTTAAAGAAAGGGATTTTAACCGCCCGATAACAGAGATGAGCGGCGGATGGCAGATGCGCACTTTACTGGCAAAACTGCTTACCTATCATTATGACCTCCTGCTTCTTGACGAGCCGACAAATTACCTGGATTTAAACGCCGCCATTTGGCTTAAGGATTATTTATCTGATTTCAGGGGCACCTTTATCATGATTTCCCACGATAAGGCATTTTTGACCGAGGTAACCAATTATACTTTAATCCTTGAAAACGGCGCGGTGGCCAAGGTGCACGGGAATTACGAGCATTACGAAGAGATAAAGAGGGAAAAACGTTCATTTCTCCAGAAGCAGTTTAAGGAGCAGGAAAAGAAGATGGAGCAGCTGGAAAAATTTGTCCAGCGTTTCCACGCTCAGCCCAACAAGGCAGCTTCGGTACGCGCCAAGCGCAGAGTTTTAGAAAAAATGCAGGAAGAAGTGGTTGTCGTGCCGCCTGACCCCAGGGAAAGTATCGGGAATTTTCATTTCCCGGCTACAAAACGCAGCGGCCATAAGGTGATGGCGTTAGAAAAGATTTCCAAGTCTTACGGAGATATCCGGGTCTATCAGGATATAGATTTTGAGATAAGCCAGGGCGAGAAGGCGGTTTTAGCCGGAGAAAACGGCGCCGGTAAATCCACGCTTTTAAAAATTATGGCAGGGGTGATTGATATTGACAGCGGCTCGCGTATCGTCGGCCACAATGTGGATACCGGATATTTTTCCCAGACCCGCACCGACGTTTTGAATTTGGAAAATACCGTATTGGATGAGGCGTACTCCGCGGCGCCGGGTTTTATGGCTGAGGAAGCTATCAGGACCATCCTGGGAGCATTTTTATTTACCGGAGATGACGCCGCTAAAAAAGTCAAAGTGCTTTCCGGAGGAGAGAAGAGCCGGCTCATTTTGGCTAAACTTTTGATTAATCCCCCGAATTTTCTTCTGCTTGATGAACCGACCACTCACCTTGATGTGGATGCGGTGGATGCTCTGGTGCGGGCATTGACTGATTACCAGGGGACAGTGGTGTTTATCAGTCACGATATTTATTTTGTCCGTTCAATTGCCAATGTGGTTTTTGAAGTCAAGGAAGGAAGAATCAGGAAATTCCCCGGCAGTTTTGATTATTATTTTGAGAAAAAAGAGCAGGGCGATACAACTGTGGAAGAGCGCCGGCCGAAAGCCAATCCCCAGAAAGCAAAAATAGATGATGCAAAAGAAAAGGCAAAAGAGGAAGAAAAGAAACGCAAAGAAGAAGAAAAAAAGCGAAAAGCCCATAATGTAGCATTGCGCGAGAAAATAGGTAAATTAGAGAAAGAAAAAGAAAATCTCCAGCTGGAAAGCTACGCCAAGGTGCGGGCATTATCCAATCCGCATATTTACCGCGATGAAAATACTGCCAAGGAATACGGCAGGCGGTTGAAAGAAATTGAAAGGTTGACGGTAGAACTCGACAGCGAGATAAAAAAGCTTGAAGAACAGATTATTTAATGTAAAATATTACCACAATTCCCCCTTAGCTCAGTTGGTAGAGCGAGAGACTGTTAATCTCCAGGTCCTAGGTTCGAGTCCTAGAGGGGGAGCCAATTTCTTTTTTGCGAGAACTCAGGTTTGTGGTTTACACCTGAGTTCTTTTTTTGGGTAGGTCTTGAGGAGAGATCAATTTCTGAATCTTTCAAGAAACCTAGGCCGGCAGCAAACGGAGTATAGGAAACTCTGCATTTGCCATCTTTTACCCGGATCTCTTTGATGAGATCAGCAACGAAAATCTTCCGCCTGTAAAATTCTTCACTATCAAGTATATCAATTAATAGCTGGACGTAATCAGCTATAAAGCGCTCATTAAAGACAGCCTTGCTTGTTTTTTTGTATTCTTCTTCAAGTCTTTCTTTTTGTTCGCGTAGTTGCTGGATATCGGCTTTTAGTTCTCTGATTCGGGGAGCGAAATCATCCATATTAAGCTCATGGCTTGTCTCAATGATCTCGTAGAGGCGCTGGAGTTTCTTTTCTTTTGTCCGGGCTTCGCTTTCAAATTGTCCGATCTTCTTAGGAGTCTCTACAGCTCTCTCTTTGGCCATGTTGAATAGGTCTATGGCTAATTTACGGATATTCTTCTTGGTGATAAGGTTCTGTTTAATCTCTTCAACAACTTTTGTTTCAATCCAATCCCGGTTAAATTCCGGAGCATCACAAGCCTTTTTACCCTTTCTGCTTTTAACATTGCACATATAGTAATGGAATTTGCCGCCTTTTGCGGAGGCGCCCACGTAGCGGCCCCCACACTTCCCGCAGATAATAAGACTAGATAAAAGATATGAATCGTTGTGTATCCGTGGAGGATTATTTTCCGGATTGTGCCTCTTAAGAACCTTTTGCACCTTTTCTGCCTGTTCACGCGTAATGATCGCTGGATGGCTATTTTTGACAAGAATAGGCTCTGGAAGAGGTTTAAAGGGCCTATTGCCGGTGTTTAGCTCTTTACCAAAAATACTATCTCCTACGTATTTCTCATTTGTCAGAATATTAGCAATGTGATTTTTAGTAAAGTAATCTCCTGTCCTTGGTTTCATCCTCTTGCGGTTTAATTCGGAGGTTAAGGCGCTCATGCCGATATTACCGGAGGCATAGCGCGCATAGATGTATTTGACAATTTTTGATTCTTTTGGCTCGATCTCTAGCTTTGAGCGTTCCCGGTCCTTAAATGTAACTTTCTTTATCCGGAAGCCATAAGGTGCAAACCCGCCATTCCAGAACCCAGCCTTTACGTTTTCAACCATGCCTTTTATACTTTCCCTGGCGAGGTTAAGAGAGTAGAATTCATCCATGCCTTCAAGCATGGATTCTAATAGCACTTCTGTAGGATCATTCGATCCAAGGAATGGCTGACTTACCGAGATAACTTTTACATTGTTTTTTCGGAGGAGATATTTATATTTTATAGAATCGTAGCGGTTCCGGGCGAATCTGTTTAAATTATGGACTAAAATAGCGGTAAATGGCGGGGGTGTATCGGTAGCCAAGGAGATCATTTGCTGGAAGGCATCGCGCTCATCCGTGGTCCCGGACATTGCGCGATCTTCAAAAATCCGGTAGACTTTAAAGTTTTGTTTTTTAGCGTATTCTAGGCAGGCGCTTTTCTGTGCTTCTATGCTGAAGCCTTTTTCTTGGGCCTTGGATGAGAATCTGCAATATATCGCGCATATCGATTGTTCGGTCATTATCTATACATCTACTTGTTTTTATCAATCTTTTGCCACGTAAGTTTAAAAATAGCAACTTCGTAATTATTGTCTTCAAAATACATTAAGAGAGAATCGTCTAATCGGTAACTCCATGATTTAAATTTTGCCTTGTCAAATTCCTTCTTTAAATCCTCTTTTGACAAGGAATTAAAATATTTAAATACCTTACTGATAGAAATATTCTTTACCTTTGATATCCTCCTATACAACTCATATAAAAGTTTTCCTTCGATTCTTTGAAAGTTATCGGTTAAGAATATTTGTTTGATTAAGTCCTTAGAATAAGAACGTCCCTGAGTAGGAGTCTGTTCAATATAGAAACCCAGTATTGTTTCTTGTAAAATCCCGGATCGTTTACGCTCTTCCGGCAAGGTTAATATCCACTTTAGTTCTTTATTACCTAATTTTAAAGCAATAGTGCTATGGAGTTTATCATACAGCCAAAGTATTTTAGTTTCCTCTATTCTTTGCTTCTTACCTTGCTCGGTAAATTTATTAAAGTAATCAATGGGATCTTCTTGAAGAGGTTTACCGGGACCCGGCGCCTTCCCGATTTCAACCAAATAATCGTATATCTCTTGAAGAAGTATTCGTTCAATGGGGTGCAATGGGTAATACCCTAAAATTTCTACTATTTTTTCATCGGACACAAAATAAGATTCGGCATCCTTAGGAAGTAACTTTGTTGAGTAACGTTTTATTAATAATTCCCGGAGATTGGGGTATGTCGGTTGGGAGGGGTCAAAATAATTCTTCGCTTTCCCTGGGGCCTTTTCTAACTGTATTGATAAGAAAATTGATTTCTCATTCCAATCTAAAGCTTTAGAGATTTTCTTTATCAATTCTTCGGAACCGGGAAATTTGTTTCCCTTCTCATATTGAGCCAATAAACTAGGGCTTAATAAGTTTAGTTGCTTTGCTAGGGCCCGGTGAGTTAATCTTTTTTCTTTTCTTCTTAATTTAAACTCTTCTGAGAATTTATTCATAGGTCCTTCTTCTTACCAAAAGGTATGTTTTCCAAACGGTACTCATTATTATATACGATTTCTTTTGGAATAAAAGAAAAAAGTTCTTGACAATGATGCGTACCAAGTGGTAATCTATATCAAGAGTACCGAACAGTACGCAAAGAGGAGTAAATAAAATGACACTAAAAGAATTATTGCAATCGGGAGTAAAATTAGCAACTTATCGGCCGATTGATTTAGCGAAAGTATTAAACAAAAGCCCGCGTGCGGTAAGCTTTACCTTGCGCCGGGATTTGGATTGTATAACAGTCCGCACTCTTAAAGAATATTTGGAGGCTACTGGTAGGCAAGTAGATTTTAAGAAGTTGGTTAATACTCAATAAAAAAATGGCCGGAGATGATTAGGATCCCCGGCCGAATTACAAGCGTCCGTCAACGCCATGAAAAATATAACACGGAAGTCAAAAAAAGTAAAGTGTGGAAATAGTGAAACGATACCCCTCGATTTACAATCTGCTATTCACGCCGCAGTTTATTCCAGAGTTCCAAAGCAAGTTGCTAATCATCTTGGGATTTCAACAAAACGTCTTCTGAATTACTGTTCAGATAAACCTTTCCGGTTTAGTTCCCGGCATCTCTTGCCTTTAATGCAATTCACTAAGAATTATGAACCGCTGGAATTTTTAGCTGAACAGACTGGCCATTTTATTTTCAAAGTGCCCTTGGTAGATGAATCGTGCAATCCGGAGAAGATGTTACCACTGATATTCGCGTTGAAGGTTAAGTGGGAAAAATTGCTCCAACTTTTTGAACTTTATTATAGCTCTAACGCGGAGGATCGAGAATCATTAGAGCCTATCGCGGAGGCACTATTTTCTTTTATCAATATGGCTGCCCAATTGCGCGCCGCGGCTTTTATGAAACTCGAAGGATCAAGAGGTAAAAAAGGAGCTTTATTTGTTTAACAACAGATCAGGAAAACCGGCAAAAATAAAGAGGAGGAAAAATGTTTGATGTAAAAGTTGAGACACTGCGAGATAAGGTTTTAGAATCTGAAATTAAAGAAAATTCCTTTGCGGAGGAATTAACTCGGGTTAAATCCCGCGTTTTGAGCTTACGCGAGGCGAAGGTTGCAGGGGAAGGAAATTTCTCCCCTGGCGATCTTTCACAGGCAATAAAGCAACAGGCTGAGGTTGAAGGCGATCTTGAGGCAGCCAGATCCCTAACTGTAAAAGCGAAAAACAAGCTATGTGAGGCCTTGGAGCGACAACGGAAAGCTTGGGAAGTTGAGAAGCAATCTTTTTTGCCCGCCATTAATAGGCTCCACAAAGAATGCCGCGATAAATTGACTGAAGTACTAGTTGAAAGCCAAGTTTTGATAAATTTGATCGCCGGGCAACGGCAGGGCAATGATTTGCTATTTTCCGTCTCGCATTACATTCGCGGGGATTATGACCATAACGGCCCCGATCCATACATTGTGATGGCTGAACGAGCAAACGCGCTCACTCGGGAGCGTTACGACAAATCACCACTACATAGACGCGATGAAGTAATAAATGCACTTAGCATTTGTGGAGGGGTGACCTCTACCGAGGAGGCTGAAAAGCTTTTGGAAGAAGGCCGGAAGAGATTAACTAAAAAAGAATAATTTACTAAATAAGGAGGATTCAGATGTCACAAACGAACCCAGGAGTTAAAACTTTTACCGCGGCGGAGGATCTCGAAGCAAACCGGCGGGTCAAATTAAGCACAGGGAGCGGTAAAAATGTTGAATATGCTGATGCCGGGGATGCATTCATTGGCATTACCGAACTTAAGGCGCCAGTGGTGAATCGATTAGCGTTAATCTTAAGACATCCAGCCGTACATTTAAAGTTGTTGCCTCTGGCATAATTTCTGAGGGAGCAAATTTCTACGGCGATAATGACGGCAAGATAAGCACTTCTGTAAGTGGATCTGTTCAAGGGAGCATACTTGAAGAGGCAACAGCCGCCGGGGATATTATAGAGGCGTTGTTGGCATAAGGCCAGGGTTAAGTACGATACTGAAATGTCTTTCAGAGAAAGCTGGAAGCGTTATTGAACAGATTAGAGAAGTAGCAGGACTTTCGAAAGATAAGGCTTGTTAAGAGGAGGTGAAAAATGATCAACGTAAAAGAACAATTTCCGAAAGCGACTTATTGGTTCAGCGGTGTGGAGATCGCCGGCTTGGATTTAAGCGAACTTAAAAAAGGCAATCCGGAGCTCTATGAGAAGTTGATGAACATTGTTACTAAGAATGATAGCGTTACCGTTGGCTTTGATGAGGAGATGAGCCCGGTTTGCTATATGATTAATGTTCCGGGATAGACGATCTTTTGTGGATCGTGGAGGCGGTAAATAAGTACGTTGATTTTTAAAGGAGCGGTTGAGGGCTAACTTGAGGAGGTTATTATGGAAAGGGTAAAAACCGGCGGAGGCAGTGAGGTGAAGTTACAAAACCAGGTTAAAGCATTATCAAACAAAGTAAAAGGCGGCTCTTCTCTCTTGTGCGCGGAGTTAGAGAAATTTGGCAAAAAGCCGGATAAGAGATCCGCTACCAGCGTTGATATAAAAACCTGGAATCTGATTTATGCTTTGGGGGAGGTAAAGGAGCTGGTAGCTCTAAAAGTGCCTTCAATTAAGCGGAATATTCCTGCTGTTAAGAAAGACAAGCCGCGTATTGCGGAGGATAGGCTTTGGTGGTGGCGGGCAGATAATGTTGAGAAAGCCTTGTGGAAGGCCATGAAAGCTCACCACTATAAATGCTTTAGGGAATTAATGGTGATTATTAAAAGATACGGGGCCGCGCAAGTAACTTTTACTCATGACGAGAACCTTAAGCCAGTTAGTTGTAATCTTCTTTTTGAGAGGAAAAAGTAAGGAAGATAATATGGGTCGTACCGCACAAGAAAACTTTAACCGAAGATTTGGCAATCCGCCCCGGATCACTGTTCGATTCGTTGATATTGATTCTGAACCGGATCGTGATTATCGCTATGACAAAATCTTTGAAGCTTGGGTTGGCTGCGTGCGGTCCCTACTCGGCCGGGAACCTACAGAGCCGGAGATTTTTGGAACAGTAAGTCTCGAAGCAGTAATAAATGATGAGCGGAGCAAAGGTGTTTACCGTGATTGTCTGAATAACAACGCGGAGATTAAGTCAATGGACAAAATTCGGCCGGGTAGTATCAACCGCAGTACGCCGACCATTATGAGGTCGCGAGGTGTAGGTGCAAGCCCTACCCCGGCCATAGCAAAATATGAAGAATAAACAAGCAAATAAATTCACTGTAAAAGACGAAAGAAAACCCGGTTGGTTTTGGATAACCAATAAGGCCCTAGAGCTGATCAGTGAATATATCGGTATTACCGGGATTGCTGTTTATTCGTGGCTTTGCTATCACAGGAATAACAATACTCAACTATGCCATCCTTCTATTACCACCTTGGCTAAACATTGTAAGATTTCCCGGAGGACAGTCATAAGGACTATCCGGCTACTTGAAAGCAAGAAACTTATATCAATTGAACATTCTCATGGAGAGGTCAATATATACAGGCTTTTAGATTTGAAGGGTACAGATACAAACAAAGTAACCAGTATCTCATATGACACTAGTGACACCAGGGATACTGGGGTAGTGACACCACAGACACGGGGGGTAGTGACACCAGGGATACACGAACAAGACTTAATAGAACAAGACTTATCTAACAAGAATATCAAAGAGTGTTTTTCCTATTTTTGTTCAAAGACAAAAAAGAATTTAAAACTAACCCCAGAACGTAAGCAGATAATTAAACAGCGGTTGCTAGAGGGTTTCACTATGGAGCAGTTAAAAACCGCAATTGATAACTTCTGCCGGGATGATTGGCCGGAGAGGTATAAATATATTGATTTGCTCTACTGCATTGGTAAGCAGCGCAATAAACCGGATTCCTTAGAGAAATGGCTTAATTTTGCACCAAAGGGTTCTGCTGTCAATAACACTTCCATTGCTGCCGGTGAGGATACCAAGAAGAACATAATTACTGATTCGATGCTTGAACAACGCTTTGGTAGGATTGCCACAAAAGACATGATTAAGAAGTTTTTAAGAGAATTCCCAGAGCAGCTCTGGTGGAAAGTTGATCAGTTTTTAAAGAGGCGTTACCCGGGAAGTAATGGCAGTTCTTTTGCGGAGGCAGAGCGCGAGGTCACCGCGGAGAGCCGGAAGGCCCGGGAAGATTTTAATAAATTAGCGCAAGGAATCGGCAAATGACAGAAACAAAAGATTTTATCTGTAATCGTTGCGGTCAAATATTTACTGATGAGGATGCTAAGGAAACTGTTTCTTGTCCTCGTTGTGGCCGGAGTGATGCAGAGGAAATCTAATAGGGTTATGTTTAATTCACGTGAAATAATTTAACCAGAAAGAGGTGAAAAATGAATGAGGAATTTTTGAAAGGATTAACGCTTGAGCAACTCTACAATTCCCGGCCGGATTTAGTAGCTACGATAGAAGACGAAGCCAGTTCAAGCGAAAATGCTCGTATTTTAAGTATCGTTAAATATGCACATCAGCTCGCAGTTAAGGTAACAATGGAGCCGATCGCTCCCGTAGTATTAAAAGCGATTAATGAAGGTTTGAGCTTGGACACTTTTACGAATGAAGTCTATAACGTAGTCGAAGAAGCATTGGCAAAGAATAGTAAAAAAAAGAATAATGAAAGCGATGAAAAGTTGCCGCATCTTGACCGGGCAAGGATCTATCAGCGGACGCATGGCTGTGGACTCATTGATGCATTAAGGGCAACGGCTGAGCCAAGGAATTAACATGTTTGAGGGTATTAGAATCTGGTACCACCGAAGGCGGACCTTAAAGGATATACAATATAAGCATTATCTTTTACGGAAGATGATCGCCGGCTTTACTGACCGGGTAATTATACGAATCAAATTAGATGAGCAGGCTGATGCCACTCTCGCCACTTTCAATCAAATGCTAGATGATGTGCGCGGAGTGATTGTGAAGCATAACAGCGCATTAAGTGATATTTCAGCCCGTGCGGAGGAAAAGAAAAGATGTCAGACGAATTAACTGTCGAGATAAATACAAAGAATTTAAAAACAGCCTTAAGAATTTTTCCTGAAGATTTACGGCATGAACTTGCTGATGGATTAGATCATATCGGGCGCCATTTCTTCAAAACATTTTGGCAGACACGATTACAAGGACCCCCGGGAATCAAAGCACATCCCCACGGTATCTTTACACATTTTTACCGCGGGCCATTAGGCACATCGGATGTATTTCATCCATCTGCAAAACGATCAGCAACCGTTGGAGCAATTAATCAGTCACCGGTTAAGACACTAGACATGGGATTCGTATTTTATACTGATTCAAAGGTGGCATATTTACACGAAGCGGGAGGTCGTATATCAAAGCCCGGAGGAGGGAAATTAGCCGTTCCTTTATCTGCCCGGGTAGAAATGTTTACTTCCGGCGGTCAACTTAAGAAACAATATAGGCAACCACGCACAATAAAAAACATGGTTCCGATTGTGCTAAGAGGAAAAACATTTTTAGCTAAGGTGGGACGTAAAACAAAATCCCCCTTACCTCTTTTCGTATTAAAGAATTCTATAAGAATAAAACCGCGACTTGGCTTTTATCAGACGTGGCAAGATATGGGTGACTATCGTATTAATACAATTAATGAATCAGTAAAAAAGGCATTAAATAAAACTAAGTAAACAGAGCACTAATCCAACAGGAGACACAGATTAAGATCAAGGGATTATTTCACATGAAATACCAAAGCTCATTAAGTAATGTAATGGCGTTATATAACCATGAGTAATCATTAGAGTTATGGTGTGTTGATATGGGGGTATTCAGTGAAGAAAGATAAATCAACAAAGACAATGCAAGAGTCGATTTTAAAAAATGGGTCCTTCTCCTGCCGGTCGGGGGGTGAGGGTCAGGCGGAACGCGGCCATTCACTGATGGTAAAGTATTTTTTTGGTCATTTCCTGTTCCTATTTTTTATTATTCTTTATTGTAATAGTCTATGCTTTATCGTCGAGAATAAAGATGATTTTAATTATTTTAATATATCTCAAGTAGGAAGTTTAGGAAATAAGAAACCCGGAAAATCTTCCGGTTGTTTCCGGATCATAGATCCTGTTTTAAATACAACAGATTTAAGGAGGACAAAATGCCTAGTAATCACGAATTAGAAATTATAATGCGGCTTAAGGACGAGATTTCTAGAAAACTCCAAGGTATTGAGGGAGGCATCCAAAAATTAGGTAATAGAGCTATGGAGATGGGAAAGTCGATGCGACAAACAGGCAGAGAAATATCTCAAATGGGTGGAACCATTGCGCTGTTGGGCGCCAGTATTACAGGGCCATTGTTGTTGGCATTCAAGAACGCGGAGAATTATTCTAGACCTGTCCATGAACAGATGGAAAGGATGCGAAACGCCACTATGCAATTTCAGGTTTCCATCGCTAATGCCCTAGTGCCGGTTATGGAAAGGTTTACAAATATCTTGGGTAGTTTGTTAAATGCATGGAATAGATTGGGTCCTGCGGTTCAACAGCAGATAGTTCAGGGTGCGTTTATGGTCGGGACCTTTCTTGCTATCGGGGGCGGCGCAATAAAACTGTATGGAGTTCTAGAAAAACTCGGCGGAACTATTTTAGAATTGGGTGGCAAATTCTTTAAATGTTTTACTCTCGCAAATCTGCCAATGATAGCAACTATCGCCGGAGTGATTATTTTGCTCGGGCTGATGCTTAAATTTAAACCTGTGGCGGACACTATAATGAGTGCGCTTCAGGTTCTCTTTCTTTTCTTCCTTAATGGATTAGAGACAATCCGTTTAGTTTTATCTAGGATAATTGCTTTTTTCTTAGGAGGTTGGGAAAAAATATTTGATTTACTGTCAAGACTGCCCGGTAAGGCGGGGCAAGTATTCGATGGGATGGCAAAAGGTGTTAAGGCCGTTCGTGAAGAGGTTGATAAATTGGGCGATGGCGCCATGGTTCATCTTGAGAAGAATACCAAAGAAATCGGTGATATATTCGCCACTGGACAAGGATCTTGGTCAGAAGGCTTTGATAACGCTAAGAAAAGCGTAATAGGACTATGGGATATAATGAAAAATCCCCCTAAGACTGAAATACAGTCCATGGTTAAACAATTCGATGCCATAAAAGAAATTGTAAAGGGAGTTGCCCAGTCAATGGAATCTTCGCTAAGTAACTTCTTTTTCAATGTTGTTACTGGCCAAGTAAAAAGCATGGTAGATGTTTTTGCCGACTTCGGAAAATCTGTGCTGCAGATCCTTACTCAAGTCTTGGCTAAGCTTTTAATCATTAAGGCATTTACTGCACTGGCCGGATCAAGTGGGAAAATATTCGGCGTGGGAATAGGTGAATTATTTCATGCTGGTGGAATCGTGAGGGCTCACAGCGGTCTTGCGGTTGATGAGGTGCCTATCATTGCTCAGGCCGGAGAAGGTGTGTTATCACGTAAGGGGATGTCTGCCATTGGTCGAAGTAATTTTGACCGGCTGAACAGTGGCGAATCTTTAAACCCGTGGAACAGTGGCAAATCTACTGGTGGTAATGTAACAATTCAGCCTGTTCTAGTTATTAACGCATGGGACAGCAAGGACGTTTATAGACATAAAGCAGAAATCGAAGCAATGATGATTAGTAGCATATCGAATAATGGTAAGCTAAGGCAAACCATAAAAAGATATAGTTAACTAGAGAAAAAATGGAAAATCCTAAGCTATTTAAATTACTATCTCGTCAAGAAATCAGGCCCTTGTTGAAAGCCGGAAACAGGGCAGAACTTTTAGATTCACTCGCGCAGTTAATTGCCGAATTGATTAATAATAATAACGCTTCTTTTGAAACGGCTGTCTCTGATCTTAATGAAAAAAGTTCATATTATTTTGCATTAATGGGAGAAACCTTTAAGCTAATTTCTGTAAGACTGAAAGATACTTATGGGCTCGAGGTAGACATCGAACAATTACTAAAACAAGCACGGGATAATTTGGATAAGGTATGGCCCCAACTCAAGAAAGAAGCGGCAGATCAGCTCTATGTCACAAGGACAATAAACGGGATATTCAAAAGAAAGGAGTAATACGGTGATAATTCTTAAATACATACCCAATATTCTTAAAGACGAAGGGCGCATAGCAAAAGAGTTGCCCTTTACCGCCAATAAGACACTGCAAGATTACCTTACCGAAACCGGATTTGAATTAAACGAAAGCAGGGCTATTGTTATGGGTGCGGTGGCAAAAGACTTAACCACTACACTTAAAGATGGCGATGAGGTTATTCTCACGCCGGATGTGGGTGGTCCTGCATTCGCTTTCCTTGGTAACCCTGCTTTTTGGGCCGCGGTTTGGAATATTGTACAAATAGGTTCTATTGTATTAAGTCTTGGTTATGCAATTTATTCAGCTTTTCAAAAACCAAGAACACCTAGCTTTGGCACTACCGGTGAAGGACTTGATGAGGGTTCACCCACGTATGGCTGGGATGGGATATCCAATACTCAAGATGTCGGAGTCCCGATCCCGATATGCTACGGCTTACATCGTATAGGCGGGAATAGAATAATAAAACTATGAGTTTTTACATTGGGTTCGTAACAAAAGACTTGGTTGCATTAGCAGCTGATAGACAATTCGTCGGTTACAATGATGAGCCGGCTGGTGAGGCCGTGAAATTAAAACAGATTAATAAAAATACCTGGGGAGTCCATATCGGAGCTCGGTTCTTCGGCGAAAGATGGTTGTGGCTTTTCTCTCATGTCCGGCCTAAATGTTTAATAAATACTTCCAACGGCCTAAAATTAATCTCTCCTCATATACAATGTTCTTATGATTACCACCTAAAAAAGATGAAAATCCACAAACTTGAGTTAGGATTTATAAATATTGCCGTAGCAGGCTTTAAGAAAGACAAGCCTTTTATTTATGCGATGGATAGTAGCAAAAAATTTATGCCTCTCTTTTGTTCTGCCGGATCCATATATAACTGCATAGAACGCGATGAGAAAAGTATTGATTCGTATATTAAAGTGGCAACCCGCGCATTGGGAGGCCTTCAAAAAGAAGGCATGGATCGGCAAAAGATTTTTTTGCGGACCCGCGTCACAAAGATATTCAAATATTTAAGCGAAAAACATGATTGTATTAGCTCTTCCGGAGACATGGTTTTTATTACCCCGGAAGGCAGCGTAAAGGAAAGTTTTTAATATATGTCAAATGTAAAAACAAACATAAGATTGCGGCCCCTTAAGGCAATTCGGGCTAAATGCCTGGAGTGTTCAGCTGATCAGATAACAATGGTTAAGAATTGCGTTAGCGAGGATTGCTCTTTGTTTCCCTACCGTTTTGGCACTAATCCAAAGCGAAAAGGTGTTAGCGGAGGTATTAATAATTTGTCCGGGAGTAGGCTCTTAGGTTCCGAAATTACAAAAAGCCACAAAACAGCCCCTAGGAGCCGCGAACTCGTTCAGGTAGGTATCTGACTACCCTTGAGAGGTTTCATCTTTGAAATCGTTAATTGAGTGGGAGAATTTTGACAAAAAATGGCATTGTAGAGGTCAATGCCGTGTAAATTACCGGCTGAAGTTCTGTGAAGCAGTTTTTGACAGAAAAATAAAGATCTCAACTTGATCAACCGGTGTGCGGAATAATGCGGGGTGCCTCGGGGTTTAGATCGCCCCATTTCGTAGCGTACTTTCAGGCATACGCTATAGAAGCATGTTAAGTAAATGGGCTTAACAAGGTGGAGACCTCCTTTTTAAAAAAATCTTCACCACCCCGCACCCTATTTAATTCACGTGAAATAATCCACTTACCATCATTTTTTATCCCGCCAAAATCAGTCTTTTCATGATATAATAATGGTCAAATGGCCATAAAATCTTGCTTTATCGGTATCAATAAATATTCAGATCCGGGTATCAGGGAATTGACTGGTGCGGTTAAGGACGCGACTGCCTTATGGTCCTTATTTAAAGATACCATTCCTTCCATTGAGGCAGATCTCTTATGCGATGATCATGCCACAAACGATGCGGTAAAGAACGCTATTTCTTCCATCCTTTCTTCTGCGACAAAAGACGACACTGTTATTATTTCATTTTCCGGCCACGGCACGCATCATCATCGCCTGGTTACTCATAATACTTCTAAAACAACTCTGGATGACACTACGATTCCAATGGATTATTTAGCCGCACTCTTCAAACAATCCCGGGCGAACGTCATTCTTTTTATTTTGGATTGCTGTTTTAGCGGCGCGGCGCCCGCGAGGGTTATAGAAGACAGCCCTATTCCCCGCCAGGATGCCTTTTCTTTAGATCAATTTTCCGGTAAGGGTAGAATCTTGATCGCTGCTTCAAGCGCGACAGAACCGGCATTTGAATTACCAAGCCAAGGACACGGGCTTTTAACCAAGGCATTAATTGATGCGCTGCAGGTTGCGGAGGATCAGATTAACTTAGCAACGGCCATGGATAAGGTAACTCAATTGGTGAGGGCTGAAGCTGCGCGCATTGGTGTAACGCAAACGCCTGTCTGGTTGGGTTTCGTTGAGGGAGGATTAATTTTCCCATCTCTTAAGCCGGGCAGTAATTTCTATAAGGCTTTTCCGGAAACAAAAGGAATAAAAATCACCAACGCCTTAAGTGATCTGTCAGCCTTTGGTCTACCGGCAGCTATCATTTCAGAATGGAGTAATAATTTTAAGTCTGGTTTAAACAAGTTGCAGTTGGAAGCGGTTAACAATTATAGGATCCTTGATGGTCATTCTCTTTTGGTGGTAGCTCCAACAAGTTCCGGAAAAACGTTTATTGGTGAGCTGGCCGCGGCCAAGGCGATCACAAAAGGCGAAAAAGTGATCCTTCTCTTGCCTTACAAGGCCCTGGTTAATGAAAAATACGATTCTTTCGTGCAATTATACACCGAAAAATTAGGCATCAGGGTGCTTAGATGTACCGGAGATTATTCAGATGGCACAGATTCTTTCGTCCGCGGCAAGTATGATATCGCGATTCTGACGTTTGAAATGTTCCTTAACCTGGTATTGATAAATCCAACACTCTTAAATCAGGTTGGTCTTGTGGTGCTTGACGAGGCTCAATTTATTACGGATCCGAATCGCGGGATAACCGTAGAGCTTTTGTTGACATTCCTTTTAACGCAAGCTGAACGAGGCATCAAGCCGCAACTTATCGCGCTTTCTGCGGTAATTGGCAATATTAATGATTTTGATCAGTGGCTTCATTTAGATGCATTGGTATCCCAAGAGCGGCCGGTCCCACTCCAGGAGGGCGTAGTTGATCGTACCGGCAATTATCTTGCGAGGATCCCGGGAGGAAATGATCAAACCATTCCCATGGTTCCCGGGCACCAGATTGTGCAGCGGACAAAACAACCAAGCCAACAAGATATCATTGTGCCTTTGGTGCGGGCGCTACTGCAGTATCCCAAAGAGAAGGTCATAATTTTTAGGAATACCCGGGGAACTGTTGAGGGTTGCGCCGGATATCTTTCCCGGGAGATGGGGTTGTCACCGGCCACTGATGTTATCACTCAGCTTCCAAATCATGATCTTTCGACTACTTCACAGCATTTAAGAGATTGTCTTTCCGGAGGCGTAGCATTTCATAATACAAACTTAAACCGGATCGAGAGGTCAATTATCGAGCGTTCTTTCCGGGACCCGGCCGGAAAGATCAGAGTGCTTGTATCTACGACAACTTTAGCCGCGGGAATCAATACCCCGGCATCAACTGTTGTTTTGGCGGAGCAAGAATTCCTTGGGGAGGATAATCGGCCATTTACGATCGCGGAGTATAAGAATATGGCTGGTAGAGCCGGAAGATTAGGCTTCAATGAAGAGGGCAAAGCTATAATCTTGGCTGAACAGATGCATGAGACGCGCATGCTGTTTAATAAATATGTCCTTGGCCAGCCGGAAGCATTAAACTCATCTTTTAATAGTCAGAATGTAGATACATGGATCATTCGGTTGCTGGCCCAGGTGAAAGCCGTGCCACGGAATGAATTAGTACAGCTTTTGGCCAACACTTACGGTGGATATCTGGCAAACCGGCAAAATCCCGGCTGGCGGGCTAATATGACCACGCATCTTGAGCAAATTACCAATAGAATGCTTTCCTTGGGCCTCCTGGAGGTTGAAGGAGATCTTGTCCGGTTGACAATGCTTGGCCGCGCATGCGGTCAATCGTCGTTATCGCTTCAGTCAGCCATGCGGCTTGTCGAGGTATTGAAGACTTCCGGACTACAGCAGATCACAGCAGAAATCCTTATGGTCCTTGTCCAGGTTTTACCGGAAGCAGACAGCACATATACCCCGATGTTTAAAAGAGGTAATAAAGAAAGCGAAATGCCGCGTAAAGCAGCCGGGCGTGTTGGCAATAATGTGATAAGTCAGCTGCAGAGGTTTATAGATGGTGATCAATTTCAATATTACGGTCGTTGTAAACGCGCTGCCATTTTATTTGATTGGATTGCCGGGGCGCCTGTAGAGAGGATCGAAGCTGACTATACCATGAATCCATATTCCGGAAAGGTCGGTTTTGGAGATATCCAGCGAATCGCGGAGGCGACAAAATATCATTTCCGGACAGCTGCCCCAATTGCTGAATTGATTCTTATTGAAAAAGGCCCAAGCGGCCAAGGTGTAGAGACATTACTTGCACAATTAGAGTTCGGCATCCCTGCAGATTCTTTGGACCTACTTAAACTTAAGATCAGATTTGAACGCGGCGAATATCTTGCCCTTTGTAATGCCGGCATTAAAGATTGTAAGGTTTTCTGGTCTGCAACTCCCGAAGTCTTAGCCGGGATTTTTAGAAAAGACCGGTTAGCGGTGATAGAAAAAAACCGGGACAATGTTAACGTATAATGGCGAGGATAAAGTTTAAATACATCGAGGCATTTTATAAGACAGAATGGCAGGAATTACTGCATACCTTCCATGTAAAAGACCGGATGTCCTCTTTTGAGATCTCGGAGAAGATTCAGCGGGATACCGGAATTGAATATACTTACCGGCAGATTCAAAACTGGCTTAGGAAATTTGAGATCTTGCGGACCCATGGGGAGGCATTAAAGAACCGCGTCTTAACCGGCCGGATGGATTATTCACGGAGGAAATTAGACTACCAAGGCAGATTTATTGATTATGGCGCCCGGGATAAAGGCTATGGATATCTTTGGGCAGTGGGATTAAAGACGATCTTAAGGAACAAAGGCGATACAAAGCGACTTGCGGAGGCATTAGGGCTAGATGGTTCAGATGTTTCTGATTGGAAGAATTTGCGGCATAGGGTTAGCATCGAATATCAGGATAGGATCTGCGCGTACCTGGGGATGGATAAAACGCAGGTATTTGCGGAGGTTAAAATCGGAAGTTACCCTAAGCAGCGTGGAACCGGGTATATATTTGATCATCGCAAGCGGTTGATCAAGAAAGGCTATAAATACGGTCCCGGGCTTAAAGAGTCTATGTATGAGAAAGGAATATCTATTTGTGATTTAGCGGATAAGCTGGCTAAGCCGCGGACTTCAGTTTCGAGATGGATCTCTGGTGCGCTTATTTCGCCGGTTGATCAAGAAAGAGTAAAAAACATTTTGGGGATTTCTAAGGATATGATTTTTTGTAAGCGCCGGCCCAAGAATTAACAGATACAGTTTTTCCGGACCCTTTCAATCTTTTGCTCTTGCTCTTTAATAGATTTAAGTTTTAATATCTTAAGGAGTGTCTTTCCGGAGAAAGCTTTGATTAATTGCTGGTTTTGGCAATTCTGCATTTTACTGATGAATTGCGGAGGTAGCCGGTTGACGAGGCTCATCAGTTGCGATATCCGGGCCCGGGTAATTTCAAAGTGTTGGCTTGCGTGCGAATAAGATCGTGAAGGATCATCATTGAGGTATTTACAAATCAGTTTTGCTTTAGTTATCATGTTTTCCCGGAGATATGGTTCTTTGGGTTTAGCTTTTGGCCGGAGTGGTTTGGTTGGCAAGATAAAGTCATGATGGAATAGTTTCGGATGTTGCCATAGGTAAGAAAGGTTCTCGTTTTCGTATCCGGCGGGGAGCTTTTTCCACAATGGACGGTAGGCGTAATTCGTTTACCGTCCATTTTCACAAGGAGCATAGCAATGAAAATTATCCAAAAAGTTTTCGCGTTACTTTTTAAAGCCGCTATTGCGGTTTTAATAGTGATGTCGACGACTTTTGGATGGATTCCTACGGCATCCGTTAACCTTCCCTCAAGCCAATCACGGCACGAAATAAGCAGTTACCTTTCCAGCGTTGTCCACAAACTGGCCGGAGAGATCGGCACTCGTAATTATCGTCATTACGACCGTCTGGAGATGGCCAAAGACTTCATTGCCCAAGAATTTGAAAAGTCTGGGTATGAGGTTTCCTACCAAACATATTCGGTAAACAATCAGTCTTTCAGTAATATTATTGCGGCTAAAGGAAATGCGCTTGAAAAGAATCCTTTGATCATCGGGGCGCATTATGACAGCTGTTTTAATCCCGGCGCGGATGACAATGGTAGCGCTGTTGCCGGAATGCTGTCCTTGGCAAGATTGTTGTCTAAAGAAAAAGGCATTGATCGAATCGTATTTGTGGCATTTGTAAATGAAGAACCGCCTTTTTTTCAAACAGGAACAATGGGGAGCCGGGTCTTTACGAAATTCTTGAAAGAGGGCAATATTAAAATTCAAGGCGCTATTGTTTTGGAAATGATCGGATATTATTCCAATGATTGGTTTTCTCAGAAATATTTGCCACTGCTCGGGCCTTTCTTTCCCAACAAGGGAAATTTTGTTGGTATTGTTGGTGATTTTCAGTCGCACAAGCTGGTCGGGAAATTGGCCAAAGGTTTCAAGAACGCATCGCGTTTCCCGTTGAGGACAATTGTTGCTCCGAGATCAATCCCGGGCATTAACTTCTCGGATCACTGGTCGTTCTGGCAGGAAAATTATCCAGCGGTCATGGTGACTGATACGGCTTATTTAAGGAATAAAAATTATCACCAGCAGACAGATTTGCCCGAAACGTTGAATTATGAATATATGGCTGAAGTTGTTTGGGGGCTAAGAAGCGCTGTGCTGGGACTAATGAGCGATGTTAATGCTCAGGGAGGGAATTAAGATGAAAGGAAAATATAGACTTTTATTGTTCGTGTTATTTTTTCTTTTGTCAGCGAAGAATGCTTTTGCGAATGTCGGCACACCTTTGATGTGGGCTGGCATGCTTCATCTGGTTGTCGGCAACGCGCTTATAGGGATCATTGAAGGCGCATTGATTTCAAAAATCTTCAAGGTCAAAAAAAGAAGAAGCATTTCGATCATGATCTTGGCTAATTATATTTCTATGGTGGCTGGGAGTTTTATTGTGGGATTTACAGGACACTTTTTCAGCAATTTTCTAACGATTTACTGGATACATTTCTTCTTGATCATATCTTTTGTGACAGTATTTTTGTTGACTGTTTTGTTTGAGTGGCCGTTTTGTTATTGGATATTGCGGGTTGATGCGGTTGCCCGCAAGCAATCCTTTCGAGCGTCAGTATATGCGCAGATTTTGTCTTACGCTTTGCTGATCCCTTTTTATTTCTTGGCGAGCGGGACCTCTTTATTGTGGAACGTCAAGATCCAACGGGATCTTTCTTTCGTCGGAACAAACCCTTGGGTTTATTTTATTAACGATAATGGGAAATCCGTTAATCGTGTCCAGCTTTCTGGGAAAGCAAACGAAAAAGTAGTCGATATCAACGTTAATAGTGAATACGCGCGATTGTTCCCCAAGAAAGCCGAATCTGGTGAGTGGGATCTTTGGCTAAAGGATCGTAAAGAAGGGGAGAAAGACTATCAGGTGAAAGTTTTTGATGGATTCAGCAAAGAAATAGCTCAGCTTACCCGATGGGATGGAGAAATTATAGAAGAGCAGCAGGACAGTTGGTTTAATTTTGGTGTGGTTGATTATCGCGAGCCTGACAAACGTCAGTGGAAAGCGCGGACGGGATTTTGGGCAATAGAGGGCCTCCATGCTGAAAATGAAAAAGAAGGAAAGAAATTTTATATTGCTTTAGAAACGCCATTTGTGCAGTGGTATATGCGAAATGTGACAATATTGCCCGGTGATCAAGTTGTCTTTCAAATGGGAGATCAGATTGTATTGCTGGATCTAGAATCTCATAAAATGGGGCTTGTCACGAAAGGGCGAGGGCCTTTGGTCAGCTTTGACGAGTGAAAGATGCGATCTTTAACAGTTGTTTCCCAGAGTATTTCTTGAGCAGTGCAGAATCATCAGTTTCAGCAAGTTCTTTGAGTAATTGTTCGGGTAGGTTACTGGCTATCTTGAGGAGTTGGCAGATTCTGGGGTGTGTGACTTTGAAGCGCGCGGCGGCATCTGAATGTGAGGCGCCCGGGTTTGACGCGAGGTAGTTTTTGACATCAAGAGCAAAGCGCGCAATGTTCTTTGGATGTTTGATTGGTTTCAGCGCTGGCTCGGGGAATGCTTCGCCAATCGAGATTTCAACGCGTTTTCGCCTTCGTCGATAGAAGGGGATGCGCAACCAGCACCATTTCTGCCTTGCAAGTAGTTTCGAGTCCAACGTGAACCTCATTAAGGACTCGCACCCTGGGGTGCGTCTTACGTCCAACGCGGGGAGCCATATTGACGTCTGACAGCGGATTTTGCCGTCAGACGCCGCTGTATCAAATAGCCCTATTTGGGGATACTTCCCGAATAGGGCTATTTTTATGCCCTCGGGGCCCAAGACGGCCTTTTTGAGGAGGAGCTTGAAGATCTCCTTCTTCTGGTAGGGATGCAGGGTGTCGAAAAGGCTGTTGAATTTGTCCACAGCCATCATGACGTCTTCTTTGCGGATTGCGTCTCGCTGGATGTCCTTTATTTGAATATCAATTGCGGTGAAGCCGGTCTCGGCTTCTTTGCGTTGTTTGGCAAGCTCATCGAGTTTTTCCCTTAAGAAAATACTATTGTCGTCCGTCGCCATGTTCGTCCACTTGACCATGATGCCGTCAGCTTGCGATTTTATCGTTTCAATCTTGCGCTGGAGCGCGTCACGCTGGGTCTTGAGCTGTGGCAGTTCCTTCTGTAGTTGGGAGTTGGCTTCACGCACCATGGCCTCGATCATATCTTCCCGGGTGCCTAACATTTTAATGTGATCAATAATGACTTGCTCGACCTCGCTTGCGGGCATCTTGAATTTGCAATGCTTGCAGTGGTAATAAAAGTATTTATTTCCCTGATGGCCTGTCCCGCAAGTTCCTTCCATGGGCTTTTCGCACTTCTCGCAAACAAGTAATCCGCTATTCATTACATAGATATGTTTAAATTCAGTCGTGCCGTTGTGCTTTGTCGCGGCGTTTACGGACAGAAGATGCTGGACTTTGGTGAATGTGTCTTCATCAATAAGCGGCTCCCAGACAGCCGGGACAGAACGATATCGGTAAATTTCAGCGAGCTTTGCCTGATCCTGCGTTTTCAGGTTCTTATTGATTTCTTTCTTTCCGATATAGGCAAGATTGGTGAGCAAGGTTTTTGTCGATGTTCTTCCGAATTTTTGCGGGGAGCGGACTTTACCGCGCCGAGACGTGTATCCTTTGGTTCTGAATCCGTTGGCGTTAAGCGCCCTGCCGGTTTCGACAAGCGATCCGCATTCAAGGTACTTCTTGAAGGCGAATTGGATCGTGGCTTTTTCCTGATCGTTGATGGCCAGATATCCTTTTCGTTTTTCATCGAGGTCAAATCCTAATAAATGACCGCCATTCCAGAGGCCGCGCTCTGCCCGGGCAATAGTAGCATCGCGGTTTCGTTCGGAGGTTTGCGTCCGCTCAAACTCGGCCAAGGCCATCATGATCGTGATGAAGAGCTTGCCCTGCGAGGATGTGGTGTCGTAGTTTTGTTTTAGACAGACGAACTCGACGTTGTATTTGGTTAGGACCTCGAAGAAATTAAGGAAGTCTTTAACGGATCGGCTGATGCGGTCAAGCGCGGTGCAGATGACCGTGTTAACCTTGCCGGATTCCATGTCAGCGAATAACTGGGCGAATTCAGGGCTTCGGATCGAATCCTTGCCGGATACGCCTTTAAGAATATAGCGGCCCGCTTCGACCCAATGCTCATCGCAGGCGGTGTTCTTGTATTCAACATGTGCCTGCAGGCGTTGGAGCTGGTTCGTGAGTGATCCTTCGGGGTTCCGGGCCTGCTTGTCCGTACTGACCCTGATCACAAATCCGCATCGTTTATTTGTCTCTGCCATAGCGACCCAACCCTATCACAACCCCCGCACAAGCCAAGCTGAATCGACCCTTTATTCGGTCGATTCACGATTCATTATTTCCCGGGCCTTATCCATGGCCTTTTGGACTTTCTCTTTGCGCTTGGGGTCAATCCGAAGCACGCCTTCCTTTTTAAGATAGGCATAAACGCCACCCGCAAGGATCTTGGCGACCTTCTTTATCCGCTCGGCTTCATCCGGGCTTTCAACGTATTCAACCTCAACTTTTAACGCCATGCCTTAAGCCTCCTTAAGGCATATATACGGATTCGACTGCCGAAATGTCGGAGGCGTTTATCACTGATACGTCAGTTATAGATTTGGTTTAGTGGCGGGCATATTCTGTCATTACTCCGTGATTTTCACGCTCTATTTTTGAGCGTACCCTATAGTCCGTTACCTGTCCGTTATTTTCCAAGATGATTAGTTAGCGTATCCTGAATTTGGGCTTGTGAGACACACGCAAAACAAAGCGGAGGTGTCTCGCAGGCCCTTTCTATTGGCCGCGAACCTAGGTTAGGGCTAGGTTGTAGCGCCGGTAGCGATCCGGGCATATCCTGAATCTGGGCTCGATTGAGACACCTGAAAAAAACAGCAAGGTGTCTTTGATTGGGCCCTTTTTGTAAGAGGAAAAACTCCCGGAGGCCTCCGTTATTTAACGGTAGCTTATCCGGGCGTATCCTGATTCTGGGCTCGATTGAGACACCTGCAAAAAAACGGCAGAGTGTCTTGATCGGGCCTTTTCTATACCCCGCCGGTACATCCGTAATTATGGAGTTATCGGATCCGGCGTATCCTGAATTTGGGCTTGCTTCAAGGCACCTGCAAAACGGTGTCTTAAGGCGAGCTCTCGAAATCACGGAGCCCTCCGTGATTTTGTAAGACCTCAAACTGGCCTATCCTTGATTTGGGCTCGTTTTGAGACACCGCAAAAAAACAGCGCGGTGTCTTAAGGCGGGCCCTATCTCTTTTATACGGCATGTGCCGTAGAAGTGTCGGCCTCAAAAGGCACCTCGCAAACCGAGGGGGTGTCTCATGGGGCTTCAGTATGGAGGTGTATTTGAGGGTTGGGAAATCGCGGTTGCCAAGAAACTGGTGGATCAATTTAAGCGCAAGTGGCGGTGTTTCTCAAAAGACGATTTTGAGGATCTTTTGCAGGAATGTTTGAGCCACTGGTATTTCAAGCGGGAGAAATTCACAGATTCCAAAGGCGCGTCAAAGTCGACCTACATGTCGAACGTCATAAAAAACAAGCTGATGGATATGGTCGCGGAGCGCATGGCCGAGAAACGCAAGACTGATCAAATGAGCGTTTCGTTGGACGCGCCTATCAGCGAAGACGACGAAACCGCGATAATCGACAAGATCGCGGATAAGCTCACAGAAGACTTGACCAGCGTTATCCATGTTATCGGCTTAAAGAACGACCTCGCCATAGCGCTGGATAAACTCACATCACAGCAAAAGGAACTCTGTCGTTTACTTGAGGACGGCGTCAGTATTAAGGAAGCCGGACAAAAACTCAACATTCACCGAAGCACTGTCTATGAGGAAATTAAGCGTATCGCTCAGGCTCTCGAAGGCGACGGGCTGAAAAATTATTTATAAACAACCCGACACTTTGGTGCGGGCTTCCGTATATACGCATTGGGAGGAAAGAAAAGTGCAGGACACAGAGAAACTATTTGAAGCAGGCAATATCTACTTAGCAGCCTATCTCGTTTATCGCGGATTCTCTATTCGCGGGCTTACCGGCTACGGCAGGCAGAAACGCCTTCAATTCGACAACTCCCCGGAGATTCAAAAATCCAGCAAGGAATTCTTTGAGAATTCCGATGCATCGCGTCTTTTCGATTGTTACCGCAAAACCAAAGACTATTTATTTCAAAACGGAGTGTGATTATGCAATCTGAGGAAAGAAAAGACAAGAAATGGATCGTTGAAAATATCCCGCAGGAATTAAAAGCCCTGCCAAACTGGGTTGGGTTTCAATTTAAACCACAAGCAGACAAGAAACCCAAGAAAGAACCGATCAATGCCGCGACCGGCGGTCATGCCAAGTCAAATGATCAGAAAACATGGCGCCCGTTTGATGAAGTTATCGCAAAAGCCGAAACGTTTCATTTTGACGCGATAGGCATTGCCGTTGTTGAGCCATATGTCGTTTGCGATATCGATCATTCTGTTCGCGATAAAGCTATCTCACCGCTTGCAAAGAAAATAATATCCGCTTTTCCCAGTTACACCGAATACTCGCCCAGTAAGACTGGCATTCATATTGTCGGCAAAGGCAAAATTCCCAGAGATCGGAAATTCACCACACTTGATGTCGAGATGTATTCCGGCGCTAGGTTCTTTACATTTACGGGCGACCTTGTGCCGGAGTGTCCTCAAGACATCCGCGAAGTGGATATTTCGAGGCTCTACAATGAAGTAGCGAAATTGGATGATACGAATAAGCAGATTGACGCTCTCTTTAAGCGCATACGTAAGAGTAAAGACGATACGTTTTTCGCGCTCTATGAAGGCAAATGGCAGGAATTATACCCCTCGCAATCAGAAGCAGACCTTGCTTTGTGCAACAAGTTGGCTTTCTGGACTGGCAAGGATCCGGCGTTCATGGAATTGCTTTTCCGCAAGTCTGGATTGATGCGCCCAAAGTGGGACGAAAAACATTTTAGCGACGGCAAGACTTACGGACAATCGCTTATCGAGAAAGCCATTGAAAGTTGCGCGGATGTTTATCAGGCATCAGGAAGCGCATTCAAGCATAAGCCAACTCAGGGCGAAATAATTACCCGTGATTGCGAGGAAAACAGCAAAGACTTCTTTCGCGATCAGCATGGCAATTCGATTGTTGTGCTTCCGGTCGGTGATCATCTTGAGGTATGCCCTACGTCAACGACGAGTTTCCGCAATTGGACAGCCACTCGCTACCGTGAGAAATACGGCGTGCCGCCCAAGACCGACGCTATCAATCAGGCGAAAGTTCAGATTGAGGCGCGGTGCGGAACATCGCGACAGGTTGAGTTATTCAATCGTGTCGGCTGGCACGAGAATAAGATTTTTTACGATCTTACGACCGCAGACCACAAAGGCGTTGAGATCGCCCCAAGTGGCTGGAAGGTTGTTTATATACCACCAATATTCAGGCGTTACCAACATCAGGCCGAGCAAGTCATTCCGGTTGCAGGGTGGGATCCAAAAGACCTTCTGCGCTTCTGCAATATTTCACCAAATGATCACTGCCTATTCATGACGGTGATCGCGTCTTATTTCATTCCTAATATCCCGCATGTCATTTTAAGTCAGACCGGCGAGCAAGGTTCGGGTAAGTCAAACAACTCACGAAAGATTAAGAGCGTGGTTGATCCGTCTCACGTGACGCTCATTTCAAATCCAAAGGATTTGGAACATGCGCAGATGATCGGCGAAAAGCACTGGCTCATCTCTTTTGACAATATCTCCCGAATCCCGGAATGGCTCAGTGATTACTACTGCCGGGGCGTTACCGGCGAGGGTGACATGAAGCGTTCGCTTTATACCAACGACGATGAGTTTATCAGGTCATATCGCAGATGTTTTGTCTTAAACGGTATCGGCTCATCCATGTATCGGCCTGATCTTCTTGATCGCTCGATCATCTTTGAAATCCCGATCTTAAGAAGCACGCGGACGGAAAGCATCATGAATGAAGAATGGCAGAAGTATTTGCCGGGCATTCTCGGAGGATTCTTTACCGTTGTATCCAAAGCTATGGGACGAGTGGCACAGGTTACCGGTCATGAGAAGTTCCGCATGTCGGATTTTGCTCAATGGGGCGGCGCATTGTCCGAGGCATTGGGTTATTCGCAGGATGAATTCTTTAAGAAGTATCAGGAGTCGGTAGATCGCAAATGGCAGGACACAGCGGAGGACAGCACGTTTGCGAAAAAGATCAGCGAATTCTTGGACAAACACGCAGGTTATTGGTCGGGATCGCCTGCCGAGCTTCTTTCCGAGCTAAATCCCGCAGATGACGAAAAAGGCATTCCTAAGACTGCCAAGTGGCTTTCAAACGAGCTGGTCAGAATCGCGCCGGTCGTGCGTAATGTCGGCATCGACATCATCAAAGACAAGCGCGAAGGCGGAACCGGCAGACGGATATTTGTTCTTAAAAAACGCAGTCAAAAAGATTGTGAGGATGGTGTGAGGATCGGGCAATTTTGTGAGGATGCTGGCGAGGTGAGCGATGAGCGGCCCTTCTAATTTTGTGAGGTTCACATTTCATCCTCACAGAAACTCACAGGCATCCTCACAGGGTCAAATCCCATATTTACAAGCAGTTACAGCAATCTGTGAGGATTGTGAAGCTAATTTCCTTAAAGGTCGGAGAAAGAAAATATTAATAGAAATGGCTCATAAAGCTCACGAAAGACACAGAGGTAAAAGGATAGGGATTTTATCCTCACAACGTTCACAAACTCACGAAGGAGGTGATGTTCTGGCAATGTAGGGATCAGGCAGGCAACGGATTTAAACCACAAACAAACGAAAGGACAAAATCATGAAACTGAATTTTTTGAACATTATGAATAAGAAGTCAACGCCGGATGAGCTGGCTCAAGAGATCGTATCGCTCGAATCAAAGGAACCAGACGCGATTAAAGAATGTGAGTCGGCAAAGAAGTTTGCGAAGGACTTGCGTCAGCGTAAGCTTTGCGGTGAGGTTGTCACGGATGAGCAGATTAAAAATGCTGATCGCAATGTGGAGAGCGCATTACTCGACCTTGAAGCGGTTCAGGAAATGCTTGGTACTTTGATGTCGAGGCTTATTCTTACGTATGAAGAGATGAGAAATAACTCTGCGAAAGACAGCCAGAAAAGCCAAGATGCAATCAGCGACGAGAGATCTCGGCTTATGGACGAGATTGCCAAAGCAAAAGCTCGATTGTTTGTCTTGGTCGAAGTTTTTTACGGGCCTATGGCAGACAGACAGTGCAAGGGTGGGTATATCTTCCAGTCAGATAGCGAGAATGACAAAGCGTACAACGCGGAAGTCGAGCGTTTGCGAACTCAGGTAAAACATCCGACTTATTATCTGAAAAGGGACGAGATTGATCGGCGTTTTAATTGGAGCGTTGCTTTAAACCCTGATGACGAGGCTGAAAGGCTCGTTAACAAGTACCGGCCTCAAACCGTACCGCCCGTCTCAGAGCAACAATCAGCCGGGGCATTATAGGTCTAAAATGATTGCGGAGGAGCTTTGCACGATAGACCCCCTATTTGCATGGCTTTGTCATGGAAGCGCGCATGGCAGAGGGCGTTCATCACCCTTCTCCGTACGCCCTTATTTCGGTGAATACTATGGGAAGATCTAAGCGCAGGACTGTTGGTTTTTGGGTGCTTGTTCGGTTTAAGCTATCGCATGGGCGTAGCTGTACGCTGATGCTCTACGTGACACCCAAGTCGTTTAAGGACTACTTTACGGGTCCTTGGAAGGGGGTGTCGGCCGCGGGTCGGGCGAGGCGCGGGCTTTGAGTGATGTCAGTTTTTGAAAATGTCGTGTCGTGGTCGTATGGTCGAGAACCCGGACTTCAAAAGGCTTGAAACAGTCAAAATTCGGTGTTTTTTCGTCAAAAATAGGCTATTTTAGGGCTTTCCGGTGTCAAATTGGCCGGATTCCGGCAGGCCAGAACCGGACATATAGGACATTTTTGATGTCCGAATGTCCGAGTGAGTAGTTTGGGATCTAGAATTTTGATCAGTAGATTTAACGTATTGCGCAAAATTCATTAATCTTGCGCAGTAGAATCACTGTAAGTAACAGAATTCTAGAATCCTGTTACTTTGGGATACGCAGATAGTGCTTCTGGGCGCCTTAAATGTCTACTCAATCGAAATGTCCACCGGCCAGTGGACATTTAAGACCAGCAGACATTTAAATGCTCGCCATGCAAGAGCGTTAAAAAACGGGAATCTTGTCACAAAAAGTATATACTTTTTCTGACAGAATTGATATCAAGAATGATACGTATCTCTTTTATCAACAAAGGGTTCTGGTATAAAAGTGTCTTAAGAGGGTTGAAGGGTGTTCTATACTAGCAAACGACCGTTCTATGTTATAGAACAGCGTAATCTTCGACCCTGCATGAATGTTACAGAAAATGTAATATATTTGCTTGGTGTTAATGTTCACTCAAGCCCTAATGTTCACTAAACGGTGAACATTACGAGAAAGTGAACATTGGGCGAGATGGATTCTGTCGCAAAAAGTATATAGTTTTCGAGACAACTGAAAAGCGTTTTGCAGGCGCAGGTTTCGAATGGTGCTTAAATGACAAGTATTTGTTTACAAAACGGCAGTGTTTCAAACTTTGTTCATTATATTAAATCTGCTGAACCTGAATCCTGAGTGATGTTTCGGCATATTTGTTGTACTAAAAAATAAAAAAATCATTGACAAATTACCTCAACTGTATAATACTGTATACATGCAAACAACAGCAATATCCAATAAAGAATTAGAAGCTATCCGCGAAATACGAAATTTCATCATTCGTGTTGGCCGGATTCCCTCCATGCGTGAACTTATGTCGTCGCTCGGATACCGTTCTCCGCGCTCCGCATCTCTGATCGTTAATAAACTAATTGATAAGGGTGCATTACGAAGAAAAAATGATGGAAGTCTGCAATTTGTCAAAAGCTTGGGCGATGATACAACCCGCGCTCAAACGATCGACGTCCCGCTGGTCGGCGTGGTTTCTTGTGGCGCACCGATGCTTGCCGAAGAAAATATTCAAGCTAAAATTCCTGTTAGTACAAAATTGGCTGTCCCGCCTCATAGATATTTTCTGCTCAAGGCTAAGGGCGATTCAATGAATCAGAAAGGTATTAATGATGGGGATTTTGTTTTAGTGCGTCAGCAGATGACCGCAAAAAACGGAGATGCAGTTGTAGCTTTAATCGACAATGAGGCAACAGTCAAAGAATTTTATGAAGCCGGTGAAACTGTTGTGCTAAAGCCAAGGTCCAAAAATAAACAGCACCAGCCTATAGTATTGACAAGAGATTTTCAGATACAGGGAGTTGTAGTAGCAACGATTCCGGATATGTAGCAAATTATTTTAAGGATAGAGGAGAAAAGTATGTATGATAACGCAGTAGCAGAAAAAATATCGATCCAGTATAAACAAACCCCACTTACCGATTTCGCAAGCGTTAATTCAAAAACTAGACTTGATGATTTGAATCTGAATTGGCGCGAAAGAGATCTCCCAGAAAATGAACGGACAAAGCATGTCCACAGACTGCATCCTTATATGGGGAAATTTATCCCTCAATTAGTCGAGATCTTCCTTAGGAAATATCAACCAAAGCTAGTTTACGACCCATTTTGTGGCTCTGGGACAACTCTCGTTGAAGCAAACATTCTTGGGGTGGATTCAGTCGGTACAGATATTTCTTCTTTCAACACCCTCCTTTCTCAAGTCAAGACGGCAAAATATGATTTAACTTTACTGGAAACAGAATTGAGAGATATCCTAAAGAAATTATACGCCTTTAAATATGGCGCCTCTCCAAAAAACGGAGGCAATGGACGTTTATCAACTAGCAGTGAATATGTCAAAACATGGTTCTCCCAGAGTACGCAAAAAGAATTACTGTATTTTAAAGACTTGATCGATAAGTACACATATAAAGATTTATTGAAAGTAATTTTATCGCGTTCCGCTCGATCTGCCCGCCTTGTAACGCACTATGATTTGGATTTTCCTAAAAAACCTCAAATCGAACCATATTTTTGTTACAAACATAATCGAACGTGTCAGCCAGTAAACGAAGCTTATAAGTTTTTGTACAGGTACACTCTTGATACGTTGGACAGAATAAAGGAATATGCAAAATTACGAACGGAAGCATCGGTTACAATTTTTCACGATGATTCGCGTGAAGTAAAATTGCCTAAAAATATTGATACGATTTTTACATCACCTCCTTATCTGGGGCTTATCGATTATCACGATCAGCACAAATATGCTTATGAACTATTGGGTTTACAAAATAATGAGACGAGGGAAATTGGCCCCGCAAAAAATGGACAGTCGGAACAGGCTCGCAAAGATTATATTAAGGGTATAAACGACGTTCTGTCGCATACTAGAGATTTTATGGTTAAAAAAGGCCTTGCCTTGATTGTTGTGAACGATAAATATAATCTGTATAAGGCAGAAGATGTTGGGTTCAAGTCTGTTGGCCGGGTAGATCGCCATGTAAACAGGCGAACTGGGCGCAGAGAAGGTGCTTTTTATGAGAGCATTTTAATATGGGAGAAAATATGACAGATAAACAAAAAATGAAAGAAGCAATTCAATCTGTCATCAAATCGATGATGGATAGAATTATGCATAAGGTGTTAGTCGAAGATCCGTTTATTAAAGAAGACCATAAAGCGGAGAAACCGTTATATGCGGCTTTGGTACCGGATGAGATATTCAAAGGGTCTCATTTCGAGAGGAGGTTCGTTACTCCATTTGGTAATGTTTGGGAGAAATTAGCCATCGTAGCGGCTAATAATGGACTTGGTCATGGTGAGCAGGGTGTGGCAATAAAAGGCCAAGTAAATTCAGAGAGACTACGGAGAATTCAAGAGGTCTTGAATACCCTGGAGCATTCCGGGAAAGGCAAGGAAAAGGTGCGACCTGACTGGAAAAAAGAATTGAAATATATTTTAGAAGGTAAGAGCGAGAAGCTTATCCCTACAACTGTTATTTGCGATGTTTACGCTGAGGATAAACTTAATAATAAAAAATATACATTTGAGTTGAAGGCTCCTTTGCCTAATAGTGACCAGACCAAAGTCAGTAAAGAAAAGATTTTGAAACTTTACAGTATGCAACCGCTACAAGTCGATGGCGCTTATTATGCGTTGCCGTATAATCCCTATGGTAAACGTGCTGATTACGCATGGGCTTTCCCTGCTCGCTGGTTTGATATGAAGAATGATGATGTCGTGCTTATCGGTGATGAGTTTTGGGAAAAAATCGGAGGGGCAGGAACATATAAGGCATTCATAAGTGCCGTTAATGAGATTGGCAAAGATTATAAGGATAGGATTTATAGAGAATTCTTAGGGATTGAGCCTCCGGGCGACTCAGAAGAAGGTAAGCTGGATTGATGCCCTTGGGGATTCGGTATTAGTAATAGAAGCATATAAAAAACAATGGGTAATATATGAATATTTTAACCGAAGAGCAAATCAGAAGACAGGATATTGTCGATAATACAATTTATCAACTCATTTGCGATATCAATCCTACTGATAAAAATATTGAATGGGATATTGGACTAATCGGAGAGGTAAGAGATGTTATAAGGACATGGCTCGTTGAGAAAATAAGAATTACTGATGAGCAGAAATTTTATCCCTACATTAAGGATTGAAAATGGGGGTAGCAAAGGGGACGGGGTTGATTTATTCCGCTTTACATAACAGAAAGAAGTTTTTAAATGGGCATCCTGCCCCATTTCCCGTGTCTTTAATTAAGCGGATTATTTCATCGACAGATGCTCGTATAGTACTTGATCCATTTATGGGATCGGGAACGACAGCCGTTGTCGCGAGAGATCTTAAACGAAATTATATTGGCATTGATATTTCTCCAGAATATTGTCGTATGGCACGAGAGCGAATACGCTCAGGATACGCCTCCGTTGCTGAGGAGAAATGCTTAAAGTGCTAGTTTTAATGGGCGAAGGTTGTTCGAGAAGACTCGACTAGAAACGCTATCATTGCGATATGCCATAGCCCGATAAAAATTTAGGGTTATGGCATTTTTTATAAAAATGATACCCCAAGGAAACTGATATGAGTGGTAAATATTTTGATCACGAAGAGCTATTATTGCCCCCAGTAAAACGAGCGGCTTATAGTGACAGGACAGCTTGGCTTATGGCTAAAATGTCGAAGCTTGCGTATTTGCCTTTTGAGAAAGACGACACTGAGTTAAAAACGGCATTAAATGAAGCTGATTTTTCACTTGTTAAGCCGTTTAATCAAGATGGGACGCAAGCTTTTTTAGCGAAACGAGACTCTGACAAGATGGCGGTTCTGTCGTTTCGCGGAACACAGACGGAAGGTTTAACCCTTGAAACATTCTTCGATGTATTTACCGATTTATATGCCACCATGCGTACAGATCAGAATAGTGTAAAGACGCATAAAGGCTTTCTTTTGGCTTTTCAAAAAATACAGGCAGATGTTACTCAACATCTTCAGTCTTTAACTGGCTATGGACTGTACATAACTGGCCATTCTCTTGGCGGGGCATTGGCTTTAATTGCGACGTCCGAGATCAATTCAGACAACTTGGGGGCGTGCTACACATTCGGAAGCCCTAAAGTTGGCAACGAAGAATTCGACGATAAGATAAAGGCTCCTATTTATAGGATGATAAATTCTTTTGATGCTGTGCCCTTCTTGCCGTTTACACCGATTATGTTGCCTTTGTTCTGGCTGATTAAGAAAAAGGTGAAAAATGATAAGGTCAAAATACTTGCTGATAATTTTAGGGAATATCAACATCATGGGGATATACGCTTTTTGACCAACGCGTCGGTAAACGCAGACGCCAAAGTGTTGACCGAATATGCTGAATTAACCCGGTCACTGAATTTGATCAGATTATCATGGACGATTGCAAGAGATATTGGCGTACAACACCACTCGATTGAAGCCTATTGTGAGAAATTAGCTGGCTGGGCACTAAAAAGGAATGCCCAATGAAAGATTTATTTTGGATACTATCAATTGAGGGAGGTGGAATACGGGGTGTTTTTGCGGCTCAAATATTGAAGCGCATACAAGAAGAATTAAAAATTACATTTTCTGAGAGATTCGACATCATAGCTGGGACAAGTACAGGGTCAATAATTGCGGCTGGGTTGGCCATTGATTACCCCATCGATAAGATGGTGGATTTATATAAAACTAAGGGCGGGAGAATATTTGATAGAAATTATTCTGATAAATTTAATTGGTTCAACTGGAAGGGGCTATTTCAAAGCAAATACAGCAATCATTTTCTTAAACAAGAGCTATCTGCCGTGTTTGGGGACAAAACTTTATCAGATACCAAAACACGCTTAATAATTCCCGCGTCGGATATTTCAAACGGCAATGTGTTCGTTCTGAAATCAAATTACGATCAAAATTTTGTAAGAGATAAAGATACTAAAATATTTGACGCCGTCTTGGCATCTTGCTCTGCTCCGACCTTCTTTGATCCGCACCGCATAAAGGAATATCTTCTTGCTGATGGTGGATTGTGGGCGAACAATCCCGCATTAGTGGCGTTGACTGAAGCTATGGGAAGGCGTTTTAAGATCCCGCGGGAAAATATACGCATCCTATCAATAGGAACAGGCAGGGGTAAGAAGTACTATGATCCAAAAGATGCTGATAAATCATGGGGATTTAAGCAATGGGGTACAGGGCTCGTTAGCACTATTATGAACCTGCAGTCAGTCAATGTTGAGAACATTGTAAAATTCATCTTGGAAGATGAAAAGTTTCTGGTAATAAATTTTGATACGGACTGCGATGTTGCTTTGGACGACGTCTGTTTTGTTGGGAATTTAATTTCCCGGGCTGACGAGCGATTTACATATTCATTTGAAAGAATAAAAACATTCCTGATTGGAGGATAATTATGGAGCTGACAGCATATTTTGATTATTTTCTTGAGCATGAAGTAAATCTGAATCAAGACAGGATCAATACGATTGATGAAAAGGTAATCGTTATTAGCGACTTAATAAAGGCGGACGAAACGTTTAAGAAATATTTCCGCGATCTAATGCCGCAGGGTTCTTATGCCCAGAAGACTATAATTAAACCTTTGAAAGATAAAGATTTTGATGTTGATATCCTCTTGCACTTGCAAAGTAACGACAAATGGCAACCAAGGGATTATATCCAAAATCTTTTTAATGTATTCTCGATGAACGATAAATACAAGAAGATCGCCGATATTAACACGAGATGCGTCACGCTCAATTATAAAGGCGACTTCCATATGGATATCGTTCCGTGCATCAAGTTGCAGGGGAAAATTTATATCGCCAACAAAGATGATAATAAGTGGGAAGAGACAAATCCTGAGGCGTATACACAATGGTTGATGAACAAGAATTCTTCAGCCAGCGGTTACTTAATAAAGACGATACGTTTGTTTAAATATTTTCGCGATATTAGAGAAAACTTTTCCATCAAGTCAATATTACTCAATACGTTGCTTGGAGCCCGTATTAATGATTCGGAGACGCAGTCGAACTTCAAGAATCTTCCGACATCGTTCATCACAATTTTCCAGCGGTTAGATATTTTTCTCCAAAGCAATGTATCGGTACCAACAATCAGTAATCCCACCCTGATATCGGAGGTTTTTAACAGGCATTGGGATCAGAAGAAATACTCAACTTTTAGGGAGAAGGTTCATCTCTATTTTGATAAAGCAAAGCTCGCCTATGATGAAGCCGATAAAGCCAACAGTATAAAGTTGTGGCAGGATGTTTTTGGTGATGGATTTCCCGCATCAATTGAAGAAAATGGGAAAACAAAAGCATTCGGTATTTTATCCGGCAACTCTAGGCCATGGAGTTCTTAATGTGTGTTGGTTTCGAAAGAATGAACAATTTTATTCGGGAGAAGCTCATTCGGTTCGTGAGCATTTCCCAAAATTAATTTTCTATACACGTGGAGAAGATATCCTTGTCCTCAGGGGTGACATAGAAATTAAAGATGGTGTGGATGTCCTCGATATTTATCAAATTGAAGTCATATTCCCAAAGAGCTACCCGAGGGATATACCAATATTAATAGAAGTTGGCGGACGAATTCCAAGAAATGCAGATCGCCATATAAATGATAAAAACGGTATTTGTTGTATCGGGCCCCGTCTAGAACAAAGACAGAAATGGTTAAAAGACCCGAGAATTTGTGTTTATATTACAGATTTTGTGATTCCGTTCTTGGCCAACCAGTCATACTACGAACGCATGGGCGATTGGAAAAATGGGCAGTATGACCATCGCGCCAAAGGTATTTTGACATATTATGCTGAGGCCTTTAGCATAACCGATCGCGGTTTATTAGAATTAATTTTGGGACAACTGGCGAGTAATCAGAAGTGCGGTAGAAATGATCCATGCATATGCGGGAGCGGTAAAAAGGCTAAGAAATGCCATTTGGATGTGTTTGATAGGTTGCGAACTGCCGGATGCCCTGCATTATTTAAAGAAGATCTCGAAAACTTAAAAAATGATACAAAGGCGACATCTGAGGTGTCACAAATTGATGCAAATGAAAAAAGTAATCAATAAACCAAAAGAGACTTATATGTATCCCCGACAAGACATATTCTTATGGCTTAAACGTCCGGTCATATCCGAGATGCGCTCCGTATTAAAATGGGCACATGGCCATGCCTTACGTAAAGATATCCGTTATAGAATTGGCGGAGGCATAGAAGAGCATCCGACAGATATTCCTTTTGAAGATATTGTTTCGAGCATTGGTCGGAACAGCAAGAACTCTTTCCGGATTGTTGTTCGCAAAGGAATGAATAAAATGATGGTTTTGGACAAGACTCAACAACCAGACCTCTTGGATATCTGCATTCACTGTGTGGATATCAAGTCAAAAGCTTATCGCGTAAATTTGTACTTAAGCGGTAGTTTGCTTGGCCAGTTGAAGCAACGATTTGCAGTAACGGAGCATGTCTAGATGCTATGAAAATAATCTGCCAACGATGTAAAAAGGTTATCGGTGAACAGGCGCCCTATCAGGATAATTCCGAAGTCAAAGCTAAATGCACCGATTGCATTGCTAAAGATAAAGTGGCGGGCGCTCGTTTTAGACCAAGCCCTGAATTAAAGGATGGGCAGGAAATTACGCTGGATAGTGGTCTTAAAGGCAGGCTTTGGGTTGTAAATGGTAAGTCGAATGGGATTTCCTTCTGGGAGCTTGCGGTTTCTGGAAAGAAATTCTTTTGTGTTGACCAGACCAGAGATGCGTTTAAACGGCATGTTGAGAAGGCTAAAACGCCAGAGGTGGATGTGTCGTTTTTGCATTCCATGAAATGCAAGATGGATGATTCTCAGGGGCAAAATAAAAAGGATGCGCCGGTTGAGACAAAAAACAAATGGCTCGATGCGCCGCAATTTAACTGCACAGTGACTGTTCCCAAAGATTTTGCTCTGCGTATGTTCGACAGCAAGGTCAACCAGTTCCATGAAATAGCTGAAATTATTAAGCGGGCGGGTGCTCGCTCGTTTAACGAGTTTCGGGATATGGCCATTAATAGGCAGAAAGAAATAGGCTAAGTGGACGAGCTATTCCAAGATTTCGAATAGCTCACTTAGCAGGAGAATCGATCATGGACTCAGATATTCGATCGCAAATAGACAGAGCTAAAGAGCTTTTTGGTGAGCTGGAAAAGGCCTGCAATGCTGATTTGTTGGCCAAGAATGTGTCTGATAAAACAAGGAATCTGTCTCAGGAGGTGTTGCTTAAAGTACGACATCTTCTGGATCAGGTGACGTATAAATTTTTTGAAAAGCGTTATTTATCAAAGCTTTCTGCGGAAGATCAAAAAAGCGCTAGAGTTTATTTTCCTATGGTCATGAAGAAAGAGGATTTGAAATCCGTTTTGGGTCGAGCCAAAATGAGCGATCTCGAAACAATCCACCCCGACTTCTACAATTTCTTGAATTCAGTTCAGCCTTATAACACGAACTATGCGTGGCTGAAACAATTCGCAGACTTGTGTGCTGAAAAGCACATCCGGCTATCGCCTCAGGTGAAAAATGAAGCAAAACGAGTCACCGTTTCGCGAGGTAGTGGCACAGTCTCGTGGGGGCCCGGAGTAACTTTTGGCCGTGGCGTTAGCGTTATGGGAGTTCCGATAGATCCATCAACTCAGCTCCCTATTCCTAATAACGTTGTTGAAACAAAGATTGAGACGTGGGTGTCCTTTTTATACGAGGGAACCAGCGTGAATGTTCTATGGCTATGTAAAAAGGCCATTGAAGACGGAGAATCGATTGCAAAGACAATTATGGGACACGTCTCGGCTAATTGATTTTTCCAAGCTGACTTTCAAGTTTTTCCTGCTCTTTGGGATTTTTAAGCATTTGCCGTAGCTGGCGTTCGGTGATCAGGCGTTTAGGCATAGGATCGCCCAGCGATTCGACGGCTTCGACCAGTGAGGCGTTGAGGTTCAGAAGGCTTGTATATTGCCAGATCCGGACCCGTGAGATGCCGACTTTGCGGGCAAGGTCGCTTTCGCTCTTGGCTTGGCCTGATTCGAGCATACGGGCGTATTCCTTGGCCCGGAAGATGGGGTTCCGGTAGGTCTTGGGCGGTTTGGGGCGGATCCTGCGGGCTTCGTCAGGCGTCTGGCCTTCGCGGACGATGGAAATGATGCGGTGATTCCATTTGCCCTGCTCGGTCACAAGCGCGGTGAAGTGCCATAACAGGCCTGAATCTGAATACCGTCCGGGGAGCCACTAAAAATAAGCCGTTGTAATGAAATATATTACAGCGGCTTATTTATTTTTAAATGGGTGCTTGACAAGTTTTGCTGTGTGTGATATTATTAGCATATGCCAATAACTTACGGAGTTATCAATGCCAAGACCTTTTAGGCTCAGGAAAGTTTGTTGCAGGCCGGACTCTAATTATTTTAAGCCAAGGGGTATTCCTGTAGATGTATTGGAAGAAGTTAACTTAACAATTGACGAGTTTGAAGCGATAAGACTTGCGGATTTAGAAGAGCTGTATCAAGAGGATGCCGCAAAGAAGATGGGTATCTCCAGACAGACATTTGGTAACATCATTACTTGTGCGCATAAAAAAGTAGCAGATTCATTGATTAATAGTAAGGCCTTAAAGATAGAAGGGGGGGCGGTAAAAATGATGGAAAAACACTTTGTTTGCTATGAATGTAAGCATGAATGGGCTACTGCGTTTGGCACAGGCAGGCCCAATGAATGCCCACAGTGTAAGAGCGTAAACATCCATAGGGCAGCGCAAGAAAGAGGTTGGGCTAGGGGAAGGGGATTTGCAAGCGGCCGTGGTTTTGCCGGTGCTTGTAGAAGAGAATAATGAAAGCTGAGATTACACATCTGCGTAAACGATTAGCCCAATTCAGAAAGTACGGCTATGATATACTCAAAGAGCGAGATTTCGCCTTTAAAAAGGCAGGTTTTAAAAAGGGCAAGCGTATTCTTGAGATAGGCACTGGCCGTGGCTACATGGTTTTGACCCTTGCCCAAAAAGGTTTTGAGGTTACAACTATTGATAGTGACCGTAGGATTCAACGAGCAGCCCGGAGTATTCTTAAACACTATCGCTTAGAAAAGCTTGTGCGGCTTAAAATTATGAACGCTGAGCGCCTTAAGTTTAAGGACGTCTCTTTTGATTATGTTTTGGCAGTGAACTTTATGCACCATGCAAAGAATCCCATTCTTTGTCTTAAAGAGATGCTGCGAGTCACAAAAGAAAAGATTTTGATAGTAGACGTGAATAAGCGAGGAGCCAGCATATTAGAGGAAGTTCACGCTCAGGAAGGACATCATCACGAGCGCTCTAAGATAGGTTTTTCCGCTATGAAACAATTATTCCGTAAGGCAAAAATGAAAGTAAAGACCTATCGGAGTAAGTGTCAAACTATTATTATCGCTAAGAAAGGATGATGCTATGAGAATATGTATTCCGACTGAAACGAATGAAGGCAAGAGTGCGGTGGTTTATGGGCATTTTGGCAGCGCACCGTATTTTACCATTGTTGACACGGAGAAAGATTCCGTAGAGATTATTAACAATGCAAATCAACACCATGCGCACGGTATGTGTCAACCAATGAATGCGTTGATGGGCAGGAAGATTGACGCCGTGGTTACTGGTGGAATGGGCGCCCGGGCGGTTCAAGGGCTTAATCAGGGCGGGATTAAGGCTTATCGGGTTATTCCGGGAACAGTTGCGGATATTGTCAGTCAGTTCACTAAGGGCGGGCTTGAGGAAATAACTGTCCAGAATGCCTGTGCGCAACACGATTGCCATTAGTATGAAGGTGCAGGTTATTGCTGCCGGTTCGACAAAATGGGAGCGTTTTATCCGCAGATGGGGTGTTTCTTTCCTAATCGGCGAAGATATATTGTTTGACACATTTGGCGACACCAAGATTTTTTTGAAAAATATCCGGAAGTTCAAAGTTGATACGGCGAAGATCAAGCATATCGTTTTGTCGCACGACGATTGGGACCATATTTCCGGATTGTGGAATTTGATACCAAACCGGAAAGATATCACGGTATATATCTGTCCGGGATTCGAGCAGGGGATAAAGGAAAGAATCGCCTCGTCCGGGGTTAAGATTATTGAGGCAGCGGTGCTGACGGAAATTAAAGATAGCGTTTATTCTACCGGAGAGCGTTACGGAGAATCGGAAGGCAGGAAGATCTACGAGCAGTCGCTTGTGGTAAAGACAGATGATGGCTTAGCGGTAATATGCGGATGCGCTCATCCCGGAGTGGTGAATATCGTCAAGCATGTTAAAGAGAGTTTTCATGCGGATGTTTCTTTGCTTATCGGCGGTTTCCACCTGAAATATAAAACAAACGAAATAGTTCAAAATGTTGCCGGGGATTTAAGGGCTCTTGGTATCCGTAGGATTGCTCCGATGCATTGCACCGGTAAGCGCGCGACGGAAGCGATGCGTTTAGCGTTTGGGCGCGGATTCATCCGGGCCAGGGAAGGGGGGAGTATAGAATTATGAAAATAGGGGTTATTATTTCAAGTAATGACGCTGAAACCTGTTGGAACGCTCTCAGGTACGCTAATTTTGCCATAGGGCAGAAGGATAAAGTTAAAGTGTTTTTGACTGGCAAAGGTGTTGAGTATCAGAAAATAAGCACGGATAAATTCAATACCATTGAACAGGCCGAGAAATTGCTTCAGTCCGGAGGAAAGGAACTGGCTTGCGGAACGTGCATTAAATCTCGTAACCAGGAAGGAACTGAGATGTGTCCTATCAATACGATGAAGGATATGTATGAGATTATTAAAGAAAGCGATAAGGTAGTGACTTTTTAGCTAGAAATATCAGCCAGTTCTTTATATAGTTTTCCTGCCTCTTCCGTCATACACCAGTTGCGAAACTCGTCCAACAAGGAGAGCCAAATTTGGCACTGAGCAATCAGTGCCTTTTTTGTTGCAGAGTGCTTTTTATGAGTTAAAATATTCTCAACTATGAGGATTGCATATGAGCCTATCAAACCTAAAATCCGATTTACGCAAGCACAGCGATAAAAAAAGAGCCAAAATGTCGCAGCGTTTTTTCAAAACCGGCCCCGGCGAGTATGCTGAAGGCGACATATTCCTTGGTTTGACCGCTCCGGTAATGAGAGAGTTATCCAAGAAATTCCAGGACTTGCCGCAATATGATGTAATAAAATTTCTGAAATCCCCCATACACGAAGAGCGGATGCTGGCGCTTCTTATTCTCATTGAAAAATACCGCAAGGAAGACGCTCAAGGAAAAGAAAAAATTTACCGTATTTATCTCGGCCATACCAAATACATCAATAATTGGGACCTGGTGGATGTTACGGCAAAGCACATTATCGGTGCTTTTCTTAATGACAAAGACAGGGCGCCTCTTTACAAGTTAGCCCGCTCTGATTCTCTATGGGAAAGAAGAATCGCTATTTTATCTACATTCCATTTTATTGGAAATAATGATTTTGCAGATTCCTTAAAAATTGCCGAAATCCTCATCTCCGACCAGCATGACTTAATCCATAAGGCAGTGGGTTGGATGTTGCGGGAAGTAGGAAAGAGGGACTTGCCGGCCGAAGAAAAATTCCTCAAAAAATACTGCACCACTATGCCCAGGACTATGTTAAGATATGCGATAGAGAGGTTCCCGGAAACAAAAAGACAGGCATATTTGAAAGGCAAGGTGTAGGCTTATTATGTCAGTTGAACGTTATAAAAAAATAAAAGAGCATTTTGAAAAAGAAGCCGTTGTTTTTGACAAGATATTTTTTAAAATAATGCCCCGCTATCAGGAGATGATGGGGGCGATTATTGAGGCAATCCCATTTTCCAGGCGGGATAAGCTGAGAGTCATTGATTTAGGCTGCGGAACCGGAAACCTGGCGCGAAAAATTATCAGCGCCTATCTTAACGCGAGAGTAACCTGCGTAGATATGGCAGAGAATATGCTTAAAATGGCCAAAGCCAAACTAAAGTCAAAACCTAATGTAAATTTTTGGCTTGGCGATATCCGTAATTTTGATTATTCCGGCAAATACGACGTGATTACCGCTTCTCTGGTGCTTCATCATATTGAGAAAAAAGATAAGCTGAAGTTTTACCGGAAGTTGCGCGACAGCCTCTCAAAAGGAGGAGTTTTTTACATTATAGATATATTTATTACTCCTGATGATTATCTGCAGAAATTATATATGGATAAATGGAAGGCTTTTATGAAAACAAACGGCCTGCCGATGAAGAAAGTAAATGATATGATTGCCCGGCATCAAAGAGAAGACCGGCCGGTGGTTTTTGAGGATGAGCTTTCTATTATGCGCAAAGCCGGGTTCAAGCAGGTGAATGTTATTTTGAAGCAGTATAATTTCGCGGCATACGGTGGAAAGAAGGGTTAGGCCGATGTCATTAAATCTTCCCGATATAATAAAAGCTGAGGAACTGGAAGCGCTCAATTCTCAAGTGGCTTTTATGGCCGCAAAAGATGGGCGAAAGATTGCCTATTATCAATACGGAGCCAAAGACGGCGCGCCGGTATTTTTCTGCCATGGAACCGGCTCGCATATTCATGTCATGCTGCTTCACGACGCTGCCAAGCGGCTCGGCTACAGGATAATAGTCCCTGACCGGCCCGGCATAGGGTTGTCGGATTTTCAGCCGCACAGGAAAATCCTTGATGGTGCGGATGATATAGCGGCTCTGGCAGGCCATCTTGGAATAGAGAAATTCGGGATTATAGGAATTTCCGGAGGAGGCCCAAATCTTCTTGCCTGCGCTTACTCATTGAGCCCGCGCCTGAAATTCGTAGTGGACCTTGCCTGCGCCGTGCCGCTCTATACAGACCCTGCCAGCCTCAAAGAATTGGGAAGGGCTGACCGCATATTCGCGAAGTTAGGCGCCTGGATGCCGCTTTGGTTGTTTCAAATTCCCTTTGCCATACTTGGTTTTCAGCAAAAAATCCTTAAGAGCCCGCAGGCATTCGCCAAGATGATGCAGTCAAGCATGTGCAAGGCGGATATGGAATTATTCCAGAATAAAGATTTGCAGTACCTGTTTATGCGGGATTTTCAGGAGTTATTCAGGCAAGGTTCCAAAGGCCCGTCTCTTGACGCGCAATTGATTTATCGGCCGTGGGGATTTGACTTGAGTAAAATCAAATGCCATGTAGAAATTCGCCATGGTGCGGAAGACCGCTGGATTCCGCCGTCTTTCAGCCGCTATCTGGCGGGAGTGCTGCCGGACGCAAAGTTGAACATAATTGAAAATCAGGGGCACTTTTATCATATGGTTTACGCGGAAGAGACTTTGTCTAAAATCGGGCAATTATAAATCATTGCAGAGTGTGTTTCTTGAGGTAAAATAAAGGTATGGTTAAGCGTTTCTTTAACTGGCAGGTTATATTCGGCATAAGCCTTGTTGTTCTGTCCGTAGCCGTTTACTTTATTCATTATTTGATTTTCAGGGACCTGCATCATATTTTCCTTTATTTGATCGGGGATATTGCCTTTGTTTTTATTGAGGTCCTGCTTGTTACATTAGTCCTGCACCAGTTATTGCATTACAGAGAAAAGAAAGCCATGCTGAACAAGCTGAATATGGTAATCGGGGCTTTTTTCAGCGAGGTAGGTTTAGAATTGCTCAGTGAATTCTCGCTTTTTGATACAGAGGCTTCAAAAATTACCCAAAAACTGGTTATAACCAATGATTGGTCGGAAAAAGAATTTCTGCAAATCCGTAAGAATGTCAAGGCTCATAATTACAGCATAGACAGTAAGAGCATAGATTTAGAGCAAGTCAGGGGTTTCTTAAGAGAAAAAAGGCAATTTTTGCTGAACCTTTTGGAAAATCCCAATATATTGGAGCATGAATCATTTACCAACCTGCTCTGGGCGGTATTTCATTTGACCGAAGAACTTATTCACAGGAAAAGTTTAAAGGGGCTGCCGGAATCAGATCATCAGCATCTCGCCGGAGATATAAAGAGGGTATACAGTTTGTTGATTGCGGAATGGCTGGACTATATGGAGCATCTGAAGAACAATTATCCCTATCTTTTTTCGCTGGCGATGAGGACAAACCCGTTTGATGCCAATGCTTCAGTAGAAGTTAAATAAGGAGGTATTCCATGTCTTTACAATTTATCTTAATAGCCGCAATAATAATTGCAGGGTTTATAATGTGGAATAAATGGTATACCCGGAGAATAACCGAGAGAAACCGCGAAAACCGCATATCAGATGATAGGCAGCGGGAAGAAAATCTCAGGTTAGAAGAAAGACAAAAGCTTAGAGCAGAAGAAAAAGCATCCAAGGATAAAGAAGAAAGAAGGGTACGGACAGAGCAGGAAGCGGATGTAAGTAAGATTAGAGAAGAGAGAGATGCCAAAGAAAAGGAACTAAGGCAGAAGATAGCGGACAGGAAAAAAGATGAGGCAGAAAAGCAGGGAGGACAGGTTTGAAAAAAACTATTATTTTTTGTTTATTTTTTCTAGGGCTAAACGCGGCCGCGTATTGCGGCCAGGCAAGCAAGATTCAATTGACTGACGGCAGTGTCATTAACGGTGAAATAATTTCTCTCTCGGAGGGGATTTATACTATAAATACCCCTTCTCTTGGACAAATAAAATTAGAGGGGACAAAGGTCTCTAAGATTGAGACAGGAAATAGCGCTATCTCCCAGGCGGAGAACCTTACCCAGTCTAAGGTTGAGAGTTACGGAAAGACGTTGATGGAAGACCCCAAAAACGCGGCTATCGTTACAGAATTAGCCGCCGACCATCAATTCCAGGAACTGGCAAAAGACCCTCAGATTAAGGAAGCCGCTAAAGCAGGCGATATCCAGGCGATGATGAAGAGCGAAAAGTTCAAGGCTATTTTAGAAAATCCTAAGTTAAAAGAAACCATCAAGAAATTAAAACAGTAATTTATCGTCCTAAGCCCTTCGCAATAAAATACACTACATATGAAAAAATGGATTTTTGTTCTTGCTTTGTTCGCGCTGATTTTTCCGCGCGCCTCTAAATGCAAAGAGCCTTTAAGCCGCGGGCTTTTTATTACGGTAATAGAAGAGCCTCTGGTTCTTTCCAGCCGCGAAGAAATCAACAAGCTGATAGATTTCGCCAGGAAATCCAGGGTCAATATGCTTTTTGTCCAGGTTTACCGCGAAAATCAAGCCTGGTTTCCCTCTAAAATCGCGGATTCCACTCCTTATCAGTCCTGCCGTAAGAATGTCGCAGAAGACCCGTTGGAGCTTCTTATCAAACTAGCCCACTCCAACGGTATCCAGGTGCACGCCTGGTTCAACACTTTGAGTTTGGGGATAAATAAAGATGCTGTGTTGCTCAAAAAATACGGCGTTAGTATCCTTACCAGAAATCTAAAAGAAAAAAATAGCCTTGAGGATTATAAAATAGACAGCCAGTATTTTCTTGAGCCAGGGGATTTGAGAATCAGGGAGGAGCTTCGCGGAATTGTCGGGGAGCTCTTGCGGGCTTATCCGAGGCTGGATGGCATCCAGTTTGATTATATCCGTTACCCGGACAAAAATCCGGCTTACGGCTATACTGAAATGAATACTGCGCGTTTTAAGCAAGCCTCCGGCTTAAAGGCAATAGAAGAGGAAAGCAAAATCTGGAAGAATTGGAAGCGGGCTCAGGTTACCGAGGCGCTTGAGTGCCTGGTTAAGGAAGCGCGCAGCCTTCGCCCTGATATCCAGGTGTCTGCCACAGGTTGTATGCCATACACGCGGGCTTACCACGAGGCGTTTCAGGATTGGCCCTCCTGGCTGGAAACTAAACTGGTTGATTTCGTGACGATTATGGATTATTCTCCTGACCCCGCGGAATTTAATAATTGGGTGGGGGATATTAAGGGCAGGGTGCAGGATTTCAAAAAAATAAATATAGCCATTGGAGCCTATAAACTGGTTAATTCGCCACTGGTATTTAAGCAGGAATTAATTTCCGGGGAGAGCTCTGGAGCCGGTGCCTGCGTTATTTCTTACTATAGCAGTTTGCTTAAGAATCCTGAGCTTGCCGGTTCGTTAGTTTCCCCTTGACACCAGCCTTTTTAGTGCTATAATCATAATGACAATTTGGTAAAGCGTGACTGGTGGTCAACATGGGAAACCATGAGGAAGCGCTTAGTAAAGTAGCAAAAACCGTACACCTGGGTTTTTTAACCCAGGTGTTTTGCTTTTTATAGAGGAGGTGCAGGATGTTTATAAGAGGAAGATGGGATAAAACCATAGACGTAAGGGATTTTATTAACAGGAACTACACTCTTTATGACGGGGATGGGGTATTTCTAAAAGGCCCTACAGCCAGGACAAAAGCCTTATGGAATAAGTGCCTGAAGCTGTTTGAGCAGGAAAGAAAAAGGGGCGGGGTTTATGATGTAGATACCCAGACCGTATCCACCATCACCAGCCATAAGCCCGGCTACATAGATAAAAAGATGGAGATAATCAAAGGGCTCCAGACTGACCAGCCTTTAAAAAGGGCGATTAAGCCATTGGGTGGAATCCGCCTGGTGGAGGAGGCTTGCGAAGATTATGGTTATAAATTAAACCCCCGCATAAAAGAAATATACACTAAATACCGCAAGACTCACAATGATGCGGTTTTTGATGCCTACACCAGCGATATATTAAAAGCCAGGCACACTGGTTTGATTACCGGCCTGCCGGATAATTATTCCCGCGGCAGGATAATCGGCGATTTCAGGAGAGTGGCACTTTACGGTATCAAAAAGCTTATTGCCGCAAAAAATAATGACAAGAAAATACTGGAAGACGGCTCTACTCAGGAAGCTATAAAATTAAGAGAGGAGATTGCTGAGCAGATTACCGCGCTTGAAGACATCATCGCCCTGGGGAAGATGTACGGTTTTGACCTTTCCCGGCCGGCGGAAAACGCCAGGGAAGCAGTGCAGTGGATATACCTTGCTTACCTCGCCGCGGTAAAAGAGCAGGATGGCGCAGCCATGAGTTTGGGCAGCGTAAGTAATTTCTTGGACATATACATCGAGAATGATTTGAATAAGGGCCTGCTTACCGAAGAAGAGGCTCAGGAATTAATAGATGATTTTGTAATCAAGCTGCGGTTGGTCAGGCATCTGCGCACCAAGTCATATTCGGAGATATTTGCCGGAGACCCTGTATGGGTCACCGAGAGTATCGGCGGAGTAGGGATAGATGGAAGGCACAAGGTAACAAAAAGCTCGTATAGATTTTTGCAGACGCTTTATAATTTAGGAGCGGCGCCCGAGCCCAATCTTACTGTGCTCTGGTCGGCCCGTCTTCCTGAGGCATTCAAGGAATTTTGCGCTCAGGTGTCCATTAAAACCAGCTCTATCCAGTATGAAAATGACGATATGATGAGGCTTATCGGCGGGGATGATTACAGTATATCCTGCTGCGTTTCTCTTTTGAAGAATGGCAGCGAGATGCAATATTTCGGGGCGCGCTGCAACCTGCCCAAAGTGCTTCTTTACGCTTTGAACGAGGGCAGGGATGAGATAACCGGAGAAAAAGTTGTGCCGGATATAGCGCCTATCCAGTCTAATCCTTTAGACCATAGCGAAGTAAAAGAAAAGTTTATGCAGGTTTTAAGGTGGACAGTTAAGAATTATGTTGAAGCCCTGAATATTATCCATTGCGCCCACGATACCTATTATTATGAAAGAGCCCAGATGGCGCTTTTGGATACCGAGCTTACCCGTTATATGGCTTTTGGCATTGCCGGGCTTTCTGTGGTCGCTGATTCTTTGAGCGCCATACGTTACGCCAAGGTAAGAGCAGTCAGGAATAAAAAGAACCTGACTACTTCTTTTAAAATTGAAGGCGATTTCCCTAAATTCGGCAACGACGATGACCGGGTTGATGGAAGAGCAGTTGATTTGGTGAGCATATTTTTGGCGGGACTGAAGAAACACAAGCTTTACCGGGGTTCTTTGCCGGCAATATCCATCCTTACCATAACCTCAAACGTGATGTACGGCAAGAAAACAGGGGCTACTCCCGACGGGAGGCAGAAGGGCCTGCCTTTTGCCCCGGGAGCAAACCCTATGCACGGTAGGGATGAAAACGGGATTATCGCCTCGCTTAATTCAGTGGCGGGTATTCCTTACACTGAATGCCGCGACGGGATATCCAATACTTTCTCCGCGCTGCCTGAGGCATTGGGCAGGACGCCGGAGAATAGAATTGCTAATTTAAAAGGCCTGCTGGATGGTTACTTTATAAAGGGCGCGCATCACTTGAATATTAATGTTATTGACAAAGAGACGCTCAAAGACGCGATTAAGCATCCGCATAAATATCCTCAGCTTACTATCAGGGTTTCCGGCTACGCGGTGCACTTCAATAAATTATCGCTGGAGCAGCAGAGAGAAGTTTTAGCAAGGACCTTTCATGAAAACATGTAAGCCCAAAAAGATTACCGGTAATATTCATTCCTTTGAGACATTCGGTACGCACGAGGGGCCGGGCATCAGGTTTGTGATTTTTTTGCAGGGTTGCCTCGGACGCTGTCTCTACTGTCAGAATCCTGATACCTGGGCTGAGGGCATTGGTAAAACCATCAACCCGGAAGAAATAATGGCAAAGCTGGAAAAGTGCCTGCCGTATATTGTTTCTTCAAAGGGAGGGATAACTGTTTCCGGCGGGGAGCCGCTTTTGCAGATGGATTTTTTGCGCGAGCTTTTCCGGCTCTGCAAAAAGAAGAAGATACATACTGCCATAGATACCAGCGCATTTTATCGCCCGAAAGATAAATCAAAACTGACCGCGCTCCTGGCTTTGACCGATTTGTTCATCGTGGATATAAAAGCTACCGACGAAAAACTACACCAGCGGATTACTTCTAAGGAGCTGGAGCAGGTGACCCGTTTTATCGCCCTGCTCGAGGATAATAAAAAAGAATACTGGCTCCGCTATGTTTTAGTCCCCGGCTTAAATGATTCAGAGAAAGATTTAAAGAAGCTGGGGAAGCTGGCGCGCAGTTTACGCTATTGCCGCAATTTGGAATTCCTGCCATACCACACCCTGGGAAAACATAAGTGGGAGCACCTTGGGTTGGCTTACCCTTTGAGAAATATAAAAGTAGCTGCAGCTAAAGATATCAAAAGGGCTAAAAGGAGTTTGACTTCTTAGTCCTCCGTGATAAAATATGCGGTAGAGAGTCTTAATAATAAAAGGAGAGGAAGATGAAAAAAATACTGTTTGTGGTGGTGCCGCTATTGTTTATATCGGCGTTGGTATTTGCCCAGGATGTCCCGTATACTTATCATCTAAACGGGACAGTAGTGGACCGTGATTTTGCGGCCAAGCATAAAGATGACATGAATATTGCTATTGCTACTTATACTAAGACAGATGCTTTACAGCCAAGCGCCATTGCCAGCGGATACGGTATTTTAGTGGAAGATGGCTATATGTTATTTGACAAGGAGAGTAATGCTAAAGTTGTAGAATACTTGAAGAAGCCCGACACCACCTTGGTAGTTGGTATTGAAACGGCAATAAATGAAGACTACGCAAAAGGGGACAATTTAATAAGCATTGTTTCAATCGGGGTTAAGGGCCTGGAATTAGTTGAGTAGGGGCAATCTTTAAAAAAGAGCCCTTTGGTTTAAGCCAGAGGGCTCTTTTCATTGATAAGGAAAAATCCGCCAAACAATGAAAAGTAAAGTCTATTTCGTCAGCGTAAAAGATTCGGATGATATTCAGGGCGTAAAGGCAAAGCTCAAAACCCTGATAAAGGAAAGCAGGGTAATGGATTTTATCCGCCCGGAGCATAAGGTCGCGCTAAAGATACATTTCGGCGAGGAGGGCACTAATAGTTTTGTCAGGCCTGCGTATGCGCGCCTGGTTTGCGATGAAGTTATTAGTAAAGGCGCCAGCGCATTCTTATCGGACGCCAATACTTTATACCGCGGCAGGCGTTTAAACTCGCAGGACCACTTAAAGCTGGCAGCGGAGCACGGTTTTACCAAAGAAACAATGGGCGTTGAAGTGATTATCCCTGATGAAGCCAGAAAAGAGGACACCGCGGATATCCAGATTAACCAGAAACTTATCAAGTCAGCTAAAATCGCTTCAATTTTTACCAACGCCGACGCGCTTATCGCGATAAATCATTTCAAGGGGCATATATTGACCAGCTTCGGAGGCGCCATAAAGAATATCGGTATGGGTTGCGCGACTAGAGCGGGAAAGCTGGCCCAGCATTGCGATGTTTCGCCGGTTGTCTACGCCGATAAATGTATCGGCTGCGCCGAATGCCAGAAGGTCTGCCCGGTAGGGGCAATCCAGATTAAAAATAAAAAGTCAGTCATAGATACTGCAAAATGCATCGGCTGCGCAAGTTGCCTGGCAGCTTGCCCTACTGCTGCTATGTTTATAGATTTTGGAGCAGGGGATAAGGTGCAGGAGAAGATGGTTGAGTACGCGTTAGCGGCCCTCAAAGGGAAAAAGGGCAAAGCAGGATTTTTAAATTTCGCTGTCAAAATCAATAAAGAATGCGACTGCTGGCCTTTTGATAACCCGCGCATCGCCCCTGATGTCGGCATATTAGCTTCGCTTGACCCTGTGAGTATTGATAAGGCAAGTTTTGATTTGGTAAATAGCGCCTGCGGCAAGGATATTTTTAAAGAAGCCCATCCGGATTATGACGGAGTCAGGCATCTGAATTATGCCCAGGAAATCGGCCTGGGTAATCTTGATTATGAATTGGTGCGCCTGGGTTAGGATTAAATTAAGAGGAGGATAAAAATGAAGAAAATGGTGGTTATATTAATAGCGATTATCCTCGCTCTCTTCGTCATAGGCATTGTAAAAGACCAGATAATCAAGGGCATTGTTACGGTAGCCGCGTCAAAGATTGCCGGCGCGCCGGTGCATATTGAGGGGTTTTCTTTGGGGGTCCTTAGCCGAACCGTGCGGATATCAGGGTTTAAAATTTATAATCCCGAAGGATTTTCTAAAAGTATCCTTATAGACTTATCTAAAATAAATGTCAGCTATGACCCGGGCGCCCTGCTTAAGAAAAAATTACATCTGGTAAGCGCTGAAATTGAAATAAGAGAGATGAGCCTGGAGAAAAATAAAGAAGGGAAGATGAATGTTGACGCGCTGAAAGTGGCAAAACAGGGGGAGAAAAAAGAGCAGAAGCCTGCCGAACAGATGCCGATGCAGATTGATGTTTTTAAGCTCGGCATAGGAAAGATAATTGTTAAGGATTACAGATCCGGCAAGGAGCCTGTCATCAGCGCCTATGAGATAAATATCCATAAAACCTATAAAAATATAACCAGCGTCCAGCAGTTGGCGGCGCTTATCATGACCGAGCCGATGAAAGCAGCCGGAATACAGGGGGCAAAGATTTATGGGGTGGCTGCGTTGGCCGGAGCGGCAATCCTGCCTGTGGGGATAGCGGCGGCATTCGCGGGAAAAGACAGCGTCCAGCAGGAATTCGCGTCAGGCTTTGATGATGTATACGCGGCGGCCCTGGCAGTCTTACAAAAAAAAGGAAAAATCACCGCGGAAGATAAATCCAACGGTATTATCAAAGCGGAGATAAATTCCGCCGGAGTAGGGTTGAAAATTAATAAAAAATCAGCCAATAAGACCGAGGTAGTTGCTTCTGCCAGAGAGTTCCTTTTTCCTAAGCCGGAGATAGCCGGCGGAGTGCTTTACGAGATTTCCGAGAAGTTTAAAACAAAAAAATAAACCAGGCCTTTATTTTCTTGAATTTATTTTATTTTGAGGTAAGATAAAGCCATGAAGAAAAAACTATTGCTCAGGTTGGCGTTTTTAGTTATATTCTGCGGCGCAAGCTGCACTTTGTCTATTGCCGAAGAGAATAAGAGCGTCACCGTCAAGCCGGTCTCAAAATATGAAGTCGCTGTTTTTGTCAGCAGGGCGGCAAATTATGCCAGGAGTGCCGGAAAAGACAGCGCCCTTAGGGAGTTTATGAATCCCAACAGTGAATTTTTGAAAGGCAAGATGTATATCTTTGCTTATGATTTTAAGGGGACAGTCCTTGCCCATGGCGGCCAGCCGGATTTAATCGGCCAGAACATGATTGACATGAAGGATGGTAATAATGTAGAGGTGATAAAAGAATTGATTAAACTTGCCCAGCAGGGAGGCGGATGGCTGCGTTATCTTTGGCCCAACCCTGCGCATGGCGGTAAAATAGAGCCTAAGCTCGGTTATGTGATGAAAGTGGATAACGATTGGTTTGTGGGCTCGGGTTTTTACGAAACAGAAGCGAAGAAATAAATAATAGTAAGAAAACAGTTTTACGAACCCCCGGTAAGCAAAGTGCTTGCAGGGGGTTTTTGTTTAAGGTAAAATAATCATATGCACGCATTGACATTGCTTATAGCCAGCCTGCTTGTATTCGCGCTGGCCTACCGTTTTTACGCCAAATTCATCATCACTAAAATCCTGGTTTTAGATGACAAAAGGGCTACTCCTGCTTATACCTTAAGAGACGGCAGGGACTACCACCCTACTAATAAATATGTGCTTTTCGGCCACCACTTTGCCGCGATTTCCGGAGCCGGGCCGTTAGTCGGTCCGGTGTTGGCGGCGCAATTCGGCTTTTTACCGGGATTTTTATGGATACTTATCGGCGCGGTTTTAGGGGGCGCGGTGCACGATATAGTAATCCTATTTGCTTCGGTAAGGACAAAAGGGCTTTCCCTGACCAGGTTGGCAAGAAAGAATATCAGCAAAACCGCGGGGCTTGTTACAGGCATAGCCATACTTTTCATTATTATTACCGCCCTGGCTGGCCTGGCGCTGGTAGTGGTGAACGCGCTTAGCGAGAGTTCCTGGGCGACTTTTACCATAGCCATGACTATTCCTGCCGCTTTAATCGTGGCATTATATATGTATAAACTGCGCCCGGGGAAAATCATTGAGGCCTCGTTAATAGGAGTTGCCATTGTTATTGCCGGGGTAGTTTTTGGCGAACCACTTTCAAAATCGGCATGGGGGCAGTATTTTCTGTTTTCAAAGCCGGCGCTTTCCATAATCTTACCTATATATGGCCTTATCGCTTCAATTCTTCCTGTCTGGCTGCTTTTATGCCCCCGAGATTACCTGAGTTCTTATATGAAAATCGGGACCATTGCCCTTTTGGGAATAGGGATATTCATTGTCAACCCGCAATTACATATGCCGGCGGTAACTAAGTTCATACACGGCGGCGGGCCGATAATACCGGGTAAGGTTTGGCCGTTTGTCTGTATAACCATTGCCTGCGGCGCGATAAGCGGTTTCCATAGTTTGGTGGCTTCAGGGACCACGCCTAAGATGATCAGCAGGGAATCGGATATACGCTTGATAGGTTTCGGGGCAATGTTGGTTGAAGCAGTTGTCTCAATTATGGCCCTGATAGCCGCTACCGTCCTTTTGCCCGGGGATTATTTCGCCATTAATGTGCCGGTGGATGTATTTCAGAAGCTTGGGCTGGGCACTACTCAGCTGGCTGAAATAGAAAGGATGACCGGGGAGGCCCTGGCAGGGAGGACAGGGGGCGCGGTTTCCCTGGCAGCCGGGATGTCGGTGATATTGTCATCCATTCCGGGTATGAAAGCCCTTATGGGTTATTGGTATCATTTCGCCATTATGTTTGAGGCCCTGTTTATACTTACTACGGTTGATACGGGCACGCGGGTGGCGCGTTATATTTTTGAGGAGTTGGCAAAAATGGCCAACCCCAGGGGAAGGGTAATCAAATCTTTAGGGGGTATTGCCGCCAGTGGAGGGATTATAAGCTTTTTCTGGGGGTATTTGGTTTATAACGGGGATATTTCCACTATCTGGCCGATGTTCGGAGTAGCCAACCAGCTTTTAGCTACCCTGGCATTGCTGGTAGGGACCTTGTATATCCTCAAGCGGCACAAAAAGAAATGGGGTTATGCTTTTATAACTTTTGCCCCCGCAGTTTTTATGTTTGTAACCACGGTTACTGCCGGGGTAATGAATATTACCGGTAATTATCTGCTCAAGCGCGACTTCCAGGGTAATCTTAATGCCGGGCTCTCCGCAGTGATGATTATACTTGTGGTAATTATATTCTTTGAATCTTTAAAGAAAATATATCTTTTGCGCCGCCACTATGCTTAAGATGAATATAAAAAACCTGGCCAAAACAATTATTCCTTATGCTGTTTTTGCGGTTACCTTAGGGGTAATCGGTTATTTGGCATGGTTAAACCATAATGATTTTGAAAAGATAATAATCAAGCAGGTCCAGACCCAGCTTTTAATAACCTCTTTATCCGAGGCGCAGAGTATTGAAAAGTATGTTGAATCCGCCCCGGTTTCTGCGGCCGGGATAAACGCGCTGGTCAAGCATATCAATGACCTGGAAAAAGCTTACGTATTCATAATTGATGATAATGCAAAAATAATAGACTATCCTAACGCCAGCTATGTCGGAAAGAATATCCTGGAGCTGGTAAAGGGGAAAATTTCTGAGCCCGAACAATCAAAATTAGGCGCGGTGATGCAGAGAATCAGGAGCAAAGAGAAGGGTACGGCTATTCTGGATTTTCTCTCTGAGGATATCAATCCCAGGTTCACTAAGACATTAATCGCTTTCTCCCCCTTGCGTATCGGCAACAACAGCTGTTCAATTGTTGTGGCCATGGAATATAATGTTATTGAAAATACAATTCATAAAAACGCCAGGGATAATCTTATTTTTATGGGGTTTACCTGCCTTGTTTTCATCATATTCGCCCTGATTTTTTACAGGGCCCGCAGGGAAAAAGATTTGCTTATGATCAGGGAAACAGTCTCAAATATAATCAACAAACAACTGCGCTCTGAAATTGAAGACAGGAAAAGATTGTAGGGGAAATTTATGCGGGAAAAAATACTTACCAGGATAATAAAAATCACCGCGTTTGTGCAAATCCTGGGAGGCATCAGTTGTTTTGCCGGAGGGGTAAGGCTGCATTACATTGGAAACAAACTTATCACGGATTATATGCTTACAAATTTTCAGCTAAGCAGATTGACTATCTATGTCTGGATATCTTGCGTAATATCTTTTTTGTTGGCTTACGGCCTTTATAATTTAAAGGAATGGTCAAGGAAGCTGTTATTGGCGCTTATTAGTTTCGGCCTGCTGAACGCCTTAATACATTTATCTCCGGAATTATCTTCTATTGTAACCCCCTATTTACCGAACCATAGAGCGGTTGAACTTTTGAAAACAACGCTGCTGCTCTCTGTAGATATTATTCTTGTTGTTTTTTTTACCCGGCCCAAAATAAAAAAGTTATTCAGGCCGGCAATTATAAAATAATTCCGTTGACAGCTTATTAAGAAAGAGATAAAATTTCTTTATGGCTACGCATAGTACGGATTCCAATAAAGAGAGAAGAAGGTCGCAGCGGCTGAAGGTGGACTTTACTCTTACCTATCAGGTAAACCATCCTTTGGTGGTGCGTATGTCGGTAGGGTGGAACCATAATATCTATGCCCTTATGCTGGACTTAAGCGAAGACGGCATGGCTATTTCTACGGATTTCAACATCCCCATCTCCACGATCCTTGCCATAAATTTTACCCTGATTAACCTGAACGCCGAAACAGAAGAGGAGCGGATAAAATCAATGGAGCTGTTGGGAGAAGTAAGGTACAACGCTCCAGAGGAAAAAGGCGAACACCGCTTAGGGATTAGATTTAGCAAAATTGCCCCGATAGACAAGGATGCCATTTCTAGTTTTGTAAAAGCCGCTTCAATAGGCGCCCCCTGAAACAATCCGATACTTTCCCTTAATACCCCCATTTAACCAGGATATATTTCTGCCAAGTTGATTATTAGAGAGCTAAAACTTATTATATTTCAATAGGTTATGGCTCAGGTGGGAACGTAAGATAAATTTGTTGAGCCGTCAGCGGGCCCTGTCCCCGCCTGCCGGCGGGCAGGTTGCTTTGTTTCTCGCAGGGACGCTCGTCCTCCACATAATACTGGAGGACTCGCTCGAATAGGCTGCGTCGCTCTCCCGGACTGGCGCATTTAGCTAGGGAACCCTGCCCGCTCCTTGCCTATACGCCCTGCTTGAAATCAATCCAAGCCACCCGCTGGAGGAGTAAGGCCACATTTTTATCCTCGACGTGAATATTAAAAATTTATCTTGACAAAATTTGTTTTTATGATATGTTAAATAATAATCATATTTATTGTAGTTACAATAAGTGTTGTATTAGCAATCAATAAAGCCATGATGAACAATAGCCAAAATCATACCAAAAATAAGCTGATATCTTCCAAGGAAATCGTCAAGAAGTACAATCTGACCTACCAGACCGTCAACCACTATACAAATATAAACCTTTTGCATGTAGTCACCAAACAGGGCAATGTCAGGATGTATGATGAATTGCAGGTAAAGGAGAGGCTGGCGCGTGTTACCCGGTTAATCAGCGAAGGTTATCCTTTAAGGTTAGTTTGCAAGAAGCTGAATAATATATGAGCTACTATAATATCTTAGGATTAGAAAAAGAGCCGTTTTCCACCAGCCCGGACCCGAATTTCTTTTATGAGTCAAAAGAGCATCAGGCGGCGTTGATGCGTTTGATGGTTGAGATCCGTTTAAAGCGCGGGCTTAATGTCATATTGGGGGATGTGGGGACCGGAAAGACCACGCTTTCAAGAAAACTTTTCCAGATGTTAAAAGAGCGCGAAGACATAATCTTCCATATGATTATGGACCCGACTTATGAAACAGAACAAATTTTTCTGGAGTCTCTTATCAGGACCTTTAAGATTGAAATAACTACTGCGGACCCCTCCATCCTGGATTATAAGGAAGAAATAAAGAAATACCTTTTTCAGAAAGGCGTAACAGAGGGAAAGACCGTGGTCTTGCTGATCGATGAAGCCCAGAAACTGAATACTCTTACTTTGGAAATATTGCGCGTGCTTTTGAATTATGAGACAAACGAGTATAAATTATTGCAATTGGTTTTATTGGCGCAATTGGAACTTCTGCCGCATATCAGGGAGATAAAGAATCTCTGGGACCGTATCAGTTTGAAGTATGTGCTTAACCCTCTGGATGAACAGGAAACAAAAGAGATGATAGAGTTCAGGCTCAGGGCCGCGGGTTATAATTCTGACATGCCCTTTTACACCGATGAAGCGATAGCCGAGATTTATCACTACACCCAGGGGTACCCGCGCCGGATTTCCATGCTTTGCCATAATACGCTGAAGCTTTTGGTCATGGAAAGTAAATCCATTGTGGATAAAGAGGTCATCCAGAACCTAATCGCGAGGGAAGTTGTTAAGGTAAATATTTAAATATGGCGCAAGATAACCTGACACCTGAAGAAAAATTACTAAAGATTATTGAAAATCCCCAGGCCGAAAGGCGTAAATCCCCTGGCGCCAACATGGGCAGGGGTACCGGCCAAAAAAGGGGGCCAGGGACGGGGGTAAGCGCCTGGTTAAGTAAATACCGCATAGATAAAAATACCATTAAGAACCTCAGTTTAAAAACGATCAACAAAATGGTATTGGTCCTATGCTGTATTTTTACGCTTTTTTTTATTATTGATTTTATCAGCATGGGGAGCAGTTCGGTAAAAAAACTCAGCAAGCTTGCCGCGGAAGCGGCTGCGCCTAATGTAAAGGAAAAAAAGATGAACCTCATAGAGGCCAGCCTTACGGATACTATAAACTTATCAAAGAGGCACAATATTTTCAGCTTTCTGCCGCCGGTTGGCGCCAGCAGCATCGCCCAGGCCGGCACTATGCCCTTGGAGGTCGAACAGTTAATCAATAATTTAAAGCTGGTAGGTATTATCTGGTCAAATAACCCCCAGGCAATCATTGAGAACACCAAGGAACAGAAAACATATCTCCTGAACGCGGGTGATAAATTGAATATACTTGATGTTAAGAAAGTGCTTAAGGATAGTATTATTTTAGGTAAGGATAATCAGGAGTGGGAGATAAGATAAATGAGAAAAAGGCAGGTTGTAACTTTTTTGGTTTTTAGCGCGGCAATACTGTCAGGCCTACTGGTTGCTTTTGCCCAGCAAGATGCGGCACAGAGCCAGACAAAGATAGAGCCGGCGCAGGCAGCGCCTCTACCGGGCGGGGCAGTATCTTTACCGGACCCGGCCACGCCCTTTACTCCCAACACTCCGGTGGCAGCTCCTGCGGTTTCCGCGGCAACTACCCCTGAATCTCAGGCTCCCGCGTCATCAGCTGAAGCCCCCGTTACCCAAAGCCAGGAAGTTATCTCTAAGGTTAAAGAGCCCTCTAAGGAAGTTTCTGCCGAGGCAGAGGAGGGTATAAAAATAAACAAAGAGAAGATTTCTTTAGATTTAAAAGGTATTGATGTTGTTGAGCTTTTCCGGATTCTTTCTTTAAAAATGGGCGTGACTATCGTGCCTACCAAAAGCGTCTCCGGCAGGATAAATATTTTCCTGAACAATCTTACTTTTGATGACGCCCTGGATGTCATCCTGATAAGCCAGGACCTCGCCTGTGATATTAAAGGGAATATTATTAATATTATGACTTCCGCGGAGTATGAGAAACTTTACGGGAAGAAATATAATGAAAAACGCGTATTCAAAAGTTTTAAACTCTCCTATGCCAAGCCGGTATCGATTTTTAACGCTTTAGGCCAGCTAAAATCCGATATAGGTAAAGTCATCGCTGACGAGGCGACAGGCACTATCCTTTTGATTGATATCCCCGAAAAACTGGATTTAATGGAGGCGACAATCAAGGATTTAGATCGCTCCCCGGAAACCGAGGTATTTGACATTAAATACGCTAAGACTACCGATATGAAGACGCATCTTTCAACCGCGATTACCACCGGGCCGGGAGAGATATTCGTGGATGAACGCTCAAGCAAGGTAGTGGTAACGGATTTACCGGAGAAGATGAAAAAGATAAAGCGTATGGTCAAAGCCTTTGATGAAGAAAGCCGTCAGGTTTTTATTGAGGCAGAGATTGTCCAGATCACCTTAAAAGATGAATTCCAGAGAGGGGTAAGCTGGGAAAAAATCCTTAGCAATCATAACGTGGACATTAAAGGGTCATTCCCGGTGGCAAATTCTTTTACTCCTTCGCCCCTGCTTACCGCGGATTATTTCCAGGCGGCCGTGGGGATCTTAAGCAGCGAAAAGTATAGTGCGACCTTATCATTACTTCAGACTTTCGGCAACACCAAGATTTTATCCCGTCCGCGTATCGCGGTATTAAATAACCAGGAGGCAAAAATCCTGGTGGGCTCACGCGAGGCGTATGTCACCCAGACCCAGAGCCAGGCCGAGACAACCACGGTTACCGCGGAAAATATCCAGTTTATTGACGTAGGCGTAAAATTAAATGTTGTCCCTACCATAAACAAGGATGGGTATATAACTATGAAGATCAAGCCTGAAGTGAGCTCTGTGCGCGAGACGCTTACTACAGCCTTAAAGAGCGTAATACCTATCGTAGACACCGCCGAATCAGAAAGCGTGGTTAAAGTCAAAGACGGGGCGATGGTGATGATCGCGGGATTAATGAAAGATGACATCCGTAAGGATTCAAGCGGCATACCTATTCTCTCCCGTATACCTTTCTTAGGGGCGGCATTCGGCTCCCGCGGGCAATTAAAAAAGAGGACCGAGATAGTAGTATTTATCACTCCTCATATCATCTCCGGAGATATTACCGCCAGCGGAAAAATTGTAGAGAACTGGTTTCCTCCTGATACCATACCTGAAGATATGGGAGAATCTGTAATTTCTAAGCGGGTAGAAGAGATCAAGGTAAAGAAGCAGCCACAGGAAGAAGCGGTGCTGCTGGAGGAAGAGCAGCTCAAGGCGCAAGAAAGCCCGGCGCCTGCGGCCAAGGCAAAGGAATCGTCAGAAATCCAAAGCAAGATGAAGGGCATAAAAGAGTATTAGGAGACCAATAAAAATGTCAAGAAGAATACTTAGCATTATCTTTACGGCGATATTGGGATTGGGAATAAATTCATACGCGCAAGTTACTGACGAAGATATTCAATACGCGCAGGAGAGGATTGTGGAGGAGAAGAATGTCCTGGCAGAAGAAAGAAACCAGCTAAGGGCCTTGTTTAAAGAGGTAAGAGAAATAATAAAAGCAGCGGAAGGGCTGAAGAAAGAGAACGCTAATCTAAATTCAGATCTGACAAAACTCAAAGAAACCAAGGCAAAATTAGAAACAGCGACCAAGGAACTTGGCCTGAAGAACCAGGAATTGGGAGATGCGGTAAAAAAGGACGGATCCAAAGCGGAAAATATCAATTTAAGAACAGAACTGGCAAAATTAAAAGATATTAAGGTAAAACTTGAAGCAGACACAAGAGAGCTTAGCCTGAAGAACCAGGAATTAGAGGGGTTGACTAAGAAAGATCTGCCCAAGCAGGAGAACGTAAATCTGAAAACAGAATTAACAAAGCTTAAAGACGCCAAGGCAAAATTAGAAACAGCGACAAAAGAGTTGAGCATGAAAAATCAGGAATTAGAGCAGGCTATAAAGAAAGACGTCTCCAAGCAGGAGAATATTAACCTAAAAGCGGAATTGGCAAAACAAAAAGATTTAGCTACCCAAAACCAGGAGTTAGCGCTGGCCAAGAAAGATGCCTTGGAGGCAATAGAAGGGTTTAAGAAAGAGAACGTCAATCTAAAGGCAGATTTGACAAAACTCAAGGATTTTAACGCCATTTTAGAAAAAAAGGCAGAAGAGCTTTATGTGCAGAACCAGGATTTAGGGCAGGCAAAAGAGGACGCCAAGAGTTTAGGCAGTATGGTGGAGTATTTAAACAGGGAGCGCCAGGCCTTAAAGAAGATGAACGAGCAACTGCGGCAAAATATGGTTGCGCTCGAAGAAAATATGCGCAAAGAAAAAGCGGCGCTCTATGAAGAATTAGGGACCGCTTATATCCAGTCCAAACTTTATGACCTCGCCATAGATACTTATGAAAAATCGGTAAAGCTTGTCCCCGATAATGCCGAAGTTTATTATAACTTAGGCCTTCTCTATAAACATTCCCAGAGCAACAGCGAGAAAGCCACACACAATTTTAAGAGATACCTGGAACTTAATCCAAAGGCAAAAAATAGAAAAGAAGTCGAATATTTTATAAGCATGCTGAAGGGCGCGGAAGAGCGTAAGATCAAGATATGGTAAGGCATCTGCGGAGGCGAATATGAAGAAAAAAAATTCATCGGATTTGTTAGTGTTATTTTTTATCATCACCTGGGCCTGCCTGGCTGTGATGGGTTTTCTCTTTGTTAAAACCCGCCTCCAGAACCAGAGATTAAAGAATTCAGTCGCGGTGCTGGGAAAAAGCCTGGATTATCTGGACGAGAACCTTAAAAAATCCCAGGAATCCAATGAAGAAGAGCAATACCAGAAAAAGGCATTGGATTATATCCAGTGGCAATTTGCCTTGAGGGACCAGGTCAATCAGGCAAACCAGCGGCTCAAGGAGGGCATAAATAAAACAAAGGATTTAAAAAGGGACAAGGCGCTGCTCAATCTTTTATATTATAATCTTGGATTGAGTTTTACCCTCTCTGTGGATTTTGGCCAGGCGATTACCGCGTTTGAAGAGGCGTTGAAATTTGACCCCAGGGACGCGGACAGCTGTTACAGCTTGGGCCTGTTATATTCTGTTTATTCCCGCGATAATAAAAAAGCGCTTAGATATTACAAGAAATACCTGGAGTTTGCTCCCGGAGGGACAAAAAGAGATGAAGTAAAACAAAGGATAAATACGCTGGAGAAAAAATGATCAAGAAAATCTATTTAATTATTTCCGCGGTATTTATGGCAGGCCTTTTGGCAGCAAGCATTATATTTTATCTAAAAAGTAATGCCCTGACTTCGCAGCTTGAACATACGAAACAGTCGCTTATGAAAACAGATGAGGAGATAAAGCGTTCTCAGGCAGAGAAAGAAAAAATAACAACAGAGAATGAGAAATTGCAGGCAGATACAGTTTCTTACCTGGCGCTTAATAACAGCCTGCAAAAGGATAAGGAAGATTTACAGGATAAACTAAAAGAGGCGCAGAAAATAATCGAGGGGAAAGAAGCAGATTTGGAGAGGACAAGCAAAAAAATAGAGGAAATTGAAAAAAAAATAAGTAAAGCCCAGGCCGGCATACAGGAGAAGGTACTGAAAGAGAAAAAAGATTTGGAAGAGAAGGTGAAGTCCCTGGAGGCTTCGCTGCAAAAAGAAAGGGGCCTGTATCATTATAATTTAGCGGTGAGTTATGCCCAGGCGAATCTTTATGATGATGCAATAGGGGCATACGAGAAGTCCCTGACTTTCAACCCCGATAATGCGGACGCGCATTATAATTTAGGGCTTTTGTACGGTGATTTCAAAAATGATTCCGACAAGGCGATTGCGCATTATCGCAAATACCTGGAACTTAAACCCGATGCCGGCGATAAAGATGATGTCCTGGGGTTAATCGAGAAACTAAAATAAATCATAGCTTGAGACGATGCGGGTTTAAGTATAGGGAGGGCGGATGCGCAAAAAAGGCGTTTTATTCTTAGGAATAATCGCCTCTATTTTATGCGCGGCGGATATTAAGCTATATTTGGATAACCAAGCCATAAAAAATGATATTAAAAAACTGGATAAAAGGAAAGAGCTGGAACTTAAAGAGAAATTGACGCAAGAAAGGGCTTTATTAGGCAAGGATTTGGAAGAGGGGCATAAATCAGAATTGGCTGCTTTTGAGGAGGCGTATAAAAGCCTGAATACAGAGAAAAAAAGAACTAAAGCCCTGCAGGAAAAATTAAATAAATTAGATAAAAAAGAACCGCAGGACAAAAAGTGAAGAAGACTATAGCGGTAATAAGCGCCGCGTTGGTGATAGTTGTTTCTGTGGGGGCAGCTTTGCTGCTTAATTTAAAAGTCCTATCTCTTGATTTTCAGCTTAAAGAAGCCAAATATTTGGCCAAGAATTTAGAAGAAGAAACTGCCCGGATCCAGGCAGAAAGAGAAAAGATAGCCAGGGAGAACGAGAAGTTCCAGGAAGAATCGGTTTTTTACCTCTCGGTTAATAGCAAACTCAAAGATGAAAAAGATAAATTAGCCAGCCAATTAGGAAGAGCCCAGGGAGCCAGCGAGAGCCAGGCCGCGGACCTGCAGCGTTTGAGCAAGAAGTTGGAAGAGTCCCAGGGTGCCCTCGCCAAGAAAGAAAAAGAATTCCAAGAGGAAGGCGTAGCAAAAGTAAAGGAACTGGAAAGCAAAGTCAAGGTATTAGAGAAAGCCCTGAATAAAGAAAGGGCAGTTTTCCTTTACAACCTGGCCGTGGCTTATGTTAAGGCCGGCCTCTACGATGAAGCTGTTGATGCCTACGAGAAATCTTTAAAAATAGACAAAAATAATGCCGATGCCCACTATAACTTGGGGCTTTTGTATAGAGACACGAAGCAGGATTCGGGCAAGGCGGCAGTGCACTTACGCAGGTACCTTGAGCTTAGGCCTGATGCTGAAGATAAAGGGGTAGTAAAAGAGTGGTTAGAAAAACTAAAATAAGGCTCTTTGTCGCGCATCAAATCTGCGCCTGCCTTAATGACGGGCAGGACTGCTGCGCCGCGCCGGGCCAGGGCGAGAAAGAGATCAGCGAATTAACAGAAGCAATAAAAAAATATTCTCCGGGAAGGGAAATAGAAATAAAGGAGATAAGGGATATAAATAACACAGAGAAGTTTCCCCAGGTAACAAGGCTGTTTAAAAAGTACGGTTATAATGCTTTACCTGTAATTTTAGTTGGCGATAAAGTTGCTGCCTATGGTATACCTGACAAAGAATTCATCTTGGATACTATAAAAAATTCCGGAAAGAAATGACAAGAATAAAAAAAGTTTTATACTTATTTTTATCGGCTTTCACGTTTTATGGCCTGGTTTGGTGCGCTGAACCTAAAGATACGGCTGGTTCTTCAGTCCCCTTCTCTGTTAAATCCACGGCTACTTTTGCGGACGTAGATAAGAGCGGGGTGATTGATTCCCAGGAGAATAAGGCTTACGAAAGCGAAAAATTAAAGATTTTTGATACCAGCCATGACGGTAGATTGAATGAGGCAGAAAAATCCAGGTTTGACCGCATTGATAAAATTATCTCGGCAGGCGGGGAATCTTTAGAGGGGTTAAGCGATGAAGACAAGCAATTGTACAAAAAATGGCGGACTTTTATCCTTTCGCTTATTCAGAAAAGCCAAGAGAAGGCTGCTTCAGAGAGAGAGAAGAAAGCGAAGTCAGCCTCAATCGTTAAGTGTTACCCGGACAAAGTCTGCGATGACCCATCCAACCCCTATTACGGAAGTACGGGTTCTACCGAGGTTCCTGCCGCCGGCAAGAGCGCTCCGTCTGGGCCTGGGCCTGAAAGCAGGAAGAATAATCAAGAAAAGAGCCTGGTTGTTTTTTATGCCGCGGGCCTTAATACTGCCATGGGAAGCCTGGCCAGGGAATTCGAAAAAGAGTTTCCGTCTAATAAGGTTATTTCTGAATCAAGCGGAAGCATCCTGGCGGTAAGAAAGGTAACCGAGCTGAATAAGAAAGCCGACCTGATATTGGTTGCGGATGAAACACTGATTAAGAATATGCTGATCCCGCGATACGCGGACTGGTATATCAGGTTTTACAAGGATAGTATTGTTTTAGCTTTTACCGAAAAAAGCAAATACACAAATGAGATAGACGCCAAGAATTGGTATAACGTGCTTCTGCGGAAGGATGTCAGGTTTGGATATGCCAATCCTCTCCTTGCGCCGATAGGTTACAAGACGCTGCTTCTTTGGAAACTCGCGGATTTGTATTATAAAGACAGGCCGCAAGAAGGGATTTACGCCATGTTAAAAAAATCCTGCCCTGCGGAGAATGTATTGCCGGACGTGGCGGAATTGCTTTCTCCCCTGGAATCTCTTTCGTTGGATTATGCCTTTGTCTATGAATCTACCGCTAAACAGCATAACTTGAAGTATATCCAGCTGCCAAAAGAAATAAACCTGGGCTCTCCGGAATTAGCAGAGACATATAATAAAGCTGAAATAGAAATAGAGAGGAAAAAGGGCGTCAAAGAGAAGATAAAAGGGGTTCCTATAACTTTTGCGCTTACCATTTTGAAAGACGCTGACGATTTTCCCGGCGCAATAAAATTTGTCAACCTGTTGCTTGGGCCGGAGGGGAAACGGATTTTAAAAGAGAATGACCAGGAATTAATGCAGCCATCGACGGCTTATAATCTGGACAATGTCCCCGGGGAAATAAGAAACGCGGTCCCTTTAGAGGCTAATGAATAATTTTATATTTTTTCCTATAGTTATACTACTGGTTGTTTTTCATTTCTTATTTTTCCGTTCTTTTCTTGACAGAGGTACGAATTTAATCGTTTTTTGCGCCAATGCCCTTTTTGCCTTTAACGGGATAACTGTTTACCGTAAATCAAGCTTTTATAAGTTCGTGCTTTACCTCTTTGGTTACCTCTTGCTTTTTATCTTCGTGCTTTTGCTGCATAAATCCCCGCTTATCTTCACGCTTTTTGTTATTTTATTCAGCGCGTTTTTCTTAAATACTTACCTGCTTATCTACCTGGCAATCTTCATTTTGGCGATAGTCTTCGTCACGCCCTATTGGCTGCAGGCATTCCTGCTTTTTGGCCTGTATTATTTTTTCTGCCATCGGATTTACAAAAAGACTTTTTCCGGATTTCTTGTAGCTATGTTTACCGTCGGTTTTATTTTTGTCCTTCTTATTACTTTCCCTATCCTCTATTTTGCTTCCCAGGTTACTTTTCAGTCGCTTTTAGCCGCTGCTAAAAATCCGGGTTTCCAGGGAGCGCTGTTAAACAGCTTCTTTACCTCAATAATAAGCACGTTGATTATCCTGGTTTTGGGCGTACCTTTCGCTTATGTGATGGCGCGCTGCGATTTTTCAGGCAAGAAGATCCTCGACAACCTCATCGACTTGCCGATACTTATTCCGCAGACAGTAGCCGGGGTAGCCTTATTGGTTTTATTAGGGCCAAAATCCCCCCTGGGAGAATTCATGTATAAGAATTGCCATATTGCCGTCGCCAACGGATATTTAGGGATTATCGCCGCGCAGGTATTCGTGAGTTCGCCTTTTTTAATCCGCAGCGCCGTTAATGCCTTCGAAGGCGTCGACCAGAAATTAGAAGATGCCAGCCGCACTCTGGGCAGTTCGCCATTTAACACATTCTGGCGTATTTCGCTTCCTTTGGCAGGCAGCGGTATTTTTAACGGCTGCATACTTTCCTGGGCGAGGTCATTAAGCGAAGTGGGAAGCCTTATGGTCATCGCTTATTACCCGATGACCGCTTCGGTGTTTATTTATGATGAATTTATAAAATACGGCTTAACTGAAACGCAGCCAATCGCTATATTACTTGTCCTAAACTGTTTATGGGCGTTTATCGCTTTACGCTGGGTACGTTATCAACTGATAAAGAGGTAATCGGCATTATGTTCCTTAAAATTTCTCAATTGAACAGAAGTTGGAATGGCTTTAGCCTGAAGGATATCTCTTTTGAGATAGGAGAAGGCAGTTATTTCGCCATCTTAGGCCCTTGCGGCGCCGGGAAGACCATGCTTCTTAACGTTATCGCCGGGTTGTATCGCGCGGATACGGGAAATATTTTCGCGGAAGGCGAAGACATAACTTTTATGCCCGCGGAAAAAAGGAATATCGGTTATCTTTTTCAGAAGGATGCCCTTTTCCCTCATCTAAGCGTCAAAGAGAACATCTATTACGGATTAAGGTACCGCAAGCCGGACATGCAATATTTAGATACAATCCTGGAGTTATTGGATATCAAGGACCTTTTGCCGCGCCGCGACATAGTAAACTTAAGCGGGGGCCAGGCGCGTAAGATTGCTTTGGCCAGAAGCTTGGCGATCAGGCCGCGCCTGTTACTGCTTGATGAGCCCTTGTCTTTTTTGGACCCGGTAAGCCGGCAGAACGTCATGGATAACCTTAAGTCGCTGCATAAAGACGGGATGACCATAATCCACGTCAGCCACGATATCCAGGAGATAAAAGCCTCTGCGGACGGGGTGGCGGTTTTATTTAATGGCGCGATAGCGCAGACCGGCACGGTAAATGAAATCCTCAGCCGGCCCGCGCAAATATTGAAAGAAAAATTCTGGGGAAATAATTATGCTTGAGCATTTAAAATGGAAATTTGTGGAGCGGCCGTTCCTTTCGGTAGGCAGTAGCTATGTGGACGCTTTCCCATTTTTGGCCTTGTTCGTGTTGTTATTTCTCGCGGGCTGCCTGTTGAAGGGTAAGTCCGCCCAAAAATTAAGGCCGTTTATCCAATTGGTTTCTTTTATCTTCTTTATCTTTGTGGTGCACAGGTGTTTCTGCGCGCTGCGCGGATGGCTATTCGGGCTGCAGGAGATCGGCAGGAGCGACTTGAATGTCTTTAATAACCTTTTTATTTTTGTGCCGCTGGTTGCTTTTACCTTAATCTTTGGCCGCGTATTCTGCGGCTGGATTTGCCCGTTGGGCGCATCGCAAGAGGTATTCTTCAGGGTGCCTTTTTTAAGAAAATTTTTGGTTAATTTTTCACCCGCGGCCCGGAGGGTAAAGTTGGTATTCCTGGCGCTGGCGTTGTCCATAACCATATATTTATTAATCGCGTTTAAGCCAAAGACTTTTTTCTTTGCGGAAAATACCGCCGCTTTCTTCGGGATACTTACTTTAGCGATGGCGGCAATTTTTTCCTTGGTTCCCGCTTTAGAGCCGAGGTTAAAAAAGATGCGTTATTTTTTTCTGGCCCTGGTAATAATCATTATAAGCATAGGTATTTTTATTACTGACCCCTGGTGCGCGTTATTCGGAAATGAAATTGATTACTCGTCTTTAATATCTTTTTTCGCGGTGATGGCGGCAGGATTATCTGTCTCTATGGCCTGGTGCAGGTATATCTGCCCGCTGGGGGCGTTCTTGAGCCTGGTAGTAAAATCTTCACGCCTTAAGATTAAGAGGAATATGGAATGCGCGCTTTCACCAGAGGCGGTAAAAAAGATATGTTATACAGAGGCGCTGACAGAGAGGGGCCTTGAGGCGAGCTCGTGCTTATATTGCCGCAGGTGCGTTGACGCCGGCGCGGCGAAAATCGAGGAATTATAGATGCAAGCTAAATTTTTCCGGTATTTTATCTGCGGGTTTGTCCTGTTGGTATTTCAGGCGCCGTCTTATTGCGATGACTGGATTAGTTTTCAGCATGATTCCCAACGCAGCGGTAATTCTTTCGTCAATTTCCCTGATAAGAATATTAAGCCTTTCTGGACATTTACCCCTACGCCCCATGTTTGGAATTATAAACGATACTCCAGCGTCTGGTCAAGCTCGCCGGTAATCGCTAACGTCGGCGGACAGGATATGGTTTTTGCCGGGCTTTATAATAATAACCTGTACGCGCTGAATGCCCAGGACGGGAATATTATCTGGAGGTTTATTGCCGGAGGCAGGCTGGATTACGCTCCTTGTTTTGCCGTCATCGGCAATAAGCCGGTGCTTTTTATCGCTTCGGCGGATAGGGTTATTTATGCCTTGGATGCTTTAAGCGGAGAGAAGATCTGGAGTTACGAAACTCAAGAATGGGGTTATATGATTTCCGATGCCGTTACTTCATCTCCGGTAGTCATCACAATAGATAATACGCCTTTATTGGTTTGCGCGGTATGGAATTCAAGCCACGCGCCGTTTAATAAATTCCAAAAGGGGGAAGTCTTTATTTTAAACGCGCTTGACGGGAAGAAAGTATGCAGTAAGATTTTATCTTCCACGCCTTTAAACTCTTCGGCTTTTGCCGATATAAATGGGGAGCCGGTACTATTTATTTCCGCCCAAGACGGTAATCTTTTTGCCCTAAGCGTCAAAGACGGCAGGATTATCTGGCAGGTTACCCTTTGCGCGGGTTTGTTCTCTTCGCCGTCAATATTGCTGGATAAAGGCCAAGCCCGTGTTATTATCGGCAGCCGTTTCGGCAACCTTTATTGCCTGGATGGGGCAAGCGGAAAAATCCTTTGGACAAAAAAAACCGGCCACGCCATTGACGCTACTGCGGCAGTGGCTAATATAGAAGGCAGGGCTTACCTATATGTAGGTTCTTATGACCGTAATATTTATTGCCTTGACGCGCAAACCGGAAGCGAAGTATGGAGGTTTAAGACCGGGGATTATGTTGCTTCTTCCTGCGCCGTAGCTGAAGTCGGCAAAAAGGCCGCGGTATTCGGGCATTCACTGGATAATAAAATATATTGCCTGGATGGCGCAACTGGTTCTCTACTTTGGAGTTTCGCGTTAGGAGAATTAATCTGGAAATATACTACCCGCGGGGATACTATTTGGTCTTCGCTGGCAGTGGGGCTGGCTAATGGCAGGCCGCTGCTGGTTTTTCCCTGTTATGACGGTAAGCTTTATGCCTTTTCAGGGAGCAGCGAAAGCCAAACATCTAAAATAAGTTATGAGAAAAATTAAAGATTTTTTCGGAGAATTAACCGGCACGTTCATTATCGTAATTTTTGGTTGCGGAGCGGTAGCTGTTTCCGTGTTATTTTCCGCATATTCGGGGCTGTTTCAGGTTGCCGCTATTTGGGGCATAGGAGTAACTTTGGCGATTTACGCCAGCCGGGCTTTATCTTGCGCGCACCTTAATCCTGCGGTAAGCATAGCTTTTGCCCTGGCAAGAAGAATGCCGGCCAGGAAACTTCTTCTTTATCTGACAGCGCAGGTGCTGGGAGCGTTTTTGGCTGCGGCCGCGCTATATTATCTTTTCAGGGATTCAATTGTTAATTTTGAATCAGTAAACAATATTGTCCGGGGCAGCCCGGATTCAATCCGCACCGCCATGATATTCGGCGAATATTTTCCCAACCCTTCTTTAAGTAAGGATATAATTTCAGTTTCTTTCTTGAATGCTTTTATAGCTGAGGGGCTGGGAACTTTTCTTTTGGTATTTTTGATTCTCTGTCTTACCGATGGTTGTAATGTAGGCCGTCCGGATTCAAGCATTGCGCCTGTTTTTATCGGGGCCGCGGTTACGGCGATAATTTGTATTGTCGCTCCTTTAACACAGGCAGGGTTGAATCCCGCCAGAGACTTTGGGCCGCGGTTATTTTCTTTTCTTGCGGGCTGGGGGAAAGCTGCTATACCGGGTCCCCGCGGAGGATTTTTTGCTGTATATATACTTGCCCCAATTACAGGAGGGATTATTGCTTCACTTGTTTTTACAAGAATTATACAGCCATTGATGGAATATAAATGCTGTGATAAAGGTTGTAGTAATGAGAAAAATTAAATTTATCCTTGTCGGTGGATTTTTAGGTTCGGGCAAAACCACGATGCTTTGCCGGCTGGCAAAACATTTTACTAAAAAGGGCTTGCGGGTGGGCTTAATCACCAATGACCAGGCGGAAAACCTTGTAGATACGCAAATGGTAAAAGTCGAAGGCTATAAAGTAGAAGAGATTGCCGGCGGGTGCTTTTGCTGCAGGTTCAATGATTTAGCTGAAGCGGTAAGAAAATTGATAGTAAAGGTCAAGCCGGATGTGATATTAGCTGAGCCGGTAGGCAGCTGCACGGATTTAGTAGCTACGGTAATACGGCCGCTTAAAGTTTACTATAAAAATAACTATGATATCAAGCCATACACTACTTTATTAGACCCCGCCCGCGCGCAAGATATCATAATTTCAGGAAAAGTAAGCGGTTTTTCGGAAAATGTCGCATACATATTCAGAAAACAGCTGGAAGAGTCAGATATAATCGCTTTGAATAAAACAGATGCCTTAAGCTCCAAGAAAACCAGGGAAATGCTTTTTGCTTTGGGCAAAAAATTTCCCAATTCAAAAGTTATGGGTATCTCCAGCCGCACAGGAAGAGGTTTTGGGGCTTGGATAAGAGCCGTGGATTCGGCTGCGTTCTCCGGAAAAAATATCGCCGCGGTAGATTATGATATTTATGCCCAGGGCGAAGCGGAATTGGCCTGGCTTAATTCTGTAGCTAATCTTTCCGCGAAGACGGCTTTTTCTACGGATAAGTTTCTCAGGAACCTGACAACAGGGATAAGAAAGGCATTGGGCGGTATCCCCGGTGAAATCGCGCATTTAAAATTAGCGCTTTCTACGGAGAGGGGCAGTTCGTTTATTCATCTGACGCGAAATTTTCAGAAACTTGAATTTTTCAAAAGAGAAGCGGGGGCAAGCAGTAAAGCCCGGCTGATTGTGAACGCCAGAGTCCACACGTCTCCCGGGTTATTATCCAGGAGCGTCGCGAACGCCCTTAGGGTATTATGCAAAAAGGAAGGAATAGGCCTTAAAATTGAATCTTCGAAACATTTCCGTCCCGGCAGGCCTGTTCCTGTTTATCGCTTTACAAAAGAAATGGGGCATTAAGAGTGGTAAGTGCTTATCTAAAATTATCCTGGAAAGAAATCACGCGGCGTAAGAACCGCGCCTTCTACACTTTATCCGGAATAATCTTATCCGCGGCGCTTTTATCCGCCGCTGCCATAGTGGTTTTATCATTAAAGAACAGTTTAAGGGGCGCGCTTTTTAATGTGGGGGCGGATATAGTAATACAGACTCACGGAGACCCCTGTGTTTGGGCGCCGGTGAAATTACCTACGAACCTGAATCCTATCCCCGCAACATTAGTCGAAAAGACGCGTAAAATCAAGGGGGTAAATAAGGTTTCCGGAGTTTTGATTGCCTGGGCATTTGACGGAGAGCAGGGGAATCTGCATCCTACCGTGATTGCCGGAGTTGAGCCATGGGAAAGGGAATTAGGCCCGTTAAAATTAAGCGGACAAGAGGGTTCAGGGAATTGGCTGGTAAAAGGAAGGTACTTGAACGACCTTGACCTGTACGCGGTGGTTTTGGATTATGATTTTGCTAAATTCTTGAAAGCGGATATTGGTTCCAGTATATCTCTGGGCGGCCAGAAGTTTGAAGTGGCAGGCATAATCCGCATCGGCAGAGAAGCCCGTATCGCCGGAGCTCAGGCATTCGTGCCTTTGCATACCGTTCAAGAGATGCTCAAGAGAGGCGAAGTGGTGGATACGGTATTCGTGAGGCTGGATAATAACGCCGAACTAAAGCGCCTAACCCAGGAATTTAAGAGTCTCTACGGGGAGAATTCAAGCATTACCGCAAGTTTGGATTTTCCGGATACGATTAGCGGGTTAGTTACCTTCACCGATATGTTCATGTTCGGCTTATTGATTATGGTTATTCTTGTGGCATTGGGATTTTCTATGCGTTCTATTTCCGCGTCTATAAATGAACGCCTCAGGGAGTTATGTATTATGAAGGCAGTGGGTTGGCTCACGGCGAATATTCGGGATATGCTTTTTTATGAATCCCTGGTCCTCGGTTTTTTTGGCGCAGGGTTAGGGGCGATAATAGGAGAAGCCTTTGCCTTAGTTTACATTGGTTCGGTAAAATTACGGCTCCCCGAAATTTTAGTAAATTATCCGCCCTGTGCTTCTACGCCGGCAAAAACGGAATTATCGATATATCTTCCGAAAGGGGAGGCTGCGGCCATAATGGCGGTTACCGTTGCCATTCTTACAATATTGTCCGGCGTGGCTAGCCGCGTAGCTTCGCGAAATTTAAAGAAGATTGAATGCTCCGAGGGTATAAGGAGGGTTTAATTGAAAATCAAGATTATCGGGCGCTGGCAGGAGGGCAGGCCTTTAAGATGTGACGCCTGCATGGAATTAGAGAGATTGATCCGGGTTGCGCTTGATGAACTTAAGGTAAAAGATGTTTGTCTTGAACAGTGCGTCTCGGAGGAGGAATACCTTTCTTTTGGCGTAGTGGCAACCCCGTTATTGGTTATTAACGGGGCAGTGAAAATAGCCGGCAAGGTCCCCCCTAAAGAGATGCTTAAAGAATTTATCAGGTTTGAGTTGGGAAAGGAGAAAAAGAAATGAAAGGTTATTTAGCATCGCTGTCAGCGCTTCTGTTATTGGTAAATGTTTTCGGGTGTAATCCCGGAAACTTTAAAAAAGAGAAAGAGTTAAGCATATCTGTGCCTTGCAGCATTTTTGCCGCTTTCTGCGAGATATTGGATGCTTATAAAAAAGACAATCCCGATGTAAAGATAAGTTTTGATACCGGCAATACCATTGTCCTGATGCGTAAAGTTTTGAATAAGGGCGCGCGGCCGGATATTTATATTGCCACCGGCCCGCTGGAGGTCGAACCGTTAATAGAAAAAGGATTAGTCGATCCTCAAACCAGGGTTACCTTGACCCAGGATTCCATTATCCTGGTTACTCCTGCCGGCAATCCTAAAAATATTCAGCAGATTTCGGATTTGGCCCGTCCAGACATAAAGGGTATAGCTATTCCTGATCCCTCTACAAATTCTTCAGGCAAGTTTGCGGTAGAAGCGCTAAAGAAACTCAATCTCTGGGATAAAATCAAAGATAAAGTCGTCTTTACGGAGTTCGGCCGGCATACCCGGAATTATATTACCGAGAATAAAATAGACGCCGGGATACTCTACCGTTCCTGCCTCTTTGAAGACCTGAAGGCCTATGATGAAGTGATAGCGCCTAAGGATATGTTTGTGGTTACGGATATATTAAAGGAAACCGGAGGTGAAATTCCTTCTTCAGTCTGCATATTAAAATCCTCCAAGAACAAAAAATTAGCCCAGGGGTTTATAGATTACATGATTTCACCTAAGTCCAGAGCAGTTATGGATAAATGGAGAGGTAAGGAGATTACGCCTTGCAAAGTCTATCCCAAATAGTTGATATTTTTAAATGTTGCATTTTCACCTGGGGAGCGCTGACTACGATTCTGCCGGCTTTTATAATTGCCGGAGCAGTGATTGCTTTTATCCCAAGTGCTTCTGTGACAAGGTTTTTAGGCGCTGGTACAAAAAGATATATCTCTTATCCCGCTGCGGCTTTAGCCGGCGCGCTGTTACCGGCCTGTTCCTGTAATATTGTGCCGCTTTTTGCCAGCATATTAAAGCAGGGAGCGGGCATCGGCCCGGCGTTTACTTTCCTCTATGCCGGCCCGGCAATAAATATGATTGCCGCGATTTTTACTTTTAAAGTCATTGGTTCTGTCCTGGGTATCTGGAGAATAATAGGTGTTTTATCGATCTCCATCATCCTGGGCCTGATTATGGAGATGCTTTTTTCCGGCAAGAAAGCTCGGGAAACCCGGCCGCGGGTGGATTCAGTTGCCGAGAAAATAGATAAAGCCCGTTTGTTCTTGCTTTTTGCGCTACTTTTTGCCATACTGATGGTAGGTTCTTCTTTGGTTCCCTCGGCGCTAGCCCAGCCTTTGAGTAAAACGCAGTTTATCGCGAGGATTAGTGGGTTCTTCGGCTTAGTGGCCGCGCTTATTCTGCTTATTGCCGTAAAATTCAGTAAAGCGGAGGTTTTAGACTGGTTAAAACAGACCTACAAACTTTTGAGAATCATAGTCCCGCTGTTTATCCTTTCAATATTGGTCATCGGGCTGATTGCGAAATATATCGATATCCGCTGGATACACGATTTACTTTCAGCGAAGAAAGACGCGTTAGGAAACCGGCTTTTTATCCCCACGCTACAGTCGACTTTTTTTGGCACGATTTTCGGGGAACTGATGTATTTCCCGATTTTATCCGAGATTGTTTTTACGAAAGCGTTCTTAAAGTTAGGCATGGATATCGGCCCTGCACTGGCTATACTTTTGGCCGGGCCGGGAACCAGCCTTCCGGGTTTTATCCTTATCAGTAGATTTGTGGGCTGGAAAAAAGTGTTTTTTTATCTTATAATATCAGTAGTATTGGAAACCGTTTTAGCCACAACGGTGGCGATGTCAATAGGAGATTACATATGCGCATGCTTAAACTTAAAATAACCTTGCTTTTAGTTGCTTTATTGTTTGTTTTTGTTCCGGATATTTTTTCACAGGAAAATAAGAGCGCGGTGGACGAAGCAAAGATGGCAGGCGAGGTCAGGGGCCTTGTGGAAAGGCAAGAGCTGGCTAAGGCCACAGAACTGCTAAAAAATAATAAAGCAGCGGCGGAGAATATCCTGCTTAAAATTATCCTTTCTGAGGGGCTGAATGATTTCAGGGATTGGGCGACTTTGCAATATTATAATCTGGCAGAGAAAAATGACGGGATAGATAAAGCCATTAAGAAGTTAGAAGAGCTATCCGCGAAGAACCCTAAGAACGCAGTGTTAAAAACGAGTATTGCCGAAGGATACTTAAGGCTTAGGGATATGAATAAAGCGGTTCAGATTTACGAAGAATTAAACAAGGCCGAACCTAATAGCCAGGAGATATTCCTGCGCTTAATCAACCTTTATATGAACCAGAGGAATTTTCTGGCCGTAATCAAACGGCTTGAGCCGATGGTAAAGCAGGACCCGGGCAGGTCTTCTTTTACTGATATTTTAGGTTACGCTTATTTTGGGGCGGGGCGCAAAAAGGATTATTTGAATCTATATAAGAATATCGCAGATAAAGATAAGAAATCCAGCGAAGCAATAGTCAGGTACGCCCAGGCGTTGATGGAGTTGAACATGAAGAAGGATGCCTTGAAAGAGCTGGAGAAGGCGCTTAAGATCAACCCCTCGAATATAACTGTCAGGGAAGCAATCGCCGAGATATACCAGTCGTTAGGCAATAAAAAAGCCGCGGAGAAGGAATTACAGGAAATCAAGAAAATAGAGCCTGGTTATGAATCGCAGATCTTTGATGAAGAGGCCGGAAGCATTAACCAAGGGAAAGGTAAAGAAAAATGAAGAAGAATCTATCGCTGGTAATCATCCTTGCCATATTCCTTTCCTCTCTGGCGGTAGTAACTTATTTTAGCCAGAGGCGCGAGGAAAAAAACCGCATTCCGCTTAGCGTATATGTCCCCTGCGGCCTGACCCTGCCATTTAAGGAATTATCCCTGGCTTTTGAGGCATCGCACCGGGATATTAAGATTGACGCGACTTTTGATAATACTGTCGTCCTTACCAAGCTAGTCCTTAAGAAACAACAGAGGCCGGATTTGTTTGTCTCTCCGGGAGAGAAAGAAATTTGGCTGTTGCGTAAAGAGGGCCTGGTGGATGAAGGCTCAATAAGGACATTCGGCAAATACGAGCTTATTTTGATTGCCCCGGCAAGCGCAAAAGATATCAATAATCTCCAGGATTTTTTTAAGGACTCAGTGAAAGTCTTTGCCATTGCAAACCCCGATTATAATTCCATCGGAAGTTATTCCATTATGGCCTTAACAAAATTGGGATACTGGGATACCATACAGAAGACCAAATCCATTATGTTCACTAATACCCCTATTGAGGCGCTTTCCTTTATTGCCACCAATAAGGCGGATGCCGGGATACATTATAATGTCTGCCCTTTTGAAACAGATTCAAGCAAGGTCACCCAGGGGGCAATAAAGGTGATTGCCCAATTGCCTTCCGATAGCCATCCCCCGATTTATAATTATATAGGCATATTAAACGAAAGTAAGAATAAGGAAATTGCCAAGAGTTTTATTGATTTTATGTTTTCTAAAAAAGGGGAGAAGATATTAGCTAAGTACGGCCTGAAAAACTCTGCAGCCTCTGCGGCCCCCAGCCAAAGCCAGGCCAATGCCAAGGTGCGCATTGAAGCATATTATCCATTTAATGAAGAGCATCTTTTTATGAAAGAATATTTAGAGACCCTGCCGCAAAAATTCAGCGGCCAGGTAAAAGTGGAATGCATAGATTTCAGAAATGACGAAGGTTATCTGCGCTGGCGCAAGACCGGATTATCCTGTGGAGGCATATTGATTAACGGAAAGGATAAATTTACGGTAATCAAAGACGGCCAGAGCAAAGAAATAGAATTCTTAAAGCGGATGGATATGTTCTGGACAAAGGATGATTTGGAAGCAGTAATCAGCCAGGAATTAAAGAAATAAGGGGACTATGGATAGCTTCATATATGTATCCGGTTTACTGAAAACTTACAAAAAAAATAACCAGGCCATCCGTGCGCTGGAGATAAAAGAATTGGCCCTCCCGCAGGAAGGCGTAGTCCTGGTCAAAGGCAAATCCGGGGCAGGCAAGACTACTTTGTTGAACATGATTGGTTTATTAGACAGCCCTACTTCCGGCAAGATAATGATTAACGGAAAAGATATCTCAGGTATCAAAGATAAAGAAAAAACACAATTGCGCAGGGAAAATTTCGGGTTTATATTCCAGGCGTTTAATCTAATTCCTACCCTGACAGTCCGTGAGAATGTCCTGCTTCCGTTATTGCCGCTTAAGCTAAATAATGTAAAAGGCGCGGAAGCGGATAATCTATTAGAAAGGGTGGGCCTATCAGGAAGAAGAAAGCATCTTCCATCGGAATTAAGCCAGGGAGAACAGCAGCGCGTGGCGATAGTGCGTGCCTTGATAAACAACCCTAAAGCAATCCTGGCTGATGAGCCGACTTCTAACCTTGATCCGGAAAATACAAAAACTATCCTGGATTTATTATTGAGTATTACACGGGAGAAAAAGCTTTTGTTGGTAATCGCTGGTAATGATATGGATTTTCTACAGAGCCAGCCTCACAAAGATATAAGATTAGAAGAAGGAAGGTATGCTTAAAATGTCCAATCTGATAATGCTGCTGACTGGGAATTATGGTATAAACAAATTGGAAAATGTCCAATCTGCGGATAGCGGCCGAAAACTAATTAATAAGGGGGAGATTTGAAGAAGGTAATCCTCTATATCATAGGTATTATAGCTTTCTTGCTGCTGGGATTATTTGCCTATATTCTTGTAATCAATCTCAGTTTAAAGGGAGTGCTTAGGGATTTAGAGAGTAAAAAAGAAACAGAACTAAAGAGTAAAATAGCCCAGGAAAGGGAATTAATCCGAAAGGATCTTGATGAGAAATACCGCGCCGATTTAGTCTCTTTTGAGGTTATGGCAAAAAGGTTAGAATTAGAGAAAAAGAGGATGAAAGAATTAGAACAGAAATTGGATAAAATGGAGAAAAAGGGGCAAAAACATTAAAAAAGTATAAAAGATACCACGCATTTTGAGAATAATTCGCGGGTATCTTGAAAAAACTAAAATTTATGCTATACTTTATTGTAGAAAAAGAAGGAATGGAACCGAAAAGGCAAACTCCGGGTAACCGGAGGGCGCAAAGTCGTGCATCCGCGAAAGCGGAATGGCAGATTGCCGAAGTAAAAGAAATTTTTTAGGGATTGGTCCCAGGCAAAATTGCCTGGGATTTTTTTTAAGGAAAATAAAAAATGCCACGCATAAAAGGTGAAGAGATGACAAGAATACAACGCATTAACAATGGAAACTCAAGAGTCAATGCGTATCTGATGCGGTCAGGCGGCCACACCAGATTAGTTTTGATGCGGGTAATCCTTGTCTCAAGCCATCCGCGGGTAATCCGGATTGCCTGCGTGGAAAAAGAGGTATCATAAAAATGACAAAAATTCCCAGGACACATATTGAAGGCGCGGTTTATTATGTGACCAGCCGTGGCGATAATGAAGAGGGGATTTTTAAAGACAACGAAGACTACCAGAAATATTTGGAATTACTGAAAAAATATAAAGAGCAGTATGGTTTTAGATTGTTTGCGTTTGTTTTGATGCCGAACCACCTGCACCTGTTGATGGGATTAAAGGAAGGTTTGACAATATCGGATATCATGCATGACCTGAATGCGAATTACACAAAACATTTTAACGGTAAGTATCAAAGAAAGGGGCATCTTTTCCAGGAGAGGTATAAAATGAATTTATTGGAGAAGGCCCCGTATCTTTTATCTTATATGGTTGCCTATATGCATTTAAACCCGAAAATTTTAGGATTAGTTTCTGATGTCAAAGATTATATGTATAGCAGTTATCCGCTATATATAGGTAAAGAAGGAAATTATCAGCCGCTAAATATGCAAAGTGAAATCAAGGAGGCGTTGGAATATTTGGCTGAGAAGGATTACGCAGGGTATTTGAAAGGAATCACGAGAGAAGAGATAGAGGCTTTCAGCAGGGACCTGGTAAAAAAGCCCATCCTCGGTTCCGCTGAATTTATAGAAAAGGTGCAATCGGAAATCAGCGTGCTGCAGCAGGCAGCAGAGGCCGGGGCGCCTTCTTTGGCCGGCGGGACAAGGAATAACAGGAAATTAATTTTAGTAGGTAGCATAGTCATACTGATCCTGGGGGTTTTTTCGGCATATCTTTTTTCCGCCACAAAAGGAGTAAAAGATAACCTGAAAAAAGAATTAGCCAATAAAGAAATAGAGTTCAGCGCGAAGTTAAGCCAGAACAGAGAATTTATCAAAAAAGATCTGGATGAAAAATACCGCGCGGATCAGGTCTCTTATCAGGCAATCACTAAAAGGCTGGAGATAGAGAAAGATAAAGTGAAGAAGTTAGAAGGAAAAGTAAAATAAAAAACGGGAGAGAAAATGTGGCGTAGAATATCAATGATATTGATAGCAGAGCTAGTGATACTGGGGCAGATTGGACCGGTTACCTCGCGCCTGGCTTACGCCGCAGACACGTACAGCACTTTCCAGCAGAATGACTGGCGGGGTGGAGCCTCTACGGATAATGCAGCAGACCCGACGAATCAAACCGGCTGGACGAAATATAAGCAAAAAGGCACCAATCTGGATACCTCGTCGGCTGACGGGGTAAAGATGACTACCACTTCTTATTCGCTCACCGACGATACACACACCGATTTTAACAAAGGTGTTTTTACCAATACCATGGTTACCGGCACAGACGCAGCGGCAACCATCGGGCTTAACGCGGTTTATCAGGATCCCTTCTGCGGCGCATTGGGCGAATGGGCGAACCTGCCTTTTACGCCTTCTATGGGCAGAGTGGCTCCGCTGGCGCGGGCAGGGAATTATATTTATTCCCTTTGGGTATCCTGGGGTGACAATAAAGCCTTTATGCGCTGGTCAATTGCCGATGAAAAATGGGAAGTGATGGCGGAAATTCCTACCTCTGTGGGTTTAGGCGCGTGCCTGGCTTATGACGGGTCTGATATTATCTATGCTTTAGTCGGCGGGAACCGCAAGGAATTTTATGCCTATAAAATTTCTACCAATACCTGGTATGCAAAGCATAAAAATCCTCCAGAACCTCTAGGAACAGGAGCTATTCCCACCGCGGTAGGCCATGGCGGGGCAATAGTCGTGATACCTTCCATCAGTAAAATCTTCGCTTTTTGCGGAAACAACTCTTCAGTTTTCTATCGTTATAATATCCCTGTATCAATAGACCTCGCGGGCAGTTGGTCACAGGCAGAAGCAGTGCAGGTAAACGTAGGAATTGGCGCGTCTTTAGTTTATCCCGGCACAGGGGATTATATTTACGCCACTACAGCCAATGGAGGAAATTCCTTCTTTAGGTTTGACATTACCGCGTCTTCAGCGGCATGGAGCAGCTTGCCGAATGTGCCTTTTAACTTGAGTTGGGATTCGGATATATGTTTTCCCGGAGCAGGCGGTTATATCTATGCCTGGAATGCCGGAAGCAGGTATTTTGCCAAGTATAGCATGAGCGGAAATACCTGGGAGAGTTCTTATTATGCGGCAAGCCCGATAAAGAATGTGGAGTTGCCGGCTTTGCCTTATGCTTTTAACAGCCGGGCATATCTTTACGACCCGGATGGCTCGCAAGCGGAACTGCGTTTTTTAAGCGCACATAGTTACTCCTCGGCTTATAAATATTATCCGTCGACAAAGAAATGGCGGGAAGAGTCTTATGTGCGAGCCGGGCCGGATAAATGCCGCGGGGCGACCATAATCTATGTTCCGGATGACGGAACGCACGGCCCCTGTCTTTATTATACCGCGGGCAACGGTAAAGTGATGTATCGTTATTATATTAATTTTTATGCCGCAGCCTCCAATTTGAATATTTCTTATCAGTGGGAGCAGTTGCCAGATATGGTCTTTTCCGGAAATACCGGAGGCACTAACTGTCCTGGCTCGGCAAGGATAGTCTATATGCCGGGGACAAACTATATTTACGCCTTTCAGGGGAATAATTATGATTGTTTCTCGCGTTTTAATATTTTAACCAATACCTGGGAAACCAGGGCCGCCATCCCCACAAAAATCAGGCGCGGCGGAACTATGGCAACAGACGGAACCTATATCTATGTTTTATCAGGCCGCAATGAAAATGACACGGCGTTGAATAAACTTTACCGCTATGAGCCAGGTGCAAATACCTGGGCGACAATGTTAGATTGCCCTTATGGTACTTTTAACTGCGGGGCGAGCATTGCTTATCCCGGCGGTGATTACCTTTATATCCTGCGTTGCGCCTCGCGGAGCACTTTTATGCGCTACCGGATTTCCACCAATACCTGGGAAACCAGGGCGAATATCCCCAACGTGACCTGGCTTAACAGCCATGCCCGCAATGCCGAGCTGCTTTATCCTGGAAGCGGGAACAGTATTTATATGGTTAACAGCGGATGCTGCTGGTATGAGCCTTCTATGGCGGTTTATTCTATCAGCGGAGATTCCTGGGCGGATAAGGATGACGGCGGCGGATTAATGCATGTATCGCGTGTTGCAGGTATCGGCCCTTCATACATATACTCTATAAATGATTACCAGGGTTTACAAATGTATTCTTTATCCACGTCGCAATGGGTTAATCCGCATGTGGGCGCTCAGTTTACTCCCGGCAGGTTCACTTTTGGAAGCGTGGTATACAAAGATGACAACGCTTATTTATTTAACAATTATGATTCAGGGTATGCCTGGAAATATTCGGTAGCTAATAAAAAGTGGACAGAATTGATTAAATTGCCGTTTCTGGCAGCAGGCCCGGGCTTACGCGCCACGTATCCCGGCACAGGAGACTGGATTTATGTCCTGCAAGGAAACAGAAGCAATAAAATCTGGAAATATAATACCTCGACCAAGGCCTGGGTAAAGTTAGCCAACTCTCCTTATAATATCACTTATGGCGCAAGGATGGTCTCAGGGGTAGTCTCCAGCGAGGCCCGGATTTATGTCTGCCCGGGCAATTATTATTCAAATATCTTCTTGCAATTCGTAGATGACGATACGGGCGAGGGCGGCGGTTCCTGGATGACTTTGACTAATATGCTGGAGTCAATTTCAAACGAAGGCAACGGCACCTGTATTATCCCCAGTGGGACTAATAAAGGCATATATATGTTAAGGACTGCCGGCACAGTCAAATTTACCAAATATAATATAGATGATACGACCTGGAGTTATAAAGCAGATGCTCCCTGGGCTATTTCGGATTACGCCTGCTTGGTCTATCCCGGGACAGGGGATTTTCTTTATGCCTTAAAAGGCAGCGGCAGGGATTTTGCCAAATATTCTTTAAGCCTAAACTCCTGGACGATTTTAACTGATGCCTCTATTTCCGTAAGCGGCAACCCGGGTGGTTTTTATCCGGGCTCAGGAGACCTGATTTATTTTTATTTAGGCACTAACCACGGCCTGTTAGGGGCGAATTTTAACCGTTATTCCATCTCCCAGAATAAATGGGACGAACCTATCCAGTTCCCGGCATCTAATTCCACGGGTTCGCAAATATGCCCCATGCCTTCCGGCGAAGAGATATTCTATATGCGCGGCGCAAGCACTGAATTTTATAAATACAATATTACCAATTCCGTCTGGTATACACTTAATCTTCCTCCTTCTTCGGTAACCTATGATGCCAAGGCAGTATATCCGGGCACAGGGGATTATATTTATGTGACCAGAGGCGACGGTTATTACGATATCTGGAAGTATTCGGTAAGCACGGATTTATGGACAAACCTGGCTGTGCCGCCGGCAACATTATCTACCGGCCAGGCAATGGCCTACCGGGATAACTATCTTTACATAATGAGAGGCGGCTCAACCGTTACTTTCTGGCGCTATTCCATCGCGGATAACAACTGGAAACAGTATGGAGATACGCCTACTACCGTTTCCAGGGGCGCCAGTTTAATCAACCCGGGGACAGATAAATTTCTTTATGCTACCGCAGGCGGAGGCGCTACCGCTTTTTGGCGTTATAACGCAGATTTAAACGACAGCACTAATGACGAGGACGGAATATATAATACCTGGCAGTCGCTTTCACCGTTGCCGATGCCCTCGAGCGGAGGAGTCCTTTTTAGCCCGGGATTCGGAGATTATATTTATTATTTTGTTTCTTATAACTACGATATTTCCTATGGAACGAATCATTTTTACCGTTATTGCATATCAACTAATACCTGGGATACGCGGCCGAACCTGCCTTTTGTTTTTAATGGCCAGTCTTCTGCCACTTATCCTGGCACCGGGGATTATATCTATTTAGCCAGCGGCTACGGCACCTCTTCTTTAATGAAATATCTTTTGTTTTCATCCGGAATATTCATTTCGGATATAAAAGAAATCGGGAATAATGCCGGTTTTGGCAATGTCAGTTGGGTGGATAATAGTTTGGGCCAGGTGGATCTAAAAGTGCGCACCGGACAAAATCCTGATTTATCGGACGCCTTGGATTGGTCCTATGTTGTGAAGGCAGGCAAGAATACCGATCTCAGCAATTATTCCGGAGTAAGCGATAAAGACCAATACCTGCAATACCGTTTAAGATTTTTCTGTTATGATTTAAGCCAAGTCCCGCAGTTTGATAATATCACCCTGAATTGGACCGAATATCCCCTGAGCCAGGAGTTGGTTTCTTCGGCTTATAATACTACCTATGCCACCAATCGCCTAAAGAATATTTCCTGGTCCTCGACCTTGCCTACCGGGACAGATGTGCGTTTTCAGGTGCATACCGCTCCGGATAGTAACGGGCAGCCTGGGACCTGGGGGCCATGGTATGGGCCGGCAGGAGTTCAGCAGTTTTCTTATGAATTTAGCGGCACAGGAGAGTATGCTAATACTTCAGAAGTAGTGGTGAGTAACGGCACAGCCAAGCTCTCCAAAATCCTGCAGGATTATCTCTATCGCCAACAGATTATCGTAGATAACACCTCGGGAAGCCAGCTTTATACTGACTGCACCGTCAAGATAGAGGTACCGGCGACTAATATTGATTTCTGGAATCATATTTCCAGCAATGGTTCGGATATCCGCTTTGTGGATTCCGACGGAAAAACACCATTAAAATACCGCGTGTTAGGTTTTAACAAAAACAAGAAGAGCGCTACCTGTTGGGTGACTGTGCCGACCATTCCTTTGGGAGCAACCAAGAGTATCTACATCCTTTATGGCAAGTCCACTGCTAGTTCAGAGTCAGATTCCACTTTAGCCGAGTCTTTAATCGGAACAGATTTTTATGGCTTTATGTTTGCCTTCTTCGATATAGTAACCACCGACGCGCCTAACCGCGTCACCATAGATAAACTGGATGCTTCCGGCCAGGTGATTGCTTCCGCCTACCGCGATTTTACCGCCGTAGGTGAAAAACAAAGATACGACGACAGCGACCTTACGGTTTACCATATCACTTCCCAGAAGCCGATTACCATATTCAGTTCTTCTATTGAGCCGTCCTCTTCCAGCGACGATGACTGGTATGTGGTTTGCGGCAATGATTTATGGCTGTGGTGCCCGGCGAATAATTACGACGGCGATGTGATTATCACCGCTTATAATGACGATACGCAAGTAAAGATTACCGACCATGGCCTGGGAGACGACAACCAGACTATCGGGATGGATAAAGGCAATTTCTGGTTTGGCTGGAACAGGGTGGATTCCCGCGGCGAAGTCTGGCATATCGAGGCCACTAAGCCTATCACCGTCATGGCAGGGTTGATTAACCACGGCGAGGCCTCAGAGCAGATCCGTTCTCCGGATATGAAAGAGTATTATTTTTACTGCCCAGATTCTTACCTCACTCTTACTGCTTATGAAGATGCCACAAATATCATCATTGATAACCTGGATAGTGTAACCGGCGACTACAGCGGGACACTGAACAAAGGCCAGAGTTATAAACATATTCCTAACCCGCCTACGGGCACTTTGAGTATGCGTACCTATATCTGGGCGGATAAACCGATATGCGTAGTTGCGGATGATATGTCCGGCGGTAAAGGCCAGATTTATCAGAGCGCGGATACCCTGGTGGGGGTGGGGAAGGAATATTACATGAACACCGCCGGCACAAGATATTTAAGGTTGGTGGCTTTTGAAGATGGCGGAACCAGCGTCACTGTTACCGGGGATGTCAGCCCTTCTCCGAGTTATGTCAGCTTGGGGAGCAAGGGGAGTTCTGTGGCAGTGGACCCGGGCGCAACCTGGAGAAACCTGCAGCTGGTGGGCGACAAGAAGTTCGGCCTATATACCTATAATAGCTGGTCAGAGGCAATCACGCCGGTGTTTAAGGTCTCAGAATTTAATTACCGTATGCCTACCTATATGGTGACGGCAGAAAGCGCGGCAACTAGCACTAATCCTGCGCTCTCGGGATGGCAATATAAGGAAACGCTAAATGTTGATAATACTACTAATGACGTGGCATTGACTAATTTTCAGGTCTATGTGGATATAGACAAAAACCATAAAGATTTTTGGCAGCATGTTAATAGCAACGGCTCTGATGTGCGTTTTGTAGACAGCGACGACACTACCATTCTTTCTTATTATCTGGATAATTTTAGCGCCAGCGAGCAAACAGCGCGTTTCTGGATAAAACTTCCTGCTCTTTCTAATACCGTCAAGAAAAGCGTTTATATGTATTATGGCAATGCCAGCGCTACCAGCCAGAGCAGCGGAGATAATGTCTTTGAGTTTTTCGATGGTTTTGATTCCGGCTTGGATAAATGGAATTCGCAGTATTGTAATCTGATGACCATATCCAGTATCTTCGGTATGGATAGCTCGGCCTTTATAGTAGACACGGGTACAACCACGCCTTCTACCAATGTGGTTATTCCTTCAGGGGTAGTCACTGGCCGGAATTATGACTGGTATTGGGAACTGCGTTGGCCAAACAGCGCGTTAGTTGATTCGCAAACAGTGGCCCAGCCGTATACTTTGCGTTATGGCCTGGCGAGTATGACTGATGGCCCGTTTATGATAAAAAATATTGATATGCCGGCTGCGGTAAACATCAGTTCCGCGACCTGGAGTAATAATGTCGCCACTATTACTACTTCGGCAGCGCATAATTTAGTGTTTCCGGCTGCGGTAAACATCAGTTCCGCGACCTGGAGTAATAATGTCGCCACTATTACTACTTCGGCAGGGCACGGCCTGACTGCCGGGAAAAGAGTGAATATATCCGGAGTTTCTATAAGCGCATATAACGGTACATATACTGTGGCTTCGGTAGTAGACGCCACCAGCTTTACCGTAGCTTTACCTTTGGGCTCTGACCCCGGAGCGGGAAGCAGCGGGACTAGCCAACAAGAAGCCGCGGCGCCGAAAGTAGTTATTGCCGGCGTGACACCTACTGCTTACAATGGCACATATACTGTGGCTTCAGTAATAAACTCTACCAGTTTTACCGTATCTTTAGTAGGGAGTAACCCCGGCGCAGGCAGCGGCGGGACTATACAGGCAGGACAGGCAATCAGTGCCTTAGGCGGGACTTTTACTAATAATGAAACTACTGATTTGCTGTATCTAAAATTCCGTTTTACCTTGACCGATGTGAATACGGGAACGGTTTTTTCAAACATAGACAGTACCACATTTGACCTGGTCGCAAGCAGCACTGCTACTATTAATAATCTTTCTATTGTTATGCCCCCTGGGCTAGCAAAAGGGCACCTCTATTACTGGTCATGGGTAGTATTAAACGTGAATAATAATACTGTATTTGACAGCAGCTCCGCGCCTTCCCCGCTCTATAATATCGCCGTGGGTTTTAAGATTGACTCAGGCCCGGTTTTACCCACAGCGCCGATAGTCGGCGGGACTACCCGCTCGGCAAGCGCGACCTTCTCCAATACCAGTGGTTTAACCCTGAATAATTTAATCTGGCGTTTTACCTTGACTGATACCTCTCAAGGCGGCCGCAGCACGGTAAAAGTGGCGCATAACGGCTATTTGCAGTCCAAAACAAATATGTCGCCTAACTACAATATTACTTCGCAGGTTGTCTGGCAGGCGGCGAATAAGACCGGCAGGCACTTTGTGGGTATCTCTGACCCTAATGCTAAATATGCTACTGACCAGGGGAATGCCAGTTACCTGGCAGGTTATGATGTGCTGATGAATACCAATGGTTATTTCTATGATGAATCAGGAGACGGCTACACCTCCTGGGAATCTATCCGTATGGCTTATACCGCGACAATGTGGAATACGGAAAAGATGACCTGGACCCCGCATAATCCGGGCGCCACTCCGCCAAAAACCGGAAAAGTAATCTATGAATTATCCAGCGGCGATAAACTGACTTATAACGCAGGTTTTGTGGCCGGCCCGAACCTCTCTATTAAGCCGACGGTCAGGTCATCCCTGGATGCTATTTTTATTGATAAATTTATGGTATATAAGAGCGCGACAGTCAGCCCTTACGTGGGCTTTATCTATAGCGAGACAGCTAATCCTACCGGTATGGAAGTCTATTATAAGACTAACCCGACTATCCAGCCGATTCTGGGCGTCTTCTATGATAATAATCTGGTAGATTTTGCCCAGGTGGTGACTATCCCGTCAAATACCAATATTAAATACCAGGTTTCCTGCGACGGTTACAATTGGTACTGGCATAATGGCACTAGCTGGGCTAAGGTAAGCGGCGGCTTCAGCCAGGCCAATACCGCAACGGAGATTAAGAATAATTTGACTACTTACCTGACTGGTTTCCCCAGCGGAGAATTCTGGTACCGCGCGTATTTAAATTCCAGCGACGGAATTAACACTCCGGAGTTAGATAAGATTACCATAACCACGACTACCGAGCCGACTTACTATATTACGCCGGAGGGAAGCTTGATTAATTCCTTAAACCGGGATACCGTGGATGACCAGTGGTTCCAGTATAAGGCCATTTTGAGTTCAGTAGGCCAGGAGACGCCGGTATTGACTAATACAAACGTGGAATACATTAAGTCTTTTATTCAGGTGACCGCGCCAAACGGCAGCGAGACCCTGAATTCCGGGCAAACCACCCAGATTACCTGGAATGCGCAGGCGATTGACGGCACTACCGGTAAAGTAAAGATACAGTATTCAACAGATGGCGGTTCGACCTACCCTAACACTATCGTAAGCAATCTTGCGAATACAGGCAGTTACGGCTGGCTTATTCCGGACAATCCCAGCCAGACCGCAAAAATAAAGATTAGCTCTGAAGATTTCCCGTTAGTTTATGATGAGTCGGATGCCGCTTTCAGGATATTAGCTTTAGAGGTTACTTCTCCTAACGGAGGTGAGATTTGGGAAGCCGGCAAGCCGCACGCTGTTACCTGGACTGCGTCAGGTACATTATCGCATGATTTGACCATCAAATATTCTATTAACAGCGGCGAGACCTGGACCCTGGTTTCAGCCAACAGGCCTCCCAGCCCGGCTATATATACCTGGACGGTAGCCAATTCTCCTTCGGATACCGCAAGTTTGAAAATCTATGACCCGTTGAATGAGAATATTTTGGATACTTCAAACAATTTATTTGCCATCGTTCCGCAGCCTAAGATTACTATTAATTCGCCGGTTGCAGGCGATGTCTGGAAACAAGGCCTAGTCAAAAATATCACCTGGACAGCTAACCAGAATTGGTTTAGCCCGACAGTAGACATAGAATATTCGCGGGATGATTTTAACCAAGATGTGCAGAATGTTGCTACCGGCGTAAGTATCGGCACGCCCGTTGGGAGTAATCCCAATGATGATATCAATGGTTCTTACCAATGGACTGTTCCGAACGCATTTTCAGATCAGGTCAAGGTCCGGGTAAAAGAATCGGCTGTCCCGGCGGACCGTAACGGCAAGGCGCGCGATACGCAGCTGGCTGTCAAGGGTTTATCCGGGGTCTTTACTATCACTGCCCCGACCATCACCATCAGCAGCCCCAGCTCCTCAGATATTTTAGTAGCAGGCGAGACCTTCAGGGTGGTATGGCTTAGCGAGGGGTATATAAGCAATAGCCTGCTTTTGGAATACAGTAAAGACGGGACTAACTGGGTGACTATTTCCGGAAGCGTTTCTAACGAAAACAAGTATTATGATTGGGCAGTGCCTGTGGAAGCTACCGGAGATACTGTTATGCTTAAGATTACCGATGAGACTAACACGCAGGTGAACTCAACTTCTTCTACTTTTAAGGTATTGGGTTATCCGGCGATAAAAGTTATTGCGCCCAATGGCAGCGAGAATTTAGTTATCGGCGAGCAATTTAATATCAAATGGCAGACCTGGGGCGCTAAATTACTGCAGGGCGGTAATGATTACCAGGCAATTAAGATTTCTTTCTCTTCTGATAACGGCGTGAGCTGGGATGAAATAAACAGCCAGCAGGTAAACGATGGCGATTACCCCTGGGAAATCCCGGACGCGGAAAGCGCGCAGTGCTTGATTAAGGTAGAAGATGAAAACGACCCCTTGATTTTTGATGTTTGTGACGCGGTGTTTAACATAACTATTCCTTCTATTATTTTAACTGCCCCTAACGGTAGCGAGAGTTGGTTTGCCAATGGAAGTTATAATATCACCTGGACCTCCAGGGGCTACATTAACCCTGACAGTTTATTATTGGAATATTCTACTGACGGGGCTACCTGGCATGAGATTAAGAAAGACCAGGCAAATACCGGTAGTTATACCTGGAAGGTGCAAAAAACAATTAATTCTACTACCGTGCGGGTGCGGATTACAGATAGTAAACGCACTACAATTACGGATACTTCAGATAATAACTTTACCGTTAAACCGCCCACAATCACGGTGTTGGCGCCAAAGGGTGACGAGGAATGGGTGGCGGGGCTTGTCTATGAGGTTAAATGGACCAGTGAAGGTTATGATGTAGGAGCAATCAATGATGATATTAACATCAGGTATTCTATAGATGGCGGCACTAGTTGGCTAGACACTAATTTGCCGACAGGTGAAGCTAATATTGGCTCATATATGTGGTTGGTGCCCAGCACTGTCTCCAATACCTGCATGGTCAAAATTTATGATGGCTCATGGACGCAAACAGTGGGAACCTCCCCAAGTAATTTTAAGATAGTGCTTCCTTATATCAGGGTTTTAAGCCCTAACGGAACAGAAAACTGGCCTATAGGAACCTTGGATAAAGTGATTACCTTTAGAAGCGTGGGGGATATCTCCAATAATTTGAAGATAGAGTATTCCAAGGATAATTTCACCAATGATTTTCATACTGTTGCCACCGGAGTTTCTAAAGGCGCCCTTCAGGAAGATGGTTCTTACCTTGGTTCTTATGCCTGGATTACGAAGGTAAACATCACTTCTGCGGCTTGGAGTAATAATGTCGCTACTATTACTACCTCGGCAGCGCACGGCCTAGTCGCCGGGCAGAGAGTGGATATAGCGGGAGTTTCTATAAGCGCATACAACGGTACGTATTACGTGGCTTCAGTAGTAAGCCCCACCAGTTTCACCGTAGCTTTACCTTTGGCTGCTGACCCCGGAACAGCAGAAAACAGCGGGACTAGCCAAACAGGAATTCCTAATGATTTTTCCACCTCAGTAAAGGTGAGGGTTACCGATAGCGATTGGCTGGCCATCTATGATGTGTCTGACAATTTCTTTACCGTTGGTTATCCGATTATCAAGGTTACCCGGCCAAACGGCGGGGATTTATTTACCGTGGGCGACCCCGAAAACATTACCTGGACGAATACAGGAGGCATAAGTAGTAAAGTAAATATTGAATATTCCAAAAATGATTTCTCTACCGCGGGATTCCCAATAGCCAATGATGCGCCTAATACCATAGCGGGCGGGACCTATAGCTGGACGATACCTAGCGATATCTCAGCTAGCGTAAAAATAAGGATTACTGATGCTGGCCGGTCGATGTCCGCAGATAAATCTGATGCTACCTTTAGCATTCTGCCTACGCCGGTGATTACCATTGATAAGCCAAATGGCGGAGCCTCGCCTCCGGATGGCACAGGAGAGCTTTGGCGCGTAGGCACAAGCCAGGATATTACCTGGCATGATAACGGCGGTGTAATTTCCAATAATTTGACCTTAGAGTATTCTAATGATGTAGGCGCGACTTGGAAACCCATTGCATCTGGTGTCCCCAACAGCGGTGGTAAATACTCCTGGACAATCCCCGATGATGTCCAAGGAAGCAGGACTTACCTGGTAAGGATTACCGATGCTAACCGTCCGAGCACAACGGATGTTTCTAATGATACCTTCACTATTGCCCTGCCGAAGATTACCATTACCAGCCCTGCAGGCGGCGAGTTTTGGGCATTAACCGATTTCGCGCCGGTGAGCTGGACTTGCGAAGGAGCGGTATCCAGTTCTGTAATCTTGGAATATTCGCCTGACCTCGGCACAACATGGTATCAGCAAGCCACGGTAAATAATACGGGAAGTTATACTTGGAATTTAGACCCTAATAATCCCAGCTGGCATATTATTACTTCCTCAAGTGCGCTTTTTAGAATAAAAGATTTAGCGCGTCAGACAACCGTTTTTGCCACTTCGGGGATATTTCAGATTGACCCGCTGCCTACTCTTACTCTTACTTCTCCTGGTTTAACAGTTGGTGAGACTTATATCTTAGGAGATGTTATGGAAATCAATTGGACATGGACAGGTTTATCAATTACTAATGTAAAGTTTGAGATTTACGATACCAGCGAGCAGAAATACTACGCCATTGCTCCTGGTGAGACCATACCGAATAACGGTAGATATCTATGGCAGATACCTGAAACTGCGCATACCGGCCCGTCTTTACAGCTGCGTATCTCGGAAGCAGGTAGGCTGGATAGGACAATTAACAATTCCAGCCGCTATGCTTTTGTGATCCGCGGTGGTTTTACCTTGAGCTCCCCCAATGGCGGAGAAAATTGGGTGGCAAAATCGCCCCAGACCATTAACTGGACTACTCGAGGGCAAATCAGTTTTGTAAACTTAGAGTATACTATTGATGGCACAAATTGGAATGTTATTGCCTCCAGCCTCACTAACAGCAATTCCTATTCCTGGATTTTGCCGGACGTAAAATCCTCTGCGGTAAAAGTGCGCGTTTCCAATGCCGGCGATTCTTCTGTTTTCGATTTAAGCGATAATCCCTTTAATATCGTCTATGCTTCAGTGAAATTTAATGTTTTAGATTTTGATACTTATCAGCATCTCTCTGAGCTTAGCGCGGAAGAACCCTCTACTTCCTGGAGCACCGGATTTGAGATGACTTCGCCTGTCATACGGACAGCGATGTATCCGTATGGGACCTACACCACCTTCTTTAAGAAAAATAACTTTATTGATAACAGCGTCACCTGGACAGCGCCTAAACAGGGGACCGACCCTTATGTGATTACGATGTATATGGAAAGTACAGCTTCGGCGCAGGTTACCTGGGAAGCAATCCTTACCTATAGTTACGCCCCGGCGGACGATTCTTTGAGTGCCGTAGGTTCCTTGCAAAGAAAAGGTAAATTGGTCGGGACAAGGGCTGAAGAGAGGGCAAAGTTGGGCGTGGGAACCTTTACTATATATGAAACTGATGGCAACACTATCCGGAAGCAACTTATTACTACGGTAAATGACAGCGGTATGTTTATCTTTCCAGCTTATGCAAATACTGTTTTTGAAGCAGGCAAGGTGTACCCGGCAACCATAAGTATTGTATATAATGATACCGCCTATATCTCAACGGCGAACATTGATGTCGGCAGCGAAAAGTTACAGTATGAATTCTTTACCAAAACCGCAGAAAAACTGGCAACTTCTGTGTCTAGTATTGAAGCGGCGGTTGCCGGCGGAACAGCCCAGACGCGTGCGGATATTGAAGCATCAAGAGTGAAATTAGTAGGAGACATTGCGGTTACAGAAGCCACTATAAAATCCCATGTTACCAGCGTGTTATCCAGCACAGAATCAACTTTAAAGACTCAGTTAACTACCACAGAGACAGGCATAAAGACTAAAGTTGAAGAAGCGCGGTCATTGACCGAGACCAGCATGAAATCCCAGATACTTAATGCCGAAAACCTGGTGAAGAGCGGCGAAACATTGACTATCAGGTATAGGACTTATTCTGGCTTAAACCCGACGATTGATGTTTATAACGCGGATAATGAACAAGTGGTAATAAAAGGAAAGATGGTAGAGATTAATAGCACCGGAGTATATGAATACGACGTGCCATTCGCACAGGCCTGGGGCAAAGGAGACTTCACTGTTGTCTGCTCTGAGTCCAGCAAGGGGGTCTTGGATGCGATGAGTATCAGCGTGATTAAGACGAATATAGAAGCGGTCTATAACCAGGTTTCCGCGGTCTTGGGTTCTACGGCGGGCATCAGCGGATTAAAGCAGGTAGCGGATTCGATGAACAGCCAGTTCTCGATTATCGAGACTGCCTTGTCTAAAGTAGGGAAAGATTTGCTGAAAGACGTAAAAGACGCATCTAATTCGGCTTCGGCCTTAGAGTCGGTTTACAATCAGCTAGCATCAGTAGCTAAACAAGTAAAGAATATAACCGGAGAAACAGGGATCAACCTGGAAAAACTCTATAAGGTTTCCTCGGATAAGAAACAAGATATGGTCTATCTAAAGAATAAGACGCAGGAATTAAAGGCAGCGATGGCATTGAGCACAAAGATGGTCGATAATATAGCCAATAAGCCGATTACTCAGACATGGTATGAGTATAAAAAATAATCTGCTGTGTATGTATATTAGGCAATCCCTTAACAGGTGAAAGGAATAAAAATGAATAGGTGGAAATCCTTTGTGTTAGCTTTACTTTTCTTGATATTGGCAGCAGGCGAAGTACAAGCAAATATTGTGCTAAAGGTCATCGCAGTCAACCCTTCCAAGGAGCAGTCCCAGAAAGTCCCGGTCAGGGCAATATTGCCCAAGGAGGTAAAGCCGGAAGATGTCGTGGACAGGGGAGACTTGGAGGTTGTTTATGACACGCAAGAGGGCTGTTATATTGCCTATGGCGAATTTGAACTTAAACCGGGAGAGGTTTTAGAGAAGGATATTGAGATTCGCGACATATGGACTATCTCGGATAGTGAAATCGATGGGATAAAGAAGGATTTAATCAAGCTTACGGATTTACTTAAGAATACGGAATTTTCCGACAGGTTAGCTTTCTTAAAGAATAATATCGAATCGAAGTTAAATCAGATTGCAGAAAGCCAGAAAAACGCGCCTTCCAACCCCGAACAACTCATCTCAAATTACCGTGAGAATTCGAAAGTCCTGGAATCAGCCAAGGCGGATTTAGCTTTGGTGCGCAGTTTTCTCGCTCAGTTAAGGCCGTTTCCGGCGGCAACAGTCTGGCGCATCATCCTGTTGATTATTGTCTTCCTGGGCCTTTTAGGCGGGAGTTTTTACCTGCTCTGGCAGAAACAGCTCAAGAATATCATACAGCACGATACTTTCTTTGCTTCCGAGAAAAAAGAAGAGTTCTCTACCGAGCTCAAACCGGAACGCCATGAAGCGGCGGAAGAAAAAGGCTTCCAGACTAAAGATGTGGATAAGATTTTAGGGGAAGAAGAAAAGCCTAAATAAAATCACCGTTAAAAACCGTAATAATTTAATGAGATTAACAACCGGGTTGATATTTTTGTTTTTTTTATCCTGCGGTTGCGCTTATGGTAGTGGTGTATCTACTACAATCTGGCAAGTCAAGAAGAGTACCCATTTTATCATATATTATCAGGAAGCCTCGTCGGATTATATCAACGAAGTAATCGACCGGTCAGAAAATTATTACAATACCATCACTGAGAAACTGGGGTTTAACCGTTACGAGGAATTCTGGACCTGGTATAAGCGGGCCAAGATTTATTTATTCAAGAATAGAGAGGAATACCAGCGGGTGACCAGCCAGCCCGGATGGTCAGGCAGCCACTCGCGCGTCTTTAGCCACGAGGTCTACACATATGTGGGCATGGAGAATTTTTTTAGTATCGTTTTACCGCACGAATTAGGCCATATTATCTTTCGTGAGTTTATCGGCTACGGCAGGAGATTGCCTCTCTGGGTGGATGAAGGGGTGGCTACTTTCTGCGAAAAAGGAGATGCCCGGGATGGGATTATTATGACCAGGGCAATCGCTAAGACATGTTTTTTCATGGATTTAAATGAAATAGGAGAGATAAACCGGGCTAATTTATTGATGCCGGATATCTTTTACGCGGAAGCAACCAGCGTAACCGGATTCCTTCTTACCTTTGGCAATGATAAATTCGCAGATTTCTGCCGCCGCTTAAGGGATTTGCCTGAAGAGCAGAGTTGGGAAGCCGCCCTGTTCGCTGCCTATAAATTCACTAGTTTTGAAGATTTGAATGACAAGTGGATAAGGTTCTTGTTTACATATAAATAACCCCCAAAAAATCCGCAAGATTTATCTTTACTCTTAAACCAAAGAATAATATAATAAGCGAGACCACAACTTATGGAGCAATCAGCGAACATAAGTTGTACGGTCGAGCTTATCCCCCTCTATATTTTCGAAAGGAAGCAAGGGGGATAAGTCCGCACATATTATAGGGAGGAATATTTATCATGGAAAGAACGAATGTCTTGATTATTGAAGACAAGCCGGAAGATAACACTATTCTAGAAACTACTTTAAAGACAGCAGGATATAAAGTCTGGACTACGCCCAGCGGCGAAGAAGGGATAAAGATAATGAGAAATGTCCCTTTTTCGGTTGTAGTCACGGAATTGCATATGGAAGGTACCAGCGGCATTGAGGTTATCTCGGAAGCGCTTAAAATCAATCCGGATATAAGTATCGTGGTAATGACCGCGTATACTTTTATTGAATTGGCTGTTGAAGCGATGGAATTAGGGGCCTACGGGTATATCACTAAGCCTTTTAATATGTCGGAGATTAAGATTGTGGTCAAGCGTGCCGCGGAAAGGACCAATCTTTTATCTTCCAAGAAAGAAAAAGAGCAATTCGCGGAGATGTCTGTGAAGGATGCCTTGACCGGAGTTTATAACCGCCGGTTCCTTAAAGTCTATTTGAACAATAAAATATTCATGATGAACCGGATGATTGAGAAGTTTTCCGTGTTGATGATCGACATCGACCATTTCAAAAGGTACAACGACACTAACGGCCATCAGGCGGGGGACGAGTTGCTGCGTAAGGCATGCAAATTATTCCATGAGTCCATACGTAAGGGCGATATGGTCTTTCGTTACGGCGGCGAGGAATTCCTGGTTTTTCTGGATAACGCCGATAAAGAGAGCGCTTTTGTGGTTGCCGAAAGGATCCGCAACACGGTCAGCCTTTATCTGCCGTCCAGCGTGAGCATCGGGGTGGGGACTTTCCCCGAAGATGCCGAAGACCTGGATTCCCTGGTCGGTAAGGCGGACGCGGCGTTATATAAAGCCAAGGAGACCGGCAGGAACAAGGTCTGCTTAAGCGAATAAAATATAATGAGGCTTTCTATACTTGAGCCAAGAAGAGTGGTCTTTGAAGGAAACGCAAGGGAAGTAGTTTTACCGGCGGAAGACGGGGAAATCTGCGTTTTGGATTTTCATCAGCCGTTTTTGTATAGCTTAAGAAGCGGCAATGTAAGGATAAGGGGAGGTTGGACGAAAAACGCAAGCATTGATGAGTTAGGGGAAGAAGAACAATCGCCCCAGATGGGTTATTCCGAAGATACTGTCAGGATAAAATACGGCATAGCAAAGATGACCAGGAATGACCTGATATTAATCGTAGAATTATATGCGTAACCTTACTATAATTTTAATCATGGTTTTGGCTACTTTAGGGCCGGCGGCGGTAATCGCCATTGTCGGCTTTGCCGCGGTGAAAGCGGTAGGCAGGAACCCTTCGGCAGCCGCCAAAATCCTGATGTCCATGATCACGGCATTTGTTTTCGCCGAGGCAATCGCCATTTTAGCGCTTCTGGTGGTCTTTAATCTATTCAGATAAACAGTCAGGCGGTTTTTTAATATGCTTACCCAGCTAATCTTAATCCAAGTCGCGGCTTTTATAATTTTGATTGTGGTGCTGAGGATTTTATTTTACCGGCACCTCAATTCCGCTCTTATGCGCCTGAGGGAGCTCCAGGAAGAAGCCTTATCCAAAGAAGCCAAGATTAAAGAAGAACTTAACCGTCTTAAGCTGGTAAAGCTCGCCGAGGTAGATAAGGGAAGGCTGGAAGCCAAGAGGCTGATGGAGGACGCCAAGAAGCAATCAGAAGCATTGCGCGATAAATTAGAAGATGACGCCAGGAATGAAAGCCAGAAAATCATTGCCCAGGGCAAGGAGATAGTCGAGAAGATGCAGAAAAACCTGGCAGCTACCATTGAATTGCGGGCGCTCAACCTGGCCATGGAGATGATCAGGTATACTTTTACCGAAAAGGGCATAGAAAGCCTGCAACATCAATTGATGGAAGAGTTGGTTGCGGATATAGAGGGCCTTGATAAAGAAAGAGTAAGTGTTAAATCCGGAAGGGCCAAGGTTATCTCGAGTTCCCCTTTGACTGAGGAGGAAAAGGAGCGCATAAAAAAGACGCTCTCCAGTAATTTAGGATACGAGCTGATCATAGAAGAGACCATAGACCAGGCGTTAGTCACCGGTTTTATTATTCAGATTGGTGAATTCGTTATAGACGGAAGCTTGAGGAATAAACTGCAGAAGGCGATTCCCTACATTAAAAACCGCTAATACCAGATGATAAATATCAAGATACCGCATTTCGACATAAGAGAAGTTGGGACGGTAAAAGAAGTCAAATACGGTATCGTCAAAATAGACGGCCTTCCTTCCTGTGTCTACGGGCAGTTGGTCCAGTTTCCTCAGGGAGTCAAAGGGATGATCATAGGCTTTAACTCCAGCGAGGTAAACGTGATTATCCTGGGCCAGGAGAGTAAAGTATCCGTCGGAGACATAGTCGGCTCTTTAGCGGAGTTAATAAATATACCGGTAGGAGAAGGGTTCTTAGGCAGGATAGTCAATAGTTTGGGAGAACCCCTGGATAACAAGGGGGATATAGTCCCTACTGATTTTTACCCGGTTTTTAGAGAATCCCCGGGAGTTATGGAGAGGGCGCCGGTTGACCAATCCCTGCCTACCGGCACAAAGATTATTGACCTGATTATCCCGGTGGGCAAGGGGCAGAGAGAGTTAATCATCGGTGACAGGCAGACCGGGAAAAGTACTATCTGCGTTGACGCGATTATAAATCAGAAAGGGAAAAATGTAGTCTGTATTTATTGCTGGGTCGGCGGGCCGCAGGCAGCATTAAAGAAAATCCTGCACACACTGCGTGAAAATGAAGCCATGGACTATACCATTGTGCTTAGCGCCTCTGCAGATGCCTCAGCCGCGGAGCAGTACCTGGCTCCTTATGCCGCTGCGACCTTAGGTGATTATTTTATGTATTCCGGCCGCGATGTATTGGTAATATTTGATGATTTATTGAAACACGCCTGGATTTACCGCCAGATGTCATTACTCCTGGAGCGTTCCCCGGGCCGCGAGGCTTACCCCGGGGATATATTTTATTTACATTCACAGCTATTAGAGCGCGCCGGAAGGCTCAAAAAAGAAAAAGGCGGCGGGACTATGACATTCCTGCCTGTGGCTGAGACATTGCAGGGGGATATTACCGGATATATCCAGACTAATCTTATCTCCATAACCGACGGCCAGATTTATATCAGCACCTCTTTATTCCGCGAAGGTTTTAAGCCGGCTATTGATATGGGCTTGTCAGTTTCGCGTATCGGAAGCAAGGTACAATGCCCGGCAATAAAAGAGTTAGGCAAAGGCCTGCGTCTAGAATATGCCCAATACCGCGAGATGTTGCGCCTGACAAAACTACGCACCCGCTTATCAACTGAAGCGCTTGAGAGAATGCAGCGCGGCGAAACACTTAAAGAACTCCTTTTGCAGGTGAATAATAAGCCGATTTGCCTGGAAGAGGAGATTGCCCTTTTTTACGCTTTTAAGCGCAGGGTCCTTGAGGTCTTGCCTTTGTCAACCTTAAAGAGGTTTATTCACGGTTTCTATAATTATCTGAGCAATGACGCCCCTGATTTGGTTAACCGGTTAACTGAAAAAAAGGATTTGACCGATGATATTCGCGAGGACCTGGACAGGTGCATCGCGGAATATTGCCGGATGCTGAAATCAGAAGAAGAAAAAGTGAACAGCGCTTAAAGGAAAAAATGTAAGATGAGGGCAGCTGCGGCATTAAAGCAGGATTTGGAGATGACCCGCACCTTAGGGGACATCATTGATGTTTTAAAGACAGCGGCGACAATCCAATTCCGCGCTTTTCAAATGAAGCAGAAGGCCAATGAAGTTTTTTTTAAAGAGCTTGATGAATGTTTTAAGCTTTTACTGGCCAAGCAGGTAACTCATCCCTATTTATTTGAACGTAAGGCTCTGCCTACGGCAACCCTGGTGATCACCTCCGACGAGGGTTTTCTGGGAGAATTGAATACCGTGCTGGTCAATACCGCCCTGGATCAGAAAAGGCAGGAGAAGGACGAGATTCTTGTCATGGGCGAGCGCGGGGCCAGGTACCTGGAAGATATGAATCAAAGTTTTATGAGCTTTCCGGGCATATCTGACCAGCTCAATTATCTAGAGGCGGAAAAAATCAGGGATTATCTGATAAAGGGTTATCATAGAAGGTTTGGCCGTATCTTAATTGTGTATCCTGAGTTTATATCTTTGACCTCGCAGAGAGTTACCCTGTTGCAGCTTTTGCCCTGGGCAGAGAGCCTTTCTGATAAAGGCAAAGATAACTTGACGCCCTCCGCCTCTTTATTGAGTGAGTTAATGATTGAGCCGGACATAAAGAGTGTTTTAGAGGTAATTATAGAACTTTGGACGGCTTTTAAATTGCAGGATATTTTCTGGTCTTCAAAACAGGCGGAATTCGCGGCAAGGATCATGCATCTTGAAGGGAGCACCCAGGAATTAGGGCATCTGACTCATAAACTTGCCTTTGAATATTTTCGCCAGGTCCACGCCCTTAAAGATAAAGTTATCCGTGAAATCTCCGCTTCAAAGATATTATTGAGCAAACAGAAAGGCTGATAAAAAGAGAAAAATATGGAAGGCGCAAAGGGCAAGATAATCTCGATTTCCGGTTCAGTAGTAGACGTCCAGTTTGACGCGGAAAATTTACCCAGCATATACGAAATAATCAAGACCTCGACTTTTGACAACAAAGAAGTTGTCCTGGAGGTTGTGGAGCATCGTGAGCCCAACATCTGCCGCTGCATTGCCCTTAATCCCACCTATGGCTTAAGAAGGAATTCAAGCGCTGTAGCCACCGGCTCTAACCTTACTGTTCCCGTCGGTGATTGCCTTTACGGAAGAGTTTTAAATGTTTTGGGCCAGCCGATAGACGGAAAGGGCCCGGTTGTGTCCCAGGAAAGGGTGGCTACCAGAAGAATGCGCATGTCGGCCAGGAAAGATACCTATGCCGAAGAAGAAGGTAAATTGCAATTTAAGCTTATGGAAACAGGGATTAAAGTCATTGATTTGCTTTCTCCCCTGGTCAAGGGTTCTAAGACCGGGATTTTAGGCGGCGCGGGTTTAGGCAAGACAGTCTTAATACTTGAAATTATCCATAATATCATTACCAAGCATCAGGGTACCTGCGTGTTCACCGGAGTGGGGGAACGTATCAGGGAGGGTAATGAGCTTTATTATGAATTTGAGCGCACCGGATTATTAAAACGCTCGATAATGGTTTTTGGCCAGATGGATGAGTCTCCGGGCGCGCGTTTTGAAGCCGCGCATACCGGTATAGCCATGGCTGAAACTTTTCTGGAGAAGGGCAATGAGGTTTTGTTTTTTATTGATAATGTTTTCCGTTTTGCCCAGGCAGGTTCCGAGCTCTCCGCGCTTTTAGGCAGGATCCCGTCGGAAACCGGTTACCAGCCGACATTGATGAGCGAAATCAGCGAATTCCACGAACGCATCAGGTCCCAGGTCGGGGCAGCTATCACTTCGGTAGAGGCAATCTATGTCCCCGCAGATGACCTTACCGACCCGGCAGTAGTAGCCATTTTTGCCCACTTAGGTTCAACCGTGGTTCTTTCCCGTGACTATGTGCAGCGTGCTATATACCCTGCCGTAGATACCCTGCAGTCATCAAGCGGTTTTATTGACCCTACTGTCGTCGGAAGAAGGCATTTTGATGTGGTCCAGGAGATGATGAAGCATTTTCAAAAATACCAGGACCTGCAACGTATCGTTTCAATTATCGGCAAAGAAGAATTGTCTAAGAACGAACGCATTATTTTTGACCGCGCGGCTAAATTGCAATATTTCCTCACTCAGCCGTTCTTCACCGCAGAATTGTACACCGGCGCAAAAGGGGTTTATGTGACTTTGGAAGAGGCGATTGCCGGATGTGAACAGATTATTTCCGGAAGGCTGGATGCTCTTCCCGATGATAAATTTTATATGAAGGGTTCCATAGACCAAATCAAGAAAGAGAACGAAAAGTGAAAATAGGAGAGGTATTAGTTGAAAAGAACATAATTACTGCGCAGCAGTTGGAGGCGGCGCTTAAGGAGACCAAGAAGAGCGGCGAGATCGTCGGTAAGGCCTTAGTGCGCTTAGGGTTTATTACCCAGGAAAGGCTGCTGGAGGCGCTGGCCGAACAACTCTGCCTGGTTTTTTACCGCAGCTTAAAAGACGTGCCAATAAACAGCGCCGCGGTGAAGGCGGTCCCGGTGAAGCTTGTCTGGCACTATAAATTTATGCCGATTGATTTAAAAGGCAATACCATGACAATCGCCGTTTCCGATCCCCTGGCGGTCTGGCCGATGGAGGATTTGAAGCTGCACCTGGGTTATGATATAGACAGGGTTTTAGCTTCGGAAAAAGAGATAGCTGATGCAATCCGCCGCTATTATGGATTGGGGGCGGAGACAGTCGATGAGATCTTGACCCAGGATAAAACAGTAATCCAGCAGCACAAGCAAGAAGAGGTGGAAGCGGCGGACATGGATAAGACCGCCCAGGATGCATCGGTAATAAAGTTAGTCAATCAGATACTTACCGAAGCGGTTAATTCCCGGACTACTGATATACATATGGAGCCCTATCGCGACAGCGTGCGGGTCAGATACCGTATTGACGGCGTGCTTTATGATATGCGCGTTCCGGAACAACTTAAATACCTGCATCCGGCGGTAGTCTCGCGTATAAAAATTATTTCTAACCTGAATGTGGTGGAAAAGCGCCTTCCCCAGGACGGACGGGCCATCATAAAAGTTCAGGATAAACAGATAGATTTAAGGATCTCCATAATCCCTTCTCTTTACGGAGAGAATGTGGTAATCAGGATATTGCCGGTACACCTGCTTTTTAACCTTGATGATTTAGGGCTGGCACCAGAAGATTTAAGCAGAATGAATGTCCTGATGCAGAAACCGCACGGGATTATTTTCCTTACCGGCCCTACCGGAAGCGGTAAGACCACCACTCTTTACGCTTGCCTGAGCAAGTTGAACAAAGAAGGGGTTAAAATTATTACCATTGAAGACCCTATAGAATATGAGCTGCCGGGAATCCTGCAGATTCAGGTAAAACCGGAAATCGGGATGACCTTTGCCAACGCCCTGCGCAGTATCCTGCGCCACGACCCGGATATAATGATGGTGGGGGAGGTCAGGGATTTAGAAACCGCGGAACTTGCCATTAGGACATCTTTGACCGGCCACCTGATATTTTCCACGTTGCACACTAATGATTCCGCCAGCGGCGCGACCCGCCTTCTGGATATCGGTATCGAGCCTTACTTAGTCGCCTCCTCGGTGAATGCCTTCATTTCACAGAGGTTGGTAAGGAATATTTGCCCGGTGTGTAAAGAGGAGAGGAAGAACAAAGAAATCCTGCCTGATTATTTTAAGGATATCAAGATTTATCAGGGAAGAGGCTGCGAGAATTGCAAATTTATCGGCTATAAAGGCAGGTCGGCTATCTATGAGATATTTATAGTCACTGAGGAAATCCAGGAATTAATCCTAAATAAAGCTTCGGCCGCGCAAATTAAAAAGAAGGCGCAGGAATTAGGTTTTAAAACTCTCCTTAGCTCGGGAGTGGAGAGAGTTAAACAGGGCATGACTACTCCTGAGGAAGTATTAAGAATAGTGGAATCATAAATAGAAACGCCCTAAATTATAATGCCAAAGTTTATCTATAAAGCAAAAAAAGGCTTATATCAAATCCTGGAAGGTGAAATTGAAGCAGAGAATCAAGATGAAGCAGTAAGCAAATTAACCACCCAGGGATTATTCCCGGTTGCCCTCAGCGAAGTCATTCCCGTTGAATCTCCTGAACAAAAGACAAAAAAAGTCAATAAGCCGCGCAAGAAGGTCACCGCAAAAGAGGTCCTTAATTTTACCCAGAAATTGACCACTCTTATCCGCGCCAGGGTAGAATTATTGTCAAGTTTAAGGATTATTTACGAGCAGACCGATAACCTCACCTTCCAGGAGATTGTACTGGAAATTTATAATTCCACAAAAGAAGGTAAGGCGTTTTCCAATTCGCTTGCCCATTTCCCGAATATATTCTCTCCTTTGTATGTTAACCTTATCAGAACAGGAGAGACCAGCGGTAAAATGGATTTTGCCCTTGAGCAGATAAGTGATTTCCTGATGCGGGAAGACAACTTAAGGACTAAGATTAAGGTGGCTATGGCCTATCCTGTTTTACTGTTATTCGTGGGAGTGGCGAGTATCTTTGTGTTGATAAATTTTGTAGTCCCTAAGCTTAAGCCGCTCTTCGAAGGGTTAGGCAAAGACCTGCCTTTGATTACCAGGGTTATCTTAAGGCTCAGTGAATTTTCCAATAAGACCTGGTGGTTGATGGGGGGGATAATTGCTGCGGTTATCATAATTATATACCATCAGAAAGGAAGTTCATTCTTTAGCCAGCTTATAGTAAAACTAAAGATGCACATCCCGGTTATAAGCAGGTTGGCTAAAAGCCAGGAACTGGCCTATTTTTCCCGCGCTTTTGGCCTGCTGCTTAAGAGCGGGGTGCCGGCGCTTAAGTCTCTGGAGATTTCTACCCCCACTATCAATAACCCTAAATTAAGGGAAGAGTTAAGCAAGGTATGCTCCGAGGTCGCCTCGGGCCAGGCCTTATCCAGGAGCATGGAAACCTTTACCAGCTTACCCAGGTTTTTTACCAAGATGATTGCCGTCGGAGAAGAATCGGGGAGGCTCAGCGAAGTCTTGGAAGAAATCCATAACTCATACAGCCAGCAGGTAGAAGCGGATATCGCGCTTGTTACTTCGCTTATTGAGCCGGTGATGATCCTGGTGTTAGGATTGATTTTGGGCACTATCGTTCTGTCCATTCTTCTCCCCACTTTTCAAATTACCCAGATGGTGCGTTAAAGATGAGCCTTAACGTTGCCCTAGAGATTAACAAGCAGTACCTGAAAATCGTCGCAGCCGATTCCGGCGCTAACCAGCAGAATACCTTTAACTGCATAGTGGAGCCGGTTGTTTCTTTAACCGATGAGCAGATTGCCAGCAAAATTACCGAGGTTCTCCGCCGGGAGAAATTAAGGCCTCAAACCATCTTGGTTTCCCTCCCCCGCGATTTCGTTACCGTAAGAAACCTGCATCTTCCCTCTCAGGACAACCAGGAAATCACCCAGATGATAGAGCTGCATATCGCCAGGGTGGTTCCTTACAAGAAAGACGAAATTGTTTTTACCTATAAGTTATCGGGCATGGATGAGATGGGGTATGCCAGGGTAATTTTGGGCATAATTCAGATAGATGCCCTTCGCCGGCAGTCGAGCATATTGGAAAAAGTGGGGTATTTCGCGGATAACGTGATTCTGACTTCTTATGAGTCGCTGCAGTGGATATTAAAGAGCTGCTCGGCGGAAATAAATCAGAATGATTTATACGCTATTTTAGATGTTGATTCGACATTCACTGATTTTATTGTTTTCTCAAAACAGGGCTTGTTGTTTACCAGAAGCATCCCCGTGGGGGCAAACCCGATTGCCGCTAAAGATGAAATGGGACTGATGAAGCTTTTAGGCGAGGCAAAGCAGTCCCTGATAATTTTTTATAACGAAGCAGTAAATAAAAAACCAGCGAAAATATTCCTTACCGGGGCCAGTGTCGTTGATACTTTAGCTAAATCAATTGAAAGCGAAATGGATATGCCGGTAAAGCTGGTGCCTGCCCCTTACGCTAAAGACCTTCAGAGGCTGGCCAAGATGAATATACCCCAGGACGCATCGATGATAGCAGTGTCGCAATTAAGCACGGACAGGGGTATCTCAAGCATGAATTTTGTTCTGCCCGAACTGCAGATAAAGAAGGCGCTTAAGGAAAAAACCAAGGACCTGGTTATCATTGGCACCGGTACCCTGTATCTCTTAAGTATTATTTGCGCGATATTCCTGGGCAGGTTCTATAAACAGCAGTCCTATCTTTCCAAGCTTACCCAGCGTTTAGGCATAATCGGCGTGGAGGCGGAAGATTTGATAGCCCAGTCAAGGCAGACGGAAGTTATTAAAGACTGCCTTTATAGCCGCAAGATCCCCCTGGCGATTATTTCCCAGCTGCAGAAGGCCGTTCCGCAGGAAATAGCGGTGAGCATGTTAGGCATTGATGAAAAAGATACTATCAGTTTACGCGGCCAGGCATCCCAGCTGTCGGATGTATTCAGGTTTGTTACCGCTCTTGAGAAGGCGGGGGTCTTCAAGGACATCCAGACTAAATATACACGCAAAAGAAAATTGAAAGACAAGGAAATAACCGATTTTGAGCTTTCCTTTCAATTAGCGTCTTAACTCATGTTTAAAATAAAAAAAAGAGAGAAGATTATCTTTTTTGTGGTCTTGGGCATAATCGTCATATTCATTCTGGAGAAGGTTGTTTTCTCCAATTTCCGTAAAAAGGCAAGGGACTTGAATAAAAAAATCAAACTTCAGGAAACGGCAATCAGAAAAGGTTTGAGCATCAAGAAAAGCAAGGATAAAATCATCCAGGAATACAAGGATTATGCTAAATTCCTGATTACGGACGCCCAGGACAGGGATATAATTGCCAGGTTTTTAAAAGAGATGGAGAAAATAACCCAGGATTCGGGGTTATCGGTAGTGAATCTGGCTCCCGAAGACAAAGTGGCAGAGACCCCGGAATATAAAGAGTATAAGGCAAACCTGCGCCTGGAAGGCAACATGGAACAGCTTTTGCAATTTTTAAATAAGGTTCAAACCAGTAACCTTCTCATAAAAATGGTTAAATTAAATTTAGCCTCCAAGGATGAACAGGCGAGCGCTTTGCGCATAGATGTAACCGTTAGCCTCCTGGTGCCCATATCGGCAGCAAAGGCCGAAGCCGCAGAATAGCGGGATAAACTCCAATAAAAATGCCAAGGATACAAAAAGGATTCACTCTCGTCGAGCTTATGGTGGCGGTCTGTATATTGTCTATAGGGTTGGTAGGCATCGCGCGTTCCCTTTTAAGCTCTGTTTCTGCATTAGAGCACAGCAGTAATTTAATGAAAAAAATGTCTTTTCTTGATAATACGATGTGCCAGTTAGAGGAAAAGATAAAAGAAAAAGAAGGTTTTAATGTCGAAGACCAGGATATCAAAGATTTCCTTCAGCAAAAAACCGATGAGGCAAACGAATCAGGGGTAGGCCGTCTGGACTGGGACGCCGCGATATCCGGGGTAAGCAAAGGTATAATAGAGTTTAGATTTATGCTCAATTGGAAAGAAGGAAATAACGATAAGAGCGCGACTCTGGCTAGCTACCTGTCTTCACAAGTAAAGAAATAGAGGGAGCTTCAAAAGCTGATATGATAAAGACGCGGGAAAAAAAGCAAGGAAAAGCGGGAGGTTTTACCCTTGTCGAGGTCTTGGTTGTCGCGGTTGTTTTTTCTATCATCGGCATAGGCATAACAACCAGCTTTGTCTCGGGAGTAAAAATCTGGAGGCGCTCAGAGGATATGGCCCGGACTTATAACAGCTTAATCCTCACGCTGGAGAAGGTCTCCCGCGATTTGCGCCAAAGTGTGGTGATGCCGAATATCGGTTTTGAAGCTGCGGCTGGAGATTCGGCCCAGGAGTTTTCTTTTCCCGCCTTAATAGGCACTTCCATCGCTAAGATCACTTACCGGTTTGACCTCCAGGAAAAAACGCTTTTACGCAATGAGGTTCGCTACGAGGATATCATCTCCGGCAAACAGAAAGATAATTATACTGAAAAAACAATGCTTAAGCTGGATGAGCTTCAGATAAGTTACCTTTATTTTGATAAAGTAAATAATAAAGCCGAATGGCAGGACAGTTGGAAAAAAGAAGACGGGGTATTTCGTTTAATAAAATTAAAGGGAAAATATAATGGCGAAGAATTTACCAAGATCATCCTTATCCCTATATCTTAATTCCGGCAGCATCCTGGTCACTTCGATCTGGGTCCTGGCCTTTTTTATCATTTTGACGATAGGTCTGTACTCGATAGTTTCCTCCCAGATAAGATTGGCTGGCAGATTTCAGCATATAGTCTTAGGGCAGCATCTAGCCCGCTCCACCTGTGTTTATGCCTTAGCCAGAAGAAGAGAGGATAAGGCGACGTACGATGTTTTCTATAAATTAAGGCAGAAACAAAAAATAGAATTAGGCATCGGCGAATCGGCCTATACTTTAATAGACGAGGAGAGTAAGATTAACATAAATGTGGCTTCCGGCGAAATTATCAAAAAATTGCTTGAGACGGCCGCCGGCTTATCCGAGGCCTCCGCGCAAGAACTGTCTGAGGCGTTAGTAAATTATCGTTCAGAGCATCCCTTTAACCTGAAAGAAGAACTATTGAATATCGAGGGGGTCAAGGAAGATATATTTAACGCCTGCAAGGATTACATTACCGTATATGGCAAGGGCGAGATAAATATCAATACTGCCTCGCCCGAAGTCTTGAGGGCGTTCGGGTTAGAGGACGGCATGGTCGAGGCCGTAGTAAATTTCCGCCTGGGTTCCGACGGTAAGGAGGAAACCGAGGATGACGGTTACTTTGAGAATGCCGGAGAAGTCATCGAGAAATTGCGTTCATTCAAGATGCTCTCGGATAAGGAGGAAGCGGAGCTGGTGTCTTTGGTTTCCGGGAATACGATTATCGTGAAGTCCGGAGATTTTACCTTACAGATAGAAACTAAGATTGTAGGCAAGCCGGGGATGAATTACAGGATTGTGATAGACAGCAAAAACAAGATCAGGGAATGGGCTGAATATTAGCTAACAGGAAAGGGGGATGTATTCATGGGCAATATCAAGAGGCGAGGATTTACCTTAGTAGAGTTAATGTTGGTAGTTATTATTATCGGTGTCTTAGCGGCGATGGTCATCCCGCGCTTGACCGGAAGGTCGGAAGAAGCCAGGAAAGGGGTAGCCAAGGCGGATATTGATTTAAATATCGCCACCGCCTTGAGGCTTTACGAGCTGGATAACGGTGTTTTTCCTACTACCGAAGAAGGGTTGGAAGCCTTGATGGCCGCGCCTGCTTCGGCGAAAAACTGGAAAGGGCCCTATCTGGAAAAAAAACCTGTTGACCCATGGGGCAACCCCTACCGCTACAAGAGCCCGGGCACTCACCGCAGCGATTATGACCTGTATTCTACGGGCAGGGATGCCTCGGATGGGAACGAAGACGACGTGAATAACTGGGACCAGGCAAAATAAAAAGGATTATCTTTAAAATAAAATATTGACAAAAAATATTCTTGTGCTACAATTTTTATAAATGTAGCATTGATAATGGAGGGTGAAGCCGGTGCCGGTATTAGTCAGGTTCGGAGTTTCGCTGGAAAAAGAATTATTGCAGAAGTTCGACGTGCTTCTAAGGGGGAAAAATTATACCAATCGTTCCGAGGCAATCAGGGATTTGATCCGCCAGGAACTGGTGAAGAAACAATGGCAGGAAGATAAGGAAATCGCGGGCACCATCACTATGATTTACGACCACCATAAGCGGGAAGTGGTAAATAAGCTGATGGATATCCAGCATGGCTTCGGCGAAGTAATTATTTCTACCCAGCACATACATCTGGACCATCATAATTGCCTTGAGATAATCGCGGTAAAGGGCAGGCCTAAGGCAGCTGAGAAGCTTGCCGATACGCTTAAGGCGGTCAAGTGGGTCAAGCATGCTACCTTAAGCATGTCAAGCACGGGCAGGGAAATTTGAGGGTATTATTTTTTTGTCCATTAGTAACACGAAATTAACATTAGTAATACAGAAAGGAGAAAAAATGCTGCGCAGGTTTTTAGTTTTAGTTTTAACCGGTTTTTTTATCATCTCTTTTAAGATTCACGCTATGGCGGAAGAATCAACCGTTGGCCTCGAAGAGGAATGGTCTCCGTCTTCCGCAGGGCCGATTTCTACTTGGACCGCGCCTCTTTGCGGCAAAGGCAAATTTGTCATTCAGCCTTTTTTATTCTACAATAGAACAAGGGGTGCATTTGATTCAGAAGGGCATTATGATGGCCTTTCCGTTGGCAACAGCAAATACCAGTATCAGGAACAATTATTTATGCAGTACGGAATTACAGATAAGCTAGAAATAGACGCCCAGGTAGTTTATCAGCAAAATTATCTAAAGCAGGATGATTTAAGGGCGCATAAATATGGTTTCGGGGATAGCTATCTTTTTTTAAGATATTGCGCTGTTGAAGAGAAGAAATTAATCCCGCATACGGTTTTACATTTTCAACTTAAGGCGCCGACCGGGAAATATCAACATCTGGATCCAGATAAATTAGGCACTGATTCCATGGGCGCTGCTACAGGCGGCGGCTCCTGGGACCCCGGTATAGGCCTGAATTTAACCAAAAAATTTAAACCGTTTATGTTTCACGCCGACGCCATCTATAGTTTTCCGCAAAAGGTCAGGGTGGATGGTGCAAAAACGATATACGGAAAATATTTGAACTACGATTTCGGAGTGGAGTATTTTCTGCCAAAAGGATTTAATCTTATGCTTGAATTAAACGGCCTTTCGCAGGGTGATAGATGGCAGGATAGCGATAGAGTCGTATCGTCAGATGTGAAGTATTTGGTAGCTTGTCCCGGAATAGGCTGGTCTTGCGATAAATTACAGACGCTTTTGGCGTATCAGCGGACACTGGTAGGTACAAATACCGATGCCAATGATTCGGTAATTCTAACCTGCGTTTACACGTTTTAGGAGGAAAAATATGCATATACCCGATGGTTATTTAGGCCCGGCGACAAGCGGCGTGATGTACGCGGTAATGCTGCCGGTATGGGCGGTAGCTTCTAAGATTGTTAAAAAGACGCTTAAGGCCAAACAGGTCCCTTTATTGGCAATAGGCGCGGCATTCAGCTTTGTGATTATGATGTTTAATGTGCCTATTCCCGGCGGGACTACCGGGCACGCGGTAGGCTCTGTATTAGTAGCGATATTACTTGGCCCCTGGGCTGCCTGTATCGCGGTTACCGTTGCCTTGGTCGTCCAGGCATTACTTTTCGGCGACGGCGGCATCACCGCCATAGGCGCGAATTGTTTTAATATGGCGTTTGTAGAGGTATTCGTTGGCTATTACCTGTATAAATTAATCAGCGGTTCATCCTTGGTTATTTCGGGCAGGCGGGTTATCGCTGCCGGAATTGCCGGATATGTGGCGATAAATGTTGCTGCGTTTTCAGCCGCAATAATGTTTGGCATTCAACCATTACTGCATAAAACCGTAAACGGCCAGTCGCTGTATTGTCCTTATGGATTCAACGTCGCGATTCCCACGATGCTGGGAGAGCATATATTGATATTCGGATGGGTTGAAGCAGTTGTTACCGCTCTGGTTATCAAATACCTGCAGAAACAAGATCCGGCTCTTCTAGGGTATGGTACCCAACCATGAAGACTACTACTAAATTATGGATTGGTATAGGAGTTTTGATATTGCTTTCACCTTTGGGGTTGATACTCCCTGCGTATTTTAAAGCAGGCGATGCCTGGGGCGAGTGGGGGACTGATGCTTTTAAGGAATTAGTAGGATACATTCCGAAGGGCCTGGAAAAGCTCTCAAGCCTCTGGAGCGCGCCTATTCCGGATTACGCCTTTAAGGGTTGGGAAGAAAAAGGGTTAGCCGGTTTAAGTCTTGCCTATATTGCTTCAGCAATAATCGGCATACTTGCTGTTGCTTGTATTATTTTTCTCATCGGCAAATTCTTGACTAAGAAAGATTGACCTGCGATAAGGATACAGCCAATCGGCAAAAAGAAACTTTATTTATCTAAAAGATGCTGTTACAATACGAAGAAGCCAAATGCACGATTTAATGTACGCCAATAAAATTATAGCTATTCTCAAAGAAAAATTCCCAGGGAGGCAGATACGGGGGGATACCAGGGTCGCTGTCTGCTTAAGCCCGTTAAGCCATGTTACCGCGGATAGTTTACGCGCGGCATTCCAAACTCTTGCTGAAAAAGAAGGCTTTGAGAATGTTGCCCTGGATATTGAGAAGAGCGAGGTTTCCATTAAATGCAGGAAATGCGGGATGATTACTAAAATTTCCGTTCCGCTCTTTACCTGTCCTGCCTGCCAAGAGGCTGATTTTGAAATACTCAATCACCAGGAATTTTTGATTAAATCAATAGAAATGGATTAGAGAGGGTTAGCGTGAAAAGGAATAATTTTATTGAGCGCTCTCTGGCCGGAGCCTTTTCTTTCTTACAGGAATCAATATTCTCCGACGAATACGCGTCCAAGAAAGGATTTTTGCAGGCGCGCGACCCCAGGATTAAGGCGTTTATTGTTTTAATGCTCCTGTTGGCGGTGATGTTCTCCCGGGACATCCGTTTCTTGGCCGGAATTTACGCGCTTTGCTTATTACTCGCCTGTGTTTCCTCGATAGGCTTGGGTTTTTTCTTAAAGCGCACCTGGATTTTTATTCCGTTGTTTTCTCTTTTCGTGGCTATCCCGGCAATATTTGATATTTTCAGCCCTGGCGAGCCGCTTTTAACAATCAGAGTATTTTCTTTCACTTTAAGCATCACAAAACAAGGCTTGGCCAGCGCGAGTTTCTTTTTTTCACGCGTGCTGGCTTCGGTGTCATTATGTGTCCTCCTGATCTTGACTACAAGGCACTATGTATTACTAAAGGTATTACGCCTGTTTAGAATCCCCCAGGTTTTTGTGATGACCCTGGGGATGTGTTACCGTTACGTTTATCTTTTTATTGAGATACTGCAGAATACTTACTTGGCTATAAAGAGCAGGGTAGGTTATATTGCTTCGGTGAAAAAAGGCCAGGGCGTGGTTGCCTGGAATATTGCCAGTTTATGGCAGCGTTCTTACGCTCTGCAGAATCAGGTTTATCAGGCCATGCTTTCCCGGGGATATGACGGAGAGCCCAAGATCATGGATGAATTCCACGCTACCGTCGCTGACTGGCTTTTGCTAGCGACGGCTGTTTTAGTATTGGGATTAAGCTTATGGCAAAAACAATTTTTGAGTTAAAAGATATTTATTTTTCATATCTGAATAAGATTCCTGCCTTGTGCGGAGTGGACTTAGCTATTGAAGAGGGTTCTAGAGTAGCGGTTATCGGCGCAAACGGGACAGGGAAATCTACTCTTCTTGCCATGCTTGATGGCTTGATATTCCCGGATAAGGGCAGCCTGAAAGCCTTTGGCAGGGGGCTGGATGAGGAGGCATTAAATGACACCGGCTTTTCGCACTCCTTCCGGAAGAAGGTAGGTTTTGTATTCCAGAACCCCGAAGTGCAGTTATTCTGCCCGACGGTAAAAGAAGATATTATTTTTGGGCCGCTTCATCTGGGGGTGCCTCAGGCAGAGATAAAAAACAGGCTGGATAAATTAGCCGATGATTTTAAAATCGGGCATTTATTGGGGCGTTCGCCGCATCAGTTAAGTATCGGAGAGAAAAAGAAAGTTTCGCTTGCCTCGGTATTAGCTATCCAGCCGGAAGTGTTACTCCTGGATGAGCCGACAGCCGGGCTTGACCCTCAAACCACCCGGGATATCGTTGATATACTTCTTACCGAGAACCAGGGAGGTAAGACTATTGTCACCGCCACCCACGACCTGCATATCGTTGACGAGATAGCCAGCCTGGTGCATGTTTTTGGTGCCCAGAAAAAAATAATCCGCAGCGCCAGCCCCAAAGATTTGTTATCGGATGAATCTTTCCTTATGGCCCACAACCTGGTGCATATCCACAGCCACAGCCATAAAGATAAACTGCACATCCATCTCCACCAGCATTTGGAGCACCATCATGAATAAAACGTCCTCGGTTTTTTGTTGACCCGTCTCTATATTGTGCTATGATTTAGGATATGAAAAAAGTTGAACACCCCTTTTGCCAATTTAGTGAAATCCACCGAAGGTGGACAAAAGCTATTATTGCGGCATTTATCCTGGTTTTTCTTCTTGCCCCGGTTTTTGCCCGCGCTCAAGGGCCGGTTAAGCTGCCTGAATTGACTGTTTTCTATTCTCCGGGCTGCCATAACTGCACTAAAATAAAAAAAGAGATAATGCCGCTTATAGAAAAAGAATTCTCCGGCAGGATTAAGATAGAATACCGCGATGTTGATGATATCGAGAATTATAAATTGATGCTGAGCCTGGAGGAAAAAGATAATGTAAAAATTGAAAATACCATGCCGGTATTCCATTTTGAAGGTTATTTTTTAAACGGCAAGGGCGAGGTTAAGAATGCCTTAGGGCAGATTATTACCCGGGCGCTGAATAAACCGCAAGCTAAGCTTACCCGGATGCCGGCGGTAGATTTAATGGCGCGTTTTCAATCCATGAAACCGCTTGTAGTCACGCTAGCCGGCCTAATCGACGGGATAAACCCCTGCGCCTTTACCGTGATTATTTTTTTCATTTCTTTTTTAGCACTTCAGGGGTATAGAAGAAGAGCCTTGGTTGTCATCGGCCTCACCTTTATATTCGCCGTATTCCTCACTTATCTTCTTATAGGTTTAGGGTTGTTCAGCTTTTTTTACCGGCTGGAAGGATTCTGGCTGGTTTCAAGGATTATTAATTATTCAATCGGGATCTTCAGCATTGTATTGGGCATATTATCCCTTTATGATTTTTTCAAGTTCAAGAAAACAAAAAAGGCAGAAGGGCTGATATTGCAATTGCCGCAGGCAGTGAAGGCACAGATACATTCTGTAATCGGCCGGCACTATAGAAATGAAAAGGGAGGCGCGGAAAAGAATATTTTCGGGTTGCTGATAAGCGCGCTTGTGACCGGTTTCCTGGTTTCAATGTTAGAAGCGGTATGCACCGGACAAACTTACCTTCCGACGATAGTTTTTATTTTAAAAAATCATTATGATCCAAAGGCCTTCGCCTATCTTCTGATATATAACTTTATGTTCATTGTGCCGTTACTGGCGATATTCTTAATGGCTTTATGGGGCGTGACCTCGGAGCAATTTACTAAATTCTTAAGAAGCCATCTTTTATCTATCAAGATGCTCTTAGCTTTATTATTTTTTGTTTTGGGGATTTTCTTAATTTGGAGGGTATGATGCGCAAGGCACTTTTTTTGGGCTTATTGATACTTTTTATCTCTACGGGATGCTCCACCGGGCAGCAGCCGAAAGAACAGGGAAATTCACCTGACCCTTATACCTGGGATTTCGGCCAGGTAAAGGAGGGGCAGGTATTAAAACATACCTTTACCTTAAAGAATGAATCTACAAAGACCCTGAAAATAAAAGACGTGAATACCTCTTGCGGCTGTACCGCCTCTGAGGCTAAAAAAGTGATCCTTCTTCCGCAGGAGAGCACTACTGTTGAAGTAAAATTTAATTCAAAAGGGTATTCCGGATCAGCCAAACAGTATATATATGTGCATACGGATGACCTTGACAATCCGGTGATTAGGTTTATAATTATAGCTCAGGTAGTATCATAAAAAACCAAAATATTTAATATGGAGGAATAAAAATGTGGTCTTTACAGTTAAGAATGTGGCTTTTATTGACGATACTCTTCGGGTTTATCTACGCGGTAATCGTAGTCCTGGGGACTACTTTCCTGCATGTAAGTAATTTTTCTTTTTACTTTATTGTTTCCCTGGTGATGATGTTTATCCAGTATATGATTGGCCCTAAGATTGTAGAATGGACCATGCGGGTAAAATACGTAAAGAGGCAGGAGTACCCTAAGCTATACCAAATGGTAGAAAGCCTGGCGGTAAGGGCAAATATTCCTATGCCTAGGATAGCCATAGCTCAAATTCCGCTGCCCAACGCTTTTGCTTTTGGCAGGTCAATAAAAGACGGCAGGGTTTGCGTTACTGAAGGAATTTTAAAATTGCTCGACGACGAAGAATTAAAAGCTGTGCTGGGGCACGAATTAAGCCATTTAAAAAACCGGGATGTCCTGACCATAACTCTTCTTTCGGTGATTCCGATGATTATGTACCGGATTGCCTGGCAGTTTTTATTCTACAGGCGCAGCCGCGAGAATGAAGGCGGTAATACGGTTCTTATTGGATTAGCCGCGTTTATATTTTATTTCATCACTAACCTCTTGGTGCTCTATGCCTCGCGCATCAGGGAATATTTTGCGGATAAAGGTTCCATACTTCTGGGTAACAGGCCGTCAAGTTTAGCCTCAAGCCTGTATAAGCTGGCGTATGGGGCGGCGCGGATGGATAAGGAATCCCTGAAGGAAACCGAAGGGTTAAAGGCATTTTTTATAAATGACCCCTCTAAGGGCTTAAGCGAGATTAAAGAGCTGAGCCAGCTTGACCTGGATAAGAGCGGCACTTTAGACCCTTCTGAACTGGAGAAATTAAGGAACAAAAATATAAAATTGAATTTTGGCGATAAATTATTGGAGTTATTGAGCACCCACCCAAATATGCTTAAACGCATAAAGGCGCTCTCTACCTATAAGCCTTAATCCGCAGCTTAATCTTTATCTAACACCTTACAGCACAACAAGTTTTCTTGGGGTATAGGACGGTTTTCTTGGTTGACAGCGTCTTCGTTTTACTATATAATCAATAAACTATGGAGCTAAACGAACTTATAGAGCAGAGAAAGGCGAAATTAGAGCTTTTAAAGAGTAAGGGCATATCAGTATATGCCAGTTCTCCGGTTCAAGCTGCTAATATTGCCGATATTCTGAAAGATTTCAAGGAAGGCCAAAAGGTCAGCCTCTGCGGCCGGATTATGGCTAAGCGCCTGCATGGCAAGGCAGCTTTTTTAGACCTGAGGGATTCCGGGGCGAAGATACAGCTCTATTTTAAAGCGGATATCGTGGGCGCGGAAAATTTCGCCCTTTTTGAGAATATAGATATCGCTGATTTTATCGCTGTCGAGGGTGAGCTTTTTAAGACCCACACCGGCGAGCCGACAGTCAAAGTGGAAAAATTTACCTTTTTGACCAAGGCCTTAAGGCCGCTGCCGGAGAAATGGCATGGCTTAAAAGACGTGGACTTGCGTTATCGCCAGCGTTATCTGGATTTAATCGTCAATGAAGAAGTAAGAAAGGTATTTACTTTACGTTCGCGCATCATAAAAGCCATAAGGCAATTTTTAGATAGCCGGGGTTTCCAGGAGGTAGAGACTCCCATGATGCATGATATCGCCGGAGGCGCTGCCGGCAGGCCTTTTAAGACCCATCATAACGAGTACCATTTGGACTTATACTTAAGGATTGCCCCGGAGTTGTATCTTAAGCGGCTTTTGGTCGGCGGGCTGGAAAAAGTCTATGAAATAAACCGGAGTTTCCGTAACGAGGGCGTATCCACAAGGCATAATCCTGAATTTACCATGCTTGAGGTTTACAGCGCTTACGCCAATTATGAAGATATGATGCAGTTAAGCCAGGATCTAATCATTTCAGTGGCCAAAGAAGTATTCGGCAAGGAAGAATTTGTTTATCAGGGCAAGGCAATTTCTCTGGTTGCTCCCTGGCAGAGGCGTTCTTTCGCCGATATGGTCAAGACTAAATTTGATATTGAGCCCGGCGATGAAGTAGGCGTAATGCTGAAGAAGCTTCAGGATAAGGGGCTTGCCAAGGATAAGAACCGCCTTAGCCGTTCGCAGATAAATTCCATAATCGAGGATACCCTGGAGCAGGATATGAATTTGAACCCTACTTTCGTCACCGATTATTTCACCAGCTTATGCCCTTTGGCAAAGACTAAACAAGATAACCCTATGATCTCCGAGAGGTTTGAATTGTATGTTGCCGGAATGGAAATAGGCAATGCTTATTCGGAGTTGAATGACCCTATTGAGCAGAGGAAACGTTTTGAAGAAGAGATCAGGGAATTAAACGCGGATGAAAAGAAACAGATTGATGATGATTATGTCCTGGCTTTAGAGCATGGTATGCCTCCGGCCGGCGGGTTAGGCATCGGCATAGACAGGTTAGTGATGCTGTTTACCGACCAGCCTTCGATCAGGGACGTGATTTTGTTCCCTCTGCTCAGGCCGCAGGAATAGAGGCCTATGTTAACCGAATTATGGATAAGTAAGCGTTACCTGAAGAAATCAGGGCGGAAGGAAAGGATTATTTCCCTTACCGCGCTTATTTCTATCGTCGGTATTGCCATCGGGGTAATGGTTTTAATCGTAGTGATCTCGGTGATGAGCGGTTTTGACCTTTACCTGCAGGATAAAATGGTAGGGACTAATTCGCACCTCTTCATGCAGTTTTATCGCGGTTATAACCAGCCGTATGCCCTGATAGATGAATTAAAAAAGATGCCTCATATCGTAGCCTGTTCACCTTTTGTTGCCGGGCAGGGTTTTATAAAGAAAGACGGCAATATCATCGGGGTGGATATGCGCGGGATTGACCCTCGGTTGCAGCCTGAGATTTCCAAAATGAAAGAATACATGCGCCAGGGCACTATGGAGATAGAGGGCAACCAGATAATCCTGGGAGAGGAACTGGCTTTCAGGCTGGGGGTGGGGCTGGGAGATAAAGTCGGTTTGATATCTCCGGTTACCCTGGCTCCGGTAGATTTCACGGTCAAAGGGTTGTTTAACAGCGGGATGTATCTTTACGACTCCGGCCTTATCATGACCAGCATAAAAGGGGCCCAGGATTTTTTTAAGACAGGCGAATTGGTCACTGGCATAGCCATCAAGGTGGATGATATTTACAGGGTAAGCCAGATAAAGGAACAGGTATACCAGAATATAAAACTCCCGGGGATGTATGAGGTCTCTACCTGGGTTGACGCCAATAAGAATTTTTTGAACGCATTAAAATTAGAAAAAGCAGTGATGTTTATCGTGGTGACTATGACTACGGTAGTGGCTGCGTTCGGCATAGTCAGCACATTGATTATGTCGGTAATGAGCAAGATAAAGGATATCGGGATTTTAAGGGCGGTGGGAGAGAAAGCAAAAGGCATAGTCTCTATATTTATCTTCCAGGGTTTAAGTATCGGGGTCTGCGGGATTATCCTGGGGATAATCGGCGGCGTGTCCCTGGCAAGTTCTCTTAACGGAATAATTGATTTCATCTCTAAATTAATAGGCAGAAGGCTTATCCCCGCGGACATATATTACTTTGACCGGATCCCTACTAACATAAACGCCCAGGACGTGACATTGATTGTGCTCTCGGCGTTAGCTATAAGCCTTATAGCCAGTATTTACCCGGCTTATTATGCCGCCAGGATCAATCCTAATGAGGCGATAAGGCATGAGTAGTTTTATCATTGAGGCCAAAGGGCTGGGCAAAAGCTATAAGAATGGGGTAAGCCCGACAGAGGTATTAAAAGGCATAGATTTACGGGTAGCAAAAAAAGAATTCCTGGCGATACAGGGGCCTTCAGGCGCCGGTAAATCCACGCTTTTGCATATATTAGGCGGTTTAGATTATCCTAGCGCAGGAACGGTATTGTTTGAAGGGGAGGATTTGTACGGCTTGAAAGAAAACGAGCTGGCAATGTTTCGCAACAGGAAAGTCGGTTTTGTTTTTCAGTTCTATCATTTATTGTCCGAGTTTAATGTATTAGAAAATGTCATTCTCCCCAGCCTGATAAAATCCTGGTGGGAGAAGAATAAAGTTTCTCTTTACGCGAAATCATTACTGGAGAAGCTGGGTTTATCCGGGCGCCTGCAGCATAGGCCTAATCAGTTATCAGGAGGGGAGCAGCAGCGGGTGGCAATAGCTAGAGCGCTGATAAATAGGCCCAAGCTCCTGCTTTGCGACGAGCCGACCGGGAACCTGGATTCCGAAAGCGGCAGGAATATATTGAACCTGCTTAAGCAATTTAATAAAGAATCCGATACCACGGTTATTCTGGTGACACACGATAAAGATATCGCGGCAAATGCCGACAGGGTGGTTTATTTAAAAGACGGGATGCTGGTGAATTAGAATCAAACGGAGGTAGTAATATGAAGATATATATCAACGGCAAGTTTTACGAGAAAAACCAGGCGAAGATTTCCGTATTTGACCATGGGCTTCTTTATGGCGACGGGGTGTTTGAGGGGATCCGGGTTTATAATCGCCTGATCTTTAAATTGAAGGAACATATCGACCGCCTTTATGAGTCATCTCATAGTATAATGCTCAGGGTTCCTTTGAGCAAAAACGAATTCATCAGGGCAATAATCGATACCCTTAAAGAAAATAAACTCGAGGACGCGTATTTACGCGTTATAGTCACGCGAGGAGAAGGGGACCTGGGCCTTGATCCGAGAAAATGTAAGGGCAAGGAATCGGTGATTATCATTGCCGACAAGATCGCTTTGTATCCGGAAAAGTTATACAAGGAAGGAATGGAGATCATTACTGTTTCCACGACGCGTAATGCCCATGAGGCAATGAATCCCCAGATCAAATCTCTGAATTACCTGAATAATATCATGGCTAAAATAGAGGCGACAAATTCCGGCTATGAAGAAGCGTTGATGTTGAATGACCAGGGTTATGTTGCCGAGTGCACAGGCGACAATATTTTTGTGGTCAGGAAAAACGAATTATATACGCCTCCCGAATGTATGGGCGCTTTAAACGGAGTCACCCGCGAGACCGTATTGGATATCGCCAGGAAATCGAAAATCGTAACGCACGAACATGTGTTCACGCGCCATGAACTGTATATCTCCGAAGAATGTTTCCTGACCGGCACAGCCGCCGAGATTATTCCGGTGGTAAAAGTGGACGGCCGCTTAATCGGCCACGGCAAGCCCGGGGTTGTCACCTTGAATTTAATGAAGAAGTTTAAGGAATTGACTAAAGAAGAAGGGGCAAGGTATTAATAGAAAGGGTTTGTAATGCTTTGCGATATTTGCGGTAAAAATCAGGCCACCGTGCATCTCACCGAGATAGTCGATGAGCAGATGAACGAACTGCATCTCTGCGAAGAATGCGCCAGGCAGAAGAGCGCGCAGATGGAATCCCAGTTTGGATTGAGCGAGCTTTTGGCGGGCATGGCGGAATTTGAAAAGCCCTCTAAAGAAAAAGAGCTGGAATTTGCTACTCTTAAATGCCCGAACTGCGGCCTGACTTATTCCGACTTTAAAAAGATAGGGCGCTTGGGGTGCGGCGGCTGCTATACCGCTTTTAAGAAATATCTTGGGCCGTTATTAAAGAAGATCCACGGCTCCAGCATTCATTTTGGCAAGTCTCCGTTTAAAGCCGGCCGGGGCGCGAAAAAGAGGATAGACTTATCAGAATTGCGCTCCAAGCTCCAGAAGGCGATTGAGGCAGAGGAGTTTGAGGAAGCAGCCAGCATACGCGACCAGATTAAAAATTTTGAAGAAAAACAGTCCCAGCAAAATGACGTTCCGAAGGAGCAGGCGTGAAACTTGATGACCTTTTGAATCACTCCAGTGAATGGCTGAAAGGCACCGGCCCTAATTCGGATATAGTAGTTTCCAGCCGCCTGCGTTTAGCCAGGAACCTGGATAAATTTCCTTTTCCTCATTGGGCAGATAAAAAACAGGGGGAGGATGTATTTACCGCTATTGAAGCGGCGGTAGGCAAAATCGATTATTTAAAAAATATAACTACTTATAAATTAGCGGAATTAGACAGCGTGGATAAACAGTTTCTGGTAGAGAGGCACCTGATGTCGCTTGAACACGCCCAGAAAACAAACCATAAAGCCCTGATAATAGATGAAGATGAAGTGCTCTCGCTGATGATTAACGAAGAGGACCATATCAGGTGCCAGGTGATGCAGTCGGGCTTCAACCTTTTTGAGGCCTGGAATATTATAAACAAAATAGATGATTCCCTGGCAAAGGAACTGGCTTTTGCTTTTTCCCGGGATTGGGGGTATCTCACGGCATGCCCTACCAATACCGGCACCGGCATGCGCGGGTCGGTAATGCTGCATCTGCCGGCGCTGGTAATGACCCATCAGGTTGACCGCATATTGGCGGCGATATCCAAATTAAGTTTTACCACCCGAGGGCTTTATGGCGAAGGCACCCAGGCAACCGGGAATTTTTTCCAGATATCCAACCAGGTTTCTCTGGGGCACAGCGAAGAAGAAATTATAGAAAATATAAACGGGTTGATCCGGCAGATTATCGAACAGGAGAACCAGGCCAGGGAGTTAATGGTCTCGCGTAACCGGGCGATGCTGGAAGACAGGATTAACCGCAGTTTTGGTATTCTTAAAAGCGCCCATATAATCACCAGCCAGGAAACCATAGAATTATTGTCCATGGTCAGATTGGGTTGCGACCTTAATATGCTTAAAGATATCGGCTGTCCGAATATAAACGAGTTATTCATCATTACTCAGCCGGCGCATTTGCAGAAGATGGAAGGTAAGCGGCTTTCTTCCCAGGAAAGAGATGTGAAGAGGGCGGATATCATCAGGGATAGATTAAAAAAATATTAATAATAATGAGGAGGCAGCATGTTTAATCGATTCACCGAGAGAGCCAGGAAAGTAGTTATCCTGGCAAAGGAGGAAGCAAGGCGTTTTAACCATGATTATATCGGAACCGAACATATACTTTTGGGTTTAATCCGCGAAGGGGAAGGCGTAGCCGCAACGGTGTTGCAGAAACTCGGGCTTTCCCTGGAAAATATACGCCTGGAGATTGAAAAGTTAGTCCAGCCCGGCCCGGCTACCCAGATTATCGGCGATATACCATTTACCCCGCGGGCAAAAAAGGCTTTAGAACTGGCCGCGGAGGAAGCGCGTTCATTGGGGCATAATTATATCGGCACCGAACATCTTTTGCTGGGGCTGATCCGTGAAGGCGAAGGCATTGCTTCGCAGGTATTATTAAATTTAGGGCTAGATTTAAACAGCGTAAGAAATGAAGTGATGGAACTTCTGGGTTCGGCCTTGCCGGGATTCGGCCAGGGTTCGCCGCAGGTAAAAACAAAGACTCCGGCATTGGATGCTTTTGGCAGGGATTTGACCGTGTTGGCAAAAGAAGGCAAACTTGACCCGGTAATCAACAGGCTGCAGGAAATTGAAAGGGTCATCCAGATATTGAGCCGGCGCACCAAGAATAATCCGGTTTTGTTGGGAGAGGCGGGAGTGGGAAAGACCGCTATCGTTGAAGGCCTGGCCCAGCTAATCATCTCCGGGAATGTGCCGGAGATATTAAGGGGTAAGCGCCTTATTGTTTTGGACCTGGCCCTGATGGTCGCGGGCACAAAATACCGCGGGCAGTTTGAAGAGAGGATCAAGGCGGTAATGGAAGAGATAAAGCGTTCCCGCGAAATTATTATTTTCATTGATGAGCTGCATACCCTGGTAGGAGCAGGCGCGGCTGAAGGCGCGATTGATGCTTCTAATATCCTTAAGCCCGCGCTTTCCCGCGGTGAGATACAATGTATCGGCGCCACCACCATGGATGAATACAGAAAGTACATTGAGAAAGACGCGGCATTAGAGCGCAGGTTCCAGACTATTATGGTTGAGCCGCCATCAGTTGACCAGACAATAGCAATACTCAAAGGTTTGCGCGATAAATATGAAGCCCACCACCGGGTCATCTTCCGCGACGACGCCCTGGAGGCAGCGGCAAAATTATCCGACCGCTATATTTCAGGAAGGTTCCTGCCGGATAAGGCGATTGACTTGATTGACGAGACCGGTTCGCGGGCGCGGCTTAATGTCTTAATCGTCCCTCCGGATATAAAAAAATTAGAGGAAAAGGTAGAGGGGATAAGAAAAGAAAAAGAATCCTTTATAAAATCCCAGGATTTTGAAAAGGCGGCCAGCTTAAGAGACAAGGAGAGGCAGGCCCGCCAGGAACTGGAGCAGTTAAATAAAGAATGGTCGCAGGCAAAAGACAAGATGCGCCCTGAAGTAACAGAGGAAGATATCGCCAAGATTGTCGCCCAATGGACAGGTATCCCGATTTTTAAGCTGGAAGAAAAAGAAGGGGAAAAATTATTAAAGATAGAAGAGGAATTGCATAAGCGAGTGGTCGGGCAGGAGGAGGCGATTTCTGCGATTGCCCACGCGGTGAGGCGTTCGCGGGCCGGCATCAAAGACCCTAAGAGGCCGATAGGTTCATTTATATTCCTGGGGCCGACGGGCGTAGGAAAGACGCTTCTTGCCCGGGCCTTGGCTGAGTTTATGTTTGGCGACCAGGATGCCCTTTTACAGTTGGATATGTCGGAGTATATGGAGAAATTCAATGTCTCCCGCCTTATCGGCGCTCCTCCGGGATATGTGGGTTACGAGGAGGGCGGCCAGCTTACCGAAAAAGTCAGGCGCAGGCCTTACGCGGTAATACTCCTGGATGAAATAGAAAAGGCCCATCCTGATGTATTCAATCTTCTCTTGCAGTTGTTTGAAGAGGGAAGGCTTACCGACAGCTTCGGAAGAAAAGTGGATTTCAGGAATACGGTAATAATCATGACTTCCAATGTAGGCGCGGAAGTAATCCGCAAGACCGGTTCCCTGGGATTCAAGACTCAAAAGGAAGAAGTGACTTACCAGGAGATGAAAGATAAATTGCTGGAAGAAGTAAAGCGCACCTTTAAACCGGAATTCCTCAACCGCATAGATGATACTATAGTTTTCCGGCCGTTAGTAAAAGATGATTTATCCAAGATCATTGATATTGAAATAGGTTTTGTCGCAGATAGGCTTAAGGAGCAGGGGATATCTTTAGAAGTTACTCCGGAAGCCAAAGATTTCCTTATTGAGAAGGGTTTTGACCCTGTCTTTGGAGCCAGGCCTTTAAAACGCACGATTCAGAGGTTTATAGAAGACCCTCTGGCATCTGAGATAATTTCCAAGAAGTTCAAAGATGGTTCACTTGTGAAGTTATCGCGTAAAAACGAGGAGTTAGTTTTTGAATCATGATTAACAGATTCTTCATAGAATTCGGCCGTAAAGTCATTTCTTTCATGTATCTTGTCGGGGGTTTGACTAAATTAGCTGCCCAGACTTTCTATCTGGCGTTTACCCCGCCTTTCCAGAAATACCGTATTTTGGAGCAGGCAAGAAAAGCCGGTTTTGACAGCTTGCCGATAGTTTCATTGGTCTCGTTATTCATCGGATTTATTTTTGCCCTCCAGACAGCGTATTTCATGCAGCGTATAGGTTCGGAGATTTATATCGCCAGCATGGTGGCATTATCCCTGGTAAGAGAATTGGGCCCGGTAATCACCGCGCTGGTCGTCGCCGGGAGAGTCGGAGCTTCTATTACCGCGGAGCTTGGCTCGATGCAGGTCACCGAGCAGATAGACGCCCTGGAAACCCTGGCTACTAATCCCGTAAAATACCTGGTTGTCCCACGGTTCCTGGCATTGACTCTGATGCTTCCTTTATTGACATTATACTCAGATATAATCGGAATACTGGGAAGTTATCTTATCTGTGTTTATAAACTGGGCATATCTTCCAGTATGTATCTGCATGTTACCTTTGACTCTTTGCTTTATAAGGATTTATTCACCGGGTTATTGAAGAGTGTGTTCTTCGGGATGATCATTGCTTTTGTGAGTTGCTATGAAGGATTTAACGTGGAGGGCGGGGCAGAAGGGGTAGGGCGGGCTACTACCCGTTCAGTAGTCGCCAGCTTCATTATGATTATTGTTGCGGACTGTTTCTTTACCGCGATATTTTATTTTATATTTCCATAATTTCCATGATAGATATAAAAGGAATAACTAAGTATTTCGGCGAACATAAAGTCCTGGACGAATTGAACCTTAAAATAAATACAGGCTCTACCTGTGTTATCATCGGCCGCTCCGGGTGCGGGAAGTCTGTTTTATTAAAACACATTGTTGGTATATTAAGGCCTGATAAAGGGAAGCTGTTTGTAGATGATAAGGAAGTAGCCAGATTGCCGGAGAAAGAATTAAGCGCCCTGCGTTTAAAAATCGGTATGGTTTTCCAGGGCGGGGCACTCTTTGATTCCCTGACCGTGGGCGAGAATGTGGGTTTCGGCCTGATAGAGCATGACCATATCGGGCACCGGGAATTGCTGGAGAGGATAGAAGAGTCATTGTGTTTGGTGGACCTTTGCGGCATCGGAAACCTTATGCCTTCTGAATTAAGCGGAGGGATGAAAAAAAGAGTGGCGTTGGCAAGGGCGATATGCATAAAACCCCAGATAATCCTTTATGATGAACCCACCACTGGCGTAGACCCTATTACCGCGGACAGTATCAATGAGCTTATAAAAAACCTTCATGATAAATTAAAAGTTACTTCTATCGTAGTCACGCACGATATGAAGAGCGCCTATAAAATAGCGGACAGGATAGCGATGATGTACCAGGGCAAGATTATTGCCGAGGGCAATCCTTCAGAGATTGAGAACAGCGATAATCCCGTGGTGCACCAGTTCGTAAATGGTTTAAGTAAAGGTCCGATAACCGAGACCTTGGAATAATTTTTTTTGGTATGCAGAAGTATCAGTGCTGTACCACTGCGAAAATTGCCAAAGGCAATTTTCTTGTTAATTCGGAGGATGTAAAATGATATTCGGAAAAACGAAATTAGAATTAAAGGTAGGGATATTTGTTTTTGTAGGCCTGGTGATTTTGTCGGTATTCATTCTTTCCATCGGCGGTTTTAAGACCTGGACTTCCGGTTATGAGGTTAGTGTCACGTTTAATTTTGTGAACGGGATAAAGCTGGGCGCTCCGGTAAGGTTCGCCGGCCTGGATACCGGGCAGGTCAAGAAAATAAGTTTTGTTTTTATACCCGAAGAGCAGGTGACCAAAGTGAAGGTAATCTGCTGGCTTAAGAAAGGTGTCCAGATACCGGTTGACTCTACGGTGTGGGTGAATACCCTGGGATTGCTGGGAGAAAAATATGTTGAGATTATACCCGGCAAAGATTACAGCCATGTCCTGACGGCAAATCAAACCATAGCAGGAGTTGACCCTATCCCGATGCACGAAGTGGTCCATTTAGCCAAGAGTATTGTTGATAATATTAACCAGCTCCTTGAAAAGGTAAAGAACAAAGAAGGCACGTTGGGCAAGCTTATCTACGATGATGCCATGTATAATGAATTAGAGGCATTTGCCGCTGATATAAGAAAGAACCCCTGGAAATTATTTTTTAAGGCCAAAGAAAAGAAATGAAAGTAAAGACAGTATTCAGCTGCCAGAATTGCGGGTATCAGTCGCCTAGATGGATAGGCAGGTGCCCGGACTGCAACAGCTGGAATACTTTCGTAGAAGAAGACTACGCCGCGCCGCAGGCTAATAAATCTAAAGAGAGAATTGCCTTATATAAGGATGAGCCGGTTTTATTAAAGGATGTCAAAGTAAAGGAAGATTCCAGGCTAAAGACAGGCATATTGGAATTAGACAGGGTGTTGGGAGGCGGTATTGTATCGGGCTCGGTAGTTTTAGTCGGCGGCGACCCTGGTATCGGCAAGTCTACCATATCGCTGCAGGTTTCCAATCAATTGACCAGGCAGGGAGTAACCGTTCTTTACGTCAGCGGCGAAGAATCAGTGGCCCAGACAAAATTAAGGGCAAAGCGGTTAGGTTCCCCTGATTCAGGCAGCCTCTATATAGTCAACCAGACGGATTTATCCCTGATTGTCGAATACATCCAGAAGATCAGCCCGGAAGTAGTGATAATTGATTCTATCCAGGTTGTTTTTGAGCCATCTATCAGCTCTTCCCCGGGGAGCGTAAGTCAGGTCAGGGAGTGCGCGGGTATTCTTACCCAGCTGGCTAAAACCCGCGGGATGACCATTTTTATTATCGGCCATGTGACTAAAGAAGGGACCATCGCCGGGCCGCGCGTCTTGGAGCATATAGTAGACACAGTGCTTTATTTTGAGGGGGACAGGTTTTCCTTATACAGGATTTTGCGGGCAGTAAAAAACAGGTTCGGCTCGACCAATGAAATCGGCGTATTTGAGATGGGTTCCGGCGGATTGAGCGAGGTAAAGAACCCCTCAAAGATATTTTTATCGGAGAGGCCAAAGGATGTCTCCGGTTCGGTGGTAGTCTCAATATTAGAAGGGACGCGGCCTCTATTGGTTGAGATTCAGTCGCTGGTCAGCAAAAGCAATTTCGGTTACGCCAGGCACCGGGCCCAGGGGTTTGATTTTAACCGCCTGAATTTATTGGTCGCGGTACTGGAGAAAAGGATAGGCTTTCACCTTGAGACGGAAGATATTTTTGTCAATGTTGCCGGCGGCATAAAAATAGAGGACCCTGCCGCGGATTTAGCCGTAGCCACAGCAGTGGCTTCGGCTTTCCGGGAGCAGTTGGTAATGCCTGAGACGGTAGTAATAGGCGAGATAGGCCTTGCCGGGGAGATAAGGAGCATATCCCAGGTTTCCTTGCGTATAAATGAAGCGGAAAAATTGGGATTTAAGCATTGTGTTTTACCCAGGAATAATCATAAAAATTTGGATTACAAGAAAGATTCAATAGAGTTAATTCCGGTTTCAACTTTAAAAGAGGCATTAGATATTGTCTTAAAGAAATAATTAAAGGGGAGACGCTTGTCCCGCTTCGCGGGATTTCACTAGATAAAAATTGGAGGTGTTTAATGAATTTACTTTTAGTGCGTTTACTTTTTGTGGTTATCAGTATGATTACGGGCTACCAGGCATTAGATGCCAGGGGTATGGGTTTCCCGGGCATTTTTTTAGGCGGGGCAGTAGCGCTCTTGATCATCCTGCTTGAAATCGGGATGCGTAAGGTTTCGGTAAAGGGGCTCTCCAGCGCGGTATTCGGGCTGATATTGGGTTTGATTATGTCAAAATTAGTCGGCGATGCCTTTAGCCTGGCGCCTCTTGCGATTGACACTATCGCCCTGGTCAAGGTCGTTCTTACTTTAATATTCTGTTACTTGGGTATGGTGATAGCCTTACGCGGCAAGGACGAATTTAATATCATTATCCCCTATGTAAGGTTGCGCCGGCAGGACCAGACCCAGGAAATGACTCTGTTGGATACCAGCGTGATTATCGACGGCAGGATAGTGGATATCTGTAAAACAAAATTCTTAGAAGGGAAAATCATCATCCCGAAATTCGTCTTAAAGGAACTTCAGCAGATCGCCGATTCAACTGACCCCATAAAGCGCCAGAGGGGGAGAAGGGGTTTGGAGATCCTGCATGTGATTCAGAAAGAAAGCGGGGATATCACCCTGCATGAAGAAGAATTCCCCGATACGCCTGAAGTTGACGCTAAATTGGTTAAGCTTGCCAAATTATTGGAAGCAAAGATAATGACCGTGGATTTCAACCTGAACCGGGTGGCCAGCCTTCAGGGGATAAAAATACTCAACATCAATGAACTGGCAAATGCCTTAAAGCCTGTGGTTTTTCCTGGGGAACATATGCAGACCAAGTTGATCCGGGAAGGCAAGGAATATAACCAGGCAGTGGGTTACCTGGAGGACGGCACAATGATTGTGGTCGAAGAAGCCCGTAAGCTTATCGGCCAGGATGTAAGGGTGGTGGTTACTTCGGTGCTGCAGACTCAGGCGGGCAGGATGATTTTTACTAAATTAGAGAAATAGCTAAGGCCATAATTTATGAAGTATGTCACGGCCATTGTCCTTGCCGCCGGCAGAGGGGCAAGGTTTAAATCAAAGATTTCCAAGCCGCTTAGCCATATCAAGGCTAAGCCGGTTATTATTCATTGCTTGAGCGCGTTTAGCCGGCACCCTTATATAAGGGATATTGTGGTGGTGGCTAATCCTTCAAATATAAAAAAGATAACCGATAAAATAAAGCAATACAGGGTAGGCAAAATAAGCCGGATAGTTTTAGGCGGCAGGCAGCGCCAGGATTCGGTTTATTGCGGGTTAAAAGCCATAAGCCCCCGGGCTGAACTGGTTTTAATCCACGACGGGGTAAGGCCTTTCGTTGACAAAAAGACAATATCTCTGACAATAAAAGAAGCCGGGAAGTGCGGCGCGGCGATAGCCGGTGTCCCGGTTAAGGCGACCATAAAAAGAGTAAACGGTAAAGGCGTGGTCAGGGAGACTATTAACAGGGACGGCCTTTGGGAGATTCAGACACCCCAGGTTTTTAAGAAGGGCTTGATCCTTAAGGCATACAGGAAATTCGGGGATACCTTTGTTACCGATGACGCCTCTCTGGTAGAGAAGATGGGCGTACCGGTGAAGATGGTTATGGGTTCATACTTTAATATTAAGGTTACTACTCCCGAAGATATTTCGTTGGCAGAAGCAATGGTTAAAAATAAGGAGCGGGAGGGCAAATGAGATATAAACTTGGCATAGGTTATGATATTCACCGTTTAGTTGAGGGCCGTAAATTATTTATCGGAGGCATAGAAATTCCTTACCACAAAGGGTTAGCAGGGCATTCGGATGCGGACGTGCTCTTGCACGCGATATGCGACGCATTGTTAGGTGCTGCTTCGGAGAGGGATATCGGAGAGCTTTTCCCCGACACCGACCCTAAGTATCATAATATCTCCAGCATGGAATTATTTAAGACAGTGGCAGACCTGATAAGAAAGAGGGATTTTCAGGTCAATAGTATTGATGCGGTAATTATCCTGGAGGAGCCTAAGATTTCTCCTTTTAAAAAAATAATACAGGAGAATATTGCCGGGGTCCTGAGAATAAGGGAGGATTCGGTAAATTTTAAGACCAAGACTAACGAAGGTTTGGGCGAGATCGGCAGGAAAGAGGCAATCGCCTGCCACGCCGTAGCAATGCTGATTAAAGGAGAATAAGATGGCTTGCTTTTTGCAGATAATAATTATTTTATTGGCGCTTTTTATCCTGAAGATTCTGCTTATCTCGGTGTTCTTTTATGAGGATATCAGAGCAGCCCAGAAGAAGGACCCCGCGGCTAAAAGTTTTTTAGAGATAGTTTTTCTTTATCAGGGGTTGCATGCTTTAGTAAGTTACCGTGTGGCGCATTTTTTCTATAAACTGCACCTGTTTTTCCCGGCGCGCCTGCTTTCGCAGCTTTCCAGATTTGCTACCGGCATCGAGATACATCCCGGAGCTAAAATCGGCAAGAGGTTTTTTATTGACCACGGGATGGGGGTGGTAATCGGCGAGACCGCGATTGTCGGCGATGACGTGCTTTTGTACCAGGGGGTGACATTAGGCGGGACGGGATTAGAGAAAGGGAAGCGCCATCCTACCATCGGCAATAATGTGGTTATCGGAGGCGGGGCAAAAGTCTTGGGTAATATCACCATAGGGGATAATTCTTACATAGGCGCAAACGCGGTAGTCATAAAAGACGTTCCTCCGAATTCCACGGTTGTGGGTATCCCGGGAAGAATCACCAAACAAGACGGCAAAAAAATAGATGTCAGTTTAGACCATATCCATATACTTGACCCTATTATGCAGGCAATGGATGAGCTGCAGAAGAGGATCGAGCAGTTAGAGGATAAGGGAAAGAAATAATATTGGGGTTTTTAATAGATGACACGCCAAAGCGAATCGCCCATCTTCATATATAACTCCCTGACAAGAGAAAAAAAGCCTTTTGAACCGTTAAATCCGCCGCAGGTGTCTATGTATGCCTGTGGGCCGACGGTTTACGACCAGCCGCATATTGGCCATGCCCGCAGCGCCTATATCTTTGATGTGATCAGGCGTTATCTGGCTTATAAAGGTTACCAGGTCAAATTTGTCAGGAATGTGACAGACGTTGACGATAAAATCATTGATAAAGCAAAGCAGGAATTCCCCGGCGAAGATTTAATCAGCGCGGTAAAAAAAGTATCCACGAAATATCTTGATTCTTACCACCAGGCATTGCGGCAGCTGAATATCAGCCAGGATGATATCTTAGAGCCCAAGGCCAGCGAATATATTCCCAAAATGATAAAGTTTATTCAGGGTCTTATCGAAAGAGGCGCGGCATATCAAGCCGGCGGTGATGCCTATTTTGATATAACCAAGGCAAAAAATTACGGAAAATTATCCCACCAGTCTTTGGAAAAAATGGAAACCGGGACGCGGGTCTCGCCGCAGGAAAATAAAAGGAATCCCCTGGATTTCGCGCTCTGGAAATCAGCAAAAGAAGGGGAGCCTTCCTGGGACAGCCCTTGGGGAAAGGGTAGGCCCGGCTGGCACATAGAATGCTCGGTGATGAGTTCGGATATCTTAGGCGATGAATTTGATATCCACGGCGGAGGCCTGGACCTTATCTTCCCGCATCATGAAAACGAAATCGCCCAGTCTGAAGGCGCGGGGAAAAAATTTGCCAGATGCTGGATCCACCACGGGTTACTGACCATCAACGGCCAGAAAATGGCTAAGTCGCTGGGAAACTTCGTGACGATTAAGGATTTTCTAGGCCAATACAATAACCCGGACTTACTGAAATTATTATTTTTATCTACCCACTACTCACATCCGATAGATTATAACGATAAAAAGATTAAAGAATTGAAACAGTCCCTGGGAAGGATTTCGGCTCTGTTAGGAGAAATGGATAAGAAAAGTATGGGCGATAAACCACTGGGTGAGCAGGGAAAACTTAAGGAGATTGAAGAGATAAGAAATAAATTTATAGTAGCGATGGACGACGATTTTAATACGCCCGGAGGGTTAGCGGCAATATTTGACTTAGTGAATTTAGCCAACAAGCATATTGAGGACTTAAAATTTATTTTGAGCGCAAAGAATTTATTATGGGAATTAAAAGAAGTTTTTGCTTTGGATTTAAAAGAAAGAATAGGCGTAAGTGTTTTACCCATGAACATTACGGTGCTGGCAGAAGAGCGCAATGAAGCTAGAAAAAATAGAGACTTTAAAAAAGCGGATGAAAAAAGGAAAGAAATAGAAGAAAAGGGATATGAATTATTAGATAGAAAAGATGGCACCACGGAAATAAGAGAGAAATGAAAGGCAAATTTATCACATTTGAAGGTTCTGAAGGGTGCGGTAAGAGTACCCAATCCAAGCTTCTCTTTCTCTATCTGGAGGAGAAAAACTATCCGGTAATTTATCTGCGCGAGCCGGGAGGGATAAAGATAAGCGAGAAAATCCGCGAGATTTTATTAGACGCTAAGAATGATTCCATGTCTCCAGAGTGTGAGATGTTGCTTTATATGGCAGCCCGAGCCCAGGTTGTCAGCGAAGTCATAGGGCCTGCGCTTTCAGCGGGCAAAATTGTCATCTGCGACAGGTTCATGGATTCTACCCTGGCCTATCAGGGGTATGGCCTGGGAATGGAGATTAGTTTAATCAAAAGCATAGGTTCTTTTGTAACCGGCGGCATTAAGCCGGACTTAACCATCCTTATGGACCTTCCGGTAAAGAAAGGGCTTAAGCACAGGGAAGCCTCGCTGGACCGCATTGAGCAGCGCTCGTTGGCTTATCATTCAAAAGTAAGAAGAGGGTATTTAAAGCTTGCCCGTCTTGAACCGGATAGAATAAAAATAGTAAAAGTAAACAAAGATAAAAATAAGACCCAGCAGTCAATAAGGTGCCTGGTAGATAAGCTGTTAAAGTCAGGGGTTTGTTAAAATATGTCATTCAAAGATATCCGGGGCCAGGATAAGCCCATCCAGATACTTAAAGAACACATGAAGCAGGGGCGCCTGGCAGGGGCATATCTGTTTACCGGGCCAGAAGGGGTGGGAAAAAATCTGACTGCCAAGACTTTGGCTAAGGCGGTCAATTGCCTGGAAGGAAAATTCGAGGCCTGCGGTAAGTGCGGTTCGTGCCTAAAGATAGATAAGGCCCAGCATCCCGACGTGCATATTATTGACAGCGAGGGCGCTGAAATAAAAATAGAGTTTATCAGGCAATTGCAAAGCCAGATAGCCTTAAGGCCATACGAAGGAAAGAAAAAAGTTTTTATCATCAACAACGCGCATCATTTAAATGTTGCCTCTTCCAACGCGTTCTTAAAGACCCTTGAAGAAGCCCCGGGAGAAAGCCTGATTATCTTGGTCAGCGAAAAACCAACATTATTATTGAAGACTATTATCTCGCGCTGCCGGATTTTGAAATTCAATCCTCTGGCCCGTCCGGAGTTGGAAGCGATTTTAACCGGGGATTATTCCCTGGAGGCTGACTTGGCCCACTTCCTGGCTTATTTCTGCGAAGGGAGATTGGGGCACTCCCTGAGATTGAAGGACGCTGATATACTGAGGGAAAAAAACAGGATAATAGATGAGTTTGTTTTCCAGGGGGGCTCGGGCTTTGAAAAAAATACGCCGCAGAAAAGGGAAGATACCAGGGAGAGCCTGAATATACTGGCCTGCTGGTTCAGGGATTTGTATCTAATAAAAACAGGCATGCCTCATTCGGAATTGATTAACCTTGACCGCAAGAACGAGCTGCTAAAATCCATGCAGCAATTTTCATTCTTTGAATTGGATGAGATATTGAATTCTATTTCGGATTCGTTATTGTATATAGGCCAGAATATAAATATTAAACTTTTGAAATCTAACTTAAAGGCGGAAATATGGAAGGGATGATTTTTGTAAGATTGAGAGATTCAGGGCAGGTTTATCCGTATAATGCGGGTAATATAAATTGTAAAGACGGAGAATATGTCATCATCGAGCATGACCGGGGCCTGGATTACGGCCAGGTCGTCTCTCCCAAGGATGCGGCGGTGGCGGCCAGCCAGTCAAAAGAAGCGCCGAAAAAGATTGTCCGTATCGCGGAAGCAAAGGATTTAAAACAAATCGCCGATAACAGGGCTAAGGCAAAAGAGGCTTTTAGCTCATGCGTCAAAAAAATAACCGAGCATAAGCTGGATATGAAACTGGTTGAGGCGGAGTATTCTTTTGACCGCACAAAAATCATATTTTATTTTACCGCCAGCGGCAGGGTGGATTTCAGGAACCTGGTAAAGGATTTGGCCAAGATTTTCAAGGCCAGGATTGAATTAAGGCAGATTGGAGTAAGGGACGAGGCACGCCTTTTCGGCGGCTTCGGCTCCTGCGGCAGGGAGCTTTGCTGCGCGAAATTCCTGAGAGATTTTGAGCCAGTGACTATAAAGATGGCCAAAGAAGAAGGCCTGTCTTTAAATCCGCCCAAGATTTCCGGGCTGTGCGGGAGGCTGATGTGCTGCCTTTATTTTGAATACGAGACTTATAAAATACTTTCCAAGGGCCTGCCCCACGAGGGAGAACACGTGCATACCCCGCAGGGCAAAGGCAAGGTGATAGGGGTGAATGTTTTTAAGCGCTCGGTCACTGTTGAGTTGGAAGACGGCGTTCAGGTGGAAGTAAGCTACAAAGAAAAAGAAAAGGAACATGGCAAATAAATTTTATATTACCACTCCCATCTACTATGTGAATGCTTCTCCGCATATAGGGCATTCTTATACCTGTATCGCCGCGGATAGCCTGGCCCGCCACTACCGTCAAAAATTAGGAGAAAGCAATGTCTGGTTTTTGACCGGCAGCGATGAGCACGGCCTGAAGATACAGAAGGCCGCGGATGAGGCAAAATTAAGCCCTCAGGAATTCGTGGATAAGGTAGTGGTGCAGTTTAAGGGCCTTTGGGGAAAGTTGAATATTTCCAACAATGATTTTATCCGTACCACCGAAGACAGGCATGTAAAAACGGTGCAGAAAGTTTTAGAGATCCTCCACGAAAAAGGCGATATCTATCAGGATAAATATGAAGGATGGTATTGCACTCCCTGCGAGACCTTTTGGACAGAGCTGCAGCTAAAAGACGGCAAATGCCCTGATTGCGAAAGGCCGGTAGAAAAAATAAGCGAAACGAATTATTTCTTTAAATTAAAAAAGTACCAGGAATGGCTGATTAAATATATCAAGGATAATCCGAATTTTATCCGTCCGGAAACCAGGCGGCATGAAGTCTTAAGTTTTCTAACATTAAATGAGCTGGCTGATTTGTGCATCTCCCGGCCCAGCGAACGTTTAAGCTGGGGAATACCTCTGCCTTTTAGCCCGAAACATGTGACTTATGTCTGGTTTGACGCCCTGGTAAATTATATCAGCGCAGTCGGCTCTTTTGACGCCAGAGGAAAATACTCTTCAGCTTGGTGGGGCCCGGATGTAAATATCGTACATTTAATCGGTAAGGATATTTTAAGGCAGCATGCGATTTATTGGCCGATTATACTGAAAGCGTTAGAAATAGAATTGCCTAAAGAGATGTCCATATTTGCCCATGGCTGGTGGTTGATTGCCGACGCTAAGATGTCCAAGTCAAAAGGAAATGTAGTTTCACCTCTGGATATGGCGGATAAATTCGGCATAGACACATACCGCTATTTTCTCCTGCGTGATGTGCCTTTTGGCATGGATGGGAATTTTTCCGAAGAAGCAATCATCAAAAGGTTTAACGGCGACCTGGCAAATGACCTGGGCAACCTTGTTTACCGGACGCTGACCATGGTGGAAAAATATTACCAGGGGAATATTCCCGATATTGATATAAATAATATCCAGGGAGAACGGGCAAAAGATATCATCGGAAAGATGGAGCTTCTGCCTGATAAGAATGGGCTTCTTTTATGTGCCGGTTTTGATTTTAATTTCGGCTCCGTCTTAGAAAATATCTGGGGGTTGATAAATTCGGCTAATAAATATGTGGAAGAAACAAAACCGTGGAATTTAGCCAAAGAGAATAAGGCGGAAGAGCTTAAACAATTCATCCGTTTGCTGGTGGAGGTAATAAGAGGAGTTGCCGGGGCGATAGCGCCATTTATGCCCCAGACCGCCGAATCAATAAAGGAACAGATGGGTTCGGATAAAATCAAAAAAGGCGCTCCTTTATTTCCCCGCATAGATGTCAAGAAAAGCAATGCCTAAAAAGGCATGGTTATGTTTATAGATACTCATTGTCATTTAGACTTTCCCGAATTTGACCAGGACAGGGATGAGGTTGTCAATAATGCCAGGGCACAGGGCGTAGAATATATCATCAATATAGGCTCCAGCCTGGAAGGTTCGTTAAGATCCCTGGATTTAACCCGCCAGTATGCCCAGGTTTACGCCACGGTAGGTATCCATCCGCATGAAGCAGACAGTTTTAATGATAAGGCAAATGATCAGATAAAAGAACTGGCGAAGCAAAAAAAAGTTGTGGCCATAGGCGAAATAGGCCTGGATTATTACAGGAATTTTTCCAAGGTGGAAAATCAGCGGGCATTATTTTTGTCCTTGATAGGATTAGCTAAAGATTGCGGCCTGCCTATGGTAATACATTGCCGCCAGGCCCAGGATGAGGTCTTAAAAATTCTAAAAGAAGCGTCTCCTGTCAGGGCGGTGGTGCATTGTTTTTCCGGGGATAAAAATTTTATGGATGAATGCCTGTCGCTGGGTTTTTATATTTCTTTCACCTGTAATATCACTTACAAAAAAGCCCAGGATTTAAGAGATTTGATCAAACTGATCCCTTTAGACAGGCTCTTATTAGAAACTGACGCGCCTTATTTATCTCCTGAAGGAGCCCGCGGGAAGAGAAACGCTCCGGTCAATGTTAAAATTGTGGCTGAAGAGGTATCCCGGATCAGAGAAATCAGCCCTGATGAAATAGGCAGGATCACTTCGGAGAATGCCATTAAATTCTTCAACATAAAATGAATCCTAAAGTCTCCATTATAAATTGTAAAACTTATGCGCCTACTTTGGTTGAAGAGGCAACCCGCAAAGCCATAAGTTCGCTGGGAGGAATCTCCGCTTTTATTAAGCCGGGGAGCGTAGTATTGGTAAAACCAAACCTTTTAATCGCCAAAGAACCGGAAGCCGGGGTCACCACTCATCCTGAAGTAGTCAGGGCGGTAATCAGGATTTTAAAAGATATCGGCTGCAGGATATTCGTCGGCGACAGCCCCAGCGCCTGGGGGAACCGGGAGCAGGATGTGGATGAAGTCCATCAGCGCACAGGCATAAAAAGAATCTGCCAGGAAGAAAATGTTATCCTGGTGAAGTTCAACAAAAGGCGTTGGCATGGAAAATTTCCCTTAACTACCTGGCTGGATAATTGCGATTACATAGTCAATGTACCTAAATTTAAGACGCACAACCTTACCGTGCTCACCGGAGCAATTAAAAACCTTTTTGGCTTGGTCCCCGGGACATTTAAGGCAGAGCTGCATAAAAATCATTTTGAGGCAGATGATTTCTCCGGGATTTTAGTAGACATATACCAGAAAGCAAAACCGGCCCTGACCATTGTGGACGGGATAGTGGCAATGGAAGGCGATGGCCCGGGAACAGCCGGCAAACTGCGCCAGCAGGGATTGATACTGGCTGGAGCTGATTGCCTGGCCATTGATACAGTATTAGCCGTGATTATGGGTATTTCTCCTCTTGATGTGCCTACTACCAAGGAAGCAGTTAAGAGAAGCTTGGGTGTTTCTGAAATCGATTCTATTTCAATTATCGGCGAGCAGCTCAAGGATTTAAACCCAAGGCCGTTTTTAGCGCCTTCCGCCGCGATTTTGACCAAGAAGCTGCCGCGTCCGGTAGTTGAATTACTCAAAAAACTTATTAAGGTCCGTCCTTATATTGAAGGCGAGAATTGTATAAAATGTTTCTTCTGCGTCCGCACTTGTCCGAGCAAGGCAATAAAGACTAAAAAGGACAAAATGGTTTTTGCTTACGCAAAATGCATCGCCTGTTTTTGTTGCCAGGAAGTTTGCCCTAATTCAGCGATAAAAACCAAAAAGAGCCTTTTGGCAAAAATGCTCGGGCTGTAGATTTTACCCGTGAGGTATTCCAATATGGATCTCAAAAATGCTTTAAATAAAATAAGGAAGAAATTAGACGATGCCATTACTTATGGCAGTCAGGCAGAAGCAAAAAGAATCGCTAAGGATGCCTTGAGGGAAGCCCAGAAGAGGGGGCTTTCAGGCGAAGTGGAATATTTCAAGGGGCAGGTTGAGCTGCTTAAAGGAAATTATGCTGCCGCGATTGAATATTTTGATGCGGCGATAAAATATAATCCCAATGACGGGGCTTCTTATAATGACCGGGCTTTGTGCATGGTGGAATTGGGTATAATTGACCAGGCATTCCATTATTTTGATAAGGGGATCAAGGTAGAGCCGGATTACGCCACTATTTACCATAATAAGGGCTGGCTGCTGAATAATATCGGCAGGCATACCGAGGCAGTAAAATGTTTTAAGCAGGCTTTGCGCCTGGAGCCGGAGAGGGCAGTGACTTATGATAACCTGGCCGATGCTCTTTATAACCTTTCTGATTACAAGGGCGCCTTGAGTGCCTACAAAAAAGTGCTGGTTTTATTAAAGCCGGGTTGTTGCCAAAATATAAGAAGGCAGATAGCCAGGCAGATAAAAATGATGGAGGATGAATTAGATTATGGATATCAGGACCGTTGAGTGGAAGAATAACCGGATTAAAATAATAGACCAGGCCAGATTGCCTCAGGAGTTAAAATATCTTTATATCGGCAACTTAAAGGATTTATGGCAGGCGATTAAACTTCTGAAAGTACGCGGCGCTCCGGCATTAGGCGCTGTGGCAGCGCTGGGAGTTTATCTGGGAGTTAAAGATTCAAAAGCCGGGGATTGGCTAAGGTTTAGCAGGGAATTGGAGAGGGTGGCAAAATATATTGCCACCAGCCGCCCTACCGCCAGGAACCTTTTCTGGGGCATAGAAAGAATGTGTAACGTAGCGGTAAGAAATAAAGACAAGGGGTTGCCGCAGCTTAAGAGATTACTTTTAAAGGAAGCGCTGGAGATTATTGAGGAAGACAGGGTAACCTGCCGCAAGATAGGCGATTACGGATCAAGATTAATCAAAAAGAATGATACGATATTGACAGTCTGTAACGCCGGAATCCTGGCTACTATTGATTACGGCACAGCTTTGGGGGTTATCTATCGCGCCAGCGAAGAAGGGAAAAGAATAAAAGTATTCGCCTGCGAAACCAGGCCGATATTGCAGGGCGCGCGCCTGACTACCTGGGAATTAAGCAGAAGAGGCGTTGATGTGACTTTAATCTGCGATAATATGGCGGCGGCTTTGATGCAGCAAGGCAGGATAGACAGGGTGATTGCCGGTGCGGACAGGATCGCGGCAAATGGCGACACTGCCAATAAAATCGGCACTTATAATTTAGCAGTATTGAGCCGTTACCACGGCATCCCATTTTACATTGCCGCGCCAGCTTCTACATTTGACTTAAAAATCAAGTCAGGCAGCCAGATTCCCATTGAACAGCGGGACGGAAATGAAGTCACCGGTTTATTTTTTAAAAAACCGATTGCCGCCAAGGGAGTCAAAGTATTTAACCCGGCTTTTGATGTTACTCCGCATAATCTGATTTCGGCTATCATTACCGATAAAGGCATTATCACGGCCCCTTATAACAGCAATATCGCAAAAATATTGGGTGAATAGATATGCGCATAACCGGATTGGGAGAATTTGGTTTGATTGAAAGGTTCAGAAAATCGATAAAGATCGATCCTAAGCTTGTAATTAAAGGCAGCGGCGATGATTGCGCGGTTTTATCCTTTGAGAAAGATAAATACCAGCTTTTTACCTGCGATATGCTGGTTGAGGGAGTAGACTTTCGTAAAAACGAGAATCCTTATCTGGTCGGCAGGAAGTCTTTGGCAGTGTCAATCAGCGATATTGCCGCCTGTGGAGGCCTCCCGCTCCATTGCCTGGTCTCTTTAGGCATGCCAAAAGAGACTTCAGTTGAATTTCTGGACAGGCTTTTTAAAGGCATGGCAGATATAGCCGGTAAATTCAAGATAAACATAGTAGGGGGGGATTTAAGCCGGGCAAGGCAATTAACCATTGATGTGAGTATGCTGGGAGTGGTGGAGAAGAAACGCCTGGTTTTAAGGAGCGGGGCAAAAAATGGGGATATCATATTTGTTACCGGAAAACTCGGCGGCTCTATAAAGGGGAAGCACCTTAAATTTATCCCGCGCGTAAAAGAAGCTCGGCTTTTAGTAAAAAATTTTAAAGTAAACGCCATGATTGATATCTCCGACGGCCTATCCCAGGACTTGGCGCATGTCTTAAAGGCAAGCAATTGCGGAGCAGTGCTTTATGAAAGCTTGATCCCTATAAGCAGAGAGGCAAAGGGTTTGAGTGATGCGCTTCATTCAGGTGAGGATTTTGAACTGCTTTTTACCGTAGCGCATGGGCAGGCAAAAAAGCTGTTTAAGAAAAATTACCTGCATTGCTGGCCGATAGGGGAGATAACCGAAAAAAAATACGGCCTGGCCTTAATCGATAAAAAAGGCAGGGAAAAAACTATCAGGCCGGAAGGCTTCAGGCACTTTTAGGGTATAGGAAAGTAAATGGAAACTATTTCTGATTCTATAAGCAGCACGTTAAGCATAGGCAAAAAGATAGCCGGTAATTTATCCGGAGGCGATATCGTCTGCTTATTCGGGGAACTTGGCTCAGGCAAGACCGTCCTGACCAAGGGGATCGCTTCAGGCTTGGGAATCAATAAGAGTAAAATTGTCAGCCCTTCGTTTGTGCTGATACGCCAATATAACCAATCAAGGCTGCCCTTGTACCACTTTGACCTTTACAGGCTCAAGGCCCTGAAAGATATTGCTTTTTTAGGGTATGAAGAGTATCTTTATGGCGAGGGTGTTGCGGTCATTGAATGGGCCGATAGATTGGGGCGCATTATGCCCAAAGAATACCTGGGTATAGAATTACTTGTCAGGGGGGATTCGCGGAGGTTGATTAAATTCAGCAGCCGCGGCAGGCATTATAAAGAATTATTGGATAAAATCTATGAAGATATTAGGCATTGATACTACCACCAAATTCTTAAGCCTTGGGCTATATGACGGCAAGAATATCTATGAGTATAACCTGGATCTGGGTATCAGGCATTCCACGTTACTTCTTCCGACGCTAAAGAGGGTATTGGATGCCCTGGGTTGGGATATAAAAGAAATAGATTATTTTGCCTGCGGTTTGGGGCCGGGTTCATTTACCGGCATACGGGTGGGGGCAGCCGCGATAAAAGGGTTGAGTTTGCCCCTGAATAAACCGGTAGTCGGGATATCCACCCTGGATATATTGGCTAACAAGGTGAAGACGCCCGGGGTATTAATCGCTCCGTTGATTGACGCCAAGAGAGAGCTCATTTATTGCAGTATTTATAAAAGAGAGAAGGGCCGCTTAAAAAGGATAGCGCCTTACATGCTTTTAGGCGAAGAAGAATTGTTCGGCAAGATCAAGCAAAATACCGTTATGCTGGGAGACGCCTTAAATTTATATAAGGAGAAGATTTTAAAAAATATAAGCGGGGCAGTTATTTTAGATAAGGATTGCTGGTATCCTGACGGCCATAATATTGTTTATCTTGCCTTGGAGAAAATTAAAGGCAAGGCATTCAATAGCGCGTTTAATATCAAGCCGATTTATCTTTACCCTAAAGAATGCCAGATCAGAAAGATAAACCCGCTTAAAAGGTGATGGCTATGGAACATTTCGGGCACAGGCCGACTTGGGCTGAAGTAAAGCTTGGCAACATAACCCATAATTTTAATCAGATTAAGAAACTACTTTCTCCGCATGTTAAGATTATGGTTACGGTCAAGGCAGATGCTTATGGCCACGGAATAATCCCGGTAAGCAAAAAATTAACCGCCTGCGGCGCTGATTACCTGGGGGTGGCTTCTATTGATGAAGGTATAAAATTAAGGCAGAATAATATCAACCTGCCGATTTTAGTATTAGGTATAGCACTTAAAAAAGATGCCCCGGTTTTGTTAAAATACAACCTTACTCCTACTTTATGCGATGAAGAGCTCGCCCTTGCCTTAAACAATATGGCGGCCAGGCGGGGAAAGCCCGTAGCTGTCCACATCAAAGTTGATACCGGGATGTCCAGGATCGGAGTTTTATATAAAGACGCGCCAAGTTTCATAAAGAAAGTCCGGGCTTTAAATTTCATAAACATTGAAGGGGTATTTACCCATCTTGCCTGCGCTGACATAAACAGGGAGTATACCCTGCGTCAGATAGAGCTGTTTAACCGCCTGATATTGCGGTTGAATAAAGAGGGAATCAATATTCCCCTGGTGCACGCGGCAAACAGCATGGGAGTAATCGGATATAAAAGCAGCCACTTCAACATGGTCAGGCCGGGGTTGATTATCTATGGCCTCTATCCCAAAAAAGGCCTGCGCATCAACCTTAAACCTGTGCTGGGTTTAAAGACGAAAATCGTTTATCATAAGAGGTTGCCCAAAGGCCAGGGGGTCAGTTACGGCCATACCTACGTTACCAGAAAATATACCACGGTAGTGACTTTGCCCATCGGTTATGGCGACGGTTACCCGCGTAATCTTTCCAATCTGGCCCCGGTTTTAATCAGGGGCAGGCGTTTTAAAATAAGCGGAAGGGTTTGCATGGACCAGATAATGGTAGACGTGGGGGATTTGAAAGTTAAATCAGGCGACGAGGTAGTGCTGATTGGTTCGCAGGGGAAAAATAAGGTTACCACGGAAGAATTGGCCCATCTTTGCGGGACTATTTCTTATGAGATTGTCTGCGGGTTGGGCAGCCGCATTCCGCGAATATATACTTAAGGCAGAGTGCTGATCAAATAGAAACTCAACAGAATGGCGACTATGTGGCTGAAGGATGCTGCTAATAGCGGGGAAAATATTCCGACCTTGCCTAAAGCTATACTCACCGCGCTTAATACGTAATACAAAAATCCCATCATAATACAAATTCCCAAAGAAGAAAGCCCGGTTGCCCTTTTTTTCATCCTCAGGGCAAAAGGTATTCCCAATAGGATAATAATCACGCTGGTCAGGGGCACAGTAAACCTTTGATAGAGGTCCACCTTAAGGTTTCTTATTACCGTGGTGGCTCCGCTCTTGGATAATTTCCATATATAGTCATCCAGTTGAGCTATGGTCATGAAGTCCGGGCGCTGCCTTTGGCTTAAGAATTCACGGGGCGACTCCGGGATGGACATTATTTCTTCCAACAAATATTGCGGCTCTTGTTTGACTTGGCCGTTCTCGTCAAAATTATAAGTGATGCACTGGTAGAACCTCCAGAGCCCGTCCTGGTAAACTCCTTTATTCGCCACTATCTTCTTGACGATGTTTTGTTTTTCATCGTGCTCCAGGATAACTATGTTATCCATTCTGCCTTCGGCAAGCGAGAATTTACCCACGAAGAAGAGCCTGTTTTTCAGGCCATACATGGAAAGATTATTGATTACCTCGCGTTCCTGCTCCTGCAATTTTTTATCCCCGGCATCCATCTGGGCCCTGATCTTTTCGGTCAGGACATTGGACTGGGGGACGAATTTATCGTTTATCCAGAAGATAAAGACGCTCACTATCACTCCGAAGGTGATTACGGTTTTGGTTATGTATTGTATGCTTAAGCCGGATGAACGCATAGCAATGATTTCGTTGCTGCGGTTTAAGTTGGCAAATGTATAAAGCGTGCTCAAGAGTGCCGCAATAGGGGAGACCTGGACAAAAATCAGCGGCAGAAAAGAAAGGTAATATTGGGCTAGAATAAACCAATCCATCCGGTGTTTTAATATATTTTCCAGGTTGGCGAATATATCTATGACAATATACAGCGAAAAGAAAGTCATCAAGCAGGCGAAGAAGATGCTTAATACGGATTTTATTATGTAGCGGTCTAATATGCGCATAATCTGGAGGTTAAGACAGCGCCGATAATCCCTAATATTATATTAGGGATCCACATCGCGATGCCGGGGTTTATTAATCCATGCAGGCACAGCGTTTCCGAGCCCATTAACATCAGGTAATATAATCCCACAATAACGAATACTATGCCGAAGTTGATTGTTTTTTCGCGGCGCCGGGTGATTATCGCCAGGGGTATCCCTAAAATAATAAAGGCAAGGCAGGAGAAGGCCAGGGATACTCTTTCGTTTATCTCGGTCAATAAAGGTGTGGGGTCAATCCCTTCTTTTTTTATCTTCTCCACCTCCTTCTTTAATTCCGGGATGGTCATATCCTTGGGTTTTTTATCGATTTTGCTGGCATCCTGGGCCTGGCTAAGGTTCAATGTCATAAAATAGGTTTTAAAATTCAGTTTGTAGAAATTAGCCGGATTTTCCGGGTCAGGCTCGTCAGAAGTGCCGTCTACCAGCTTTAATTTGATTATCTTTTTTTCCGGTATGGCGATAAATTCCCCTCTTTTAGCGACAATGGTGCGGGTGGGTTTATTGTCCCCTTGAGGTTCGTATATGCGTACATTATAAAGTTTATTCTGCTCAATGCGGTAAACGAAAAGCACATATTTTTCAAAAGAATTGATAAAGACGCCCGGCTCAAGGGCGGCAGTAGGGTTTTTCATCCCTACCTCAATTAGGGTTTTCCTGGAAGCGAAATGCGCGTAAGGGATGACCCGGTCATTGAATATGACCAGCATCAAACTCAACATCAGCCCTACGGTCAATAACGGCATTATCAGGTTAAAAATATTCACCCCGCTGGCTTTTATAGTCACGATTTCGTTATCGCTGGAGAATCTCCCCAGAGAAAGCAGCGTAGCGGCCAGCGCGGCAATGGGCAGGGTGTAAGTCAGGAGGTAGGGGGTCAGGAAAATGAAGACTTTTAAAACGCTGAATATATCCACGCCCTTGTTGATCACCATATCCGCGATTTTAACCAGGTTCCCCAGCATCATCACAAAGGTAAGTACCCCCAGGGCCAGCAGGATATGCATGATAAATTCTCTTAAAAAATAATTGCGCAGGATTCTCATATTTTAATTAGCTAAGCTTAAGACAAAGACAATATTGGCTCCCGCCGCCTTTAAGGCATGGGCTGCCTCGGAGCAGGTAGACATGGTGGTTAGGACATCGTCGATTAAGAGTATGTTTTTTCCTTTTATAGCTGTGGCATCTTTTACCATAAAACTCCCTTTTACATTCAACAGGCGCTCTTTGTTTTCCAGCCCGGTCTGTGTTTTGGTGCCGCGGTGGCGGATAAGGTTATCGCTCGAGGACGTTTTATTAAAGTTCCTGGCGATTTGTTCGCCTAAAATCCCTGCCTGGTTGAATTCTCTCTCGCGTAATCTTGTTTTATGCAATGGTATGGGGATTATCAGGTCCAGGCAGTCCATAGGCAGATTATATTCTTTTATAAAATCAGTCATTAGTTTAGCTAAAGCGCAGCCAAGATAATCTTTGTTCCTGTATTTAAACTCATGGATTAGAACTTTAATTACCCCTTCATAGGCGCAGGGACTAAAGGCGCGATCAAAATGCGGCTGTTTTTTGAGGCAGCCTGGGCAGATATTCTTTATGAATTTAGATGCCTCCAGGTGCCTGCCACAGGAGTGGCAAAAAGGAGGCAGGTTTCTTTTAATCTTGCTCCAGCATTCCGCGCAAACGATGTTATCTACCGCCGGGGTATCTCCCAGCCTGTTTTTACAAACTACACAAGCCTTAGGATAGATTATATCCACTAAGCCGTTTATCAGGCCGCCTAACATGTTTATATCATATCAATTAAACCGGGATTTGTCAATCTTGTGTAAATTCGCTTTACTCGACAGCGGGTCCTGCCTATCCAGGATTAAATGAGTATTGAAAGATTATTTATTTAGTGATAAAATTAAAAGGTAAAAGGAGTAACCATATGGCTGACCAGGACTTAAAAGAACTTAAAAACAAGTTATTGCTCTTGCTTAAAAAAGAGGCCTTTAAAAAAGGTAAATTCATTTTGTCTTCCGGCAAGGAAAGTACTTATTATCTTGATGGCCGGATAATCACGCTCACTCCTGAAGGGGCTTTTTTAACCGCCAGTATTATCCTGGAGCTTATCAAAGGTAAAAATATTAGCGCGGTTGGTGGGCCTACCTTAGGGGCCGATCCGATCACCGGGGCGCTGGCCTGTTTAAGCCACATCAATAAAATTCCCCTTAAGACATTCATAGTCAGAAAAGCGACTAAGGGACACGGGATGCAGCGCCAGGTTGAGGGGCCGGCATTGAAAGAGGGAGAGAGGGTGGTCCTGGTTGATGATGTAGCCACAACCGGAAAGGCTTTGATCGAAGCAAAAGAAGCGCTGGATAAAATCGGGGTTATCATTGAGGCGGCGATAGTAATCGTGGACAGGCAGGAAGGCGCCGGGGAAAACCTTGAAAAGGCGGGTTGTAAATTAGAATCGATATTCAAGATAGAGGATATAGATGATTAAATCCAGGCAGTTTGTTTTGTTGTTTACCGTATTTCTTTTAAGCGGATTGGTTAGTTTTTGTTTTTCGGAAGAAGCTGTGCAAACGGATGACTCCAAGGAAATTGAACGCGCCATTGAGAAAGCGATAAAGAAAGTCAATAAAGATAAGGCCCAGGAAGACGAGGCATTAATAGCCAGCTTGGAAGGAAAATTGAAGGAGGTAACCGAAGAATGGGTTGCCAGGGAAAAGACGCAGAAAAATTCGGGATTGAACATGGAGGTGGAGCAAAGTTGGGAGTTTTTATCAAAATTCGGGCCCAGGGTCCATTATAAATATTATCTTATGGATTATGATTATTCTGAAGAGAGTTTTGATATCATCGACACGGATTCCGTGATTATTCCTTATAAGGGCTATTCAAAAGTAATCGAGACGCTTTACGTAGAGAAGGAGCATCCGGCAGCTAACTCCGACAGGAAGCAGTTTTTTTATGTCGCAGTTACTCCCATAAGAATTAATTTTGATTACAAGAAAGACAAATTTATTTTTGTAAACGCCGAGAGGGGAGAATTTTCCCTAAAGCAGGGCTGGCCGGAAGAAGTATTAATCCGGTTGAAAGCTAAATAACCCAGATATCGAAAGCCTCCAGTGCAAGTTAAAAAAATAGCGGTAGTAGGCGGTGGCCCCGCGGGGATGATGGCGGCGATAAGAGCTGCCCATCTCGGCCAGGAAGTGGCTCTTATAGAAAGAAATTCCCAACTGGGTAAGAAACTGCTTTTAAGCGGCAAGGGCCGTTGCAATATCACCAATACCTGCGATTTAAATTCCTTCATAGATAGGTTTTCCGGTAACGGGCAATTCTTAAGAGACGCTTTCGCTGAATTTTTCAATACAGATTTAATAAAATTTTTTGAAGATAGAGGGTTAAAACTAAAGATTGAACGGCAACTGCGGGTTTTTCCTTTAAGCGATAAATCAGGCAGTATTTTAGAAATATTGGAGGAAGAACTGCGTAAGAATAAGGTAAACATTATTTATCAGAGCCGGGCAAAGAATATTATCGTCCGGAATGGAGAAACAAAGGGTATCCTTCTGGCCGGAGGCGAGACTATCTCAGCGGATAGAATTATCCTGGCAACAGGCGGGATTTCTTATGCCTTTACCGGCTCCAGCGGCGACGGGATAAAAATAGCCGGAGAATCAGGCCACCGGGTAACTCCTTTGAGGCAGGGGTTAGTCCCTTTAGAGACTAAACAAAAATATCCTGCGGCGCTAAGAGGGCTGACCTTAAAAAATATCCGGTTAAGATTCAGCGATGCAAAGAAAGAGATAGTTTCTCCGGTGGGTGAGTTGTTGTTCACCCCTTTTGGCATTTCCGGCCCCCTGGTTTTATCATTAAGCGGGCAGATCGTGGATTGGCTGAGCCAGAAAAAAAGCGTACATGTTGATATAGACTTGAAACCCGGATTATCGGCCGAACAATTAGACGCGCGCCTGTTAAGAGAGATAAGTTTAAATTCCAAAAAGAGTATTAAGAATTTCCTGGCCAGCCTGTTGCCGAAAAAGTTGATTGAGCTGTCGCTGGAAATATTAAAAATCGCTCCGGATAAGAAAGCAAACCAGATAACTCAAAGCCAGCGTAGGAATATAATCTCCCTGCTTAAGGCTTTTCGACTGGATATCGCGAGGGCTTTGCCTATAGAAGAGGCGATGGTTACAAAAGGCGGGGTTTCCCTGAAAGACATAAACCCCCGGACAATGGAGTCGCGGGTTATCAAGGGTTTGTATTTTGCCGGAGAGATGATGGATGTAGATGCTGATACCGGTGGCTTTAACCTGCAGGCGGCATTTTCCACGGGTTATCTTGCCGGGGAAAGCGCGGCATTAAATTAAGATGAGAAAGATATATTTAGCCTCCGGCTCAAAACCGAGGAAGAAACTTTTTTCTTTATCAGGATTAAAGTTTAAGGTTTTAACCAGCAAGGTTAAGGAAGCAAGAAGGGCCGGCAGTTTGCCATACGCCGCTTTGGTAGAAAGAAATGCCCTGCTTAAGGCAAAAGATGTCGCCAAAAGAGTCAGGGGCGGGGTTATCATCGGCGCTGATACTATCTCCGTAGCCGGAAAAAGGATATTCGGCAAGCCAAAGAATTTAACAGAGGCAAAAAAGATGTTAAAAAATCTATCAAAAAATCCGCAATGGGTTTATACCGGCATAGCCGTAATTGATAAAGATAAAGCCAGGACCCTGGTCTCTCATGAGAAGACAAAGGTTTACATGGACAGTTTAAACGATAAAGAAATAGATGATTATTTTAAAAAGGTTTCTCCCTTAGACAAGGCAGGCAGTTTTGATATCCAGGGGAAAGGGGCTTTTTTCATCCGCAGGGTCGAGGGCTGCTTTTATAATGTGGTGGGGCTGCCCTTAAGAAGGCTTTACCGCATGTTTAAAGAATTAGGGATAATTATACCGGTATTTGTATTGAGTTTATTCTTATCCGGGTGCTCCACTGAATATAATATCGCCACCGGCCATGAGGAGAGTTACTATGTTAATTATAGCACCGATAAAGAAGTCCAGATGGGCCAGTCTATCGCTGTGCAGGTAGATAAAGAATATAAAATGGCGCCAGACCCTTTGATGCAAAAAAGGGTGGAGGATATCGGCAAGAAAATAGCCGCTGTTTGCGACAGGAAAGAAATAGATTACCATTTCAAGGTATTAGATGATGATGATGTCAACGCCGTATCCCTGCCCGGCGGGTATGTTTATATATTCAGGGGGTTGATTGAAAAATCCGCTAATGATAATGAGCTGGCCGGGGTCATAGCCCACGAAGTCGGCCATATTGTCGCCAGGCACAGCATAAAGAAACTCCAGGCTGCCCAGGGTTACACTTTGTTGAGAGTATTGACTATGTCAGTGCCCCAGGCCGGCGAGGTAGGAGCTGCTGCCGAAGAGGCATTTACTTCTTTAATGTTAGGCTACTCCAGGGAGGACGAATTGCTTGCTGACCAATTGGGCGCGCGTTACGCCAGGTTGGCCGGTTATGACCCTCGCGGCATGGTTACTTTTTTACAGAAATTACAGGAGATAAATAAGAGGAAACCGCTTCAGCCATACAATTATTATAAAACCCACCCTTATGTCCCGGACAGGGTTCGTGTAGTAAAACAGGAGTTAGGGGAAAAAATAAATTTTAAGGATTATATAAATATTGAGCAAACCCCGCATCAATAAGCACTTATATACAGCTATTGTTTTATTGTTGAGTGGTATTTTATACTCTCAGGCAATAGCTCAAAATTCAGAAGATAAGGATTTAAATATGCAGAGCCCATTCGGGGTATTGGAGTTTTTACACTGGGACCATCCCTGGAATAGCCATAAATACGGCAGAAAGGGAGATTTGGAAAAAGCCGTGGCTTTGATGAAAGAGGCGGGAGTAGGCTGGGTGAGGATGGATTTCTTATGGTCAGACATAGAGCCGGAATCCGGCAGGCTTGAACTTGAGAAATACGACCGTATCGTAGATTTACTTGCCAAAAATAATATCCATATCCTGGGTATTTTAAATTATAGCACGGATTGGGCCTCCTCCTGCGGGAAGTGGAATTGTCCGCCGGCAGACAGCGGGATATTTATTAAGTACGCGGAGACGGTAATACGGCGCTACAAAGACAGGATAAAATACTGGGAAGTCTGGAATGAGCCGGATTCTAATATCTATTGGGCGGCTCAGGACGGCCTTAAAAGTTATTGCGCGTTATTAAAAGAGGTTTATGCCGCGGCAAAAAAAATTGACCCCGATTGCAAAATCTTAAACGGCGGATTAGCTAACGGCATTGCCAGCGTAAATCATCTTTATGATAACGGGGCAAAAGATTACTTCGATATCCTGAATATCCATATTTTTGAGTCTCCATTGGATGCCGCGGCAATAAAGAGGGTTTTGGCATATCCGAAATTGGCCCATAAGATAATGCTAAGAAACGGCGATGCCGCTAAAAAAATCTGGGTCACCGAGATTGGCTGTCCGGGGATGGGGGCGGGGATTGAGTCAAAGAATTGGTGGATGGGGGGGAACCCTTCGGAAGAACAACAGGCGGCATGGGTAAAAGAAGTTTTTACCAAATTAATCAAGCAGGAAACGGTGGAGAAAGTTTTCTGGGCTTTTTTCCGCGATTGCAAAGGCCACTGGGATAACGGTATAGATTATTTTGGCCTGGTGCGCTGGGATTTTTCCCGTAAGCCGTCTTTTTTGGTTTATCAGGAATGTTTCAATAAGTGGAAAGGGGGGCATAAAGATGATTAGAATCAGGGCAATCGCTTTTTTTCTGGTTTTGGGGTTATCTCTGGTGTCTTCTTCTTATTGCGATGAAGAGCTTAACAAGAAACAGTTAAAAACTATCCAGGGGGCAATATCTGATGTAAATTGGGTGGGGTCAACCATAACCGTAAGGTGGATGGAACATGTCAGGAATACGAGGTATGATGAGATTACTATTTTTGTCCCGCATAAGACAAAAATCTTGAAAGGCACTAGTATTGTGATGTTGAGCTCTCTGAATATATTTGACCGGGTAACCGTGACCTATTATGATGACCCTGCTGACATGGGGCCGTTAGAGGCGGTAAGCATCAGGGTGATGAAATAATCAGGAAGGTATAAGAGCGTGAAAATCGGGACAATGCGGAGTATAGATTACTGGCTGGGTGTGCCGTTATGTTTTTTTCTCAGCGGGTTTAATTTTTTTGCAAAAATTTTTAGCTTCAAGGCAAAAAGAAAAAATGCGCCGCCCAGGATTCTTTTTATAAAACTATCGGAACTGGGGGCAATTGCCCTGGCTTATCCGCTCTTTACGCGCATCAAGGAAGAATACCCTTCCGCGGAGCTGTTTTTCGTGACCTTCGAGAAGAGCCGGGACATTTTTAAGTTATTAAAAGGAGTGGTGGCGGATGAGAATGTTTTAGGGATCCGCGATGATTCCATAGGCGTGTTTATCCTGGATACCTTCAAGGTAATAAAAAGATTGCGCCGGGAAAAATTTGACATTGTTTTTGACCTGGATTTCTTTTCGCGCTTTACCGCGATACTGGCCTATTTGGCCAAAGCCGATAAACGGGCGGGATTTTACCGCTATACTTTTGAAGGGCTGTACCGCGGCTCTCTCCTGACCCATAAATTCCAATATAACCCTTTAAACCATGTCAGCAAGACTTACCTTTCGTTAAGCCAGGCAGCCAGGCAGGAAAGAAAAGATACGCCGGAGTCGGACAGTAGCATTGGCGATAAGGAAATAGTGCTTCCGCAATATATCTCGGAAGGCAGAATACAGGAAGCAATGCGGGAGAGGTTAAAGGCTAGCGGGATTAATGCCGGGTCAAAGTTATTCCTGCTTAATCCCGGCGAGGGGCTGTTGCCGCTTCGGGAATGGCCGCTGGATAATTTTATCGCCCTTTCTAAGCGGCTCTTGGAGGATAAGAATAATTATATAATCATCATCGGTAAAGACGAGGCCTTCAAGAAAGGGGAGCTGATTTTAAAAGCCGCCGGAGCTTCAAGGTGCCTGAATTTCAGCGGGAAAACTTCCCTGGAAGAGTTGATGGGGTTATTTAATATCGCCGAGGCGCTTATTTCCAATGACTGTGGGCTGGCCCACCTGGCAATGTTGAGCCCGGTAAAAAAATTTGTTATTTTCGGACCGGAGAGCCCGCAGGTCTTCGGGCCCCTGGGGAAAAATAACTGGATAATCTATTCAAACTGGCCCTGTTCGCCCTGTTTATCCGCGTTTAACCACAGAAAATCTTCCTGCCGGGATAACAAGTGTTTAAAAGCCATCAATCCCGAAGATGTCTATAGATTGATTAAAAAGGCCTGCGAAAACTAAAATAGCGGGTTTATTGAAAAAATATAAAAAAATACTTGCAACTTAGTTGCATTTATGGTAAAAAGATAACCATGTGTGATAAATGTAGCTGTAAGAGTTTATTAGAACGCAAGCGCATCGGTATTACCGAGCTGCGCCGCTATGTTATCAAGGTTTTGACTCTCGCCGATAAAAGCCTTACTCCTCCCGAGATATTAAAAGAACTTCGCAAGATACGCCATATTAATAAGGTAACGCTTTACCGGATACTGACTTTGCTGGAAGAGAAAGAGATAGTCAGGCATATATTGACCTCGGAGGGGATATCCCGCTATGCCATCGTAGACCCGCAGGATAACGGGAAACAAAACCTTTCCCCGCACTTTATCTGCAGGAAATGCAAAACGATAATACCATTAGAATCTCCGGATATCTACCCGGCAGTGGCCGGAAAGGTAAGCCAGAAATTCGGCGGCCCGTTTGAATTAACAATTGAAGGCATTTGTCCTAAATGCAGAAAGGAGAACAATGGTTAGTTTTTTCCGGCTTGAGAATAGCAATGCGAAAAACCGGTTTCTTATTTTGTCTATCGCGGTAACGGCGTTATTTATAATGGTTTTCTTTGCGGCACGGATAAAGCAGAATGTGAACAGCGGCTCCAAGCCGTATTGCCTTAAAGGGCAGCTTTGTATGATGATGACAAAATACTTCAGTAAATAATTTTTTTTATCCACATATGCAACTAAGTTGCATTAATAATAAGAAGAGCCAAGAAAAGGAGAAAAGTGATGCGTAAGATAATCTTACCTATATTATTCATATCTTCGTTGACCTTTTGTCAGTTAGCTGCGGCAGATGAAGGTCTTAAAAGGGGGGAATTAGCTACCTGGAAATTTAAAATTGGCGGGGATGAGCGCCTGCGTTACGAATACAGGCACGATTTTAACTTTAACCAGAACGTAAGAGATAGCGGTAAAGGTTACGGTACCGGCAGCCAGATTTTTAACCGTTTTAGGATAAACGCCCAGGCACTCTTAAGCGATGAATATTTGAATGATATCGCAGAAGTCTTTGTCGAGGGACTTGATGGGCGCGTAGGTTCATATCAAATGAAACCAATGACTGCCCAGAAGGAAAGTTTTGATTTACACCAGGCATACGTTAATATCAATGAAATATTGGGTTCGGATTTCAGCTTTAAGATAGGAAGGCAGGAGCTTAAATATGGCGCTGGCCGCTTGGTTGCGGCGCCAACCTGGGCTAACCGCATCCGTTCTTTTGACGGAGCGGTTTTAAAATACCAGACGGGAAATTTCTACTGCGATCTTTTACTTGCCAGTGATGCAAAATATGACGATAATAACTGTAATCCCATAAATTTTAGAGAGAAATTAACAGGTTTCTATGCCGGCTATCAGGAAAACAATGTCTCTCCTCTTATTGAGGTGTATTATTTGCCCCAGATTATCCACACCGACGCGTCAAGGTCAACTCGTAATACTGCCGGCGCAAGGCTAAAGGGCCGCGTACCTGGCAATATCCTGTATGACATTGAGTTTCCTTACCAGTTCGGGAAAGCGGATCATAAAACAATCAAGGCCTACGCGCTTCATGTAGATATTTCCCATCCGTTTCTTTCTGCCCTATGGCAACCCAACGTTACCTTTGAATATAACCAGGCCTCAGGCGATAACGATCCTAACGATAAGATGAATAATACTTTTATTCCTCTTTACCAATCCACCCATGATCCCTACGGCTTAATGGATTTTTTCCGCTGGCAAAATATGCGCGAGGTTGCTTTACGGGTGGATTTGTTCTTGACTGAGAAGTTAAAGCTGACACCTCAGACTAACTTTCTTTGGCTGATGAGCACGAACGACTCCTGGTATGATTCAACAGGTACAGCCCTGCGAAATGTCAAAAAGGGACTCAGGAGTTATCATGTTGGGCAGGAAGTTTCTTTGCGTGCTAGTTATGATTTTAACAAAAATATAAAAGTAGAAACCGGTTACGCCCATTTTTTCACCGGTAAATATGTCGCCATAAGCGGCGCTAATGACGATGCAGACTGGATCTATTCGCAGCTGAACTTTAAATATTAGTTTAACTTTATTCGATGGTTTCCCGTAATTAAAGGAGGAGTCATAATGAAAAAACTGCTTGTTATTGTAAGCGCGATTTTTATTCTTCCGCTTTCTGCTTTTGCCGAAGATCTGACTGTTGCCGCAGCGGCGAATGTCCAGTTTACCGTGGAGGAACTCAAAAACGTATTTGAACAAGAGACAGGATTGAAGGTAAGAACAATTATTGGTTCATCCGGCAAGTTGACCACCCAGATTGAAAACGGGGCGCCTTTTGATATTTTTCTTTCGGCGGATATGGATTATCCCGAAACACTTTATAAAGAAGGTTTAGTGTATAAAGAGCCAAAGATATACGCCTACGGAACACTGGTTTTATGGACCTTAAGAAATAATGTTGATGTATCAAAAGGGATTGCCATTTTGGCCGATCCATCGATAAAGAAGATCGCCATAGCTAATCCCAAAAATGCTCCCTATGGCCGTAAGGCTGTTGATGCGCTTAAGTTTTCTCATCTATATCAGGGAGTGAATAAGAAACTGGTATATGGAGAAAGTATCTCCCAGGTTAACCAGTTTATCGTTGCGCAGGCAGCGGATATCGGTTTTACCGCTAAGTCCATAGTTTTATCAAGCGAGATGAAAGATAAAGGAAAATGGGTTGAAGTTGACCCGCAATCGTATGAACGCATCGCGCAGGGGGCGGTTATGCTGAAGTATGCGCAGAGACAACACCTGGCGGCCGCAGAGAAATTTTACGATTTCCTCTTTTCTGATAAGGCAAAAGATATCTTTAAAAAATACGGCTATATCTTGCCGTAAGAAAATCATACTCGAGCAATGGGATATGACTTAAGACCGTTTTTCCTGACGTTTAAGCTTGCTTTTATTACGGCAGGCATCCTTTTTATCGCAGGGATTCCTCTGGCCTACTGGCTAGCTTTTACCAAAAATAGGATGCGGTATTTTGTTGAAACTTTAGTCAGCATGCCGCTGGTGCTTCCTTCGACGGTCATCGGTTTTTATCTTCTGGTTATCTTCAGCCCCCGGTATTACGTGGGGAATTTGCTGGAAACCGTCTTTAACGCCAGGGTAGTCTTTACGTTCACCGGGCTGGTTATCGGATCAGTCATCTACAGCCTTCCCTTTATGGTTAATCCGATAAAATCCGCTTTACAGAATTTTCCGGTTTCACTCATTGAGGCTTCTTATACATTGGGAAAATCAAAAGCGGCGACGCTCCTGCATATTATCCTTCCTAATATCAAACCTGCCTTATTCACTGGTATTGCAATGACCTTCGCTCATACGGTAGGCGAATTTGGGGTTGTACTTATGATCGGAGGCAGTATTCCTGGCGAAACCCGGGTAGCCTCCATCGCGGTTTACGGGGAAACGGAGGCTTTAAATTTTTCTGCGGCTAACTTTTATTCCATAATTCTTATTGTAGTTTCATTCTCGATGCTCATGCTTCTGTCTCTGGCGAATAGAAAGAAACAGGGTTTTAACGGATGATAAAGGCGCGCATAAAAAAACAACTGTTTACGGCTCAGGGGAAGACAAATTTAGAGGTAGATATTGAAATCAAAAAGGGTGAATTTGCAACAATTTTCGGCAAGTCAGGAACCGGTAAAACCACGATCCTGCGCATGCTCGCCGGCTTAGTTGATCCAGAGGAAGGATTTATCCAGGTTGACGATGAGGTGTGGTTTGACAGCCGCAGCAAAATTAATCTGCCGCCGCAGAAAAGACAAATCGGATTCGTTTTTGAAAATTATGCCCTCTTTCCAAATATGACGGTCAGGCAGAACTTGGAATTTGCCTTGCCGCATAATAAAAAAAAGACGGACTTTGCGGATGAGCTTTTGTATATGGCCGGCTTAGAAGAATTCGCCGACCGCAGGCCGACAGAACTATCAGGAGGCCAGAAACAGCGCGTTGCTTTAATCAGGGCTATCGCCCGACAGTCTAAAGTTTTCCTTTTTGATGAGCCGCTCTCGGCCTTGGATGCCGAGACACGGTTGCGGATTCAAGATGAAATACTCCAAATCTATAGGCGTTTTGGCACAACAACCATTTTAGTAAGCCATGATTTGCCGGAAGTATTCAAGCTATCGCGTTTCGTGTTTGTGCTTGAGGAAGGCAGAATCATCAGGTGTGGCAAGCCGGCCGATGTGTTTATTGAAGGGAAGCTCAACGGAGATTTTACTTTTACAGCTGAAATCGTCGATATTCAGAAACCGCGTAACATGGCCATTGTGCGGATAGAAAACAGATTGGTTCAGATTACGCCTACGGCGGAGGATATGGGCCGTTTAAACATCGGTGACAAAATTATAGTTACAGCCAAACAACTTTCTTATTCATTCAAAAAAAAGGAGGATGAGCAATGAAAAAGTATAGGTGTTCCAAGAGAAACGTTTTGTATGGATTCCTTTCGTTAATTCTTACGGGCTGCCTTTTTGTCAAGCCTTTTACCTGTGCCGGCGCACAGGAGGAACAGGCTGACCCCGCTAAGCTGACAATACTCTATGCCGCAGGGCTCAATGCGGCTATGGACCAGGCTTTTAAAGAATTCAAAAAAATTCATCCTAAAACGGAAATCATCGGCGAGTCAAGCGGCACTCTCCTGGCTATAAGGAAGATTGCCGAACTTAATAAGCAGGCTGACCTTATATTCGTAGCGGATGCTCTATCAATAAAGAATATGCTGATGCCCAAATACGCTGATTGGTATATAAGTTTCTATAAAGACAGGGTAGTGTTGGCTTATACGGAAAAAAGTAAATACGCCAACGACATGGATAGCCGGAATTGGTATAAAATACTTGCCCGGCCGGATGTCAGGTTTGGCTACGCTAATCCCGATCTTGCCCCGATAGGATACCGCACTCTTATGGCCTGGCAGTTAGCCGATTTATTTTACAAGGATAAGCTAAATGATAAAAGCATCTACGAAGCCTTAAAAGAAAAATGCCCTAAAGAATATATCATGCCGGATGTAGCCGAGATGCTGCATTTGCTGGAGTCGCTTTCCTTAGATTATGGTTTTATTTATGAATCCACAGCCAAGCAGCATAACCTGAGGTATATTCGGTTGCCAAAGGAGATAGACCTGGGCAGTGAAGAGTTAGCAGATTTCTATAAGCAAGCCAGCGTAGAGGTAGCTTCTAAGAAGACGGGAAAAACCGAGACCGTAAAAGGTTCGCCTGTAACTTTTGCTTTTACCATCTTGAAAGATTCCCTTAACTATCAGAAAGCGCTGGAATTTGCTGAATTTTTTCTCGGGCCCCAGGGGCAGAAAATACTTTCGGCTAATGACCAGACGATGTTGGTGCCTTGCATCCCTTACGGAGAAGAGAAGATTCCCGACATCCTTTGGCAGTTTATATTAACAAGCAAAAAATAATTTTTTTTAACCATTGATGCAACTGAGTTGCTTCAATATCGGGAAGGAGGCCCGACATAATGAAGAGAGGTATATTTTATTTACTTTTGGCTATTCTGATATCTATGGTGAACAATTGTTCAGTTTTTGCCGGTGGCTCGAAAGATGTCTCCCTTGAAAAAATTATCGTTACCCAAAGAGGGTATTATCTCGACCCTATTTACTATCCTCTGGCTATGCCTGGAAGCGAAGAAAGCACCACTTATGTGGTAGGCTCGGATGAGATTATAGCCTCGCATAAAGAGACGGCCGTTGATGCCGTCACTAATGTCCCCGGCGTGGTGATTGAACGCAAAGGAAGAAAATATCCCGCCAGTATAATGATACGAGGCGAGAAAAACCTGACCGTCCTGGTCAACGGCGCCTATCCCGGACAGGATTACAGGATATTGAATACTCTGCCATCTACCTTGGTTGACGAAATAGAAGTAATCAGGGATTCCAGTTACCTGGCTTATGGGTCGCCAAATACCTCTAGTGCCTGCGGCACGCCTAGTTTTGGCGGGGTGGTGAATATTAAATTAAAAAAACCGGAGCGCGAGCACGGCACTGAAGTTAAAACAGAATATGGTTCTTTTAACAGTACGAGGGAAAGCGTTACAAACGCGGGTAAATTCAAAGGCCTTAACTATTTATTTAACCTGGAACGTTATTCCACCGATGGCCCCAAAGATGAAAATGCCAATCAGCGCAATACCGGGTTTACCGCATTATTAAGCAAGCAATATGGAAAATATTCCTCCAGCGCGAACCTGCTTTTGCATTACGACGAAGGTAATTTTAGTATGCAAAAAGTGCTGGGTTTCAGCAAGGTGGCCGGCCAGTTGTATGAATACAGCCCGTACCTGAATGCGATTATTAACTTTGACCTTCTGCACGCCTGGAACCCTGATATATCGACAGACGTAAACCTTTATCACAATTATGACCAGGCGACATTCGTAAGGAATTATCCCGCGGCCAATGATATGCATAATCGCGAGGAGATGAGCGGGTTTAACTTGCGGCAGACATTCTCTATCCCGAAGTTGAACACACTGCGGTTAGGCGCCCAGTTTGACAATTGGAATTGCCCCACCGGAAAGCTTTTCTACGAAGGCTACCCCAGGGCCGAACAAGATTATGGCGGGTATCTTCACGATGAGCTAAGGCTTTTGGATGATAAGCTGACATTAGATGGTGGTTTGCGCTGGGATAAAAAACATGTTTCAAAAGGAATCCATGCCCAGGAGACCGTTTCGTCTAGTACCATCCCGACCTATAAAAATAAATGGTTGCCTTCAGTTTTTAATAAAGCTTTTGGAGCTACAGTTTGGCCATTTAAAAAGCATGGTATTAACCTAAGATATTCGACATCAGACCAATCTAATTCTCTGTATGCCGACAGAAAGGGGAATCTTCTGGCCGGCGCCGAGGAAACAAGGTATGATGTGGGATATATCGGCAAATGGTCAAAATTTGCGAATGTAACTTTTACTCTTTTTAGGAAAAAGCTTTCCGGTACTCCAGTCTATAAAGGTTCATACACCTCCGGCGGCCTGCAGGTTCCTTATTATTACCCTTCTTTTATACGCAGGTACGGTTTTGAATCGGAAGTAAAAGGGGATATCTACGACTGGCTCTCCTATTATATTAATTATACTTTTATTCATTCTAAAGATTATACCCTGGAAATAAAGGAGCGCGGCATTCCTCAGTATATAGGAAATTTTGGCCTCACCTATCACCATAGGGGCTGGACTTTTAACAGTACCCTGCAGTACGTCAGTTACTATAAGGATAATTTTTTGGTAACAGGCGATAAGTATGTTACAGTCGGAGGCTATTGCCAGGAAGACTTAAAGGGAAGCTACGAATTTAATCTGAAGGGTTTTACGCATCAAATATATCTCGGCGTAAGAAACGTAGGGAACGTAAGATACCAGACCATTCCCGGTTGGAGGGATTTTGGCAGGGAGATATATGGCGGGTATGATTTGAAATTTTAAGATTAAAAACTTGTATTTTACGGGGAATGTATTAGACTATTAGGTAAGGAACTGCACAACAGAAAGGAGGCAATTATGTTATGTTGTCCATTTCTTACCGGTACCGCCGGCCATCCGCCTTACCTATTGATAGCTTTTCTTATTTTCTGCGTCGTAGCCTTGTTGATGATACTAGGCAAGCTTAATGCTCTAATCAAACTGTCAGAGAAAAAGTAAGTTCCTGATTTTAAGAATTTAGCTATTTTCCTCTCCGAAGATATTCCTTAGGGATTAAGAGTTCAATATTATCCACGAGAGTCTGTATCCAGTATCCTTTGTTAGGTCTCAAAAACGTATTCCCGGTAAGCTCGCCCGGCAATCCAATATTGACTATTTCCTGCCTGTAAGCGTCAAACATTTTAATTTTTGAGTTTATTAAGCCCGATGCCTTTGCCTCCCTGATTGTATAGGAAGCATCATTATATTTTATGATGCAATCCTCCCAGGGGATTCCCCTGGGGCTGCCAAAGCTCGCCCATCCCGCTTTCGGGATTTTTACCGCGAAATCTTCCCTAATCGCTCTGCCGCGGCACTTCAAGATATGAATATCGTTGTCCATAATTTTAAGCCAGTAAGCATCCTGGGGTTTTATCGGGCCGTTATATAGAGTGCTTAGCTGGAGGGAGTTGTCAAATTTGTATAGATTATCTTTAATATTTATCCCGCTGAATATGACTGAGGGGGAAGGGTTTTTAAGTTGCAGGCCTGCTGAGAGAAAATTCCATCCAGGAAAGAGGATTAATCTTAAATCTTTTTCAGTATCATTTTCTAAGGGATAGTTATTGGTGTGCGAGGGGTCATGTTTAAACATTGGCCAGTAGAGGATACCTTCGTCACCTTCGATGGCTAGGGGAGGGATATAGGTATATCCGCAAGGGCTACCGGAGTCCACTATATCTGTTTTGCCGTCGCGTAAATCCGGTAATATTGCCGGGTTATGCCAGCCTTCTTTAAAACAACTTGTGTTCAATAACTTCAGGTGATTATCGGTAAGAAACCCATTTTCCTTGGCGGGAAAAGCGTCGATATAGCCGCAATCGGCCCTGGCAGCGGCAATATCGGTTTTGCCGTCCCTATTCAGATCGGCAAGGATCGGGGAGCCGCCCCAGCCGCTAATCAGGCAATCGTTGCTCAATAATTTTGGATAGCCGCCTAATAATAAACCTGTCTCGTTCCGGGCGTATAATTTTAATATTCCCGGCTCAAGGCCTCCGTTGGTTATGTATTGATGAATGGAGAAAATTTCTGAGATGCCGTCGCCATTAATATCGGCGATGACGGCGCCTTGTTTTGAGCTGGCGCCAGGGGCATTTGCTATCGGCCATCCCGGTTTTACCTTGCCTGAATGATCAAGGGCAGTAATAGAATTTTTTGAGTTATGCCAATCTGCGGATGTATCCGCAACAACCTCTAAATATCCGTCTCTATCGAGATCCGCGAGGCTGATATAAGCCGGGGTTTCTCCTGATTGCGCCGGCCATCCTTTGACTGTTTCGCCATTCCCGTGGAAAGCGAATATTTTTCCCGTATCCGCGTCCGCCCCGATGATTATTTCGTTATCTTTGTCATTATCAATATCTCCTATTACAGGGGCGTATAATTTTCGCACGTAGGGAATAGCCCTGTTCAGGATCTCCTTGCCTTTAGCGTCAAACATTAAAATCCTTGAGTCAAGGCTGGGTTTTCCGCTGGATAAGGGGATTACCACCTCTTTTGTTTCGTCGCCGATACAATCGCCCGCTATAGCCGGGCTGCTGATATCGGCATATCCCTCCGGTAATGGTATGATCACAGGCCAACCGGTTAAATCTTTTCCGTCTTTATTGAATGCATAGATTTTGACCTTGCGTTCTTCGACCGCAGCTGAATTATCAAAGGCAGTAACAATTATTTCTAATTCCGAGTTATTGTCCAGGTCAGCCAGCGTAATCCCTTTAATCGGCTCTGCCAGGTCTATCGGCCACCTGGCCAATATTTCCCCGCTTTCATCCCAGGCGAAGATTCTATTCACGCCGTCGTCCAGGGAAGTTTCTGATCCCGCGATAATTTCCATCTTGTTGTCGCCGTTTATGTCTCCGGCCAGCGTATTTTCCGGGTCGAGCTGTATCCTGTCGGTATACTGTGGCCAGCCGGGGTGCAAGGAGCCGTCGGCCCGATAGATGGCAACCATGTCGCCGGGATTGAAATTGGTGTATCCGGTAACCACAATTTCTGAAAAAGTATCATTATCTATATCGGCAATAACCGGCGGCTTGGTTACCCATAGCTGAGGCGCGGCGGCTTTTGCGTATTCGACGGCCAATGGCCAACCGGGCAGGTTATTTTTTAATACCGAGAAATTTACAGATGTAATTTTTTCCCTGAGGTCTTTTGTCCTTACCTTTAATGTGAGGGTGTATGTTTTATTCTCCCTCAGGCGGCCAATGTCCAGAGTGGCCAGGATGCCGTTTTCAGCCTCGGTATGGACAGGGTCATTCCCGCTGAGCGTGCCAAGGTCGCTGCATTCTATTGCATAATCCTTGAAGTTATTTCCGGCGGCATTGCCTGAGATCTCTATGGTTTTATCCGTGATGGCCGCGTCAGGCAATGGCCAGCTGATTTTTACCGTAGCATACTCGTAAATCCTGCGGTCTTCAAAAACATTATTTAAGGTGTCATATACGCGTAAACGGAAGAGGCACTTGCCGGAGCCTGCGGGCAGGGTAAAAGAAATTTTTTCATTTTTAGCGGGCCGCAAGGAGTTTGTGATCTGGATGAAGGTATCGGAATCTACCCCTAGGGAATAATCAAGCACATACGAGGAAAATTTCTCGCCCTTGGCGGTGATTTTGACCTCGAGGGTTTTTACAGAGTTTTCCCGGGAAGCAATATCGTCAATTTTTGCCTGGCAGGGTGTCTCTGTCCACAGCGCCTTATAAACATTGATGCGCCCATATCCGGTCTGGTAATTCCAATGTTTGCCGACAGGGTTTTCCGCGGACATCCTCAGGGCCTGTTTTGCCTGTTCGGTGCTAAAAGCGCTATATTTGGAGAGGATAAGCGCGAAAGCCCCGGATACGTGCGCTGCCGCCGCGGAGGTGCCGTAGGCGCGGTAATAATCCATATTCACAATGTTGTTTTTGTCCCGGCAGAAATCCTTATTTTTAGCTTTTAACGAAAGGATGTAGTCTCCTCCCGGGGCAACCAGATCAATTTTTCCTCCCCAGTTTGAAAAATCCGCCAGTTCATTATTATGAGTGATGGCGCCTACAGCTACCGCGGTATCGGTATTTGCCGGAAAATAATTTAAAACATCGTCATTATTATTCCCCGCTGCCGCTACTACTATGCAACCGAAAAAATCCGCGTACTCAGCTATGTCGCAGATAAGATGTGATTTACCAAGCCCGGCAAACGAGCAGTTTATTATATCCGCTCCGTGGTCGGTGGCATATTTAAAAGAGTTGGCGATGATGCTAGCGCAGCCTTGCCCCCGGGCGTCCAGCCCTTTCACGGACATAAGCTTTGCTTGGGGGGCGATACCGGCAATACCTTTGGCGTTTTTGCAGGCAGCGGCGATGATGCCTGCTATGTAGGTGCCGTGCCCGAAGTCGTCTCCGGGTTGATTATCCTGGCAGGGATGATATATATCTTCTCCGACAAAATCCCAGCCTTTGGTATCGTCAATGACGCCTTTAGCATCAGCCGCGTCTTTAACCCCGTAGCGAAATAATTCCAAAGTATTTTTCCATTCATTCCCTACGATATCCTCATGGCTAAAGTCGATGCCGCTATCGATGAGGGCGACGATTACGCCTTCGCCGTTGGAAATATCCCAGGCCTGCGCGCATTGGATGGTTTTCAGGTTCCACAGGTCGTCGTATCCCTGTTTCCATGAATTACGTGAATAATAATAAGGGTCATTAGGGAGGAGCTGCGCCCTGACCATGTAATCCGGCTCGGCATATTCCACGCAGGGGTTTTGAGCGTAATCGCGGGCCATCAGCTGGATATTGATTTTATCGTTCGTTTTTAGCAGGTAGATATTTTTTAAATCGGGTTGGGGTTTTTGCGCGGTAGACCTGTTCTTCCTTGATTCAAACTCGCCAAGGCAGGAATTTTGCCCAGCCAGCCTTTTTTGTATCTTGGCTATCTTTTCGTCCAATTCCGCCATGGCATTTGAGGCCGATCCTTTAAGTTCCACCTGCAAATTTTCCTTTTGCTGGAGCAGGCCTTCGTATTCATCTTCCAGTTTAGCCAGGTCAAGAAAAAGCTTCTCGGCAGAAATCACATAATAGCGGGTATTTAATTCCTTGATATCATCTATTTTGTTATCTTCTTTTAATTTTACGATGATTTGCCCGGGAATATATTCGGGCGCGTAAGGCTTTTGGGTGAGCTCGGGATTCTTTTCTATAAACGGGAAACAATTATCCAGGGGAGAAATTAAGATTATGGCGAGTAAACATGCAAATCTGGCTTTAGCCTGCATAGTTTGAAGTTTAGTGCGGAGGGAGGGAGTTGAACCCTCATGTCTTGCGACACTGGCTTCTGAGACCAGCGCGTCTGCCATTCCGCCACCTCCGCGAAACAGTTTAAGTATATACTACCGCCTGATTTCTGTCAACCAAATAAGAATTGCGAGCCGGCTATTTTGCTGTTATAATATACCCCTTAACCAAAGGGGGATTTATGTTTGTGGAATCTTTTAAGATTACCGGCTCCGCTGTGTTGCAGATCTTTTTACTGGGCGCTTTAGGGTATTTTCTGACTAAAAAGAATATCTTAGGCGAAGAAGGCCTGAATGCCATAAGCCGCCTGACTCTGGATATCACTCTGCCGTTTTTAATCTTTTGCCAGTTGATCAAGGATTTCAGTTTTAACGCCTATGTGAATTGGTGGGCTTTCCCGTTATTGAGTATAGCCATAACTATTTTAGGCCTGGTGGTAGGCTTTATTTTCTCACGGTTTATTCACGGAGCTGGGCACAGGTCGCAGTTTTTGAGTTTGGTGAGCTTTCAGAATTCAGGGTATCTGCCCTTAGCCTTGATCGCGGCACTACTGCCGCCTGAGCTGGCAGCGCCGGTGTTTATATATTTGTTTCTTTTCCTGCTCGGTTTTAACCTGATAATGTTCTCTCTGGGCGTGTATATTTTAGCTTATTCCAAAGAGAAAAAATTTGAATTGATAAGTTTGTTTAGCCCGCCGGTAATAGCCTGTATACTCGGCTTAGCCGGAGTATTCTTCGGCTTGCCTAAAATCATGCCGGAAGCGGTGTTAAAACCCTTGCGCATGATAGGAGATTGTACTTTACCCTTGGCGATGCTGGTAGTAGGAGGGAGCCTGGCTTCCTTACGCCTCAAACATATTGATATCAAGGCAATGATTTACCTGGCCCTGGCCAAGCTGGTAGTTTTACCTCTTATCGGCCTGTGGTTTGTGACCAGGTACCAATTGCCGCACCTAGTAGCACTGTTGATTATTTTGCAATTGGCAGCGCCGCCGGCGACCACGTTATCGGTGATTATCCGCCATTATAAAAAAGAAGATTTACTGGTCAGCCAGGGAATATTCTTCGGCCATATTTTAAGCCTTATTTCTATCCCGATTTTTTTAAGTATTTATTTTATGCTTGTCGTGATAAAATGAGCAAAGTAATCGCCACAAACCGCAAGGCGCACAGGGATTACGTTATATTTGAGACGGTTGAATGCGGGATAGCCTTGCAAGGCAGCGAGGTAAAATCTTTGCGGGCAGGTAAGATAAATTTAGATGACAGTTTTGCCCGGGTTGAGGGCAATGGAATCACATTATACAACACGCACATAAGCCCTTACGCAGAAGCAAGTTACTTGAATGCGGAACCGGTAAGGACCAGGAAGCTGCTTCTGCATAGGAACCAAATTAGAAAGATTGCCGGGCAGCTGGCCCAGAGAGGGTTTACGCTTGTTCCCCTAAAGGCATATTTTAATGAGCGTGGTTTTGCTAAATTGGAACTTGCTCTTTGTAAAGGTAGAAAACTCTACGATAAAAGAGATAATGTCAAGCGCCGCGAAGCGGATTTGGCGGTGCGCAGGATGTTGAAGAATAGAAGAAAGTAAAAAATCGGGGGTGAACAGGTCTCGACTTAGGTAAGTCGGGTAAGAGCAGCATGCCGCGGTGGCAAGGATAGCCGCGTTAACAATCCTTGCACAATATAAACGCAAACACGCAAGTGTTCACAAACCGTCTAGCAGCTAAACCAGTAATGGTGGCACTGCCAGCTGGTTGCGTACCAGTCTTCGCTCACTAATCTGAGTGAAGCCTCAATCTGCTCTGCCTAAGGGGTAGAATTGAGCAAATAATTTAGGCTGGTCCTGATTGTTAGCTTTTGGTATCAGGACAAGACCAAAAAAGGCTGCATCTTGAAAAATTCTGTTTATTGAAGTTTTCAGGATTAAGCGTAAAGAATAAACTAAGCATGTAGCGGCTTTTATCGGATTACTTAGGGACGGCGGTTCGATTCCGCCCACCTCCACCAATTTTTTCCGACAAGGAAAAAATTGGTGGTGCTCAAGCGAGCGTAATTTTGCGACAAGCAAAATAGCGAGCGGAGTACCACCAAAAAAATACACCAATGAAAATCAAAAAATTAACCAGCTTATTATTCCTGCTATGGGCAGCTTGCTGCCTGGTTTCTGGCTGTGTTTCCGTGCCGGTCAGGGAATCTTTGCCAAGTTATACTATTAATGGAGCCGCTTATGTGCCACTGCAGGCGCTCTGCGATTTAAAGGGCATAAGTTGGGAATATGATTCTTTCGCCCGGACGATTGTTTTAAATAAAAATTCGCACAGGATAAACCTGATGGTCGGCGAATCGTTGGCGCTGGTGGATGAAAGCCCGGTGCGCCTGAAAGAACCGGTGGATATTTATCAGGGCGCGGTAGTCGTACCTTATAAATTCAAAGAGCAGGTTATTGATGTTTTATTCAGGGATACTTCTTCCCGGCAGGCGCAAATTACTTCCCTCTCTAAAATTAAAAGGATAGTGCTTGATGCCGGGCACGGCGGAGAGGACCCCGGAGCAGTCGGCAGGAGCGGTTTAAGGGAAAAGGACGTTACTCTGGATATCGTCAAAAGGTTAAGTAAGATTTTAAAGGCCGAAGGCGTGGAAGTAATCACCACTCGCTCCTCGGACAAGTTTATTCCTTTGGCCTCTCGGGTGGATATAACCAATCGTTCCGGCGCCGACCTTTTTTTGAGCGTACATGTTAATGCCAACCGGGTAAGGAGCCTAAACGGATGCGAGGTGTATTATATTGCGCCCAATGCCGATGATTCCAAGCGGGCTTTGAATGCCGCCAAGAACGCGGCCTTAAACATAGACAGCAGTTGTTTTGCCGATTCCTCCCTGAATACAAAGGCGATAGTCTGGGATATGATTTATACCAACAGCCGGGCAGAATCCATAGAATTGGCTAATTCAATATGTAAGATCGTAGACCGTAATTCGGATACCAGGGTGTTGGGAATAAAGAGCGCGCGTTTTTATGTTTTAAAAGGGGCGCGCATACCTGCGGTATTAGTCGAAGTAGCTTTTTTGTCCAATACCTCAGAGGAACGCATGTTAAAGAATAATTATTCCCGCCAGAAGATAGCCGAGAATATCGCCGCGGGGGTAAATGACTACGCGCAGGAGTTAGTTCTAGCGGAGGCAAGATAAATGAGGCCGATAGGGATATTTGATTCAGGGGTGGGCGGGCTTACCGTGGCTAAAGAGTTGATCCGCCAGCTACCATCCGAAGATATTGTTTATTTCGGGGATACTGCCAGGGTGCCTTACGGCATCAAATCTAAAGAGACGATTATCCGTTTCTCCATAGAAAATATTTTATTTTTACTCAAGCAGGATGTGAAGTTGATCTGCGTTGCCTGTAACACCGTCTCAAGCATGGCCCTGCCGGTGATTATGAATCATTTCAGGGTACCGATTGTGGGCGTGCTTTCTCCCGGGGTAAGAGAAGCGGTTTACGCCACCCAGAATAAACGCATCGGCGTTATCGGGACAAAGGGCACCATTAAAAGCCGGGCTTACGAAAATGAGATAAAACAGCTTGACCCGAAAGTCAAAGTCACTGCCGTGGCTTGCCCCTTGTTTGTGCCTTTCGTGGAAGAGGGCTGGCTTTCCGGAAATGTGGTTTTAGAGGTAGCCCGCAATTATTTAAAGCCCTTAAAAGACGCCCGGGTGGATACGGTGATTTTAGGCTGTACCCATTATCCATTACTTAAGCCGGTAATCAGAGAAGTCTTGGGAAGAGAAGTCAAGCTGATAGATTCTGCCAAGCAGGTGGCAATTGAGGTGAAAAAGATTTTAGCCGTTGAGGGCGGATTGAATAAAGGCCGCCGGGGGAAACACAGGTTTTACGTCAGCGACAATCCTGAATGGTTCAGTGGTCTAGCCGAAAGGTTTTTGGGCGAGGCCCCGCGCGATGTAAAGAAGGTGAATCATGTTTAGCGTTAAAATAGAAATGGACTTTAGCTCCGCTCATAATTTAAGAGGCTACAAGGGCAAGTGCGAAGAACTCCACGGCCATAATTGGAAAGTAGAGTTAGTGGCTTCAAGTGCAAAGCTGGATAAGATCGGTATGGTCATGGATTTTAAATATCTGAAAGCGGAATTGAAAAAAATATTGGAAAAATTGGACCATAAATACTTGAATAAAATCCCATATTTTACAAGGATCAATCCCACCTCCGAGAATATTGCCAAATATATTTATGACAATATCAAGCGTAGGGTATCGGGCGTTAAGTCGGTAACCGTCTGGGAGAATAGCGTTAGTTCTGCCACATATGAGGAATAAAAAAGAAGCAATAGTTTTGTTATCCGGCGGCCTGGATTCGGCGACCACTTTATACCTTGCCAGAAAGCAGGGATTTAAGTGTTTTTGTCTCATCTTTGATTATGGGCAACGCCACCGCAAAGAAATCAGCAGCGCAAAAAAAATAGCCCAAAGCGCTGATTGTAAATATCAGGTGGTAAAAGTCAGCTTGCCCTGGAAGGGTTCGTCGCTCCTGGATAAAAATATCAGCATTCCCAGCGCAGGGCCTGACGGCGCAGGAGGAATTCCCACTACCTATGTGCCGGCGCGCAACATCATTTTTTTAAGCTTTGCCCTTTCCTGCGCCGAGGCAATGAAAGCAGAAGCGATATTTATCGGCGCGCATGCCCAGGATTATTCCGGCTATCCGGATTGCCGTCCGGAGTTTTACCGGGCTTTTAGAAAAGTGGATGCCTGCGGCACAAAGTCCGGAGTGGAGAAAAAAAGGGTTAAAATTATCACTCCCCTGATCAATAAAGGCAAGGCCGAGATTATCCGCCTGGGAAACAGATTGGGCGTTCCTTTTGGGGCGACCTGGTCCTGTTACGAGGGGGGAAAGCGCCCCTGCGGCGAGTGCGACAGCTGTCATTACCGTAAGAAGGGTTTCCGTGAAGCCAAATCTTTTGACCCATTATTAAAATGAAAGCAAGAATAAGCGAAATCTTCAGCAGTATCCAGGGTGAAGGCCTGTATTTGGGCGAGAGGCAGTTTTTTGTGCGTTTCTTCGGTTGCAACCTGGAATGTAAATTCTGCGACACAAAATTCCGCCGCTTCAGCGAGTATGAGCCGCACGAAATATTTAAGGAGATAGCTTCATATAAAAAAAGGTTTCACTCTATCTCATTTACCGGAGGAGAGCCGCTTTTGCAGAAGGATTTTTTAAAAGAAATGTTGAGGTTGACCAGCGACAACGGCCACAAGAATTACCTGGAGACCAACGGCACCTTGGCCGGTGAATTGGAAGAAGTGATAGATTATTTAGACATCGTGGCAATGGATGTAAAACTGCCCAGCTCCACAGGAATGGGCGATTTATGGAAGAGCCACCGCAGTTTTTTGAAAGTTGCCTCAAAAAAAGAAACTTTCATTAAAACAATCATCTGCCAATCTACGCGGGAAGAGGATGTAAGAGAAGTAGTCAACCTGATTAAAGAAATGCCTAAGCCGGTGATTTTGGTCTTACAGCCTAACAGTTTTGAGAATGAGGCCGGAGAATTGAAAGAGAAATGCGATAACTTCAGAGAGCTTTGCAAAAAAGAACATGTGACCACCTGCGTCATCCCGCAGATGCACAGGGTATTGGGGGTAAGATGAGAAAGAAATCCAGTTACGAAGGGCTGCAGAAAAATATCAGGAATTTAAGGACGCCAAAGATCGAGGCTTGGGGAAATCAGTACCCCGATAAGTTTTATACCGTGGCGCTTGATATCCCGGAGTTTACCTGCATCTGCCCCAAGACCGGCTTGCCGGATTTCGCGGTAATAAAAATCGAATACTCGCCTGAAAAATACTGCATAGAGCTGAAGTCTTTGAAGATGTACACCATATTTTACCGGGATGTCGGCATATTCCACGAGCATTTAATAAATAAAATGCTGGAGGATTTAGTAGCGGCCTGCCATCCGCGCTGGCTGAAGATTTACGCTGAATTTAACCCCCGCGGCGGAATAAAAACCACGGTCAGCAGGGAATATATAAGAGATGAAAATAATATCTGCAAATAAAATTAAAGAGGCGGTTTCAGGATTAAGCATCCGGGCAAATCAGATTTTAAGAGGGGATGTTTATCAGTCGCTGAAAGAGGCTTGTAAAAAAGAGGGTAATAAAAAAGCAAAATCCGCCTTGGAAGCTATAATCAAAAATGCCGAAGTGGCCCGCAGGGAAAAATTAGCCATCTGCCAGGATACCGGGTTGCCGGTAGTTTTTTTGGAGATAGGCCAGGAAGTAAAGATTGCCGGCGATTTAAAGTCGGCGATAAATAAGGGTGTTGAAGCAGGATATAGAAGGGGCTCATTCAGGAATTCGGTTATAGCCGACCCGCTTAAAAGGGAGAAGCCCGGGTATCAGCCGGCGATCATCCATGCTGATATTGTCCGGGGCAGCAGATTAAAAATAACCGTTCTTCCCAAGGGCTTTGGATGTGAAAACAAATCTCAACTCCGGATGTTTAACCCTACGGTTAAAATTGATGAGATAAAAAAATTTATTGTTGAAGCGGTAAAACGCAGCGGCCCGGATGCCTGCCCGCCTTACGTGGTGGGCGTGGGAATCGGAGGCACAGCGGATTACGCCGGTATTTTAGCCAAGAAGGCGCTGCTGAAGAGAATCGGCGGTAAGGCCGGAAAATTAGAAAAGGATTTATTAAAAGAAATAAACAGCTTGAATATCGGGCCGATGGGTTTAGGCGGCAAGGCTACCTGTTTGGGTGTAAATATTGAAACTCATCCTACTCACATCGCCGGGCTGCCTGTGGCGGTAAATATAAGCTGCCATGCCTTAAGAAGCGCTAAAGTGGTTTTATAGCTATGAACGAAGTAGTGATTAGAACTCTAAAAGCCGGGGATGAAATTAAATTATCGGGAGTAATTTATACTGCTCGTGACCAGGCGCATAAGAGATTGGTGGAGGCGGCTAAAAGCGGTAAACGCCTGCCTCTGGATTTAAAAGGCGCTGTTATCTATTACTGCGGTCCGACTAAAACTCCCAAGGGAAAAATCATCGGTTCCTGCGGCCCGACCACAAGTTCTAGGATGGATGAATTTACCCCGTTTCTTCTGGGGCGCGGGATAAAAGGGATGATTGGTAAAGGCGCTCGCTCAAAAGAAGTAAGGGCGGCAATAAAAAAACACAAGGCAGTTTATTTTTTGGCTTATGCCGGATGCGGGGCGCTGATTTCAAAATATGTTAAAAGAGTAACACAGGTGGCTTACCGCGATTTAGGCCCGGAGGCGATTTTAAAATTAGAAGTAAAAGATTTTCCCTTGATTGTGGCTATAGACGCTCAAGGCAATAATATCTATGATTAGAGGATTAGGCCTATCAAGTTTATCGTTGTTAATTATGCTTAATGTTGCAGTTGCTAGCAGCGATACAGAGATTACCCAGACAAAAGGAAACGGCAAAGTCCAACTAGTTCAATATCACAACGGCCATTGGCAGATGTTAGTTGAAGGTAAACCCTATTTTATAAAAGGAGTGGTTTACGAACCTGTAAAAGTAGGGGAGAGGTTAACTTTAGCAAATAGCTGGATGAATTACGACTTTAATGCTAACGGTAAGCCAGATACTGCTTATGACTCTTGGGTAGACAAAAAACGGGAATAATAAACAAGATGAAGATGAAAAGGCGGTAGGGGATTTTTATCTTTTAAAAGAAATGGGGTGTAATACCATCCGGATATACCATCCTACCAATATTAAGAAAGAAGTCTTGAGGGATTTATATAAGAATTTTGGCATAAGGGTAATGATGGGAAATTTTCTGGGGCCTTATGGATTTGGCACTTTATGGAGAGCAGTAAAAATAGATTTTGACCGGCCGGTGGTAATTACCGAATACGGCGTAGACTGTTACGACCAGAATAAAAAAGAAATAGATGAGGATTTTCAGGCTCGTTATTACAAAGGCTGTTGGTATGATATGGTAAAAAATAGCGTTAATCATAATTGAGCAGGTAATTCTATCGGCGGCTTTGCGTACAATTGGCTGGATTCTTGGTGGTTATGCGGCTCACCTTCTGAGCATGACGTTGAGGTAGGTGCCTGGCGGGGGGCCTGACAAGGATACTTGGATGAATGATGAATGGATGGCTATATGTGGCCAGGGCGACGGTAAAAACAGCCCTTTTATGAGGCACTTGCGCAAGGTATATTATATGTATCAAAAAGAATGGAGGAACTAGAATAAATAGGCTATAGATATGGGAAAAATACAGCATAAATTAGTCCAGGTGCTTTTGGTAACTTCTGCGTTGCCCTTAGTTATCCTGGCGGTTGTCGCAACTGTCTTTTTGGATAAAATGGCAGTTAATGATATGCGCGAGAGGCTAAAGAGCGGCTTAAGCGCTTCGATGAGTATCTACGACAATGTATGCGGCGGCTTAAAATACATTGTCAGGGATCAGAATAGAAGGATATATACTTTAATAAATGAAGACCAGATTGATTTGTTGAAGAATGAATACCGTAAGGTTGTTAAAAGTAACAAGCTGGATTTTTTTATTGTCACTGATAAGAGGGGCAAGGTTATTATTTCTATGAATAACCCGGAATTGGAAGGACGCAGCTTAGTCAGGGATCCTTATGTACATAGGGCTTTATTTAAGGGGCAATTTAATGTCTCTACCGAAATTTTTAACGCAGAAGAATTGGAAAAATATGGGCTTCTTAATAAAGCAAAGATTCCCGGCATTGAAAATACAGAAGGGCTTATCATTAGATCAATTTTTCCGGTGATCAATCAGAATGAGATAATTGTAGGTTCGATGGTTGCCGGTTACTTATTAAACAACAATAATAATATTATTGTTGAGCCGATAAAGAAGGATACGGGTTTAGTCTCTAGTGTCTTTATGGGGGATATAAGGATTTGTTCGAATGTGCCTTCCCATGGTGATGAATATGCTATCGGTAGCAAATTTGATCCGACTAAGGCAAAATATGTGCTTGAAGAAGGCAAAGATTATATAGGCCGTATACTGGTAATGAAAGAGAAATATTTATCCGCCTATACCCCCATTTTTAACGGAGACAAAAAAATAATAGGCGTCCTTGGTATAGGGCTTCCTGAAAAGTCTGTTTTTTGGTTGCGAGATAGCCTTACAAAAATGTTCGTCATCGCTGTTTTGTGTTCCATCATTTTAGCCTTGATATTTGGTTTCTATAGAGGGGGGAGTATTGTTTCGGCCATCAGAAAATTAAAGTCAGGCATGGAAGCGGTAATAAAAGACGATTATGAGCACCGCATCCAAATTAATTCTAAAGACGAAATAGAAGAGTTGAGCGATTTTTTTAATAAGATGATGTTTCGATTGCAGACGGCGACAAAAGAGCTTGCGGAAACAGAGAGGCAGTTAATTCAATGCGAGAGGATGGCGGCAATCGGTAAGATGGCAGCAGTCCTAAGCCATGAATTAAGAAATATTTTTGCCGGAATCCAAACCAGTGCATATTATTTAAAGGGAAAGGTTACCAAAAATTATCCCGAGTTGATCCATTCATTCCAGGATATCGAAGAGGAAATAAATTATACCAACAACATCATTGAAAGTATCTTAAATTTTACTCGGCCAAAAAACATCCTTTTTGAAGAAGCAAATTTAAATCTGATAATTGAGGACGCATTGGTTTCTCTTGATAGGCAAGGGCTGTTCAAAAAAATAGAGGTGATCAGAGAATTAGATCCAGGCATCCCTACGGTAAGCGTAGATAGCGTTCAGATGAAGGAAGTCTTTCTGAATTTAATGATTAATGCTATTCAGGCTATGCCGGAGGGGGGAAAATTAACCCTTATCACAAGGCAGCGCGGGCAATTTCTTGAGGCGGAAGTAGTTGACAACGGCTCAGGCATTTCTGAAGAAAACCTGGAAAAACTCTTTACTCCGTTCTTTACCACCAAGAGCAGGGGCCTGGGATTAGGGTTATGCATCATCAAGGAGATAGCTGAGAAGCACGGCGGAACTATTGAAGTTAAGGCAGGATTAAATAAAGCAACGAGCTTTATTGTCAAGTTGCCCTTGAGGGGCCTCGGCTGCGAAAAGGCTATTGTTTAAGTCTTTGGCGAAAAAAGTGGGAGTGAAGTTAAAACTGTAAATTGAGGGAGGGGTCTAATGCTGGTTATAGGGAGAGCTGAAATCGGTATCGTGGTTGATAATGAGCCGGATATTTTGACTTTAAATTATCCAAGGATATTTGATCTTTCTGGAGATAACCAACCCCAGGAGGAGCCGTTTAAGGGAAAGTCGGAATCCGTCCGCAATAAAACTAAGGTCAGTATACTGGTGGTGGATGACGATTCAATATTCGCAAGAAACTTTACCGCAATCTTAAGGGATCATGGATATGTGGCTGAATCTGTCGGTAGCGGAAGAGACGCTATCGAGCAATTTGGGGCTGTTGATTTTGATATAGTTTTTCTGGATATCAAATTATCCGATATCAGCGGACTAGAGGTTCTTAAGAAGATTAAGGAAATCAGGCCGTATACAAATGTGATTATGATAACTGCCTTTCCTCAAAATAACTTGTTAAACGAAGCTATCCAGCATGGCGCCTTTGACTGTTTTTGTAAACCGTTTGACATCGATGCTATTCTTAATATTATTGAGAATCTGGGAAAGAAGAATGGACAGGCCTGATGAATAGAGAAAATCATATCCTTATTATTGATGATGATAAGGCAATCTGTAAGAATCTAAAGTTAGCCTTAACTGATGATGGGTACAATGTTGTTGCTGTCGATAGGGGCGCCTTGGCTATTGAGCAGATAAGGAGGCATTTCTTTAATGTTGTTCTTTTAGATTTAATGCTATCTGACGCTAATGGTATTGAGCTTTTGCGTACCTTCAGCCAGTGGTCCCCTGAGACTTGTTTTATTATATTTACCGGCTATGCCAGCCTCCCTTCGGCTATAGAAGTATTGAAAACTGGGGCCTACGACTACATTATCAAGCCTTTCAATATTGATTACCTGAAATTGGTGATCAAGCGCGGTATCGAGAAACAAAAATTAGTTATCAATAATAGATACTTGCTGGAGCGCTTGGAAAAGGAAAAACAGAAATTGGGAATTATTTTACAGGTGAATGAAAAGATAGGCGGCATTTTAAACTTAGAAGAACTTACGGATTTTGTTGCCGAAATGGCAGTGAAAATCGTCGAGGCAGAAAAGGCTTCGTTGATGATAATGGATGAATCTGCGGGGGAGTTGGTTCTTAAAGGCGTAAAAGGTATGGATAAGGACAAAATAAATTGGCGCATAAAAATCGGTAAGTTGATCTCCGGATGGGTTGCCCAGGAAGGCGAGGCGTTGCTTGTTGCTGATATCGATAGCGACCCCAGGTTTAAATTATACGTAAAAGAGGCAAGATACAAAACTAAATCTTTTATTTCGTTACCTCTTAAAAAAGACACCCGTATAATAGGGGTGATGAATGTTACTGATAAAATAGCCAAGACAGATATTTTTACGCAAGACGACCTAAGGTATTTATCTCTTGTCTCGCATCAGACCGTGATGCAGATTGAGAGTATACGCTTGTATGAGAAATTATCATCCCTGGCAATCGAGGATTCATTAACCAGTATTTTTAATCACCGTTACTTTCAGGAGCAACTTCAGCTAGAAATTCTACGCGTTCAGCGGTATAAACATCATTTAAGCTTGATAATGTTTGACGTTGATTCCTTTAAGACCTACAATGATAATTATGGGCATCTGGAGGGCGATAGAATCTTAAAAACTTTTGCCGCTACGATGAAAAAATACAGCCGCAAGGTGGATATTGTAAGCCGTTATGGCGGTGAAGAATTTATGATTATCTTACCCGATACCAATACGGAAGGCGCAAGGATTATGGCAGAAAAAATTAGGGAAGCTGCCCAGGCAATAGGCACTACCGTCAGCGGCGGTGTTGCCGGTTATAAGGCAGGTATGAATAAAGATGATTTAGTATCTCGCGTTGACCAGGCCTTATATAAGGCAAAATCCCAAGGGAAGAATAAAATCTGCGTTTTTGAATAATTCTAGAAAGTGAGGAAGTATATGGTACGTTCTGACGGAAGAGGGCTGGACAAAATAAGAAAAGTAAAATTCACCCGTGATTTTATTAAATATCCCGAAGGTTCATGTTTGATTGAATTAGGAAATACCCGGGTCATTTGTACGGCATCGGTTGAAGAGACAGTCCCGCCTTTTTTAAAAGGCTCAGGCACCGGCTGGGTGACTGCCGAATATGGGATGCTCCCGCGTTCCTGCGCCACCCGCATAAAGAGAAACAAGGATTCAGGCCGCACCTATGAAATCCAGCGTTTGGTAGGAAGGTCATTACGCACAATTACCGATATGAAGCAGATAGGCGAGCGCACAATATGGATTGATTGCGATGTTATTGAAGCTGACGGCGGCACGCGCACTGCTTCGATCACCGGAAGTTTTGTGGCCTTGGTAGATGCTTTAGCTAAAACAAAGAAGAAAGGGTTAATAAGCAAAATTCCCATAAAAGATTATGTTGCCGCTACCAGCGTGGGCATGGTAAATGGAAGCCTGCTTTTAGATTTATGTTATGATGAAGATTCCAGGGCAGAAGTAGATATGAATGTGATTATGACCGGCAGCGGAAAATTCATTGAAATCCAGGGGACAGCAGAGCGCGAGCCCTTTGCCAAAGAAGATATGGATAAGATGCTTGGCCTTGCCAAGATCGGCATTGAGGAATTATTTAGCGCCCAGAGAAAATTAGTGGGGGATATTTTACTTTAGATATAGATATGGAATTAGTCGTCGCCACTAAGAACAAAAAGAAACTACGGGAGATCAAGGATATCTTAAAAGGCCGGCACCTAAAAATAATTTCTCTGGCAGATTACCAGAAAGTCCCGCGGATAGTTGAAAACGGAAAAACCTTTTCAGCTAATGCTGTTAAAAAGGCGGTTAAGATTGCCCGTTTTACGGGTAAGCTGACCTTAGGTGAAGATTCCGGGCTTTGCGTGGATTCTTTGGGGGGCGCGCCAGGAGTTTATTCTTCGCGTTTCTCCGGTAAGGATAAAAGCGACGAAAAAAATAACTTAAAATTATTGCGGTTATTGGCGGAGTTTCCGCTTTCTAAAAGAAAAGCTTATTATGCCTGCGCTGTGGCTTTGGCAGGCAGCAATGGATTAGTGGCAGTAGTAGAGGGCAGGTGTGCGGGGGTAATCGGTTTTGCGCCAAAAGGGAATTCCGGTTTTGGTTACGACCCGTTATTCGTCATACCCAAATATAAAAAGACCTTTGCTCAGTTGGGCTTAAGCATCAAGCATAAAATGAGCCACCGCTACCATGCTTTAAAAAAAGCCAAGAAGATTATTAGAAAATATATTGAGAAACACAGAAGCAATTGATATAGTAATAGTTTATACGGGGCGTGGTTGTCCTCGTGGAGTACCACTGACTTTGAGATTGCCAGTGGTACCGTTTTCTAGGAACTAATAGATTGAAAACGGGGCGTGGCTCAGTTTGGCTAGAGCGTGTGGTTTGGGACCACAAGGTCACAGGTTCAAGTCCTGTCGCCCCGATTTACCATACTTTTTTGCTAGTCAGTAAATCGGTACTTTGCCGTAAGGCAAAGTACCTAAGGATTAAATGCGCCTGTAGCTCAATTGGATAGAGCACCTGCCTTCTAAGCCGGTGGTTGGCCGTTCGATTCGGCCCAGGCGCGTTAGATAGGCAGTAAAAACAATATGATAAAATTTTTAATTAAATTCTTAAAGCGGGCAATCGTCATCCTGGCCATTGTTTTTGTGGTGGTTTATCTCTTTTTGCTTTTTAAAGGCAGGACTATCCTCGTCAGAGAATTGAAGCAGTTGACCCAGAAAGAGGTGAGCTTAGGTTATTTCAGCATTACCCTCCCGCTTAATATAAACATAAGGAATCTGGACATTAAAGGATTGTTAAAAGTGGATTCTGCCACTATTTCGCCCAGCTTTATCGGCTTTCTTACCGGCAGAGTGGTTTTAAATGATGTCAAGATTGTTAAGCCGGAATTTACTTATGAGAAGTTTCCACCTCAGGCGGTAGGGTTGACACCAGAGGGAAGTCTGCTTCCTGCCGCGGCAGCCGGTTCTGCATCTTCGGTAAAAACCGTAAAGCCCGGGGAAAAACCGGCATATACTTTGATCTTAAAACGGCTAAGCGTCAAAGACGGCAGGATAAATTTTATTGACCACACCGTGGGCACCGGCGGCATTATGATTACCTTAAGGGAGCTAAATTTCAGCCTGAGGAACATTTATGCTTTTCCCGCTTCCATAATCACTAATTTTGAATTAAGCGGAAAGATCCCCTGGAAAGAAGGCCAGGATGAGGGTAAGATTGAAGCCAAGGGCTGGCTGGATTTAATAAGAAAAGATATGCAGGCAACTTTTAAGATTGAAGATATAGACGGAGTTTATCTATACCCATATTATTCAACCTGGGTAGATTTGCAGAAAGTGCGTATTGAAAAGGCAAAGCTCAATTTTTCCGCAAGCCTCAAAGGTATAAATAACAATATAACCGCCGAATGCCATCTGGAATTGACCGATATCGTTCGCAGGCAGCGTCCTGAAGGAGAAGAAGAGAGCAAGGCGGAAAAAGTCGCCGCCGTGGTATTGGATATGTTCCGGGCATTGAACCAGGGAAAGATAATTTTAGATTTTACCATTCGCACCAAGATGGACAGGCCGGAGTTGGGTTTCGGAAATATCAGGATGGCCTTTGAAAATAAAATTGCCAAGGCAAAAAGTACCGTTGGTTTCGGGGCGAAAGATGTTTTGATGTTTCCCACAAAATTGATTGAAGGCACGGTAAGAAAAACAACTGATATTTCTAGGGCCGTAATTGACGGCAGTGTTGCTGTAGCTAGAGAATTAAAGAGCGCAATCGCAGGCGCGTTTAAGAAGTAATATATAGGGAGGTGGTACTTGGCTTCGCCAAGTACCACCATTTCTAAAGTCAATAGATTGAAATGGTGGGTATAGCTCAATTGGTTAGAGCGTTAGACTGTGGCTCTAAAGGTTGCGGGTTCGATCCCCGTTACCCACCCCAAATGTAACCCTCATACGAACACAGGCTCAAACGAGCCACAAACGTATGAGGGTTTTTCTTTTTCTGGGGTAGAAGCAAGCGTAAATCCCTCAGAAATGGCTGATTTCACGAGATATCTG